>Ga0315283_10000376_pt1 | contig 32404 bp, 27 predicted proteins | sample YL17G09_0_MG_FD_204541 | JGI IMG/M metagenome (GOLD analysis project Ga0315283, IMG submission 204541) | Sediment microbial communities from Yellowstone Lake, YNP, Wyoming, USA - YL17G09_0 | ecosystem: Environmental > Aquatic > Freshwater > Lake > Sediment | place: USA: Wyoming | collected...
CCTTGGTAATAGCAATGACTAATAACAATGAACAACGAACTGCGAACTATTCAAAACAAACCCAATCAAACCCAATTTTATCCGCCTCCAGCGGAATCCGCGTTAATCTGTGGTTAATTTTCTTTAAGTCCTTGTTATGACAATACTTAAACAAAAACACTGGTGTCTTCTGATGCACTTTGGAGTATCTTTGAAGTGCATCTGAATCACTTAGAGTGTGTTCTGATGACAACTGATGACAACTGATTACAACTGATGACAACTGATAACAGCGTAGATTCTTCTCCAATCGTCAAATTTTGCCCATCTTAACAAAAAAGCCGCGAGCTTCTATTCCGAAAGCCCACGGCTGAAAGGGAAAAACATGAATAATCCCGCTTCTATTTAAAGTCTTACAATAAAGTGCCTTGATAGGGTAATTTTGTTACACTTTTTTTTCGTAATTTCAGGATTTTTTTAAAAAATAGGCGTAAAACATCTGGTTTTTTAGCTTAATTTTAAGGTAAAGCGGTTTCCGGCAGATAGAATATGCCCGGCCCGAGACCATCAGGATAAGCAGCCGTGCCGTCAGGAGTTACCGAAACCCACATCGGCACAGTCTGCGAAGCGGTATAGGTTTCGACGTGGCCATCGGTGTAGCCGGCGTGAAGTTTAATGTCGATGGTGCCTGGGCCGGCATTAGGGTCAGTCCGGAGGCAGGACCAGTAATCGGAAGAAACGGCTGTGCCATGCGTAACGGCTGCTGACGGAAAATTCTCACAACTGCCGAAGGCATCGGGGCTTCGCCAATGCTCAAACCCGAAATAATCGCTTACGAGCAGTTTGCTGTGGCGAGGGTTGCCTGATGCACTTTGAGGGCCGTTAAAAACGCCTTTTTCTTCACCGAGGAAACCTGTGTAGTTCCAGTAAAAGCAATAAGTCCCGAAGGCAGGGTCGTCGGTCGCAGGCGTTTCGGGATTATCCCAGTTGTCACCGGCGGACCATAGCCGGCTGAGATATTTGTACCTGGTGGGGGCATTCGGACAAAACATTACGTTGGCGTCCTCGACATAGCCGTGCAGGTATGCGCTCATCGAGCGGTGAAGCTGCGGGCTTCGACTGCGGCAGGCGGTCAGCATTGTCGGCTCCTGCCAGTTCCAATGTCCATCCAGCAGACCTATGGTAGCCACCGATTCCGGGTATCTGCCGTTGTTGTCGGACGCAAAATTATTCAGCAGAACCACAATCTGCCGCTGGTTGTTCATTGTTAGCACCCCGCGGGCATTGCGCCTGGCTTTAGTCAGGGCCGGCGTGATAATCGCTATTAAAATCGCGATAATAGCCACTGTCACGATTAATTCAAGCAGACTAAATGCATGCGTCCGCCGATGTTTTATTGCAGAATGGTGATTTTGGTTATTAGACACGGTTACACGGATTAATACTGTTTGAATAAAACCCCCGGAAAGCCGGGGGCCAAATATTATTTTTTACGGCAATTCATTTTCCGCCAAACGCATCAGCCACAATTCCTCCATTTTTTCTATTCGCACCGCTGCGTAACTTTTCTCCCTCGGCTCGGCAAATCTAACGTCCGATTGGCCCATTCTTTCAAGGTAAGAAAACGCCAGTTCCCCTATTTTCAAATTCTCCCGGTTATTTGTTTTTAAGAATTCTATCTTATTAATAACATCCGTTTCGAGGTCGACGGTGTAAACAAGCTGAAATTTCTGGTCTGCGGAATCCTTATAAACGGCGACCTGGGCTTTGGCGGAACCGGGTAAATACTTTGTTTCGAAACGCAGGCGTTTTTCGGCGGCATCGCGGCGTATCGTGTCGATTGTGTGCAGACCCATCCACTGCCTGGCGAACCCTTCAAAGAAAGTGCCGGCGGGGTAGTTTCCAAGCACTTTACCGGCGGCGTCGCAGACGGAGGCGCCGCCGAGACAGTCGGTGATTTCAAGCCTGTCGGCAATCTGCAATCGCAGCCAGGGATAATGCTCTTCGCTGGCGGCATACACAAGAGGAGCTCGGCCTGTGCCAGAAATGTTTTCGCCGTTTATTTGGCCTGTAATTTCTACGTAAGTCCAGCCTTGTTTGTGTACTGAGTCGCGAGTATCAATCACATTGGCCCGTGCCGGCCAGTTGTACCGGAAAAATTCTTCGTCCAGCAGATTATAACTATGGATTACCTGTGAAGGAGCGGGAGTCTGGTTTCCGTTGCGCTCGACCGTCACCAGCAGGCCGTCTTCGTCGCCGGCAACATATTCTGTGCTTTCTGGTTTACCTTCGAGCGCCGACAAAAATTCACTGATTCCTGATTTGTCGGTCGGCAGACGGCATACTGAAAGGTCTTTGTTCCACATACGGTTGTTTTTGATGTAAATGGTGCCGGTGTTACTGTCGAAACAATAATTGGCCTGCTCGTTTTGCAGCCACCAGAAATTTCCGCCCTGCGGATTGTGCCTTTCGATGCGCATTATCACCGGGCCGCCGGCGCCTTGCGGATAATAATACCAGCATTTCTCAGGCACTGCCTGCACCGAAGGGGCCGCTGGTTTTTCTCTGATTGCGGCGGCGATTTTATTTGTCCAGGGGGCGGCGTAGTTGTCCCATAAGACGGGGATTTTAGTGCTGACGACCGCTCCGCCGGCAACCACCAGCGATGCAGCGATTGCCTTTAGTGATATAGTGACCGTCTTACTGCCTGCCACTGCGACCACGCCGGCTGCGACACCTACCTTAAGGGTGGCTGAGGTAATCAGCACCTGTGCCGCTGCTGCTTCGGTGGGGGCGGTTATTTTCCCGAACAGAATCAGGGCCGGCAGTAAAAACCCTTTGCCAAAACCCCTGCGGGAAAGCCTTTTCTGAAGTGCTCTTTTCGCCCTGTGAAACAATACCCGCACACTGAACTCCGTGCATTTCATCAGTTCGGCGATTTGAGAATATTCCATCTGCTCATAGCAGCGCATAACCAGCACTGTGCGGTAACGCGGCTTAAGCTCCTGCATTGTTTTGAAAATAATCTGCTTTAATTCATCGCCGAGCAGTTTGGCCAATCCTGCGTGGTTTTTTTCAGTGCCGTTCTCGTGCGGGCCATCATTTTGCAGTTTTGCCGACAAGGCTGCCTGCTGGCGCTGGTTTTGCTCGTAATGACGGCATATTTTGCCGAAGGCGATGCTTCGCAGCCAGGGCCAGAACCTGTCGGCTTTGTCTAATTTGTCCAATAACCTGACCATTTCGAGTATACTCTCCTGCACAATATCCTGTGCTACGTCATCCCGCAGCGTAATGCGGAATACATAAGCATACAGCCTTGGCCGGGTCAGTTCCGCCAAATTGCCAATACTTTCCCTGTCGCCAAGCTGTGCCCGCCTGACTAATTCTATATAGCTTCTGCTGTTGTCCATTCAATGCTACTATTATGTGTATCCAGACACCTGTTTTGTTACACTTTTTTTTAAAAATTTTTGCAAAAAACCGTTTTTTGTGCCAAATTCGCCCAAAAAAGCTGGTCTGATATAAAAAACAAAGAATTGTGACATTTTTTTGAATCTGCTCTTTCGTTGATAAAGATGCGCAAAACCGCCGGCCTGTTCCTCTAATTTCCGTTTTTTTTGCCGATTTTTTTCGTTTTAGGCCGGTTTTTGGGTAAGGTCAACAAGGCTAAAACCTGATTTTTTTGCCTTTTTCTGCTTGTTTTGCCTTTGGTTTTCTGCTATTATAGGGCGTTAAAGGTCGGGTCATCTTTGCTTTGGAAATTTGACAAGTAAATAGTTTTTTGCACTGAATTTTTGGACGTTTCGTCTTAAACCGGCAAGTTTTTGTACTCAGAAACGCAGAGAAGTCGGTGCTCGTTTGCCCTCGGGCAAAACGGGCGCCGCTTGCGTGTTCTGAGTGGGCCTTGCCGGGCCTAAGACGAGCACGATTTAGCGGCGTCCTTTTTATTGCGCCGCAAAAAATTGGCTGAGAAATAACCTTTACCGGAAAAGGTTTGAAATAGAGAACAGTTTTTTAGGAGGAGAGAATATGCAATTCTATTAGCTCAATTCACGGCGGTACTTTTTTGTGTCGGCACTAATTAACAAAACCAAAAATTTTTAAGGAGAGAAGAGATGATGAGAAAATCAATTCTTTTGATAGCAACGGTATGTGTGACGGCAGTAATTAATTTTGCTTCAGCTGACATCATCCGGGAAATCAACCTTGATTTTGTAACCATCGGCAATGCGGGCAACGCAGCGGATACAGGTGGGACTCCGGGTTGTGGTGCGGTTGGTTATAATTACCGTATCGGCAAGTACGAGGTGACCAATGCTCAGTGGAATGCTTTTACTTTAGCGGCGGGTGCGCCAACCGGTAACCCGAGTGGTGCTTATGACCAAAGCGCATATTACACCGGTGACCAGCAGCCGACCGATTACGTGAGCTGGTATGAAGCGGCCCAGTTCTGCAATTACCTCACCAGCGGCGATAAGAGTCTTGGGGCTTATCAGCTTGGTACAGACGGCAGCATTACAATTGACCGTGCCTCGGCCATATCGACTTATAGTATGGTTTATGTCATCCCAACAGAAGATGAGTGGTACAAGGCGGCGTACTATAAGCCTGATGGTAGCGGTTATTCACTTTATGCCAATGGCACAGATGTTGCCCCAATTGCTGGCGTTGAGACTAATTATTATATGGTAATAGGACACCCCTGGAACGTCGGTACCGGCAAGCAAGAGCAGAACGGTACTTATGATATGATGGGCAACAGTTGGGAGTGGAATGAAGCGTGGGCCGATAGCTACGGTGTAATGCGCGGTGGGCAGTATAGCCACTGCTTCAGCGACTATCTCAGGTCGACCCACAGGTTGCTCTATACTCCAACCGACGAGGACGAAGGTTTAGGGTTTCGTGTCGCTTCCATTCCCGAACCAGCCACGCTTTTGCTGCTCGGTCTCGGCGGGTTGATGCTGCAAAAGCATAGGAGACAGTAAGAAACCAGAACTAAAAGAGACAAAAAATTTGGATGAGGCTGGGAGTTGCGATTACGTCGTGATTCGCAGCCTTTTTTGCTTTTGAGATTGCCACCCCCGTGCCAATTGTATGGTTTATTAACCGATTCTACCAATTGAGATTAGAAAGTGCGATTGGTGTCATTGCGACCCCGATTTATCGGGGGAAGCAATCTCTTTACCGTTCGTTTTTGAGATTGCCACGGCCTAAACGACAGGCCTCGCAATGACTGCCCGCTCTCTCAAAACGCATATATTCAACGTAATTGGTATAATCGCTATGCCGGTTTTTGGGCCCAGCGGAATTTGGCAGAGGCGCTGCGGGGATTGGATATTATCTCCTTCGTTTTTGGGACAAGCGGGTTTTGGGCGGCGGAGGCGTAAATGCTGTTACGCAGGCCATCACGGAAGGACTGCTTGACTAAACGGTCTTCGCCGCTGTGAAAGCTGATTATGCCGATGCGTCCGCCGGGCCGCAGGCAGGCGGGGGCAATTCTGAGAAGCTCTCTTAAAGAGCCGAGTTCATCGTTGACCAGGATTCGCAGCGTCTGAAAGGTTCGGGCGGCAGGGTGCAGTGCGCCGAAGCCGGCAGCTTTTTGCTGCTTGCGCCAAGTTTTCAGAGACAGGCCTTTTGCGTTCAGAATCAGGCGAACAAGTTGAGATGTTTTTATAATCGGCTCGGAATTTCGCTGAGTGACTATCCAGCTTGCGATGCGCTGGTGGTCTGGTTCATCGGCCAGCTCCCATAGTGCCTGCGAGAGTTTTTCCTCCGAGACTGTCATAAGCAAATCGGCGGCGGTCTGTTTAAGGCGGCTGTCCATTCGCATATCGAGAGGAGAATCATGCTTGTAACTCATACCGCGACCGGGGTCATCTATCTGCATACTGGAGACGCCGAGGTCGGCGAAGATTATATCGCAGCCACCAAGATTTTCCTGTGCGAGGACGGCGGGCAGGCCGGCAAAATTTTTGTGGCAGAGACTAACGGGGGTGTCAATCCCTGCCAGTCGGCCTTTGGTGCGTTCGAGCTGTTGGCCGTCAACATCGAGACCGATTAGTCTTCCTGTCGGGCCAATTCTTTTGATAAATTCGAGTGCGTGACCGCCATAGCCTATGGTGCAGTCGGCGACGATTTCGCCACTGCCGGGTCGCAGACAGGCCATAACTTCCTCGACCATTACGGGAACGTGGGTGCCTGCGGGTGTTTTGCCTTTGGCGCGAAGGCGGGTGTGGATTTCGGGATGAGCCTGGGGATTAAGCTCCTTATATTTCTGGTCATATTCTTTCGGGAACTTTCCCTGATATCTGGGTCGGCGGGGACTCATCACTTTTTTCTTTTTATAGCCTTATCGGCGATGTCGTTGCGGCAGTAGGCGCCGTCAAATTTTATTTTTTCGACACCCCTGTAGGCGTTTGCCTTTGCCTCTGCGATTGATGTTCCCAGAGCGGTCACGCCGAGGACTCTGCCGCCGGCGGTTACGATGTCGCCATTTTTCAAAGCGGTGCCGGCGTGAAATACGACGACGTCGCCGAGTTTTTCGGCCTCGTCTATACCTGTTATTATTTTGCCCTTTTCATAATTGTCCGGATAGCCTGCCGACGCCATTACCACACAAACAGCCGGCCTTGGGTCCCACCGGAGAGTAACTTCGTCGAGAGTGCCGTCACATACCGCCAGCATTACCTCGATAAGGTCGCTTTTTAGCCGCATCAGTATCGGCTGTGTTTCGGGGTCGCCGAAGCGGACGTTGAATTCGAGAACTCGGGGACCTGCGGCGGTAATCATAATGCCTGCATAAAGAACGCCCTTATACGGCGTGCCGTTGCGGTTCATAGCATCGACAATCGGCACGAGGATTTCTTTTGTAATCTGGCCCATCAGGTGTTCGGTAACTACCGGTGCGGGGCTGTATGCTCCCATCCCGCCGGTGTTGGGGCCGGTGTCACCATCGCCGATGGGTTTATGGTCCTGTGCGGATTCCATAACATAGATGTTGCGGCTGTCGACGAAAGCGAGTATCGAGGCCTCTTCGCCGAGCAGCTTATCTTCGACGATAATTTTATCGCCTGCCGCACCGAAGATTTTATCGCACATTATTTTTTCAGCGGCCAAAATACCGTCTGCGGGGTCATCGCACACAAAGACGCCTTTTCCTTTTGCCAGGCCGGCGGCCTTTACCACGACCGGCTCATCCCTGCTTGCGATATAGGCCTTTGCGTCGCTGAACCTGTCGAAGACTCTGCCCTCAGCGGTGGATATTGCACTGGAGCGGAGCATCAATTTTGAAAAAGCCTTGTCGGCCTCAAGCTGAGCAGCTTCTTTGGATGGGCCGAACGCTTTTATGCCCGCTGCTTCAAATGTGTCGACCACCCCTTCTGCCAGAGGGTCTTCCGGGCCGACAACCACAAGCCCGACTTTGTTTTGCTTTGCAAAATCAACCAGCTTTGCTGTTTCATTTGCCCCGATGGGGATGTTTTTACCGCATTTTGCAGTGCCGGGATTGCCGGGAGCGATGAATAGTTTGTCGAGATTCTTCGACTGGGCCAGTTTCCAGGCGATTGCGTGTTCTCGTCCGCCGTTACCGATTAATAGCACGTTCATTAGTCTAATTCCTCTAACTGTCATCTAAAAATGTAAGTTGCAGTTCATTATTTTCTGATATCTCTTTTTTGGTTTTCAAGCGGTATTTTGGGTCGATAGCGCCTTTTCGCAATCTGTCGATAATGATATCATAATATTTTTTATCAATTTCGGCAGATATATACTTTCTGTCGAGAAATTTACACATCTCTATTTCTGAACCGCTGCCGCCGAAAAGAACCAGAACGACATCGCCGGGCATAGTGCAGGATTTAATCAGCGTCTCGGAAAGTTTCTGCGGAATCTGGCAGGCGTGAAATGTCTTCTCTTTACTTACATTTTTTACCAAATCAAAATAAAGCCAGTCATAGGGCATTCTCCCTTTCGAACCGTTTGCCAGATTGTGTAAAATTCTCCTGTCTGTAGGATTCTTATAAGGAACAGCCACGTTATCCTTATAAAACTTGTTATGCTCCGTTTTTCTGCAATGCAAAATGCTCCTGTGAGCGGTGGTGAACCGCTTGGGAGAATGACCGACATTCGTATTATAAATCCAGACACAATCCGAAACCTCATAACAAACACCATCGAGGTATTTGACCCGCAGGTAAGCGTTCTGTTTTGGGTAGTTTATTAAAAACATATTTCCGGCGTCTTTGAGCACCCGAAAGGATTCTTTGGCCAGATCGATGTACCACTCAATATATCCATCGAAAGTTTTGGTATAAGACTTATCGCCGTATTTTATTCCGACGTTGTAATCCGGGTCACCGTAAATCATATCCACACATTTATCGGGCAGATCTTTCAGAACCGCTGTGATGTCTTTAAGAAAAACCTTATTTAAGTAGTTCTCAATACCCATAATTCATTTGCCGCACGGCATCCATTCAATATTACATCTTCTCATAAAGCCTTTTAACCTGTCCGGACTGGTAATCTTTTCCATTGCTTCTTTAAGTCTGGCTTCATTAGTTTCTTTTGCAACGTATCTGAGAAAATTAAACAGAAATGAGCGTCCTTCGTTATCCCAGTAAACAATGTCCTCCATAATAAACAGCCACTTTATAATTTTCAAAAGGGACTCAACTTCACCGCCTTTTTTAAATGAACCCTTAAGGCCGCTGTAATTTCTCAATACGGCATCAACATCATTTTCTTCGGAATTATATATTTTGGTGACAGCCTTTAATAAATCTTCAAATTTTTGTCGGTTTTCTTTCCTTTTCCTTCTTAAGTCTTCGGCAATTTCCTTGTGACTCCCATTCCCAACCCCGTGATTTTCCAATACTTCCACCTTAAAATCAAAATTCTTTTTATGCCCCGGTCTGGCGATATAAAGCAGTTGTCCATCCGGAAGATTTTCTACCGGATATCGAAACACCACGCCCTTCCCTTTTTTCTGATACTCTGACTTAATAAACGTATTAACAACTTTTTTTACTATAAAATGACGAGCTAATTTTCCTTTGATATTAATTCTGCATCCGGTGATAACTGTCTTTGTTTCTTTCGCCATGTGTTCTCAGCCTTAACAAACAATTCAAAATTTTATTTAAAAAACCGCAACGAAAGTTTAGCCGTTTTTCCTGAAAGAGCAATTTTTCAAATATTTTTCGCCGCAGTAGTTTACCAGAATTGACAATTTTCCTCAAGCCCTCATTTGATGTTTACTTCGCAGCATATTTTCGGGAAGTAAAACACGGCCGGCAAAAAAGGCCGCGGGCCCCGAACAGTTCGAGACCCGCAGCCTTTTGATTCAAAAACGCACTCAAATCAAAGCCTTATTGGCTTTGCATTATCGTGCTAATCTCGGCGGCGCTAAGCGCCCTGTTGTAAATCTTCACGTTGTCGAGCAGGCCGTGATACGATTGCGTATTGGTGCTTCCGTTATTTCCGATGTTGGCCGTGGCCGGCAGAGTTGTCAGGCCGCTGTAAGTTATCTGCTGTCAGCCCGGTTCTTTACTTGTACTGGATTATCTGGTAGCTGACCGTCTGGGTAATGCTGTCTCGAAGTCCTTCGACCCGCACAGTAATTTCTGTTGGGGTTAAAGCAACTAAGCATGCTCCGTTGCGGGTTACCTCGTAAGTAGTGTTGTTGCTGGGACGCACAGAAGCAACTGCCTCGCTTAGTATCGCTACGCAACGATTTGGGTCAACTGTCGACGAAAGGCTTTGCTTTGAATCTACAGCCTGACAGCCTGAGCTGGTTTGCAGCGTGATTGTTCCGTGAACAACTTTTTCAACGGGAGAAGACAGTGCATCTATCTTGGCATTGAGCTGGTCGAGCGTTACCATTGTCGGGCCGGGCGGCGCTGTAGGCTCAAGACTGCCGGCCTTGCCATTTATGATTGCAAAAGCCATAACCAACAAAAAAATAAGCACAAAATAAGACAACACATTCAAATTTTTAGGGTTCATTCAGTTTCCTCCAAAAAATTATATTCCTTTATACATCTTTTAACAAAAATCATCCTTAATTTGCCAGAAGTTCCGGCGCCGAGGCTGTCGCGGTCAATCCTTTAACGGCCAGCCGATGGGGCATAGCCTGCGCCACTGGTCTGAGAAATAGTCATAATCAACAAAATTCACATTATTATCACCATCGAAATCAGCTTTTAACTGCGTCTCTGTCGAGAGCCAGAGGTCGCAGAAACTGGCCAAATCATTAAGGTCAACTATGCAACTGGTAATCCAGGAGGTCCAAACCTTGTATTCAACGGGACTTGCAGGCCGAAAATGTATCCAGCCGATGTTTTCGCCCCAGGCCCAGCCTGCGAAATTGCCATCGTGGTCTATGGTAACGCCGTAGTGGTTTGCGTCGGCGGGGACTTTGGGATTGAAATTTATCCAGCCGACATTTTCGCCCCAGGCAAAGCCCGAAAGCAGGCCTGTGCCGTCATTTTTTACGCCGCTGTTGGGGTCTGCATTGTTAGGGTCGAGATTTATCCAGCCTATATTTTCGGTCCAGACAAAGCCGGAAAGCCTGTTATCATAAACAGTTACGCCGGGACCTTTGTTTGGCTCAAAATTCAGCCAGCCGATATTTTCTCCGTAGGCGTATTTATAATTTTGGGGGTCGATGTTGCCGGCGTAAATGGGGTTTGCACAAAGCAAAAATAAGCTGAGAATGACGATTATTTGCGAAATATGTTTATCCATTTCGATAACTTAATAAGGGAAAATCGGCAAAAGGCAAGGAAATTATAGGACGTTAGCCGGAATTTTTTAGGGCTGCCGGGAGGGGGTTTTGGTAAGTTGGGCTGAATTTGCCGATTGCAGAGGCGGGATTTGGTGCGTGCTAACTGTTATCAGATGTTATCAGATGTAATCAGTTGTAATCAGAACACACTCTAAGAGATTCAGAAGCACTCCAAAATACATCAGAGATACGTCAAAATGCATCAGAAGACACCTGTGTTTTTGCTTAAGTATTGTCATAACAAGGAGTTAAATGAAATCTGGCTGCGGATTTCAGCAAAAAAATCGAATGGCCGAAATTTTAATGACCAAAACAAATCTACCATAGCACACTTTGCTCCTAATCCCGTCAGGGATGGCTGACGCCATGTGGGGATATAGAGTCCCCTATAATTGGGCGGAGATGCGCATTTGAGTTGACCCTACTTCGCCCTGCGGGCTACGAAGGGCAGGCAAAAAAGAGATAAGTTGTTATGAGATAAAGAGTAAGGGGATTTGAAAAATTTTTGCGATTTTGGGTTTTTTTAAAATGGGTACTGTCGGAAATGATTGACGAACCAGACTCCAGACTCAAGACCCCAGACCAAAGACTGAAGACCAAAAGATTACCAATTTTGGCGGATGGCGGATAGACAAGCGGCAACGTAAAATAAGGACTTACGGCAAATCATACCCCTAAGGGGTATGCGTTTTCAGGGTAAAAATGCAGTTCAGTGGTGCGAGCGAATTTTTAACTATCCGGCCTTAAGAATTGACAAAAAAGCCGCTTTGGCGGATTTATCCGCCAGACGAATGGCGGACAAGTTTTGAGTTGGACAAAAAATAGATTTGTTTTAACAGGGATGCCAGTTAAGAGCGTAGTAAAAGTGTCAGATTAAATATATCATATTCTGTTTTATTGTTCATCGGATGTTTTATTGCTGCTCATCGTTTTTTGTAAATCGTCCAACATCGTTTTTATATCTGGATGGATTTCGCTTTCATCCATCACATCAGCAATTTGCCAATAATCCCCTTTATTGATAGTGACATCAATTTCACTGAAAAATTTATTGAGAAAATCACTTCCTTTACCATTAATATCGTTGTTAAGCGGGTCATTATAAACCTTAGGCGGAAGGTTATCTTTTAAATATTGTTTTGCTTTTTCAATCTGCTGAGTAAATAATTCCCCCGCAGACATTTTGCGAACAAATTTTTCAAGAACAGACGGAATAATGAGATAATTCTCTATTTCCTTTCGTGACCAATGATACACTTTTAAACCAGGAGGAACGTGCTGTTCATCGGTTTTGCTGACATTATCCCTAATAAAAAATCCTTTTAGCTTCGGTTCCACAACTTGCAAATAATTAAATTTAATACGGGCATTATTAATTTGGTCGTCTCCGGTTGGTTCAAAAAACACCTCGTTTAATTCTTTGCTAACATCATGTTGCATTTTGGTAGCCCAAGCTTTCAAAAGACGAAAATCTCTAATACCTTCCGCAAACAATATAAATTTCTTTTCCTGTGCATTTAAAATATCAATCGCTGATACTTTCTTTAACGCGTTTACTATTTGTTGTTTATCACCTTGAATAGGTTTTGGAACATTCCCAAAGAAAGTGTAAATATAGTCCGTAGCTGTACTATTAATTATAACCTCTGAATGCGTAGAAATTAAAAGCTGGACACTATTCTCCGCCGCAATCTTCTGAAGCCAGTCATACATCCCTTGCTGCAGCCTAATATGCATATGACTATCGGGTTCATCAATCAACAAAATGGAATTCTCATGGACATACAAAAACGCTGCCAATAGAAGAAATTGCAGGAAACCACTACCTCCATTTGCAATCTCAAGCAAACAACCCTTACTACGTGACCCTACTTCACGATAACGAATTAAAATATGGGCATCTGTACTTGGATTAAAAGAGATTTTCTCGAGTTGAATGTTGAACATATTTTTAATCTGTACACACAAATCATCCCATTTGCCTTTTTCTTGAACTTGTAAAAGCAAATTTCGCAAAATTTCTCCTGGTCTACCCTCTCCAATAATATGCCTTTGGGCTCCAAGTTCTACTTTTCTTTCCTGTGTCTGAACTCCCGATAATGGCGGTAAATGAAAAACTTTGTCGACATCCTCTGGAATATCTTTCTTTAAGTCCATTGGTTTGCAATATAGCACTTCTTGACCACCATAATTTAATTCAATACCATATTCCCACCCTTCACCGTTCTTATCTACACCCTCAGCGATAATTTGGATTTTAATGGGCTGTTGTTCCGCGGTTTGAGTTAATGTATCAAACCACAAAAATCTCATTTCCTGAACCGGAACAGCATAAATAGCGTTTCTCGTTACTTGGGCACCAGACCTTTTTTTAGCCGTACTTTTTGAAGCTTTACCTTTCTTCTCGTTCCATTCTTGAATTAAAGAGCCCCACAAAGCAATTGCCTGTAAGGCTGTTGTCTTACCTCCATTGTTAGGCCCGACAAGCAAAGAAACAGCAGGATTCACCTCATACATAGCATCTTCAAACTTCTTGAAATGTTTTATTGTGATTTTTCTTATCATACGCTCACCTCTACGAACATTGTCTGGCAAAATGGGTTTAATGTCAAGGATTTTGGGGCGATAAGTTCTAAACGGAGAGATTCTTCGCTGCGCTCAGAATGACCGGGTCCCGGATGGCGACCATTCAACTCGCTGCGCTCGCTCCCTACTTCACCCTTCTTCGCATAACTTTGCTTCGCGTAGTGCTACACAAAGCAAAAGAGCTACGAAGGGCTACGCAGAGCAAGCAGGCAAGGCTGGTATCAAGGTTTTCCTTGTTTGTAGGATTGCAATTGCCGGAGGAGCTGGTCGGCTAACCGGTCGTTGCGGTCTGTGGCGGCGAGGTCCAAAGCGGTCTGTGCGGTAGTTACAGCCTTATCGAACCGGCCGGCAGAGGCGTAGGCGGCGGCCAATGCGTTAAGGACCATCGCATTTCGGCGATGCGTCAGGTCGGTAGCGTGCTCGGCGAGGGTGACAGCCTGATTTGCATCGCGTATTTTCGGGTCGGGATGCGTGGCCAAAAGCCAGGCGAGGTTGGCGGCGGCCTCCACGGAATCGGGCGCGATACGCAGGGCCTGATGATAGTTAGTTATCGCTTCATCGAGTTTGCCCTGCAACTGGAAGGTGAGAGCCAGGTTGTAAGCTGCCTTTGGGTCGTCTGATTTGGCGTGCAGGACCTGACGAAAGCAGTTTATTGCCTCGTCGAATTTGTTCTGCGAGGCGAGTATCTCGCCGAGATTGCAGAGTGCTTCGAGGTCGTTTGGTTTTAATCGCAGGGCGCGGCGATAGTGGGTTACAGCCTCGTCGAGTTTGCCCTGCAACTGGAGTGCGCTGCCGAGACTGTAATGGGCGTTGGCGTAATCGGGGTCGAGCTGCAAGGCGCGGCGGTAATGGGTAATCGCTTCGTCGAGCTTGTTCTTTATTTGAAGTGCGAAGCCGAGGCTGTAATAGGTGGCGGAGTCATCGGGTTTTATCAGCAGGGCCTGACGGTAGTGGCTGATTGCATCATCGTACCTGCCCTGCGAGCCGAGTGCGCAGGCAAGGTTGTAGTGGGCGGTGCTGTTTGCGGTAGTGACATTGAGAGCATGTTCGAAAAGGGTGATACTGTTGCGCCAATATTGCAACTGGATGAAGGTGGATACGGACAGGGCCGAGAGGACGGCCAGGGCTGACAGGATGAGCGCGGGTTTGCGGTAACGCCATTTTGCGGTGAGGTCGGCGAGTCCCCAGGCGATTATGATAAACAGGCCTGTCAGCGATACATAGGTATAACGGTCGGCCATTGCGAAGGTGCCTGAGCCGACCTTTATCAGGCCGGAGACGGGGACAAGGGTGCCGAGGTACCAGAACCAGCCGACAAAGAGGTATTTGCGTTTTCTGGCCAGAAGGATTAAGACGGCGGAGATTCCCAGCAGCAGGGCGGCGACAAGGGCGGCATAAAGCAGGTGGGGTTTGCCGGCGTGGCGGGGGTAGAAGACCGCCAGGCGGGCAGGCCAAAACATTTTTTCGATATATGCCAGGAAAGCGAAGGCGGCATCAGCGAGGCGGACAGTAAGCGGCACATCGAGGCGTTTGACACCTTTGGCCTGTTGTGCAAAAACAGTAATGATGCCAAAAGCCGCTGAAAGCACTATGAAGGGGAGTTTTTCAAATAGCGGATAGCGGATAGCGGATAGCGGATAGTAAGTCAATCGCTTCAACGGCCAGTAATCCAGTAATAATAATACGAAAGGCAGTGTTACCAGCATCGGCTTTGCCATAAGGCCCAGCGCAAACAAAAGCAGTGTTACTATATACCAGGTGAAACCTGTCCGTCTGGCGTAACGCAGATACGCGGCCATTGTCAGAAACCAGAACAGCGTGCTTAAAACGTCTTTGCGTTCCGAAATCCAGGCGACCGATTCGACGTGCAGCGGGTGCAGGGCAAAGGCAGCGGCGACAAACGCACTCTGCCAGAGTGCGGCGGTCATACTGTTTAAGACCGCGAACAGCAGCAGGGTATTTGCTGTGTGAAACAGCAGATTAACCAGATGATGCCATTTTGGGTTTAGGCCGAAAAGCTGACAATCCAGCATGTGGCTGAACATAGTCAGAGGGTGCCAGAAGGCGATACGCGGCGACTTAATTGCCCAAAGAACGGACTGGCTGGTGAGGCCGGCTTTTACATACTGGTTGTCGGTAACATATATATCATCATCAAGGTTGACAAAATCGCAGGTCAGCGTGCGGGCATAAACGATAAAGGTTATCGCTGCCAAAACCAGATAAATGCAAAAAATGCGATACTTATGCGATTGCTCACTCATTCCGTCAGACAACTTTATTTGTTATCGAGCGTGGTGTCAAGGCGACAGGCTGAAGGTTTTTCGGAACTCTATTTGTTTTTGCTTTTCGACAACTTTTTGAGCTCTTCGGCGGCGCCGGCGTGATGCGGATTGATTTGCAGGGCTTTGCGGAGATAATCGACGGCCTGGCGGGTATTCCCCTGCGACTGAAGCGCAAGACCCAAATTGTAATAAACCTCAGCAATGTTCGGGTCAAGCTCGATGGCCTTGCGGAAATACTCAATCGCCTCGTCGAGTTTGCCGCTTAATCGCAGAGTGTTGCCGAGGTTGTTGTATGCTTCGACATAATCAGGTTTCAGCCGAGCCGCTTCGCGATAGTGTGCAATCGCTTCATTAACATCCCCCTGCAACTGAAAAGCCTTGCCGATATTATAGTGTGCCCTGGCGTAGCCGGGCTTAATCTCAATGGCCATCGAAAATGCCTTTACCGCCTCATCGAGCTTGCCCTGCGAGCCGAGCGCTATACCCAGATTGTTGTAGGCCTGACCATAATCAGGTTTTATTTTTACCGCCTGTCGATATTCATTTATCGCCTCATCGGTCCCGCCGAGAGAATGAAATGCAAAGCCAAGATTATAATGTGCCTCGGCGTAGTCAGGTTTTAGTTTTAACGCCTGCTGAAAATGATTTATTGCATCACCGCTCCTGCCGAGCGATTGAAGCACAACGCCAAGTTCGCTATGTGCCTGTGCCGAGTCCGGCGTCAGTTTCAGCATATATTCAAAAAGACCAACCGTATCCTGCCAGTGCGACAGGTATCGTCGCAGACAATAAATCTGGACGCTCGATAAAAATAGCAACAATACTATCAAGGCTGTTCTCGGCACAGCGATTCTCTTCCACAGCGAGGTTATCGCCCAGGCAAGAACTGCCAGCAGCCCAACTATCGGCATATAAACATATTTGTCGGACGCAACTACCCAGTCGCTAAAGGGGACAATGCCCAACACGGGCAGGATTGCCAAAAAGAAAAAAAGCAGACCGGCCAGAAACGCTCTTGTCCGGCGAAGAGAAAAAAACAACCCCGCAATCAAAGCAAATACGCCAAAAACAGAGGCCGAAATCACCCAATTCGATAGTGACATCGGCTCAGGCAGCATATACACAGACGACAGATTCATCGGCCAGAAGATTTTACGCAGATAAAAAATAGTCAGGTAACAGACTGTTAGAAAAGTATGCAGCAACTGTGCGGGACCTTCAAGCCTGCTCGACAGTGGAATTCCCAGGCTGCGGGTGTTTGAAACGGCGGTTATAACGGCAAATACGATGCCGAGAGCGAAAAACGGTATTTTTTCGATAACAAACCGCCACACGTGGCACGGCCATCCTGGCCGTGTCTTCACGGGCTGGAAGCCCGTGCTACACAGCGGCCAATAATCCAGCACCAGCATCAATACGGGGACAGGCAGGCTGGTGGGCTTCGACATCAACGCAAATAAATACATCAGCATACAAGCAAAGCGGGATTTGCGGCCACCTTTTTGGGCAAAACGCACATAAAAGATAAGACACCATAAAACAAAGAACATCGCCAAAAGTGTTTTTCGGTCGGAAATCCACGCTACCGGCTCTACCGTAAGAGGGTGAACGCCAAATATCAAGCCGACAATTGCAGCAGGTATCGGCTGACCGAACAAAAAATAAAGCAGAATTATGACAAGAGCGGTGTTGAATATATGAATCGTCAGGCTGGTGCGGCGGAATGGGGACAGGTTGCTGCTGCTGCCACCCATCGCACAGTCGGCCATTATTGAAATCACGGGTAAAGGCTGATAGTAGCCTACCATAACCGAAGAATTGAACACTTCTGTAAGAGCGCGACCTGCCAAAGCCCAGCCGGGATTCTGAACCAGCGGGCTGTCTTCGCTCACAAAGAGGTCGTCATCGAATAATAAGGCTTTCGATGACAGCACCGGCCAATGCGCCGCTGCGACAATTACACAGACGGTAATTATTAAAGTCGCAAAAAACCAGTTTTTTGAATCCATCTTTTTCATTTTTTGCTTTTGAGCAATATTTTGAGCGCTTCGGCGGCGTTGGCGTGACGAGGGTTGATTTGCAGGGCCTTGCGATAACAATCGGCGGCCTGGTCGGTTTTGCCCTGCAACTCAAAAACTGAGCCGAGATTATAATACGGGTCTGCATAATTGGGTTTAAGCTGCAAGGCCCGCTGAAAATGGTCGGCGGCCTGCTCGTTTTTGCCGAGCAGCCGCAGAACGGCGCCGATATTGTTGTGGACCTCTGCGTAATCAGGCTTAATCTGAAGCGACTTGTTGAAGCAGTTGAGAGCTTCATCGTACTTTTGCTGATAGCTCAGCGCTATACCGAGGGTGTTGTATGCCTTGAAATAGTCGGGTTTGAGCCTGATGGCCTCCCGGCAATGGCTGACCGCCTCATCATACCTGCCCAGCGAGGAGAGGGTGACACTCATATTATGGTGTGCCTCTGCCAACTGGGGGTTAATCCGGATGGCCTGCCGGTAATAAACGAGGGCCTGCTCAAATTTGCCCTGCGATGCCAGCTCGAGTGCGAGGCTGCTGTTCATTACGTCATTGTCGGTGGTTACTTTCAGGGCATGCTCAAAAAGGGCGATGCTGTTCTGCCAGTGTCGAAGCTGCAATCGGGTACAAACCGCCAGGGCCGAAAGGGCCGCAACTGCCGAAAGAGTCAGGATGATTTTCCGGTAAGGCATCGCCGCCGCAAGGTCATTTAGTCCCCAGGCTATCATTATGAATAGTCCGGTGAGGGTGACATAGGTGTAGCGGTCGGCCATTGCAAATGAGCCGACCTGCACCAGGCCGATAACGGGAACAAGGGCGCCAAGATACCACAGCCAGCCGAAAATCAGGTATTTTCGGCGACCGGCACAGCGCAATACCCAGGCGGAAATGGCTATAAGCAGCACGGCGGCAACGGCGGCATACCACAGGGATATTTTATCGGTTTGATGCGGATAAAATACCGCCAGCCCGCTGGGCCAAAACATCTTCTCAATGTATGTCAGGTAAGAAATGGCGGCGTTGGCAAAGCGGATATACAGGGGCAACACAAGACCCAGCGCACCCTCGCTCTTCTGTGAAAAAAAAGTAATTGTGCTGAAGACCGCTGCCAGAGCGAGAAATGGGATTTTTTCCAGAATTGCACGGCGGCCCAGGCGATTAAGCGGCCAATAGTCGAGCAGTAATAATACAAACGGCAGCGTTATCAGCATCGGCTTGGCCATAAGACCCATTGCAAAAAAGAGCAGTGCCGCCAAATACCATTTTATGCTGTGCCGTCTGACATACCGCAGGTATGCCGCCATTGTGAGCAGCCAAAACAGCGTGCTTAGGACATCTTTTCGCTCGGCTATCCAGGCCACCGACTCGACGTGAAGCGGATGCAGGGCAAAAACAGCGGCGACAAATACGCTTCGCCAGACTGCGCCGGTCATATTTTTGAGCAATGCGAAAAGCAGCAGGGTATTGGCTGTATGAATCAGCAGGCTGGTGAAGTGGTGCCAGCGTGGATTGAGGCCAAACAGTTCGCAATCCAGCATATGGGTGAGCATAGTGAGGGGATGCCAGAAAGAATTTCGCGGTGCGGAAAAGGCCCAAAGAACCGACCGGCTTGTCAGGCCGGCCTGGACATAGTCGTTTTCAATGACGTAGACGTTGTCGTCATAATTGATGAACCGGCAGTGAAGAAGCGGACTGAAAGTAATGAAGCTGGCGGCTGCCAGGGCCGCATAAATCAACAAAACACTGTATTTCGCCGGCGTTTTACGCATATTCTCGGAACGGTTTTTCCTGCCGGCAATTATATTACTTTGCATGCAAAAATACTACTGATATGACGGCACATTACGGCGGGGAATTACCCCAGACTATGCCAGGAGCGGCCATCGGAGGTAATAAGCGCATCAGCAGCGGGGAAGCTTTCTGAGCCGGCAGGGTACTGGTATGGCGGTGCGGGGTCGGCTTCCCAGGCCTGCAGGACAGGGGCCAGCAGTTGCCAGGTCATTTCTACGCTGTCCTGCCTCGTAAAAAGGGTCTGGTCGCCGAGCATACAGTCCAGCAGCAGACGCTGATACGCCTCCGGCATATCGACGCCGAAAATGTCGCGGTAATTGAAGTTCATATTCAGCGTCCCCATACAGATTTTCGAGCCGGGTCGCTTGGCCTGAAAACCCAGAGAGATGCCTTCCTGCGGCTGAACCTGAAATATGAGTGTGTTCGGCGGAATATCACCTATGCCGGCCGATGCGAACATAGAATGAGGGACTTTCCTGAAGTTAATGACGATTTCACTGTTCTTTCGTGCAAGTCTTTTTCCTGTCCGCAGGTAGAAGGGGACATCATTCCATCGCCGGTTATCTACAAACAGTTTTGCGGCAACACAGGTTTCGGTCTTCGAGTTTGGGTCTATACCCGGCTCGGCGAGATAGCCGGGGACATCTTCGCCGTTTATCCTGCCCGGGCCGTACTGGTCGCGAACGATGAAATTATTCAGGGTCTCGGCCTCGAAGGGGCGCACCGAGCGCAGCAGCTTTATCTTCTCGTTGCGAATGTGCTCGGCCTCGAACGAGGCGGGCGGCTCCATCGCAACCAGCGCAAGTATCGAGAGCAGATGGTTCTGAAACATATCGCGAAGGGCGCCGGTCTTGTCGTAATAATCGGCCCGATGCTCGACGCCGAGCGATTCGGCCATTGTAATCTGGACGCTGTCGATGTAATTGCGGTTCCAGACAGGCTCGAAAATCGTGTTGGCGAAACGAAACATCAGGATGTTCTGGACGGTTTCCTTGCCGAGGTAGTGGTCTATGCGGTAGATTTGGGACTCATCGAAGCAGCGATGAATCCTCCGGTCCAGCTCTACAGCGGTCTGCAGGTCCCTTCCGAAAGGCTTTTCCACAACGAGCATTGCCCGTCCCTTAAAATCAGGCCAACCCCCGCAGGAGAGCTTCGCAGAACCAAGATTGTCTACTATGACGGTATACAATAACGGAGGCACAGCAAGGTAAAAAATGACGGCATTATCCACCTCGCAGGTCTTGTTCAGCTCGATGAGCGTAGTTTTAATATCGTCGTAAAATAGGGGGTCGCTGTAGTCGCCGGCTATATAATAAAGCTTGTTTATAAAGACGTTCAACTCTTTTGCGGACACTTTGCCTGCGGCCCGGCGAATCGATTGCCTGGCGGCCTGGCGAAACTGCGGGTCTGAAAGCGTTTTTCTGCCGCAGCCCAGCAAATAAAAATGTTCGTTCAGCAGGTTCTGCCTGAACAACTGAAACAGGCTGGGCAGTATCTTCCTGTGCGTCAGGTCGCCGGAGGCGCCAAAGACCACCAGGGCGCTTGGCGGGGCCGGCGTCTCCGCACAAATAATATCCTGTTTTGTTAATGATGGTTTAATTTCAGGCATCGTTATTCAGTCCCGGATTAACACTAAAAAATCAATACAGCGATTAATCTTCAACCGGCTCGAACTCGTCTTTGGCGGCCCCGCATTCGGGACAAACCCAGTCATCGGGCAAATCTTCAAACGCTGTGCCGGCCTTGATGTCATTGTCCGGGTCGCCAACAGCCGGGTCGTAGATATAACTGCACATAAGACATTTATATTTTTTCATTTTTGCACCTTTCTGCATTTCCTTCAAATCCGTTTTCGGTTTTGTTTTGACGTATGTTGCGGCGCTTTTCGGCGTCTTGCCGTGCTTTACGTCACGGTAATAGGCATAAGTCATAGGCGGCCTGGTCTCATCAAGCGTTTCGCAGGAAACAATTTTTGCAATGAACAATGTGTGAGTTACGATGTCAACGCTGCCCGTAACTTCCGCTTCGAGGAAAGCAACCGTATTTTCGAGAACTATCGGCGCACCGGTTTGGCCTGTTCTGCAATTTAGCTTCTCGAATTTATTTATGTCCCTGCCGCTCCTGAATCCGAACCTGCCGATAAGAGGCATCGGCGTATCCTCCGCAAGGACGGAAACGGAAAAGACCCTGCTTTCGCTGATATACTGGTGGGTCAGGCAGTCCTTGTTAAGGCTTACTGCCACCATCGGCGGTTCTGGAATGAGCTGAAATACGGTATTGACGATGCAGCCGCTGAAGCTGCCGTCCTTTTTTGAGCCAAGGATATGCATCCCGTAGCTCAGCTTAAAAAGCGATTCAAGGTCCATCATCAGCCTACCTGCAAACTGCCGCCAGCCGGAAATTTACTGTTCCATTCTGTCGAGGGTCACTAATTGCCGGCTGAGGACAACTATGTGACTGCGCTCTTCATCGATTATATCCTCGACTTTTTCCTTGCCCGCCTCGGCGGGGACAAAATCTTTCAGGCCGAGATAAAAAACGATAGAATCCTTCTCCGCCTGGATGGCCATTTTCAGGATTTCTTCCACCGACTCCTTTTCGGACAACTGAAGGCTTATGTCTTTATTTACATCGAAGACGTGGCCGTTGGCCATTGCCTGAAGATACAAAGAGGCCTCGTTTTCCGGGTCGTAGGTAACAAGCTCCAGTTGTTTGGGCGAAATCTGCTTTCTCATCTCGGCGAAGGTTCTTTCGTGCCTGTCCTCCATAGCGGCCAGGTCGAGCAGGATTTGCTGCATTTTGGCATCAGGGATTATTTCAGCGGCTTTGCGGTAAAATTTTGCGCCGTTTCTTTCTATCTGCTCGGCCATTTCAAAGATTTCGAGGGCGTTGAAGGTAATGCTCATTATTATTCTCCCTTCCACAATCCGTGCAGGTTACAATATTCCCTTGCTTCGGGGTGGTTCCTGGCTTTGACGAAGAAAGTTGCCTCAGGCTGCATACCCGGTTCGAGAAATTGCCTGTAAGACCTGCCGTCAGCGAGCAGTTCAATCCATTCGATATAGTGTTTTTCCTCCATCGGGTGCGGCACACTGCCGATTTTGACCCTGAAACCGCCGGTAACTTTTTCTATTACCGGCACATGCTTTTCCCTGGCCGCATCGGTGGTGTTTTCGGTCATAAGCTTCATCGGCTGGTCGCAGCAAACCAGCCCTCCTTCGCCGCCGTGAAGCACTTCCACGATATTGCCGCAGACCATACATTTGTATATTTCGAGTTTCTTAGCCATAAATTTTTCCCCTTTCAAACAGGCACATTTGCCTTTCTAAACCATTTCTCTTCTTAGAATACTCTGACCAACCTGTTTTTGCAAATAAGCATTCTGCCTAGTATTCTGTCGCAGGTTAAATGATACTTGTCATTCTGAGCGAAGCGAAGAATCTCACCTTCATAAGCCAGATGCTTCGCCTTCGGCTCAGCATGACAACTCATCAAAGTATTTGCGACAGAACACTAGTTCTGGTCAGTTTGAGGTAATTATTTTTAACTCCTTATGTTTGGCCAGGATTTCGTCGGCCAGCCTGTCGAGAGCGGCGAAATCATCGTCCCTCGGCAGTCCCTTTGCGATTACCGGCTCAAGCAGTTGAACCTTGAGATTGGGAATCAATTCTTTAATCTGCTCGACCATTCTGCCGCCCCAGGCGTAAGAGCCGATAATGGAAGCAAACTTTGCCTTCGGCCTTAACGCATTTGCCAGGAAGCAGGCGTATGCAACATTCGGGTGCGGGCCGGTCAGAACGGTCGGCGAACCGATGACTATCGTGGCTGCATCGACAAGGGCCATTGCAAGTTTGCCGATGTCGGTTGCCGCAAGGTCGAACTGCCTGACCTTAATGCCTCTTTCCGTCAGTGCGACCACAAAATGCTCCACCATTTTTGCGACGCTGTGATGCATCGAGATATAAGGCAGCAGCACCTCGTTTTTCGGCTGGTCGCTAATCCAGTCTTTGTAGGCGTCGATAATGAAACCGGGTTTGTTATAAACCGGGCCGTGACTGGGCGCAATCATCTCGATATCGAGCGCATTTATCTTTTCAAGGTTTTTTACTATATTCGTTCTGAAAGGCATCATTATCTCGGCGTAATACCTTTTGGCGGCCTCGTAAACAACAGCTTCATCATCCACAAACAGGCTGCTGGTCGCCAGGTGCGAGCCGAAGAAATCGCACGGGAAAAATATCTTGTCCTCCACAAGGTATGTCCCCATCGTCTCCGGCCAATGCACCCAGGGGATATATACAAACTGCAAGGTTTTGCTGCCGAGAGAAATCCTGTGATTATCTTCGATGGTGATGAATCTGTCCTCCTCGATGTGCAGCAGGTCGATAAGCATCCCCTTGCACTTGGGGTTGGTCACCACCTTTGCATCGGGGTAAAACATCAGCATATCCGGTATTGCGCCGGAATGGTCCTGCTCGGCGTGATGAGAAACAATATAGTCCACCCTGTGAATGCCGAGCTTGATAAGATTATCCATCAGAACGGTCGTTTTGGTAGGGTCAACGGTATCGAGCAAAGCTGTCTTTTCGCCGCCGTCTATCAGGTAGGCGTTGTAACTTGTCCCGTCCGGCAGAGGGATAAGCTGGTCAAACAGGCGCCTGTCCCAGTCAATAGCCCCCACCATATAAACTTTCGGTTTTAACTGCCTCATCTTTCAATCCTTTCACTGCTTTTATCACCGGCTCATAATCCGGTTCGTGCGACAGTTCGTCAACTATCTGTATATACCTTATAACCCCCTCTTTATCCACTACAAAAACCGCACGTGCGAGCAGGCGAAGCTCCTTTATCAGCACACCGAACGCCTTGCCGAACGATGTGTCCCGATGGTCGGAAAGGGTCTGGACGTTTTTGACCCCCGCCGTACCACACCATCGTTTTTGGGCAAAGGGCAGGTCCATACTGATAGTCAGGACAACCACATCGTCACCGAATTTGACGGCCTCTTTGTTGAATCTTCTGGTCTCCATATCGCAGACCGAGGTATCGAGTGACGGCACAGAGGAAACCACACATATTTTGCCGCGAAACGACGAGAATTTTATCGCCGACAAATCGTTTGCAACTACTTCAAAATCCATCGCCTTATCCCCCACATTTACATGATTACCCAGCAGAGTCAATGGCTTACCCTTCATAGTTATGGTATCTTTCTGGTCTTTCATAACCATCTCCTTTCCGGCCCCCAAAAGATGGGCGACTAAAAATTATTCAGTAATTCACCGCCTCGATTTCATAAAAACTCTGCGGATGCGCGCAGGCGGGACAGTTTTCCGGCGCTTCGGCGCCTTCATACACATACCCGCAGTTTCTGCACACCCATCTGACAGGTCTGCTTCGCTTGAATACAGCCCTGTCGACTATATTTTTTGCCAGCGCAAGGTATCGCCGCTCGTGGCGGCCTTCGGCAACGGCGATATTCCTGAAGACCGCAGCGATTTCAGGAAATCCCTCTTTTTCCGCGGTCTTTGCAAAATCCGGATACATCGTGGTATTTTCGTAATGCTCGCCGGCAGCAGCGGCTTTGAGGTTTTCGAGGGTGTTTCCTATAACCCCCGCCGGGAAGGCCGCTGTGATTTCCACATCCCCGCCTTCCAAAAACTTAAACTCCCTCTTTGCGTGTTCCTTTTCCTGGTTGGCCGTTTCCTCAAAAATGGCGGCTATCTGCTCGTAGCCCTCTTTTTTGGCCTGGCCGGCAAAATATGTATACCTGTTGCGGGCCTGCGATTCGCCTGCAAAGGCAATCAGCAGATTCTTCTCGGTCTGAGCTCCTTTGAGCTTCATAATCGCCCTTATCTATTATTTGATATTGACCTTTAATTGCAGAAAACAATCACGATGTGCATTTTCCCCTGCATAAATCGCATACCCCCTCAAGATAAACCGTTTTTCTCAGGATGACAAACTTCTTCTCGATGTCTGCCGGCACTTCTATATTATCAAACGGTCTGTGGTGAAAGTCAATAATTTTTTTGCATTTTATGCATTTAAAATGCTGATGATTTTCCATATTTGCGTCAAATCTTTTCGGCTCGCCGGAGCCTTCTATAACAAACGCTGCCTCAATCTCGGTCAGGGTAAGCAGGGTCCTGTTGACGGTATCGAGAGATATGTCCGGGAAGACTTTTTTGACTTTTCTGTAGAGTTTTTCCGCCGAGGGATGTTTGGTTGTTTTTATAAGTTCGGTATAGATGGCGATTCGCTGGGGGGTTATTTTCAGCCCCGCCAGCCGGGCCTTTTGCCGGAAAAGCTCCAGTTTCTCCCTAAGATGATTATTGATATTTTTAGCGCTTCGGTTCGACATACGACACTTTTTGCCCTGCCTGGCACCTAAAATCGGCGATTACTATTCCATAAATCGCCTCTTTTTAAGGTCCGGCTGATTATATATTCCCCATTCCGGATTGGACAGAAAAATTTCGTCATTTTTATCAATTTATGGCCTATGCCATTTTGAAATTGACACTCGTTCGGCACTGCCCGAAAAAGAACATCGGACATAAGGCAAATATCCGTCTGAGGCGGAGCAAAAATGGGGCCGCCCTCCTCCGGACAGCCCCATCGCCGGAATATAAAGCCGGTGCCATCCTCGCAAAAGGCTCGTAGCAGAGATTCAATCCGTAAAAATAAAGGCAGACAATTCCTTCTCTTTATGTTTTTTGGGTTAGGATGCTCCTTTATTATCCACGGACCAAATCCCTTAAAAGCGAGTAAGCCGGATTTTATTCGCTTATCATCACCGGCTTTAGTTTCTCATCTTCCACCGTATACATTACGATATAGTAGTAATACCTATTTGTCAAGGGCTTTTTTGGGATTTTTTAAAAAATTTTCGCTTCTTATCGGCAGCGGAGAGGTCCGCTTTTGACGAGTCAAATTTCGATTGACGATTTATCGCTCGTTACGAGGCTGCTTTCGGTTTGCGCAGCAGTGTCCAGAGAACAACTGAACCAATAATATCCAAAAAGGCTATAACTACGAAGATGGGCCCATAGCCTACGGTTGTTACCAGCCAGCCTATGATTAAAGTAAACAGCATACCGCCAAGCAGCGCCGCCGAGCCGGACAGGCCGCTGGCTGTGGCGACTGTTCTTCTGGGGAACAGGTCCGCAGGCAGTGTCAAAGCGGTTGTTGACAGGCACTGATGTCCGAAACCGGCACAGCAAAACCAGAGGATTGCCCATCCGGCAGATGGCGCCTTTGCAATAAACAGCGAGCACGGCATAATAAGTGCTGCGGTGGTATATGTGGCCTTGCGCGCATTGAGGACACTGAGGCCCAGTTTCTGGTACATCATAGAAAATATCCCCGCGGCGAGACACCCTGCATCCGCCGCCAGGAACGGTATCCATGCGAACATCGCAATCTGTTTTAAGTCCATACCCCGCTGGGTCATAAGATACAGCGGTATCCAGTATTGAACAACTGTCCAGGCCGGCTCGTTAAGAAATCGCGGTATGGCTATAGACCAGAAATTTGCCTGTCGCAGCACTAATTTCCATACCCCTTTTTCCTGTGTGAGTCCTTCAGCATCCAGCTCCTTTTGTCCCTTGTGGATGTAATCAAGCTCCTCGGTGGTTATGAAGGGATTTTTTTCGGGCGGCTGATAAAGAAGCAGCCATACTGCCACCCAGACAAAACCGATGGCACCGGTAAAGACAAACGCCTCCTGCCAGCCGAACTTTAAGATAATCCACGCCACAAGCGGCATAGCGATAAGCGCCCCTGTCCCCGAACCCACGTTGGCTATGCCGGTAGCCATCGCCCGCTCTTTCGGCGGAAACCATTCCGCCACCGATTTCGCAATACCGGGGAAGTTGCCGGCCTCGCCGATACCCAGCAGACCTCTGAATAATCCAAATGTAAAGGGTGTTCTGGCAAAGGCGTGCAGGATGTTGGCAATAGACCACCAGATAACAGCCAGTGAAAAACCTCGCCGTGTATTCAGCCAGTCGATTACCCGGCCTGACAGCGGTTGCATAATCGCATAACATATCTGGAAACAGAAGATAATCCATGAAAACTGCATCACGCTGATATTGAGCTGTTTTGTTAAGGTATCTGCGGCGACCGACAGGCTGGTGCGGTCCAAATAATTTATCGTCGTAACCAGCATCAGCAGGACGGCAATATACCAGCGCAGCCCTTTTATTTTAGGTATTGCAGTCATTTTTCTCCCGTCAGTGGCTTGGCCATCCCCGACGGGAGGATGGCTTACGCCACTCTGCCTGATTTTTATATCCGCCGCAGGATGCCCTTTTCGTCCTCTGTTCTCGGATTACGGATAAGCCACAACACAAGGATTGCCCCGATGATGGGGATTATACTTCCTGCGACAAGGATAGGCTTAAACGAATACTTCGTAGTAATACCGCCGATAAGATAAGTCGCCGCTATGGTTACTATGCCGGCGGCAGTTCCGCTTATGCCGCTTACCGAGGCGACTGAGTTGCTCTTAAACAAGTCGGATGGAAGGACCAGCGCCATTGTGCAGAAGTTTGCGTAACAAAAAGTTGCAATCGCAAACAGGCCCGCGATTGCAAACAGATTTGTCGCATATATTGCCGGAATAAGCATTGTCATTCCTATTGCACCGAAGACAACCAGTGCTTTTCGGGCATTCCCCACGGACCAGCCTCGGTGGATAAGCCAGCTTGAGAAACCACCGCCTGAGAAGTTGCCCAAATCAGCGGCGATAAATGGAATCCAGATTGCAACCAGCGTGTTCTTCGGGTCGAAGTGCTTCTCCTGCACCAGAAACAGCATAAACCAGTCTGCGATAAAAAACCATACAGGGTCTGTAAATGCCCGGGAAACGATAATGCCCCAGGTCTGGGGCAGTTTCATCAGGTCTATCAATCTGGGCTTGGTTTGACTGCCGGCAGTTTCATCAACTTCTCCCGCGGATTCTTTTTTATCCGCAATAATCATCTGCTTTTCTTTTTCGCTTATATTGGGATGTGATTCCGGCGGATGATACAACATTCGCCAGAAAATCAGCCAGATAAAGCCCAGTATGCCGGTGATTATAAATGCCGGCCACCACCGTCTCCCCATACTCATATACAGACCTACAACAATAGCCGGTGCAACCGCTGCGCCGATGGAAGAGCCGCTGTCAAACAGCGCAACCGCCCAGCCTCGCTCTTTTTTGGGAAACCATTCTGAAACCGCTTTTGTGGCTGCCGGCCAGTTGGGCGATTCGCCCAGACCCAGCAGGAAGCGAAAGACAATAAAGCCGCGAAGAGCGCCGAGCGGGGATGTAAAAAGCGATACCACAGATGTCAGCATCGCAATAGCTGAATACCAGGTTACCGTAATGGTCAGCCCGACCCGCGTGCCGATATGGTCGACGAACCTTCCCAATGTGGTCTGGCCTATGGCATAAGCGATACGGAAGGCGATAACTATCAACGCATAGTCTTCATTGGTCCAGTGATAATCCTCTTTGAGAAAAGGCGCAAGGGCTGAAAGCGTTTGGCGGTCGATGTAATTGATAACGGTAGAAGCAAACAACAGTCCGCCTATCCACCACCGCAGGTTTGGGATTACACGACGTTTTTCCGAAAGCTCAAGATTTTCCGACATAACGGGCTCCTCTAATTTGCACGTTTCATTATATTTTCATACCAGGATTTAATCTTATTTTGCAGATTTTCCGTTGTTTTTGAATATTTATTTTTCTCATCGAGCAGATTTTTCATTTCGTAAGGGTCGCTTTCAAGGTCAAAAAGATGCGTCGGCTGAAAACCATCCTGCGTAACAGCCAATTTATATTTTCCCTGCCGCACCATAAACCATTTGTCCTTACTTGGGCCGCCTTCTGATACCGGCACATCTCCGCCTTCCGAAAATACCGCATCGGCCAATTTCTGTTTTTCGCCCATTGTTATTGGCGCAAAACTTATACCTTCTGCCGACTTTTCTTTCGGCAGGCCTGCATAATCCAGAATGCCTGGGAACAAATTTACCGATGATACCAGTTCATCGCAAACATTGTTTTTTGGGCCGCCGGGGACTTTTACTATCAGCGGAACGCGAGCAGCTTCCTCATAAAAAATGTTTATCCGGTTCAGGCCGTGACTGCCCTGCATATCGCCGTGGTCGGCGGTAAAGATAACCACCGTTTTATCTGCGAGGCCAAGTTCATTCAGTCTTTTGAGCAGTCGGCCTATGTTGTAATCAAGCTGCGTTATCATTGCATAGTAGAGTTTCAGGTATGTATCCAGATTCTTGTTGTATTTCTTATATATCGGGTCGTTTTCGGCGGTTCGTGGGGGACTCCACGTTCGTATGTATGGGTCGATGTCCTGACAGTTCGGCCTGCGGTGAATTTTAATGTCGGCATACATATCTTCGTATTCTTTTGGCGGCTGTTCAGGGTGATGCGGCGCCTGGTAGGAAACAAACATCGCAAATTTCCTGTCCCTGTTTTTTTCCAGATGTTCGATTGCCACGTCCGTTGTGGCATCCGTTCGGTGTTTTTTATATTCGGTTTTGTTTCCCTTTTCATCGAAAAACCACACCCCCTCAAGATGGTCGTTATAGCACTGATAGCCTGCGAAATCTGTCCAGCCTGCCCGCAATTCCGGCGGAATAACAACATTGCCTTTGCCGCCGAGGTGCCATTTGCCGACGTAGCCGGTGCGGTAGCCGCCGTCGTTCAACGCTGCCGCAAGTGTCCGCTCATTCGCCGGTATGGCCATTGCGTTTTCGATAACGCCGGTTTGATGAGCGTAACGGCCTGTCTGCAAAATCACCCGAAACGGCGAGCAAATCGGATAGCAGGTATACGTATTCCTGAACAATGTCCCTTCGGCGGCCAGCCGGTCAAGATTCGCCGTTTGCACGTCAGGATTACCCATACACCCCATTGCAAAGCCGTGCATACGGTCGGCGAATATGAAAAGCACATTGTAACCTTCCTTGTTTGCCTTGAAGCTGTCAACATTTTCCGGCAGATTCGACCGACAGGAAGACAAGACGACCCCTGCCGCTGCGGCGCCAGAAATTTTCAAGAACTGTCTGCGTTTCATTATCTGCCTATGCGACTCAAATTCCAACTGCCCACTTCCTCATCGCCGCCTTTGTCGCCTGCGAGCAGCTCTTTGTAGTTTTTGCAAACCTTAATGAAAGCGTTGGCAAACACATCTATAACTTCAGGCCGGTATCGCCTGAAATGAGGAATCCTGATGATGAGGGAAGCAATCTTTTCCGTTATCGGCAACGACCCTTTCGGCTGCCTCAAGTCCCTGTCCGAATTGGCTATTCGAGTCGGTTTGCCGTGGCCGTAAATGTCAACCGTATTGAACACCGGGTGCAGATGCAGCGGTTTATTTGTGCCTGGGAATACATCCTGTACGCCCTCAGCTCTTACCGCCTCACAGAACCGGCTCGCCGAAAGCCCGCCAAGCTCCTCGGGCACATAATGCATAGCCGGACAATACCACCCACCCTTGAAATCGCCGGAGTCTTTCTTCGGCCTATGTGCCCGCAGACCCGGAAGCCCTTCGAGCCGGTCAACGAAGTAATTCATAACCTTGTCGACCTCGGTAATCCGTTGCTTTTGATATTTGAGCTGCACCCTGCCCATAGCGGCAGCGATTTGATTCAGCCGGTTCTTGTAACCCCCAAGGGGAAGCCCCTTAATGGCAGCCAATTCCGGGTCGGTTATTGTCCCCGGCTCACCCTGTCTCAAATAATGCCCGAACATTATTGCCCGCTCGAAATATTTTCTGTCGTTTGTTACCAGGATTCCCGCTTCGCCAATCGCAAAGGGCTTAAAGGTCATCAGCGACATTGCGCCTATATGTCCAATCGCCCCGAGCATCCGGCCTTTATATAACGAACCTTGCGCATGCGAAACGTCCTCGATGACCTTTATATTATGCTTCTCGGCAATGGCCATTATCCTGTCCATATCGCACGGATAACCCAGATAATGCACAACTACGATAGCCTTGGTGTGCTTTGTTATGCGGTGTTCGATGTCGCCAGGGTCGATGCACAGCGTCTCCGGGTCAACCTCGGCAAATACTACCGTTCCGCCAAGGCTATAGACCTGCAAGGCCGTCGCCCAGTATGTCAGGCTCGGAGCGATAATCTCATCGCCGACCCCGATGCCGACCGCAAACATCGCCTCCTGTATGGCGGATGTTCCGTTTGGAGCGGTCAGAGCATATTTGCATCCGCACCACTGGGCAAATTCCGCCTCGAACTGCTTGGAAATATCCAGACCGGACATCTTCCTTGCGCGAAGCACGCCCAGTACCGCCTGTTCGTCTTCCTCGGTAATAATCGGCCAGTCAAACATATCGCCGACATCAATCGCAACCGTTTTGGCCCCTCCCAAAAGCGCTAATTTCGATTTTTCCTCGCTCCGCATATTATGCGCCCTCTAAAGTAGTTGAAATTTTCCATATTTAAACGTAACGCCTGCCTGCAATTCAAAACTGTAAAAATAGCGAAATTCTGTCTGTAAGGCAACCGTTTTTTATATCCGGCGCAGGATTTCTTTCCCGCGTTCTTTCTTGGGAAGCCATTCTGAAACCGCCTTGGTGGCAGCCGGCCAGTTGGGCGATTCGCCCAGACCGAGCAGGAAGCGAAAGACGACAAAACCGCGAAGCGCCCCGATAGATGAAGTAAACACCGATACCACAGAAGTGAGCATCGCAACTATGGAGTACCACGTTACTGTAATAGTCAGGCCAATCCTTGTGCCAATATGGTCAACAAACCTGTCTTGTCCTGAGATAAGTTGACACATATCAGATTAGGGTTGTTAACTTATTTTAAGGAGATTAGTATGAGACAGGCGACGGTAATTCGCTACAGTATGAGTTTCAAGCAGCAGGTAATCAGGGAGCTTGAAGCTGGAAGATTTCAGAATGTTTCAC
>Ga0315283_10000377_pt1 | contig 32386 bp, 31 predicted proteins | sample YL17G09_0_MG_FD_204541 | JGI IMG/M metagenome (GOLD analysis project Ga0315283, IMG submission 204541) | Sediment microbial communities from Yellowstone Lake, YNP, Wyoming, USA - YL17G09_0 | ecosystem: Environmental > Aquatic > Freshwater > Lake > Sediment | place: USA: Wyoming | collected...
GAGAAAATAAATAAAGTTGAAATCGCACGCTGCTTTTTCCTCTAAAAGCGCGGAAACCTGTTGAGAGTTGCAAGTAGAAGAAAAATCGTGGTCGAGTTGAAGAAAAATCATTTCTACTTGCATCTGAAAACAAAACCAAACTTCATCCCTCTCTCTCTCTCTCTTGGTCACTTTTCTTCTTCTTCTCTCAGACACACACTCTCTCTCTCGATCTTCGTTCTCAGCGCAATAAGCATGTTCAAGAAGCTCCTCCAGAGGAAGGGCGCGAAGCAGAAAGGTACAGAAGCGGCAGCGTAGAGCTTTTTTCTTTTTTCTTCGGCGATGCCGGCGGCGGAAAAATCTAGTCGTCTCTTTTTTTTTTTCCCTCACCTAACCCCTTCTCGAAACCTCGACAGCCACCGCCAACGACCCCGCGGGCGCGGGCGTCTCCGACCACTTCGGCTCCAGGGCCTTCGACCACCCCGGGACGCATTCTCGCGTCGTCCCGGCCGCGGTGTCGACGTTTGACCAGGTCTCGCACAGGCTCGAGGAGGAGCTGCGGCTCGCCGGCTTCGCCGTCGTCAGTGCCGCGGTCTCTCCGGGCTCCTCGTCGCCGCCGCCGGAGGAGCATGCGGCGGCGGCAGAGGGCGCCGAGGAGGAGGGAGCCGCCGCTTCCCCGTCCTCCTCCTCCTCCTCTCCCGTCCGGCCCCCGGGCTGCTCGGGGAGGGCCGCGACGCTCACGGTCCTCCGCGAGGGGCACCGGGCGCTGCTGGACCGCGCGCCGGGCCTCTGCCCGCTGCTGCCATCCGTCGTCTGCGTGTTCGAGGCCGGCGGCTGGGGGGGCGACATCGTGGTCTCCGCGGCGGCTCCGGCGGCTCTGCCGGTCCTCCTGCTCGAAGAGGAGAAGCGGGGGAGGAAAGGCGGGGAGGAGGAGGCAAGCGCCGCTGACGCCGACGCCGACAAAGCCCTCGCCGCGCTCCGCTCGGCCGACGCCGCGATCCGAGCCGCGCTCGAGTCCGTGTTCCGCCTCCCGAAGATGGCAAGCCCCCCGGGGACGTATTCGTGGCCTCTTGTGAAAGGCTTGCCGCCCGTGGGGGGCAGCGCCGCGGTGGCCGGCGGGAAGGCGAGGTCGCAGGCCAAGAGGGAGGAGGAGATGAAAAATTGAGAGACAGAGCCGAGTGTATTTTTGTGCGTTTTCGTGTGACTTGTTCTGCAAACTGAATCGGGAGAGCACAGCTTCTCAGCAGGGGGAGAGGCATGCCCTTCCTCTTCCGCGTGAAGGCGTCTGCCGGCGAGAAGGGCGCTCGCGGCGACGACGCCCCAGTCGACGTAGCCTCGGACAATGCAACAACAGCTGCAGTTCGGTCCGCGGCGAGCACGGGGGAGGAGGCGAAGGCGTTGACCCCATCTTCGACGAAGCTCGCAACGACGACTTCCCCGTCGTCGCCTCCGACGACCTCTTCTTCCTCTCCTCCTCCTCCTCCTCCTCCTCCTCCTCCTCCTCCTCCTCCTCCGACCTCGACCTCCTCTTCCTCTTCTCCTCCTCCTCGGCCAAAGATCTCCTTCCTCGACAAGTACCTCTTCGTCTGGGTCGCCCTCTGCATGGCCGCCGGCTCCCTCGTGGGCTACTTCCTGCCGGCGGTCCCCGCGGCGCTCGACAGGGCCAGCGTCCTCGGGGTCTCGGCGCCGATGGCGGCGCTGCTGTGGCTGATGATCTTCCCGATGCTGCTCTCGGTCGACTGGGCCGCCCTCAGGGAGGTCGCCAGGGTCCCGGGCCCGGTCGCGCTCACCTCGGTGACCAACTTCCTCGTGCAGCCCTTCCTGGCGTACGGAGTCTCCGTGCTCTTCTTCCGCGTGCTCTACTCGCGGGTCCTGCCGAGGGCCGACGCGGACCAGTACATCGCGGGCAGCGTCCTGCTCGCCGCCGCGCCGTGCACCGCGATGGTCCTGGTCTGGTCGCTGCTGGTGGGCGGCAACGCGGCGTACACCGTCATCCAGGTCGCGGTCAACGACCTGCTGACGCTGGCGCTGTTCGTGCCGATCGTGTCGCTGCTGCTCGGGAAGGGGGTGACCGCGGGCGACGTGCCCCCCCCCTACAAGATCGTGACGGCCTCCGTGCTCGCGTTCGTCGGGATCCCGCTGCTCGTCGCCGTCGCCGTGCGGCTGGTGCTCGTGCGCCGGCTGGGAGGGAGGGCGCAGGCGCAGCGGGCGATCGAGAGGGTCGCCGGCGCGTTCAAGCCCGTCACGCTCGCGGGGCTGCTCGCGACGCTGGTGCTCGTGTTTGCGTTCCAGGGCGCCGTCGCCGGCAGCAAGGCGCTGCACATCCTGCTGATCGCCGTGCCGATGACGATCTCGACGGCGCTCGTCTGGATGATCGTGTACCTCGCGGGGTCGGGCCTTCTCTCGATGCCCCACGAGCTGCTGGCCCCGGCCGCGCTCATCGCGACCTCCAACTTTTTCGAGCTCGCGATTGCGGTCGCCGTCGGCGCGTTCGGGGCGGGGTCGGGCGCGGCGCTGGCGTGCTCGGTCGGCGTCCTCGTCGAGGTGCCCGTGATGCTCGTGCTCGTCTCCGCCAGCAACGCGCTGCGCGGGAGGGCGGACGCGAGGGCGCGCGCGGCGGACTGGGGCAGGCTGGCGTGGGCGCGGAGGCTGTTCGCGCCTCCCGGGATGGTTGGGACGGCGGCGGCGGCGGACGCGGAAGCGGCAGCGGACGCGGAAGCAGCGGCGGCGGGCGGAAAAGCACCGAGCTTCGAGAACGGGGAAGCGATAGTTTGAAGGCGGGCAGCTGTAAAGTGTGGAGGAGAAACAGAAGAGGAGAAGCAAGAGGAGGGCGGCGGCGGCGGCGGAGGCGCCGCAAGGACGGCTAGAGAGCCGGAAGAGGGAAGAGGAGACCGGAGGAGGCGAGGAGGTGAACAAATTGAGAGGAGCGAGTTTTCATTCGACGGTGATTGCACACCCAACTTTTTCTCCTCCTCCGCTTTCGCGCGCTTTTGCGCCTCGCTCTCTCTCGCCCGCGCGTGCTCTCTCTGTATATACATACATCGTCGAGAAATGGAGCGCTTGATATTTGCGCTCCTGCTCTTGCCGCTGGCATCAGCAGCAGCCGAAAGAAACGCCGACCCCGCTGCTCCGTCTCCATCGCCTCCGAAATGGCCCGCCTCGTTCACGCTCTCGTACAACTTCTCACTGCCGTACACGCGCGAGTTCCAGAGCTCGGAGCTGGTCTACGACGTGGTGGTGCACCGGGACGCGGAGAGGCGGCTGGCCAAGCAGGTGAGAGAGGAAGTTGAAGACGACTGATCGAAGAAGAAAAAGAAGAAGGAAAAAACCGAACAGGCGATCAAACACCTGACGCTCAAACGACCTCGAAACCTCAAAAAAAACTTGTCTAATCCTTAGTCCCTCTACTCGGGCAGCAACGTCATCCTGGCCACCGACGAGACCTACTACGAGTCCACCCCGCGCATCGACGAGGTCGGCTGCGCCGCCTATAAGGCCGACGACGAGTCCTTACAGCTTTTGGAAACGCCGCTGCTCCCCGACCTGAGCGCAGTCGTCGACGAAGAATCACAAGAGCCCGTTTGGAAGTTCAAGGGCGAGGAGCGCATCTCCGTGGCGTCCGCGGGAGGGGACGGGACCGTGCAGGCGGGCCTGTGGGAGGCCAGGGCGAGGCACGGGGAGAGGGAGACGGTCTATCGGTTCTGGGCGAGCGGCGGCGGCAAAGGCGGCGACGGCGGCGAGCAACGAGGAGCGGCGGCGGCGGCGGCGGCGCTCCCGCGCCCTCTCCGCCTCCACCAGCTGGGTCCCGACGTCCTCTCGGGCTCCCACTTCGACGAGTACGTCGTCGACTACGGCGAGCTGGTCACGGGGCCGCCGCCGGCGGCGAGCTTCGAGAAGCCAACGTCGTGCGTCGGCGTCGAGGTCGAGGTCGAGGTCGGCGGAGAGAAGGTTCAAGCGGGGAGGGCGAGGCGGCGCCGTTCCGCGAGGCTGGCATCGACGGCGGCCTCCGTCGCGCCGCGTCTGCCCTGCAGTGGCAGGGGGAGGAGAGCCTCCTCTTCTTCGTCCCCGCTCTCCTCCCCTCCTCCTCCCCTCTCTGCGCTCGAGGAGAACGCCGCCTTTGTCGCCGAACACGACGGCGCCCGCGGCGGCGACGCGCCGCTCCTCTCCTCTTCTTCGTCCCTGCTCTCCTCCCCTCCTCTTCCCCTCTCTGCGCTCGAGGAGAACGCCGCCTTTGTCGCTGAACACAACGGCGCTCGCGGCGGCGACGCGCTGCTCCTCTCCTGTCCTCCTTCCCCATCGTACCGCGTCCGGCTCAACCGCTTCGCCGCGCTCTCTGACGCCGAGTTCGCCGCCACCTACCTGCAGAGCGAGTCACTGGCGGCTCGGAGGCAGCGGAGGAAGAAAGAGGAGAACGAAGAAGGAGAAGAAGAAGACGGAGCAGAAGACGGAGAGGAGCTTCTCCAGAAGAGGAAGAAGAAAAAGAAGCCCTTCTCCGCAGAGCTCCCCTACTCCCGCGAGGTCCCCAAGGGCCGCGTCCCCTCCGCCGTCGACTGGAGGAGTACCGGAGCCGTCCCGCAGGCCGTTAAGGACCAATCGACGTGCGGCTCCTGCTGGGCGTTTGGCACCACCGCCGCGATCGAGGGCGCGGCTTTCCTGTCCTCAGGTGTTTCTCTCTCGGCCTCGGAGCAGCAGTTTATGGATTGCTCCTGGGACTTTGGGGCCAACTCGGCCTGTGGGGGCGGGGACGCAGATGCAGCCCTCGACTGGCTTGTCAAGGAGCGGCGCGGGGAGTTTGAGGTCGAGCGGAACTATCAGTACATTGGCGCTGCCGGCTTTTGCCTCCGTAAGCAGCCCGAGGCGCCTGAGGATGCCTCTTCTTCCCTCGACTCTTCTCCTCCCTCTTCTTCGATCTCCTCGTCTTCTCCCTCGCCTCCCAAGGTGAAGGGCTACGCCTTCGTGCCCGCGGGCGACGACGAGGCCTTGATAGAGGCAGTCTACTCTCGGGGGCCCCTGCAGGTCTCGATCAACGCGGCCGCGAAAGGGTTCCGCTTCTACTCCTCGGGCGTCTACGACGAGCCGTCGTGCAGCCCCAGGGAGGAGGACCTGGACCACTCCGTGGCCCTGGTTGGGTACGGCACGGACGGGGCGTCGGGCAAGGACTTCTGGCTCGTGCGTAACAGCTGGTCGTCGCACTGGGGCGACGGAGGCTACGTCAAGATCGCGCGCACCAACGGCGGGTGCGGTGTCGGGACGGCTGCCATGTACGCGGTGATGGAGGAGGAGGAGGAGGAGGAGGAGGAGCAGCTCTCCATTGCGTGAGAGGGAGTCTTTAAACTTCCTTTGCTCTTCCTCTTTCCATCTTTTTTAAAACGAAATTCACGCACTTTCGCAATGCTTTTCTTTGTCTTTCTTTTGTTTGTAAATCTTCTCAACTGCCTTTTGATTCGCGGGGAGAGAGAGAGAAATCGGTATTTTTTTTCATTCAAGTTTTTCAAGTTTTTTTCAAATTTTCGTTCTCTTTTCTACCTCTTCCCCCAGAGCCCGCCGCCTCCTCCCCCCGCGCCGGCAAACAGCGCTTGCGCCATCCTCCTCGCCGCGGCCCTGGGGACCACGGGAGAGGTCCCGGCGGGCGCCGGCGGGGCCCCCAGCGCCACCGTGGCACAGGGATAGCAGAGGCGGAGGAGGACGAGCTTCTCTTTCTTCTTCTCTTGTTCCTCGTCGCCGCCCCCGGTTCCGCAATCGCCCTCACCCTCGACCTCGACCTCCGCTTCGGCGCCGTCGCCGCTCGACCACGGCCCCGCGGCGCACAGGTCGCAGAGGCTTCTCGGCGGCTCGCTCCTGCGCGCGTCCTCGCTCCTCCGTCCCGCCCACCCGCAGGGCGCGAGCTTGCCCAGGGCGGCCACGACGGAGGTCGCCGTCGACGGAACGCGGAGCTGCGCGGCGCCAAGGAACTCGGCCGCGGCCGCGAGGACCCCGTCTTGCTCTTCCTCTCCTTCGTCGTCTCCCTCTCCTCCGTCCGCCGCCGCCGCCGCAGTCAGTCCCAGCAGCCTCGCCGCGGCCTCGACGTCCGAGGCCGGGACGGAGACGAGGGGGCGCACGAAGGAGACGGGGCCTCCTCCTCGCCCTTGGTCTCCTTCTTCCCCGGAGCGACAAAACCTCCGGTCGCAGCCGGCAACCTCGAGCGGCAGCGCGGCCCCGGCCCCGGCGGCCGCGGCGGCGACCGCGGAGGCCGCACAGCGGGTCGCCGTCTCGGCCGTGGCGACGACGGTCGCTCCTCGCAGCCGGGCGAAGCGGAGCAGGGAGGCCCTGACGAGCGAGCGCTCGGCGCGGCGCCTCGCCGAGGCGAGCTCGGGGCGCGGGCGGCGGCGGCGGCGCCTGTTTTCCGTCGTCCGAGAGGGTGGCTCTTCTCCCTCTCCTTCGTCGTCGTCGCCGTTCCCCGTTTCCTCGAGGGAGGAGTGCAAGAGCTCGAGGCGCCGAAGGCCCTCGGTCTCTTCCTCGGCGAGAGCGAGCCAGATCGGGACGACGGTCGGTGCGAGCGAGGCAGCAGCGGCGGCGGCGGCAGCGGGTTCGGTGGAGGTCGACGCTGAGGCGTCTCCGAGTTCCGCGGCGGCAGAGAGAGCTCTCGAGTGAAGCCTCCTCCACGCGCGGCAGTCGACCTTGACAGCCGCGACGAGCTCGAAGCTGGGCCTCGCCCCCGGGTAGCTGGCCGGTGCCGCGACGGCAGACAGCAGCTCGGCGAGGAGGCGGGAGGACGGGCCTGAGAGGGTGGAGTGAGAGGGGTTTGGTTGAGAGGGTTGAGTTTTTTTTTTTTTCGAATTCGGCGGGACGAAAAAAATAAACTAGCCTCGTCCAATTCCCACCTCCGGACCAAGCGACCACGACTCTCTGGCCCTTGATTCTCAGATCGACGGCCTCGCGGCCAACACGCGACCTCAGGGCCTCGCGCAGGCAGCTCGAGCACAGAGCCGCGGAGCCGAATGAGGACGTTGAGACGTCGGAAGGATTCGGGCAACGGGCGCACGTTTTTGGCGATTTCGACGAATCCATCGGCGACGACGGCTCATCGATATCAGCAGCAGCAGCAGCAGCAGCGCAGCCGCTGCCAGCTCCGCTTGTGCTGCTGCCGCAGCCTCCGGTGCCTTTGCAGCATGAGGAAGGGGTGGAGCTCGTCATATAAGAGAACAGAGAGACGCGGCGTTTTTTTCTTTCTCCTTTTCTCCTACTAGAAAACAGAGGGGAGAGAGGGAAAGTTGCGAAGAAAATAAAAATAGCTGTGGGCTTCTTCGACACCGAACGCCTGCCTCGGCCCTCGAAGAAGAAAAAAGAAAAAGACTCTTAGAAGGGCCGCAGGAAGAAAGAGCGAATTGATAACAACCACGCCTGCTCTGCTACCTCTCCCTCTTGAAAGCGTGGAGCGGGAAGGGGGACGCGTGGATGATTTCGATGGCTCTCTTTTTTCAGAGGCAGCTGAGCTGGACCCGCTGCTTTTTCTTTTCCTCTCATTTTCATTCAAGAGCAAAAAAAAAAACTCGACGCCAACGACGGCTCTTTCTCCTTCTTCCCTCTTCTTTCTCCTTCTCAGTAGAGCTCCCTCGCTTGATTTTCCTCGCTAAGATTTGCATTGATCATGCCTGAGCGTCTGCGAAAGAAAATATCCGTTTCGTAATGGGCAGGCCGCGCGTTGGCGCGCCTTTGGAGGCCATCTCGCTTCTCCTTGTCCTCGCGGCAGCGACCCGCCCGCTCGACGCCGGGATCGTCGCGCGCGTTCCAGGCGCGCACGGCTTCCTTAACGCGAGCTCATTCGCCCCCGCTGAGGCCAACTCAAAGGTGCGCATCCATAAATGAGAATTAGAGAGGCTGTTTTGGTTTCAGCAAAGAGGACGAGGGGCGAACGACGGACGACGAATTCGATGTCGCGCCCGTCGCATCGACATGAGAGTTACAGAACGAAAACCTTTTACCTCAACAACTGCAGCAACAAACTGACTCTTTCTTTCCTCCCTTCCTCTCCAACGCTCCAGCGCAGTTCGCCGCCGACGCCGGGGCGGCCGACACCTGCGTCTACGGCATGGTCATGTGTTATGCCGACGCGACGCTGCTCCCCTCCTCCACCGAGGAGCTCGCCTCGGGCATCGCCGGCCTCGTCGCCGCCGCGGCCGCAGGAGGCAAGCCGCTCTCTGTTCGCGCGACGAGCTCCGTCTTCCACTCGACGTCGCCTTTCACCTGCCCGAGCGGCTACGGCGGCGGGCTCGGGTCTCCCTTGCCCCCGACGTACGGTCCCTTGCCTCCTCCTCCGACGACGAGCTCGGCCGCCCCGGCGACGGCGGCGGTGCTTCTGGACTCGCTGCGAGGCGTCTCCACGCCTCTGCTTGTCGGCGGCGGCGGCGGAGGAGCAGGGGGGAACGGCGGGGGCGGGAACGATCCTCTCGCGATGACCGTGCTCGCCGGCTCGCGCCTCTGGCAGGTCTGGCACTGGGCCGAGGAGCGGGGGCTCTCCCCTCCGAGGGGGGTGCCGACTGTTTGGTCGGGTGCGTGAGAGAGAGAGAGCAATGGCGTTCTTCTGTTTCCCCCCGAGTTCTTTCATCTCTTTCTCGAGAGAACAAGGGGAGGACGTCCTGATCAGGGACAGGCTCGACGCGCTCGTCGCGCAAAACGTGGGGGGCGGTTCAAAGTTCACCAGGGGAGAAAAAAACATTCTCACCTCCCTCTTTCGAAAAACAAAAAAAACAGACCTCTCGGTCGGGGGCGTCGTCTCCGCTTCCTCGCACGGGTCCGGCGGGGTCGGGAGGCCCAGCGCCTTCAACGACATCGTCACCGAGTTCGTGTGGGTCGACGCGACCGGTGAGTATTCGTTTTTATCTGTTTTTTGGTTTCAGGTTTTTTTTCAACATTTTTCACCTCTTCTTTCCCTCTTCTTCTCTTTCTTCTACTTCCTCTCCAACCCCCTGCCACCAGGAACAATCCACCGCTCCGCGCACGACTCGCCCGAGGGCCGCGCCATCGCCGGGGGCATGGGCCTCCTGGGCGTCGTGACCGAGGTCACCCTCAGGATGGAGCCGCTGTCGAAGACCGCCGCGCTGACCCTGACGGCCAAGAGCGACCAGACGATGGCGGCGGACGCGGCGCGGCTCCAACAGGTCGGAGGGGACTCGACAAGCGTCGCCCTGCTGTGGAGGCCGGACGTGAAAAAGTACAACGCCTACATCCTGGCCGACGCGGGAAACGCCACGACAGAGGCGGCGCTCTACTCGCTCGCGGCCCAGCGCGGTGACCCCCTCGCGGCGAAGCTCGCGAGCCTCCTCGAGACGAGCAAGACCGGGCCGGGTCCGACCTTCTCCGAGGCGACGCCTCCGGGCTTCCTCCAGCTCGCCTCGGCCTTCGTGAGAACGTCGCAGCTCGACGCCAACGAGACGGGAGCGAAGGGCTCTTCTGCGGCGCTCGGCGCGGCGTCGTGCGGGCTCGGGCTCGGGGCGCAAGTGCTGCAGCAGATGGCGAGCTCGCGCCACGCCTTGGTCCCCCTGCCCCTCGGCGTCGGCAGCACGGGCTCCATCCTCGGGAACTGGCAGCCCCCCGACTCCGTGATCTGGGCCGGCCGGGAAGGGGTCGCCCTGGACGAGATCGAGATGGTCATCGAGCAGGACGACTTCGAGGCGTGGGTCAAAGACGTACAGCTGATTTTCTCGAAAGGACTCGGCGGCGGCGGAGGGCCGCGCTGCGCGCCGCTGGCTTACTTTTTGATCCGGTGAGCTCTTCTTTTCCCCCCTTACCCTGCTCTCTGGAACGGCGACACCGCCAGCGTCGCGAGGGCGGCGGGGGCGGTGCGCAACGCCGACAAGCAATTTTGCTTCTTCTTCTTCCCGCCTCTTCTTCTTCCCGCCTCTTCTTCTTTCCGCCTCTTCTTCTTCTTCTTTCGTTTTCTTTTGCTTTTTCGTCTTCCAGGTTGCTTCTTAGATGCTCACAGAGGCACAAAAAAACGAAAACAATGGCCCCCGAACTCAAAAAAAACAAAACAAAAATCCTCTCAGGTTCGGCAACGGCGTCGCCGATGACATCTCCATCTCCTCCGGGATGCGAGCCCCCGTCCTTGCGGCATACGCCATCCTGAGGTCCAGGGCCCTGCCCGACGTGCCTGCCAAGTACAGCTTTATCCAGGAGGAGATCGAGCAGCTGACAGTGTGCAAGGTTCGGTCTGTTGTCGGAGCTTTCAACGTTTTTTTTCGGGTCGAGAAGAGAGAGAGAAAAGTCGACTCCCTCGACTCTTGTCTCACTTTGTTCTTCCTCCTCCGCTCGACCACAAAAACCAAAAACTCTTTCAGTACCGCGGCCGCCCACACTGGGGCAAGGTGATGTCTTTTTTTGGGGGGGGGAAGAAGCAAAAGCAGAAGAGGAGGAGAAGATTAAAGAAATTGTCGAAACGCCTCGCTCTCTCTCGCTTGCGCATTCTCACTCTCCTCTCTCTCTCCGAAACCTCCCAAAAAATCCGTGTTCCAGAACTTTGCCCGCACCTTCACCAACCCAGACTGCCCCGTGCGGGACCTCTACCCAAACTTCGATAGACTGCTGGCCGAGCAGGCCATCCACGATCCCTTGAAAGTCTTCGAGCCGCCGCTGTTCTCCGCCGTCGCGGCGCGCTCGGGCCCCCTGACGACGGCGCCGCTCTGCGCGCTGCGCAAGCTCTGCTACTGCTCCCTGGACGACCAGTGCGCGGCCGGGTGGGCCTGCAGGCCCGCGGGGGGCTTCCCGCAGTACAACGTGTGCGTGCCCGCGGGGCTGCGATTGGCTTGAAACGGATTTGTTTTTGAGGGTTTTTGTTTTCGTTTTTTTTTCATTTATCAATACAAGAAGGAGAGAGGAGAAAGAAACAGAAGAAGCCTTTTTCTTTTTTGTAGACGAAACAGCGAGACCTCCTCCCCCCCCCCCCCCCACACACACACACACACAAAACAGGGCATCCCTCGGACCTCCTCGCTGCCCGCGCCGACCATGCTCCTCTCCGGCCACGCCGGCCCCGTCTACGGCCTGGCCTTCAGCCCTGACGGGTCCACCCTAGCCTCCGCCTCGGGCGACCGGTCCATCTTCCTCTGGTCGGTCGGGCCGGGCGGGTGCGAGAATGAGGCGGTGCTGGGCGGGCACCGCAACGCCGCGCTCGACGTCGCGTGGGCCTGCGCCGGCGACCGCCTCGCCTCCGCGTCCGCCGACGCGTCCGTCCGGGCGTGGGACCCCCTGACGGGGACCCAGGTCAAGCGGTGGGGCGGGCACGGCGGCATCGTCAACGCGGTGAGCGCGGCGGCGGCCCTGCCCCTGGTCGTGTCCGGGTCTGACGACGGGACCGCGCGCGTGTGGGACCTGCGCTCCAAGCGGGCGGCGGCCACCCTGGCCGCGCCCGCCTCCGCCGCCTCCGCCGCCGCCTGCCCCGTCCTGGCCGTAGCCATGAGCCGGGAGGGCGACACCGTCTTCTCGGCGGGCGTGGCCAATGCGGTCACCGCCTGGGACCTGCGGGCGCCGGGCGAGCCGGCCTTCTCGCTGGCCGGCCACGCGGACTCGGTCACCGGCCTGGCCCTCAACCCGGCGGGCACGCACCTGCTGTCCAACGCCATGGACAACACGCTGCGGGCGTGGGATGTGCGGCCGTTTGCGCCGCCCGAACGGTGCACGGCCGTCTTTGTGGGCCACACGCACTCGGCGGAGAAGGGCCTGCTCCGGGCGGCCTGGTCAGGGGATGGGCGCTGGGTGAGCGGCGGGTCGGCCGACGCGGCCGTCCACGTGTGGGAGGCGTCCTCCGGCGCGCCCGCCTACCGGCTGCCGGGTCACGAGGGCGCCGTGCACGCGGTGGCGTTCCACCCGACCGACCCCGTGCTGGCGAGCGCGGGGGCGGACACCAACATCTTTTTGGGCGAGCTGGCGGAATGAAACGGGGCAGAGGTTTGTGAGCAAGCTGAGGAAAAAAAAAAAAAAAACTCACAATTTCTCGCGCTTCACCTCGTCATCCACGCACACACACACGCGTCCCCGGCGCACTCCACACACACAAGCACACTCCGCACACACACACGCAGCACAGCCATGCAGGGCGGCGGCTCCCCGCCAGCCCCCCCCCCCGGACGCCGCCACCCCCGCCTGCGCTTGAAACCCGCTCTCCCCGTCCTCCCCCCCGGCGCCCTCCGCCCTCCACCCGCCGACCGGGCGCGCGGGGCCTGGACCGTCCTGGCCGCCGCCGCCGCTGCGGAGGCCGCGCGGGCGGTGGATGAAGAGGAGGACGAGGGAGGGGGGGTGGCTGGCGCGTCGCCCGCCGCCGTTTCGTCTCCCCTTCCAGCCCCGGAGGAGGTCGTCGCGGCCGCGCGCGCCCTCTCGGCCCTCTGCAGGCGGGACGCGGCCGCCGCCACCGCCGCCGCGGACGCCGCCGCCGCCAGCCCGGGACTGGACCTGGTGTGTGCGCTGGGGTCTCTGGTCGGCCAGGGCGAGCCCCACGTCGCCGAGTTCCTGCGCACGTGCGTTGCGTTTGGGTGGGTCAGCCGCGGGAGTGAGGACGGGGAGGAGGGCAACGGGTGCGAGTGGGAGGATAAGAAAAGGGAGGCAGGGCCGGGGGAGGCGCCGGTGACGGCGGCGCCATCACCATTGATAGATGTTGTCTTTGAGGCTTCCGTGGAGGGAGTGGTGGCTGTCCAGCCGGAGCAGCGGGCGGTGGCGGAGGAAGAGGACCAGGTGGTGGTCGAGGTCGAGCCCAGCCGCCCGACGCCGGCACAGGTGAGAAAAGCAAAAGGAAGACGGGGCGGGAGAGACACGCCGCAGGCACGCACACATAACTCGTTCTAACACACACACACACCCATTCCAGGGCACGCCGCCCCCTGCCCCTCACGTCGCGGCCGCAGGGGCAACGGCAGTAGCAGGGCCGCTCTCTGCATCTCACCAACCCTCGCCCCCCTCCGCGGCCGCCGCCGCCGCCGCGCGGGCCGCCCTGAGGGCCGCCGCCGTCGCCGCGTCTGCCGCGGCCGCCGCCGCCGCACGGGCTGACGCGGCCGCCTACCCATCCATCGTCCGGGCCCGGGTGCGGGAGGTGGAAGCGTTGCAGGTGGAAGCGGCGGCGGCGGCGGCGGCGGTGGCCGCAGCAGCTGCGGCCTCGACCGCGAAACCGCGGCAGCGCGGTGGCCCGAAGAAGAAAGCGGGGGCCGCCGCGGCGGCGGCCATGGTGGCTGGGGCGGCCGCGGCCGCGCCTTTGCCACCTCCACGGCCACCGCTGGGCGCTGGGGACCTGGCGGAGTTGCTGGTAGGAGAGGTGGCAGTGACAGAGGCGGGGCAGCAGGCGACAACCACGACGCCGCCCCTCGCGACCGCTCTCCTCGCTGTTGGGGACTGAAGAAATGGGGCGCGCCTCCTCTCCTTGTCAGCCATCACTCCGCGGGCCCAAGGTATGGGAGTCCAGCATGAGGGTGACGGGTCCATCGTTGACGAGGTGGACCTATGACGGAAGTAGTACGTGAGCGAGAAAAAAATGTAGTACAACGTGAGCGAGGAAAAAAGACCCCCCCCCCCCCCACGCGCGCAGGCGGCCTCTCAACCTCATCAACCTCCCCTCTTCACTTACCTCCATCATCGCACCAAATACGCCCGTCGCCACCCGACTCTCCGGCTCCACCGTTGCCTTCACCCGCTCCACCAGGCCGTCAAACAGGGCTTGCGCGGCGGGGCCCGGCATGGCCCCGCCGAAATCAGGGCGCGTGCCTTTCCGGACAGACCCAAACAGCGTGAACTGGGAGACCAGGAGGACCGATTTGGAGGCGTCGTTCGCCACTGAGACCGACCAGGGCTTGCCGGTGGCCGGGTCCGGCCACACGCGCGTGCTTAGGATCTTACGCGAGAGCCAGTCGACCTCTTTCGCCGTGTCCCCGTCTGCGCAGCCGACGAGCACGAGAACACCCGGCCCGATTGAACCGACGCGGGCGCCCCCCACGTCCACGGCCGCGCTGGTGACGCGCTGGATGACGGCGCGCATACGAAATGGGGATGCGGTGGGCCTTGCGCTCTCTCTTTTGAGCGGTCCAGCCAGCTAGAAAGCCAGCTAGAAAGCTAGAATGCGAACACCGAGTGCATTCCTGGCTCGCGGTGCACTGCTTCGACTGCGCGCCGCGCCCTTCGTAAAACAAAAACCATGACGACCACCCTCAAAGTTGCCATGGCCTGCGGCGGCTGCGCGGCCGCGGTCACGAAAGTCCTCCTGGCGACCCAGGGCGTGACAGAGGTTCGCGTCGACCTGGACGGGCAGCTCGTCCACGTTGACGGCGACGCGAGCGCCGAGGACCTTGTCGCGGCCGTGAAAGGGTCAGGGAAAGCGGTGGAGTTGGTGGTCACATGAGAGGGCAGAGGGCGGGTGTGTGTCTGCAGATTTGTAATAAAATGAGAGAGCATGCGGGGTGTGTCGTCTCTTCTCGTGTGTCCACGTGCGGCGGCGCCGTGTGTCGGAGCGAAGGCGCCCCCCCAAAACAAAAGGCGCCCCGCCCCGTCCAATCAAAACCAAACACACGCGCGTTTTTGTTTTCGCTCTCGCTTCTCGTCGCGTCGCCCCCGGCCCCCTTCATGCACGCCCGGGCCGCCCGCACCGTCGTGCTCCGTGTCTCCACCACCTGTCCTTGGACGCGCGTCGCACGCGCCCGCTCGGCGGCCCACAGCCAACACCAAACCAGAACGATGGCCGCGACCGGCGCGGCCGCGCCCGCTTCAGCCACCACCGCCGCCGCCCCACCACCGCCGCCCGCCTTGTTCACCCCGCCCGCTAAGCCCGGCGCCCTGTCGGCCCCGCCCCTGGACGGCCCCCCCGCCATCACCGCCCTCATCGCCGACCTGAATACGGCGTACCTCGCCCTCCACAAAGCCTTTGAAGATCAGTTCTGGGCAACTAAAATGGGAAAAGCGGATGGGGACAGCGCCCTGCTCGCCTCGTCCAAGACCGCGATGGAGGCCTTCCTGGCCGATCCAGCCCACCTGGCAGCGGTACAAGCCGCGGCAGCACCCGCGTCTGACACCCCGCCCTCAAATCCGGCCCTATCGGAGCTGGCGGCCGTCACGCCGTCGGCCGCCCAGGCCGCCGCCCTGGACGTGCTCGCCCGCGCGTTTGCTGTCAACCAGCTACCCACGCCCGAGGCAGCCTCCCTGCGGCAGGAGCTGAACACGCTGGAGGCCGAGCTTCAGGATGACCGCAACGGGCTGAAGCTGGGGTACACCCACCCGGAGACTGGCGCCTTTGTGGAGGCGTCGGGCGTCCAGCTGCGCAACCTGATGCGGAACAGCCCGCAGGAGGGCCTGCGCCGCGCGGCCTACGTGGCCCTTCGCTCCATCGGGCCGGCCGTCCTGCCCAAGTTCTGTGAGATCGTCAAGAGGCGGAACGCGCTGGCCGCCCAGGTCGGCGGGGCCGGGTGCAACTTTTATGAGATGAAGCTGCGCGCGTCGGAGGGGATGGGCCTGGGCGAGCTATTCTCCGGCCTGCTCGGCCCCCTGGAAGCCGGCACCCGCCCCACGCGGGACGCGGCCCTGGCGGAGCTGGCCGCGGCCAAGGGCCCCGACGCGGTCAAGCCCTGGAACCGGGGCTTTGTGATGGCGGGCGACTCCGAAAAGGCGCTCGACCCCTACTTCCCCTTTTCCGGCGCGGTCTCCGCCTGGGCGCGCTCCTTTGCTGCGCTAGGCATCGGTTATGCCCGCTCCCTCATGCGCCTGGACCTGCTGGACCGCAAGGGCAAGTACTCGAACGGCTTCTGGTGAGCATTTCATTTTGCGGAGGGATAGAGGACGGGGGGCGGTGGGGGCTGCAAGGTCGAAACCTTCTCACCTCTCATCGTGTCATCTCTCTTACCTCACCAGCCACTGGCCCGTCGCGCCTTACTATGACCCCCTCACGGGCGAGCACACGCCCGCCGAGACCAACTTCACAAGCCTGGCGGACCCGTCGCCCAGCGCCATCGGGTCCGGGCGGGTCGCCTGCACGACGTTGATGCACGAGGGCGGCCACGCCTCGCATTTCGCGAATGTCGTGTCCTACACACCGCTCGCCTCCCAGGAGCGGGCGCCCATGAGCGTAGCTTACGCGGAGACGCAAAGCATGGTGCGTTGATATTAAATGGGAGAAGGAGTCTGTGCCCGGGCCCGGGCCCCACATGCCCCTCCAAGCCGCTCACCTCTCCCCCCCTCTCTCCCCCCTCCAAAAGTTTCTGGACGCCATGGTCGATGACGCGGCCTGGCTGGCTCGCTACGCCCGCAACGCCGCGGGCGAGCCCGTCCCCTGGGCGGTCGTCGAGGCGCACGCCCGGGCAACCCGCCCCTACGCGGTGCTCGGCCTCCGTGCCATGCTGGCGGTCTCCTTTTTTGAGAAGGCGCTGTACGAGCTGCCGGACGAGGAGGTGACGCCTGACAGGGTGGCGTCCCTGGCGGACGAGGTGGAGGCCGCCATCGAGGGGGGGCCCTCCCCCCGCCCGCTCCTGTCCGTGCCCCACATCCTGGCCGACGAGTCGTCCGGCTACTACCAGGGCTACACGCTGGCCGAAATGGCGGTCCACCAGACCCGGGCGGCGCTGCGGGCCCGGTTCGGCCAGCTGGTGGACGACGCGCGGGTTGGGCCGGCCCTGGCCAACGGGTGAGTTTTTTAGTTTGTTGATGGAGAGGGGTGTGTGTGGGGGGGCGTGCGTGCGGGCGGGCGGGCCTCTTCTCTCTCTCTCCCACCACGCGTTTATAATCTCATCTTTTTGCAAATCCCTCAGGTATTGGGCGGCCGGCTGCGCCACCCCCTTCCCGGCCCTGGTGAAGGAAGTGACAGGGGCCGGCCTGTCCGCCGACGCCTGGGTAGCCGAGCTCAACCGCCCGCTCGAAGCCGTGCTAGCCGAGGAGAAGGTGGACTATGAGGCGGGCGTGGCCGCGGGCCCGCGCGTCGCGCCGGGCGCCCCCGTCGACCTGGGCATGCGGGTCCAGCTGGTGCACGGGGACGAACTGATCGCGGACTCCGCCACAGACGGTGGCTTTGTTGGGGCGGACGCAAAATTCAAAGCCTGGCTGGCCGAGGTCGGCGGCGGTCGCGGCAAGGCGGCGGTCGCGTCGGGGTGAAATGAGAGAAGGAGCTTTGCGCTTCAGCATTAGGGCACGGCAGAGGCGCGCCGCCACGTGTGTTTGCGCGCCCCCCCTGGTGGTGAGAGAAAAAAAGCTAATGAGTGGGGTCGGGGCCGGGTGCAAAAGCCACACATTTTTTCCATCCCCCTCCACGCAAATGCCCGCCCCACCACCCACGCGTGCGCGCCTGCGCAGGGCACCTGGCGGCAGCAGGCAGGCGGCGCCTCCTGGTCGCATCGCCCGGCCGCCCCGGGCAGCACCAGGCCCGCCGGCGCCCGGTGAAAGCAGCAATTCGTCCGCTCCTCCACCTCGACCCACTGGTGCCACCGGTGCGAACGGCGCAGTCCCAAACCCGGTCACCGACCCGGCCGCCACCGTCGTCTGGGGCGGGCGTCTCCCCTCCCGCCGCCGCGTCCTCTCTTCCGCCGCCGCGGCGACGGCCATTACGCTCGGAGGGAACCTGGGCGGCGTAACCTCTGCCCTGCTCTCCTCCTCAGAGCGTGCAACCGCGGCCGCCCGGGCGGCTCAGCTGGACGTCATCTTGCCCGTGCGGGGGTCCAAACGGTGCGCGCCGCTGGGCGCGGGATACGAGTTCACATATCCCGCGGCCTGGCTGGCGGACCGGACGGTGGCGGAGCGGCGGGCCGCCGCGGGCGAGCGCGCGCGGTCGCTTGACCCGCCCAGCCTGAGCGCGGGGGTTGGGTCGTCGTCGCCGTCGTCCCCTCCTCTCCCGGACTCGGCATTCGGCCCCCCCGACACTGCCGGCGAGACCAACGTGTCCGTCGTCGTCGCCCCCATCATGGCCGGCTTCACGCTGGCGGCCTCCCTGGGTCCGCCCAGGGAGGGGCTGGAGAAGTATTTGAGGACTGTCATCGCCCCGCCAGGCTCGCCCCGGGAGGCCTTATCCCTGGCCGCCTCCGAGCGCGTGGACGCCAGCGGGACGCCGTACTACACCTGGGAGTACCGGGTCGTCGGCCCGGGCTTTGACCGGACAAACGTGTCGTGCCTGGCGGCGCGGGCGGTGGTGCGGCCGCCGGGGCCGCCATCCCGGGCGGCCCCGCCGAATGCGACGCCCCGCCTGGAGCTGGTCACGCTGAACGCGCAAGCTCCCACGGCGGACTTTGAGCGGGCGGGCGGCAAGCTGCGGGAGGCGTTGCGGGAGGCGGCGACGTCATTTTTGGTGAAGGAGCGGGTTCAGGGTCGGACGGGGTTGTGAGAAATGGATGCAAGGAGATGAAAAAACAGCTACACGTCTCACCCACTCCGGGGCGGCAGTATGTCGGCCGGCTCCGCCGCCCTTTCCCTGCGGGGCGCACCACTGGACTTGGACCGCCGCTGCGCGCACTCGTTGATCTTCCACTCCACTTCTAAAAAGACGATGCCGAGGGCGGGCAGAGTGACAAAAGCCGCCCGGCCAGACGGCCCTAGTGCTGCCCGAAATGTCGGGGACAATCGGTCCGCCGCGCTCAGGAGGATTCCGCCCACGAGGCCGGCGGCCGCGCCCGCGTAGGTGCCGGCCCTGGGTGAGGAGATGAGTGGGCGAGGGTGAGAAGGCGGCGATGAAGGTCACAAACCCTCGCGAAAATGATGAGCAGTTGAAAGCGGGCGAGTCGCCCCCGCGCCGCATTCCTCGCGCGGCCGGACAACCCTCAGCGCACCCGCCCCCGGGCGCCGCAATCAGACATTCACGCACCACAGCGCCTCTCGCACGCAATCTTTTTGTGCGTTGGCGTCGGAGGCGGAGTCCCAGGACATTTTGAGAAGTGAAATGAAGTATAAAGGGGAGGAAGCATGCTTCATTCTCTTCTAAAAAACCAATGACGACCTTCACACACGCCGCCGCAGCGGAGGCCGCCCGCAAAGGGGACGCGGCCACTCTGGCCGCCTCGCTCCCCGACCTCCTTCGCGCCTTGGTGGCTGTGGATGAGGATGAACGGTAAGGGAGAGAGAGGAAATGCCCGCTCTTTTTTCTTCTCACCCCCCTCTTTCTTGCTCGCGCGCTCTCCCCATCCTCCATCGAACATCCTCCATCCTCCATCCAACATCCCATCCATTCCATTCTCCCCCCCTTCCCCCCTTCCACAGTTCCCTCCTCCACCACGCCGCCGCCGCCCCCGTCCCGGACGCCCTCGCCCTGCTGTTGGACAGGGGCGGTGAAGCCGCGGCCGACCTGATCAACAAGCCGGACGACGCCGGGTGGACGCCCCTCCTGGTCGCGGCGGCCGCTGGGCGGGCGCGGGCGGTCGAGATCCTGCTCGCGTCGGGCGCGGACCCTGCCGCCACCACGCCCCAGGGACGGACCGCCCTACATTATGCCGCGTCCAAGGCGGACCCGGCAGTCATCGCCGCCCTCATCGCGGGCGGGTGCGACCCGAACGCGAAGGACAAGCTTGGGGCGACCCCCCTGCACCGGGCCGCGTCGGCCGACCGCCTCGCCGCGGTGCGTGCGCTGCTGGGCGCGGGCGCCAAGCCGGGCGCCAAGGACGCGCACAAGCAGACGCCCCTGGCCGTCGCGTCGGCCGCGGGCGCCCGTGGGCCGGCCCTGGTCCTGGCGTCGTCGGCGGGTGCGGACCTGGAGGCGGAGGACGTGGACGGGGAGACGCCCCTGTCCTTGGCCGCCCCGCATGGGGGGCTGCGCGGGGCGTTGGCGGCGCTGGCCAAGGGGGAGTCTGATTTGGCGGAGCTGCTAGGGGAGGACCGGTGAGGGAGGCAGGAAGGTGGTCTGTGGTTTTCTGATCACATGTTTTTTTTTTCCTCGGCGGCGGCCCGCTTCTCTCTTTGCACACAAAAGCATGTCGCGCTTCGCCAAGGGCAAGCACGTCCTGACGACGGCCCTCCAAGAAGAGGTGGCCCCGCCTGGGCCCGGTCAGGCCATCGTGCGTGCCCTGGGTAGCCGGGGCGGCAACCTGGTAGAGGTGAGACGAGAGAGAAGAAGCGAATTGAGCGCACCTCCTCCCCCTAAAGAAGGGGTGCGCCGCCTCTCTGCACTCGCATCATTCCATTCATCATCCGTCTCTCTCATCATCACGTACTCTCACAGGTCGAACGCCCCGACGGCTCCACCTTCTTCGCGGTCCTCCCTACCCGCTTCCACAAGCGGCTGTGGGTGAAGCGGGGCGGCTACCTGATCATCGACACCCCGGACGGCGAGGCGGCGGGTGGTGGTGGTGGTGGTGGTGGTGGTGGTGGTGGTGGTGGTGGTGGTGGTGGTCGTGGTGGTGGTGGTGGTGGTGGTGGCAGGGAGGATGGCGGCGACGATGACGCCGCTCCGCCGCCTCCGCCGCCTCCACCCTCATCCAAAGGCCCGGGCAAGGTGGCCGGTGTCATTGTGACGGTCCTGTACGACCCGGACGTGCGGCGGTTGAAGGGCATGGCCGGCGTGTGGCCGGCGGAGTTTGGAGAGGCGGAGGGCGTGGCTGGAGGAGAGGCCGAGGCCGAGGTTGAGGTCGAGGATGTTGGTGGTGGCGGTGGTGACGGCCGCGCCACCCCTGCCTCCTCCTCCTCTGATTCTGGCCTACCTCCCTTGGAATCCAACCCCAACCAGCGCCGGTACGAGCACGCGTATAGCGAGGATGACGAGGATTGAATGACTTTTAAAAAATGTTAGAAAAAAAAATAGAGAGCCACACACACACACAAAAATCACGAGCTTGCATTGTATGGCGGCAGCCCCCACGCCTCCGGCACCCACTCCCCCAGCGAGGAAATCGTGAGGTCCGCCATTTTGGCCGCCGCCTCCCGCTCGATCTCCGGCAGGTGGCGGGCGTCGGGCACAAATACGACCGCCATCCCGGCCGCCCGGGCCGCAAGCACGCCCGCGGGCGCGTCTTCGAAGACGAGGACCCGGGCCGGGTCCACTGCCGCTGCCGCCGCCCCGGCCGCCCACCTCCCGGCCGCCGTCAAGAAGATTTCCGGGTGGGGCTTGCCGTGCGTGACCTGGCAACCCGTTACGACGTGGTCGAAGTCGGCGAAGAAGGATGCGTGTGGTGATGTCTTGAGCTGGAAGTGGCGGGCGTGGGAGGACGTCGCGACCGCGGCTGGCAGCCCGACCGCGCGCAGATGGGAAACCAGCTTCACAGCTCCCGGCATGATCTTCGCCTTGGGGAAGAGGTCTGCCAAGAGCGCGTCCCTTTGGGCCAACAACTCCGCTGGGCTGAGCGGCAGGGGCGGGTCGAACGAGGCGATCAGCCAGGCAGCCGCGTCGACCGACGTTTTGCCCATCATCTGTGCCTTTTTCTCGCGCGTGAACTCGTGGCCGTACTGCGCGAGCACGGCCGACTGGGCGACCGTGTACAAGGTCTCCGTATCCAATAAGAGGCCGTCCATGTCAAACAAAACGTGGGTGATGGGGCGCGGGCCGGCCGGGGGCGGTGGTTGCGCGGCTTGGGCGGACGCGGACGCCATGACGGACGTCGCGGTGTGAGCTCGCCCGCGCACCACACGCTGGGGACGCACCCGACTCTGCAATAGCCTGGTGGTCGCCGTGGTGGGTGTTGAGATGCACGGCGTACGCGGGAGTAAAGAAGGAGTCGAGCGAATCTGGATATGCTAGCTAGAGCTAGCCGCTGCTCATTTTTTTCTTTTTCTTTTCTTCACGCACGGCGCTTGGGGGAGTGGCCGACTAGGCGCCCAGGTTGACGTGCTCTGACGTACCTTGACATTTCACATCTGACCTGCAAGAGGTCAAAAGCAGAATGCTCCCGCCGACCGCCCTCAACCCCGCATTCCCGTTTGCCACGCCATCCATCTTTGCCTCCACCTCTGCAGCCGCCGCCGCCGCCGGCGCAGTTAACTTAGGCCAGGGCTTCCCGGAGGATGACGGCCCGGACGCCGTGAAAGCCGCGGCAGCGTCCGCCCTGCTTAATAGCCCGCAGCAGTACGCACACCCGGTGGGCCTGCCTGCGTTGCGGGCCGCCCTCGCGTCGCACGAGGCGGGCTTTTTGGGCAAGGGCGCCGCGGTCCTGGACCCGGACATGCAGGTCCTCATCACGGCGGGCGCCACGGAAGCCCTGGCCGCCTGCATCCTCTCCCTTGTCTGCCCGGGCGACGAGGTTGTCCTGGTGGACCCGGCGTACGATAGCTATGCGCCGATGGTGCGGGCGGCGGGCGGGCTGCCCATCCCGCTGCGCCTGGTGGTTCCGCCGCAGGGGGGTGGTGGCGGTGATGGCGGTGCCGCCGCCGCTGCCGCCTGGTCCTTACCCCCCCACCCCACCCTCTCCGCACTCTTCAAGCCGGGCGTCACTAAACTCCTCATCCTCAACACGCCCCACAACCCGACGGGGCACGTGTTCGGGCGGGCAGAGCTGGCCGCCCTGGCCGGGCAGGTGCTGAGGTGCAGGGCGGGCGTGGCGGGCACACAGTGCGTGGCCGTCTGCGACGAGGTCTACGCGGCGCTGACACTCCCACCGTACGCGCATACGTCGCTGGCATCCCTCCCCTCCATGAGCGACGCCTGCCTGCGCATCGGCAGCGCAGGGAAAACCTTTTCGCTGACCGGGTGGAAGGTTGGCTGGGTGACTGGGCCTGCGCCCCTCATCGCCGCCGTCGCGGGCGCCCATCAGTTTTTGACTTTCAGCGTGCCCGGGTGCCTGCAGGCAGGGGTCGCATACGGCCTGACACACTGCCGGGACTTCATCGCCGGCCTGGGCGCGGAGCTGGCGGCTAAGCGGGCGCGCCTGGCGCCCGCGCTGGGACACGCCGGGTTTCGGGTGCTTCCCTCAGAGGCGACGTATTTCCTTACAGCGGACGCGGCCGCCCTCATGCAGCCCGGCGAGGCGGACACGGCCTTCTGCGAGCGCCTGGTGCGGGAGGCCGGCGTGGCCGCCATCCCGCTCTCCCCATTTTACAGCGCCGCCCCGGCGTCCGAGCGCGAGGCGGCCGCCTGGGCGGCGCGCGGGGTGGACACTCTCCAACCCCGCCCGCCTTCCTCGCTCGTCAGGTTTTGCTTTGCGAAGAAGGACGGGACCCTGGATGAGGCGGCGAGGCGGCTGACGGCGTACTTTGCGGGTGGTGGTGGTGGAGGGGCGTGAGATGGCGTGTAGATGAAACAAAAAGATTTTGAACGAAAAACGAAACTTGCCATGCCTCCCTTTTCCTCTTCCGATTATGTGGGAGGTGGTGGTGGGGCAGGCGCCGCCGCCGCACCTCCATCCTCCGCCAGCGCGGCCAGCGCCCCGCCCCCAACGTGTCCGGAATTGCCGGGCGTCCCGCTCCGCCGCCGCCCGCCGCCCGGCCGGCCCGCCCCGGAGGTCGGAGAGGGCAGGCCCCGCCCGGGCGTCAGGTCCAGCCCACCCACCCCACCCCAAGGCGACCCCCCCCCCGCCGCCGTGCTTGCCCGCCGGGACATGCACGTCTCGGCCCGCACCAGGCGGACCGCGCGCTCCTCGCTCGGCGCGTACGGGTTGATCGTCGTCATCGTCCGGGTCAGCGTGTCCGCCCGCCGCAGCATGGAAGCCCCGCCGGGCGTGGTCATGAGCGTGGGTGCAGCGGCGGCGGCGCCCGCGGAGGATGGGCGGGACGGGCGGGCTGAGAACGCGCCCCCCAACCAGGAGGACCGGACGGGGCCGCCCGGCAGCCCCCCCCCCACGCCATCTCCCTCCCGCCGGGGCGTCACCATCATGCTCTGGTAGGACGCCGGCACGGACACCATGGACTTGGTGTGGCAGATGGAGGGCGCGTACCCGCCCTTCCCCATGGGGTCAGGCGGCACAAACTCGCGGTACTGGTAATACGAGGCGACCGGCCAGATGAAGATGGCCGCGTTGACAGCCGCCAGGCCGGCGAGCAAGGCATAATACCGGTCCAGCCGGCCCTCACCCGACGGCCCGGACCCGGGCATCCAGTCGGTGTGGGCCGAGACGGCGCCCACCAGGCCGGCGGCTATGTAGGAGGCGACGCCATAGTTGACGAGTTCCAGGGAGGACGCGAGCGACCGCATCCGTTCGGGCGCCTGCTGGTAGAAAAACTCGATGGCGCCGATGAAGAAAAACTCCGACACGCCCAAGGCCGCGACCTGAGGGATGAGCCACAGCACGCTGATGCTGTGGGACGCCGCGCCATCCCGCTCCCGCGCGATTTTCGTGCCTTGCCTCCACGCCTCGATGGCGGACGCAATCCCCATCGCCACGCTCATAATGACCTGGGAAGCCGCGCACCGTTGCAGGGTGGTGGGCGCCCAGCCCCGGACCTCCAGCGCCGGCCGCACCGCCCTGTCCCACAGCGGGACCAGGAACAGGATGGTGATGGTCGAGAAAATGGTCACCGAGGCGGCGGGCATCACGAACCCGCTGCGGCCAAAAATTGCCCGGTCGCACAGCTCCGCCTGCTGCACAATGATCGTCCCCAGCTGGGCGTAGCACAGGTTCCACACCAGCCAGGTCAGCAGGACGGGCAGAAGGCGGGCGATCTGTTTGGTCTCCTCGACCTGGGTGACGGAGACAAAGGCCGTGGGGCGGGGTTCGTGGGGCAGGGGCCAGGAGGCGCCCGGCGGGACGAGCGCCGCCCGGTCGAGCGGGGCCAGGGTGGGCGTGTGCGCAAGGGGCGGCGGCATGAAAGCGCCCTCTTGCTCCCCATCGCTGGACGAGTAATTCTCCTCGTACAGGTCCAGCGGGTCGGCCGGGAGGGGCAGGCGCCGCTTCCTGAAGGCCAGCCAACACACCCGGGCGATGCGTTTGAGGGGCGCCTCGCCCGGCGGGATGAGGCGGTATCCCCGCCACCCGGCCACAAAGGCGGTCAGGGCCGCCAGCGCGATGGCGGTCGGCAGGGCGAAGCCCAGCGTCCAGGACACGGACGTCTGCACCCACACCAGCAGCGTGGCCGCCAGCAGGGCGCCCACGTTGATGAAAAAGTAGTACCACCCGAAGAAGCGCTCCTTGTCATTGACCGGCTTGCCCGTGGCCGGGTCGAAATCGTCAAACTGGTCCGCGCCCAGCGGGCTGACGTTGGGCTTGATGCCGCCAAAGGCGAGCGCGATGCACGCTTCTGCAGCCAGGAACAGGGCGACGTCGACCGCGTGCGAGGTGGCCGTCGCGGCGACGGCGGCGGAGATGGTGAGAAGCATGAGGCCCGCGCACGCGAGGCCGGCCGAAAAGAGGACGGTCTTGCCGCGGCCCAGGATCGCGTCCGCCAGGTGCCCGCCCAGGAGGACCGTCAGGTAGGATGTGCCGTTGATCATGGAGGCGATCATGGCGGCCTGGTTCTTGGGGCGCTCCAGGACGGAGTTGAGGTAGACGACCTAATAAAAAGGAGAGATGAGAGATGGGAGATGGGGATGAGGATTTGGATTGGACGCGAGGGCGCATGCGGTGAGTTGGGCTGGTTTTTCTCTCTCCCGTCCGATTCTGGCACCTTCCATCCCCTCCCCACCCATCCGACCCACTCACCAGGTTGGCCTGGACAGAGAATACGCTGCGGGTGTGCGAGGGGAAGGGATTTGATGATGTAAAGGGGTGCGAGCGGGGGGGGAGGGCGCACGTGCTCCATGAGTGGTGCGCGTTTTTTTCTTTTTTTTCTGTCCCGCTCTTCGGCATGTTCTTTGCTCTTCTCCGCCCTCCCACACATTCTCCGCACCCTCCCAGCCCACTCACGTGATGTTTGCGCTGATTTCTGTGCCCAGAATCATGGGCGCGGACAGCCAGGGCGAGCGGCGGTGGCGGCGAGAGGAGGCGGCTTCCGCGTCGGCCGCGGACGTGTGGCAATTGGAGCGCCCGCTGCCGAGGCGCCGGGGTGGAAGGGGAGGGAGAGGGGCGCCGGACTTTGCACCAGCAGTAGCATCTCCTCCTTCTCCTTGTCCACCAGGTTTGGCATCCTGGTAGACGGTGGACGCAAAGGGCGAGGTGATGGAGGCGCGCTGGAGGGCGCCGGCAGGCGGGGCGGCCGGTGCAGGCGGCGCGGGCGCGGGGGCGCCGGCCGCGCCGGCCGTGCGGGCGGGGCGATCGGCGTCGTCGCCGGCGGCCATGGGCAAGAGGAGTGTGAAAGCGTGCGCGAGGGGGCACGCCCCCGCTGTAAAGGAAGGGCCACAGGCACTTGGAAGAGTGGGCTTGGCGTCAGCTCTTGCTCTCTTTCAACCTCCTCGTCATTCACATTCAACCTCCTCGTCATTCACATTCATCGCCTCTCTCTTCATTTTCACGCCCACACACCGGTCTCTCTCATGCAGATGTTGGATATGCTCCTCTCTTCTCTCTCGTACACGCCCCCCACACCCCCCCCTACACACGCACAAAGATAGCCAAACCACACGGGGAAACACGCGTCAAAAAAACGCGCAACTTTTATCTCTCCATCCACCCCCAAAACCTCGAAACCCCACGCTAAACGCGCGAGGCGCGGCCCGCCGACCACACGCCTCTTCCCTTCTCTCTCCTCTCCTTTCCCATTCACCGCAGCGATGCCAGGGCCGCCCGGGACGTCCGCACCTCGCCGGACGCGGACACGGAGACGCCCCGCATCTTCTCGGCCAGCCGCGCCGCGCGCGCCGCGTCGGCGGCCGCCTCCGCATTTTCGGCGCCGCCGCCGCCGCCGCCCTGGGCGGCCGCCGCCTTTGGCTGCAGGGCGGCCTGCTGGGCCAGGGTGGAGTGGATGGACGCAAACTTGCGCTGCAGGCGCTCCACCTGGGCGAGCTCCGACTCCAGGGAGCGCAGGCGCCCCTCCAGCGCGGCCCGCACCGCGCCCACGTCAAACACGGTGTCCAGGTCCTCGTACGCCGCCTCCAGCTCCTCCCGCAGGCGGGCGGGGAAGGCGTCCAGCAGGGGCATGAGGAAGAAGCAGTTGAACTTGAGCTCGACCGCCTGGACGACGTGGTCCCGGATGCCCTCAAAGATCTGGCAGACCAGGGCGGCCACGATCTCCTCGCTCACCGCGCCCAGCTGGCGGTTCCACAGCGTGGACTCCAGCAGGTCGGCCACCGTGCCGCCGGCGAGGGAGGCGGCGTCGTCGCCGCGGCGGGCGAGGGCGGTGGAGGAGGAGGCGTTGTTGTGGTGGCCGGAAGTGCCGGCCGCACCACCCGGCCCGCCCCCACCAACCGGCCGGCCCAGCACGCCGCGCAGCCCCCCTCCCTTCTTGCCCCCGCTCCCGCCGCCCGTGTGCAGGGACCAGGTCACGTACCGGGTGGTGGACAGCAGGTCCTCCAGGCACCGGGCCCGACACCCCTTTTCCGCGGCGTCGATGAATGCGTGGTAGGCCGCGCCCACGCGCTGTAAAAACAAGTCGTGCCCAGCGGGGTCGGCCCCGCCGTCCTCTTTAGCCAGCAGGTGCATCGCGATCGGCAGCATGCGGCGCAGGACGTGCGCGAACCGGAAGCCCAGCTGGTGGATGACCGGCTCCAGGGCGTCCCGGGCCTTGGACACCGCGATCACGCAGGCCGTGCGCGTGTAGTTGACGCCGTCGTGGAAGTCGTCGACGCCGCACGCGTTGACAATCTCCTCGCGCGCAATGTCCGGGCAGGGCACGCCGCCGACGGCCGCCCGGAATTCGGCCATGGCCCGGTGGTACTGGGCCCCGCCGTACAGGCGCATGTGGGCGTTGGGCAGGCCGGGCGGGGCCGCCAGGGCGCGCCCGTCACCGCCCACAAAGGCCCCGCCCCGCATGTGCTCGTCCGCAAGCGTCTCGCCAAACCGGTCGGGCGGGGCGGCGACCGTGCCCTTGAGCAGCAGGGCCAGCTTGCCCAGGAAGCCCTCCCGCAGGGCCCGCCCCTTCTCCTTGAGCTTGTCCGGGTGCAGGTCGGCCAGCTCGTCCTGGGTGGCCTCCAGGCGGCGGGCGGCGATGCGGTACTCCCGCTCCAGCAGGGGGACGATGGAGGGGACGGATTCGAGGTAGCGGCGCTGGAGCAGCTGCTCCAGGAAGCGGCGCAGCTGGGTGACGCCCGTCCGGGCGCGCTCGCCCCGGTCCAGGCGGCGGTCCAGGCGGCGCTCCAGTTCGGCGACGTCGGCGGCCTCCCGCTCGGCGACGGCCGCCCGGAAGTGCTCGTTGGACCTGAAGACCGCGTCCTTGCCATTGCCGACCCGGCCCGAGGGGACAGAGCTAGGAATGGAGGGAAAGGTTGGGAGAAAGAGAAAGAGCGAGACAGTGAGAAGGGGCGCAGGCCCCCGTGCTGGGGCTCGGCGGGGCCCTAGGTGGGGCGGGAAGGGTGGTGGTGGCCACTCGCGCGCGCGCGCGTGCGCAGCCAGGTTGTTTTCTCTCCCCCCACATCTCCATCACTCAACATCACTCACGTGAAAAAGGGGCACCCGCCCAGCATGCCCGTCTCCAGCAGGCGGGCCGGCGGGCGCAGGAAGAGCTCCACATCCTCGCCCCGCGCGAACTGGGGCAGGCGGGTGTCGAGCTTGGTGGAGACTATGGCGGTGCGGGCCAGGTGGGGGTCGACCTGCATGACCAGGCGCCGGGTGGTGGCGTTGGACCAGTCATTCGTGTCCTCTAAGCACAGGATGATGTACTCCCGCTGCTCCATCTTGGCGCGGACCATGGCCTCAACGGACCGGGAGGAGGCTTGCAGCGCGTGGTTGCGCCGCCCGGGCGCGGCGGAGATGAGCCCCGGCGTGTCGATGATCGTCAGGTTGGGGCAGTACTTGTACTCCACGCGCACCACGATCTCCTTCGCCCAGAACTGTTGGTCCCGCTCCAAGCGCGCGTTCTCCAGTTCGATGTACTCCTGGTAAGAAAGAGAGAACAGAGGTGTGTGTGTGTGTGTGCGCGTGTGTGTGTGTGTGTGTGAGCGAGAGAGAGATAAAATACGGAAGTTGTTGGTGCGTTCTTTCCTCCCCTGTCTCTCTCTCACCTGCAGCTCCTCCAGCGACAGTTCCGCCTCGCCCGCGTCCTCAGTGACCAGGAAGCAGACGGGCTGCACGCAGCCAGAATTGTACTTCATGTGCAGGGTGATGGGGCGCCGGGTCTTGGTACCGCCGCCGACGTGGTTGAACTGGAAGCCCATGAGTGCCTCGACGAGCGCTTTGGAGAGAGTGGAGGGAAGAGGGCAGTGAGAGCGTGCGGCGGGCAGGAAAGAGAGAGAAAGCCCCGCTCCTCAACCACCGCCTCTCCCCCTTGTTCCTCCCCGAAGTTCCACGCCGCTGTATGCACAGTGTTTGGCAGGGATCTGCTCTGACGGGCGACGGGACCGGGCGGGCGGCGGACGAAGCAGGGGCGCGCGCCCCTGCTCTCACAAGAGAGAGCGACGCGTCGCGACGCAGAATGCGCGCAAGCGGCAAAGCCCCGCACCGCGCGCCTCCTGCCGCCGCCCCACCCCCACCCCGCCCACCTCCCACCCCCCCTTCATGGACGCGAGTAGTTGCGTCACGCTCTGAGTGGGTGAACAGCCTGCCACACCAACCCCTGGTGCCACACGAATGCCCTCCCCGCCCGGGACAGGAACACTCCGTCGCCAAGGTTTCTCCTCGCTGCGCCAGTTCTCACTCACCGCTCTTGCCGTCCGTCTGGTGGCCGACCACCAGGATGGCGGGTGCGTCGAACGGTTTCTGGAAGTCCTGGGCCAGGGAGTGCAGGTCATTGTAGGCCTCGTACAGGCGCTCATTGCCGGCGCGGAAGGCGTTGACAGACCGGTCCGGGGAGGGCATGTCCGATGCGGCGAGCCCTGACCGGCGCGACCGGCGCACCGACGGCGGCGTGCGGGCGCCGCCGTCCTCGGGCCCGGCGTCCTCGGGGGGAGGGGGGGCGCCTGAGGAGCGGACGCCCTGGCCGGAAAGCCAGGCGGACATGGTGTATGGGAGGGGGAGAGGGTGGAGAGGAGTGGCAGAGAGAAATGTGGCAATAAGCATGCAGACCCGCTGCTCTCTCTCAACCACACACGGTGAGAGCGTGCCGCCCCGCCTGCCACCACAGCCCCACACACGCACGTCACGTCCACCTCACACACACCCAGCTGCTGTTTCGCAATACGCTGCGTGTTCACAACAACGCACGCAACTCTCTCAGTTCACACTCTCACACCCCACCCCCCTCCTCTCCTTCTCCATCCATCCATCCATCATGTCATTTCGCGCACCCGGCCGCCTTGAGCTGGCCCATCAGGGACGCCATCTCCACCGCCGTCACCGCCGCCTCGAAGCCCTTGTTCCCCACCTTGCCGCCCGCCCGGTCCAGGGCCTGCTCCATTGTGTCGGTCGTCAGGACGCCGAAGACGACGGGCACCCCCGTAGCGGCCGACGCGCTCAGCAGGCCGCCCGTCGCGGCGTTGCAGACGGCCTCGTAGTGCGTGGTGGCGCCCCGGACGACGGCGCCGATGGCGACGACGGCGGCGTAGGTGCCGGAGGCCGCCATGGACTGGGCTACGAGCGGGAGCTCAAAGGAGCCGGGCACCCAGACGACCTGTGTGAAGAGGAAAAAAAGAGAAAGGTGGGTGAAATAATTGCAAGTGCTTGGATTGGGTGACACCTTTTTTAAGGGTTTTTATTGTGCGTGTGCGTCGGTTGGTGCACTCCAAACGGACCACGCACACGGCGACAAGGGACCCCCCCCCCCCCCTTCTACCCCCCTCTCCCTCCCCTCAAGCCCAGCAACTCACGTCCACCGCCTCCCCGCCCGCGCCGTGGCGGGCGAACCCATCCAGCGCGCCCGCGAGCAGGGGGCGGGTGACCAGGTCGTTGAAGCGGGCGACCGCGATGGCAAAGCGCGGGGAGCCCGCGCCGGGGCCCGCGTCCAGGGCGCCCACGAAGGTGCGCGGGGTGGTGTGGGTGGTGGAGGGGGTGGCGGAGGGGGGGGCGGGGCCGCGGCGGACTGTGTGTGGAAGGGGGTAGGGGTTGATGAGAGAAGAGGGTGTTGTTGCGCCGCGCCCCCACGGCCCCTGTGCACGCCTTCATCCCCTGCCAACTGTGGACTCGCAGGACGCGCCGTCCTCTCCCCTCATCGGCCCCTGCTCAAAATGTACCGGCAGCCACGCGCGGGGTGAGCCGGGGGGCCGGCCCGCATGTGGCGGCGGCCGCCAGTGCTAGACCGGCCGGCGGCCGGGTGGAAGGGGCGAGGGCGGCACGCATGGTGTGTGAGTGTGTGGCTGTGCTATGCAAGATGGCGTGGGGTGGCCCAGGGACTGAAATGAGCAGCAAGGGAGGGTTGTGTCGTCGTCTCGTCGAAACTAGAGAAATGATGACAGGCCGACACCTTCACGTCCCACTAACAAATTCAGGAATATATTAGGCTGTGCCCTACGCCGCCTGTTTTCCCCGCCGCGCGCCCCCGCCCCCAACTCTCCTCCCACTTGGACGTGTGCCGGGGACTTCGCATCCTCCTCGCGGCTGCAAACTAACGCAGGCCGCCCCACTCCTTGAGGCTCAAAAAGAAAAGAGATGGCGGGTCCTAACACCTCCGCCGCCGCGGCACCTCTCGCCCCTGCAACCTCCTCCTCGCCAGCCGCCTGCTGCCCGCCGACCTCCACCGCCGAGCTCATGGCCCGCGCCGCCGCCGCCGCCGACCCGACCAAGATTCAGGATGACCAGGCGGCCTGCACCTACAAAGGCCTACTGCGGGAGTCCGTGCGCCTGCACCCAGAGCTGGCGCCCTCGTTCAGCGCCATGGCGGGCGCGTCCTCGAAAGGCGACCTCATCGACCCGGCCCGCCTGCGCTTCGTCCGCCGCGTCGGCTCCGGCGCCTTTGCCAAGGTCGACATTTGCGAGCTGTCCACCCCCGGCAAGCAAGGGAAGAGCATGGTCGCCGTCAAGCGCCTCATCCCGGGCGTGCACAGGCTGTCTGCAGTCGACCTGGCAGTGGAAGCCCGCCTCCTGCGCTCCATCACGCACCCTTACATCACCGCCTTCATCGGGGTCGGCGTGGACGGCAAGGGCGCGGGCTTTCTCGTGGAGGAGTACGTGGGCGGCGGGACGCTGAACCGGATGGTGACCCGCCAGATGCAGAAACCGCACAAATGCATCTTCACGCACGTGGAGGCGGCTGCCTGGGTGGAGCAGGTCGCCCTGGCGCTCGCCTACCTGCACGACGCCAACCCGGTCATCATCCACCGGGACCTGAAGCTGGCCAACATTTTGTTGAGGGAAGTACCGGAGGCGGGCGGCTCCCTGACGTGCGCGGTGTGCGATTTCGGGTTGTCATCCTCCTTCATCAACCCGTCTGTCCGCCTGGGCCGCGCCCAGCTCAACCGGAGCCTGGGCCCGGAGGGCGAGCCGCCGGGCGTCGTCCTCAACGGGTCCTTCGCCGACCGGAAACGCGCTGCCGCCGCGGCGGGTGGGGAAGGCGGCAGCGATAGCCGCGCGGGCGCCCCCCCGACGACGGGCGCGCCCATGGAACGCCGGCTGTCTGCGGTGCGCGAGCAGTTTGCGCGCGTGTCGCGGGGCGAGTTGATGGACGACTCCACCGTCGC
>Ga0315283_10000379_pt1 | contig 32334 bp, 29 predicted proteins | sample YL17G09_0_MG_FD_204541 | JGI IMG/M metagenome (GOLD analysis project Ga0315283, IMG submission 204541) | Sediment microbial communities from Yellowstone Lake, YNP, Wyoming, USA - YL17G09_0 | ecosystem: Environmental > Aquatic > Freshwater > Lake > Sediment | place: USA: Wyoming | collected...
CGCGCCCCATCTCGCACTCTCGGCTGGCGTTTTATGAATCGTTCGGGCTAGGATGCGCGCGCCCATGGCCCTCCTGACCCAGGGCGACCGCGGTCGCCCTTCCGATCCGGCCCGCGACCCGGTGACCGTGCGCGCGCGCGTCGCGCCGCGGCTTGAGCCACCCCACGACCGGCTCTTCGATCCCATCACCCAGGACCTCGTGGCTGATGGGCCGCTGGCCCGCGAGCGCTTTGCCGTGCGCTGGAGCGACACGGTCGCGCTGCAGACGCTCGCCCGGGCCAAGCTTGCCCCGCTCACGGCATCCCTCGCCGCAGAACTGGCGGAATACCACCGCCGCCTGGGCGCCTCGCCGCGCTCGATGGAGTCGCTCGGACGGCTCGAGCGTGGCGAGGCCGTGTGCGCGGTGGCGGGCCAGCAACCCGCGCCGCTTGGCGGGCCGCTCTTCTCGCTCCACAAGACCGCGACCGCGGCGGGCCTTGCGACCGTCATCACCGAGCGCACGGGGGTCCCCTGCGTGCCGCTCTTCTGGATGCACGGCGAGGATTCGGACTTCGAGGAGATCCGCTCGGCCACCTTCGCCGACGCTGGCCTCACGCTGCGGGAGCGCTCCCTGCCCGACGGCGCGCACGCCACGGGTGGTCTGGTGGGCTCGATTTCGGTCGAGCCCCTCGCCGCGCTCGGGGAGGAGGCGCTGCAGGCGTGGGCCGGCCTGGCGGGGCACTGCGAGGCGGGCGAGCTGCTGCGGACGTCGATCGCGCGGGCGCGCGATCTGGGCGAGGCGAACAGCGCCCTGATGCTGGCGCTGTTCGCCGAAGCGGGGCTGGTGGTGGTGGACCCGCGGTTGCCGGCGCTCCGGGCCGCCGCGCGGCCGGTGCTCGATCGCTATCTCGCGCGTGCCGGGGAACTCGCCGGTGCCGCGCGGCGGGCCGGAGCCTGGCTCGAGGACCGGACCGGTCGCCGTCCGCTCGCGGATGCCGCGCTCGAATCGTTCGTCTTCGCGATCGAAGACGATGCGCGGCGCAAGCTGTCGCCGGCCGAGGCGCTCGCGATGCCGGGATCACGGATACTCTCGCCCAGCGTGGCGCTGCGGCCGGTCGTGCAGGACGCGGTCTTCCCGGCCGTGGCGATGGCGTGTGGCCCGGGCGAGATCGCCTACCTCGCCCAACTGCGTGAGATCTTCGAGGGTCTCGGGGTTGCGGCCGCCTGCCCCGTGCCGCGCCTCGGGGTCACGTGGCTGCCGCCCGCCGCAGTGGCCCTGATCGAAGCCGCGGGCGCCGAGCCCTGGGAGGTGGTGGCGGGCGCGGATGCCATCCTGCGGCGGTTCGCCGAGGAATCGGTGCCCGCCGGTCCGCGCGCGGACCTCGAGCGCGCGCGCGGCGATGCGCTGGGCGGTCTCGAGCGGCTTGCCGCCTCGGCGCGGGAGGTGGATGCGAGCCTGCCGCAACTGGTGGAATCGGCTCGCGCGAAGGTGGAGTATCAGTTCCAGCGCCTGTTCGAGGGGCTCGCCGGCAAGGTGCGCCATCGGCTCGAGCGCGGGCACCCGGAGTGGCCTCGCCTGCGCCACTACCTGATGCCCGGAGACCGGCTGCAGGAGCGGCGGCTCGCCTCGCTCGAGGTGGTGGCGTACCGCGGCCGTGCGGTCGTGCCCGCGTTGGGCGACCTGGCCGCCGAACACGTCCGCGCGCTCGTGCGCGGCGTCAACGAACATCTCGTCGTGGAGCTCTGACCATGCTGGATGCCCTGTTCTTCGGTGCTCACCCCGACGATGTGGAACTCTCCTCGGGCGGACTCGCGGCGCTGCTCGCCGCGCACGGTCACGCGGTCGGGATCGCGGACCTGACGCGCGGCGAGAGGGGCACGCGTGGCGACGTCGAGGAGCGCGCTGCCGAAGCCGCCGAAGCCGCAGGCGAGCTGGGCGTGGCCTGGCGGGGGAACCTGGGACTACCGGACCTTGGCCTCGACCGCCACGACCACGGGCAGCAGGCCGCGGTCGTCGCCTGCCTGCGCGAGCACCGGCCGCGGCTGGTCGTGGCCCCCGACCCGGATGACGCGCACCCCGATCACGTCGAGGCCTCACGTCTGGTCGAGCGCGCCTGCTACCTGGCGGGCCTGGCGCGTTTCGAGACGGGCCCGCGATCGGCCGGCGATGCTCCCGGCGAGCCTTCCGCGGGGGACCGGGCGCGGCACCGGCCGGAGCGCCTGCTCTTCGCGCTCTATCGCGGCGCGGCGCGGGCGCACCTGGTGGTGGATGTGAGTGCGGCGTGGGAGCGCCGCATGCGGGCCGTGCGTGTACACCAGAGCCAGCTCGACCCGGCGCGTGGGGCGGCGACCTACCTCACGGAGGCGGGATTCCTCGAAGAGATCGAAGCGCGGGCCCGCTCGCTGGGCGCGCTGATCGGTGTGCGCTACGGTGAAGGCTACCGCGTGCGCGGTCCCGTGCCGGTCACGGACGCGCGCGCCCTGCTGCCGGCCGGACTCGAAGGAGGCGTGCGATGAGCGCGGTGAAGCGACGGGGCTCCGGTGCGAAGGGGCGGGCCGGGGGAGCGGACGCGGCCCGCCGTGCCGCCCGGACCCGGGCGAAGGTCCCGCGGGCGGCGGCGAAGCATGCGACGACGCCGCGCCCTGCACGCACGCAGGCGCGGCGGAAGATCGGCATCACCTGCTATTCGCACTTCGGGGGCAGCGGCGTGGTCGCCACCGAGTTGGGGCTCGGGCTCGCGCGGCGTGGCTGGGACGTGCACTTCATCGCCCACCGGCTGCCGTTCCGGCTACGGCGCTTCGAGTCCTCCATCTTCTTCCACGAGGTCACGCCGGTCACGTATCCGGTCTTCGAGCAGCCGCCCAACAACCTGGCGCTCGCGGCCAAGATGGTTGAAGTGGTCGAGAACCACGGGCTCGACCTGCTGCACGTGCACTACGCCATGCCGTTCGCGGCCAGCGCCTATCTCGCGCGCCAACTGGTGTTGCCCCGCCGGCTGGACGTGGTGACCACGCTGCACGGCACGGACATCAGCGTGCTCGGCGTGGATCCGGCCTACTTCCGCGTCACCCAGTTCAGCATCCAGTCGAGCGACCGGGTGACGGCGGTGAGCCGCTTCCTGGCCGACAGCGCCCGGAAGAACCTCGGCATCACCAAGCCCATCGAGGTGGTCTACAACTTCGTGGACCCGGAGATCTTCGTCCCGCGCGGCCGATCGGGAGTGAGGCTGGCCCCGCCCGAGACCCGCGTCCTGATGCACGCCTCCAACTTCCGTCCGGTCAAGAACATCCCGGTCGTGATTCAAGTGTTTGCCGAGGTCCGCAAGCATCTCGCGGCCAAGCTCGTGATGATCGGGGACGGCCCGGAGAAGCCCGCGGCCGAGCAACTGGCCCGCAAGCTGGGGGTGGAAAGGGACGTGCTATTCCTCGGAAACCAGGATTGCATGGAGGAACTGCTCCCGCTTGCCGATGTCTTCCTGTTGCCCAGCTCGTCCGAGAGCTTTGGCCTCGTGGCCCTCGAAGCCATGAGCGCCGAGGTCCCGGTCGTGGCCTCGAATGTCGGAGGTCTGCCCGAGGTCGTGGAGGAAGGCGTGACCGGTTTCCTGCACGAGGTTGCGGACGTCCAGGGCTACGTCGGATCGGTGCTCGAGCTGCTCACCCACGAGAAGCTGCGCCGCGCCATGGGCCGTCGCGCCCGCCGGATCGCGCGCGAACGCTTCAACGTGGACGACATGGTGGACCGTTACATCCAGGTCTATGACTCGCTGCGCTGAGGCATGTCTGGACGACCGCGCGGGCTCGCGACCCTCGCCGAAGGCCGGTTCACGCCCGCGGACGCGAAGATCGCCGTGAGCACGCTGCGTCGTGGGCCAGGGGAGGTGGCCGTGGTGATGGACGATGGGGTCACGGCGGCCGAGGTTGCGGCCTCCCGGAGGGACCATGCGTCTGCGGCATGAACCCCTCGATCTCGCCACCACCTACGACTTCCGCATCTCGTCAATGGGTGGGCGCAGGTGCCACGAGAACCTGCTGGTGCGGCTCGATCACGAGGGTCTCGAAGGGCTCGGCGAGGCCGCGCCCGCGCGCTATTACGGCGAGAGCCGGGCCCTGGCCGGCGCCGCGCTCGACGCGTGGGCACCGCACCTGGGTGAGGACCCGTTTGCGCTCGAAGCGCTCGGGGCGCGGCTCGACTCGGTACTCAGGGGGCAGTGGGCAGCACGAGCCGCGCTCGACATGGCGCTGCACGACTGGATTGGCCGCAAGCTCGGGCTGCCGGTGTGGCGACTCCTGGGCCTCGACGCGGCGGCCGCGCCGCGCTCCTGCGTGACGCTGGGCATGGCCCCGCCAGCCGAGATGGAGGAGAAGCTCGAGACCGTGCTCGATTTTCCGCTGGTCAAGGTGAAGCTCGGCGCGCCCGGCGACGTGGAGAACCTGCGCCGGATCCGGCGCCGCTACACCGGGAAGCTCCAGGTGGACGCCAACACGGCCTGGAGTCCGGCCGACGCCGTGCGCGTGCTGCGCGAGATCGAGCCGCTCGGCATCGAACTGGTCGAGCAGCCGGTGCCGCGCGAGGACCTTGCGGGGCTGCGCTAGGTGCGCGAGCGCAGCGGCATCCCGGTCTTCGCCGACGAGAGCGCGCATCACCTGCGGGATCTCGCCGCCCTGGCCGGGTGCGTGGACGGCGTGAACCTCAAGCTCATGAAGACCGGCGGCCTGCGCGAAATGCTGCGCATGATCCACGCGGCGCGCGCGCTGGGGCTGAAGGTCATGCTGGGCTCGATGGTCGAGTCGAGCCTCGCCCTCTCGGCCGCGGCGCAACTCGCCCCGCTGGCTGACTACCTGGATCTGGACGGGCACTGGCTGCTGGCGGACGACCCCTTCGCCGGTGCGCCGCTCGAGCGGGGCGTGATCGCACTCTCGGAGCGGCCCGGACTCGGGGTCGTGCCGGCGCGACCGGCTGGCGGGGCGCCATGAGCCGGAAGCTCGCGATCTACGTCATCTCGGTCGGCCTGGTCGCCGCCCTGCTGCTCGGCTTCAACCTGCCGCGCGGGCTCGATTTCCAGTGGGGCCACTACCTGGCCTGGATCCTGATCTTGGTCATCTCCGAGAGCATGTGGCTGAGCACCATCTCGGGCGAGGCCACCTGGAGCCTCTCCTCGAGCGCCACGCTCGCCGCCTGCATGCTCTGGGGCCACTCGCCTGCCATGTGGATCGCGGCACTCGGCACGGTGGTGGCGGAGTTCCTGGTGCTGCGCAAGCCCTGGATGCGCGCCTGGTTCAACGGTGGGCAGATGGTGATCACGATGTGGGTCGCGGGCTGGGCCTTCACTCTGCTGGGGGGTCCGAGCGACGGCCTGCAGGCGTTGCTGACGGGGGACGTGCAGGCCGGGCAGTCGGTGGCGCTGCGGCTGGCGCCGGCGATCCTCGGCCTGTTCGCCGGCTTCCTGCTCGTGAACCGCGCACTGGTGGCGGTGGCGGTGGCCTGGTCCACCGACCGGCCCTATCTGCGGGTGCTGCGCGAGGACTGGTTCTACGCCGAACGGCTGCTCGAGGACGGCGCCGCGTTCCTGCTCGCGCCCCTGATGGTGATCTCCTATGGCGCCATCGGCTATCTCGGGGTGGCGCTGTTCTACGCGCCGCTCTACATGATCTACGAGTCGGGCCGGCGCTACGTCGAACTCCAGAAGGCGCAGCGCCAGATCGTCCACACCGAGCGCCTGGCGGCCAAGGGCGAGATGGCGGCGGAGATCGGCCACGAGCTGCGCACCCAGCTCGCCGCCATCAGCGGCCACGCCCAGATGCTCATGAAGGACGCGGAGCGCAAGGTCTACGAGCACGTCGAGCGCCGCGGGCGCATCATCATCGAGCAGTCGCGGCGCATGGAGGTAATCGCCAAGGGGCTGATGGACTTCTCGCGGGCCGAGTTCATCGCGGAGCGCGTGGACCTGAACAGCCTGGTCCGGCGCTCGATCGAGTTCGTGCGCACGCAGAACCGCTTCGACGGCGTGGAATGGGACCTGCGGCTGGCCGAGCAGGCGCCGGCGTTGCTCGGCGACCCGGGACAACTCCAGCAGGTGCTGCTGAACCTGTTCATGAACGCCGCCGACGCCATGATGGACCGGCCCTCGGTGCGCAAGGTCATCGGGGTGACGAGTTCGACCGGCGACCGCGGGCGGCTGGTGCGGATTGTGGTCACCGACACCGGCGCTGGCATCGCGGCCTCGAACCTCACCCGGGTCTTCGAGCCGTACTTCACGACCAAGCCCGAAGGACACGGTTTCGGCCTCTCGACCTCGTACCGCATCATCACGAATCACGGTGGTCGCATCTCCGCCGAGAGCCCACCGGGGCAGGGAGCGTGCTTCACCGTCACGCTGCCGGTGAACGGGTCGGGGGGCTGGGGTTGATCCCGGCGGCAGGCTGGGCGCTGGTGGCGCGCGTGGACTTCGGAGCCTGCGTGCTGTTCGCGGAGGATGGCACACTTTTCACGGCCACCGTGCGCGGGCGGGTCATGGGGCGCAAGAAGGCGCTCGGCAACGCCGTCGTGGTGGGCGACCTCGTGCGGCTCGAGGCCGGGGCGGATCAGGTCGTGGTGGACCAGGTCCAGCCGCGGCGCAACGTCTTCTCGCGCCGCGCGGCGGGAGAGCAGGCGATCGAGCAGGTGGTGGCCACGAACCTCGACCAGGTCGTGCTGATCACCTCGCTGGCGCAGCCCGACTTCACGCCCGGATTCGCCGACCGCGTGCTGGCGCAAGCCGAGCACGCCGGCATCCCCGCGCGGCTGGTGCTGAACAAGACCGACCTGGGCAGTGCAGAACAGGCGCGCGCCCTGCTGCACGAATACGAACGTGCCGGCGTGCCCTGCCACGCGGTGTGCGCGTCGCGCGGCGAGGGCGTGGAGGCATTGCGCCACGCCCTGCATGGGCGGCGCTCGCTCTTCATCGGGCACTCGGGCGTGGGAAAGAGCACGCTGCTCAACGCCCTGGTCCCAGCGCTGGACCTGCTTGTGGGCCTGGTCAACGAGAAGACCGGCAAGGGGCGCCACACCACGACCGCAGCGGTGCTGGTCCGCCCGGCCCCCGACCTCGAGTTGATCGACACGCCTGGGGTGCGCGCCTTCGGCCTCTGGGGCGTTGGCTCGCGGGACCTCGAGCAGGCCTACGTCGAGTTCCGGCGCTTCCTTGGCCAGTGCAGGTTCACCGACTGCCGTCACGCCGCCGAGCCCGGCTGCGCGCTGCGCGAGGCGGTCGGGGCCGGACACGTCTCGCGTCTGCGCTTCGAGTCGTTCCTCCGGCTGCGTGAGGAACTCGAGGTCGAGGAGCAGCAAGGCGAGACGCGCGCGCGGCGCGGGAGACGGTAGACCCGCTGCGCCCGTCCGGACGCGGCGCGGGAGACGGTAGGCCTGCTGCGCCGGTTCGGGCGCGGCGTCGGTTCGCGCGGCGCGGGCCTGCTTGACGCGACGCGCCAAAGGGCGCTTGATTCGCGCACTCATGGTGCCTTCGGCCTTCAACCCGTGTCTCCAGGCCCTCGACTGTCCCGCCTGCGCCGGCTCGTGCGACCTGTCCGAGCCACGCACCGTCTGCCGGGTCTGCGGCCAGCCGTTGCTCGTGCGCTACGACCTCGCGCGGGTCCGCCGCGAGATCCCGCGCGAATCGCTCGCCCGTTTCGGCACGGACCTGTGGCGCTATCGTGCCGTGCTGCCCTTCGCCGCCGATTTCCCGGTGGTGCATCTGGGCGAGGGCGGCACGCCGCTGCTGCCTCTGGCGCGCCTCGCGCAGGAACTCGGCCTCGAGCAGTTGTGGCTGAAGGAGGAGTCGCCGAACCCGACCCAGTCGTTCAAGGCGCGCGGGCTGGCGCTGGCGGTGAACGGCGCGATCGCCTTCGGCAAGCGGGCCATCGCGCTCCCTTCCGCGGGCAACGCCGGCAGCGCGGCGGCCGCCTACGCCGCGGCCGCGGGCCTGCGGTGCCGCATCACCGTCCCGGCGGATACGCCCGAGGCGTTCGTGCTCGAGCAGCGAGCCTTTGGCGCCGAGGTCCGCCAGGTGCCCGGCACCATCTCCGATGCGGGCAGGGCCCTGGCCTCGTGGGCCCCCGCGCCGGAGTGGTGGAACGTGGCCACGTTCAAGGAGCCCTTCCGGCTCGAAGGCAAGAAGACGCTGGGCTACGAGATCGCCGAGCAATCGGACTGGCGCCTGCCGGACGTGATTCTCTATCCTACCGGCGGGGGCACCGGATTGGTCGGAATGTGGCGGGCCTTCCTCGAGTTGGAGGAGTTGGGCTGGACGAGCGGTCCGCTGCCGCGGCTGGTGGCCGTGCAGACGCGGGGCTGCGCACCCGTGGTGCGCGCCTTCGAGCAGGGCGCCGCCCGGGCGGAGCCCTGGCCGGAGGCACTCACACTGGCGAGCGGGCTGCGGGTTCCCGCGCCGTTTGCCGACCGGCTCATCCTGCGTGCGCTGCGCGAATCCAACGGCACTGCGCTGGCGGTGAGCGAGGAGGAGATGCTGGACGGCATGCTCGACCTGGCGAGACGGGAGGGATGTTTCGCCTGCCCCGAGGGCGGCGCCACGCTCGCGGCGCTGCGGCAGATGCGGGCGAGCGGTGAGCTGGGGCCGCAGTCGCGGGTCGTGATCTACGACACCGGCAGCGGACTCAAGTATCCTGAAGCGTGGCGCGCGGCCCTGGCGCGGCGTCCGCAGGAGGAGGGTTCATGAAGAACGGATCTCGCGGTGTTCCGGCCTTCAGGCGGGCGGCCCGTGTGCTGCGCGCCCAGCGCCGGCGAAACGCAGCGCTGGCGCCGGTGATCCAGGGCGCGCTCGGCGTCCTGCTCGTCCTGGTCGCTGCGGTGAGTCTGCTGTTCGCGAGCGCGCCTCGCGCACACGCGGCGCAGCGCCGGCTCGCCGAGGCGCACCGGGCGGAGCGCCTGGCGAAGACGCCGAGGGCGGGACGCATCCTCGTCCTGCGCCTCGAGGGTCCGATCTCGCCGGTCTCGGCCGAGGCGCTGGGCGCTGCCGTGGACCGTGCCGAGCGGGAGGACTACAAGGCGCTGGTGATCGAGCTCGATACCCCGGGGGGGCTCGAGTCGAGCATGCGCGCCATGATCAAGCGGATGCTCGTCTCGGAGGTGCCGATCATCGCCTACGTCTCGCCCGCGGGCGCGCGGGCGGCCTCGGCCGGCGTGTTCATCGTCATGGCGGCCGACGTGGCGGGGATGGCGCCGGGCACCAACATCGGCGCGGCCACGCCGGTGAACCTGCAGGGCGGCATGGATTCGACGCTGGCGCGCAAGGCCACCAGCGACGCGGCTGCTTTCGCGCGCACCATCGCACGGCAGCGCGGCCGCAACGCGCAGTGGGCCGAGGAGGCGGTGCGCCGGGCGGTGGCGGCGAGCGAAGACGAGGCGCTCGACCTCGGGGTCGTGGACTTCGTCGCCAGCTCCCTCGATGACCTGCTCGAACAGGCCGACGGCATCACCCTCTCGCGCCCTGGCCTCGAGACCACGCTCGCGCTCTCGGGCCTGCCGCGGGACACCCTCGAACCCGGACTGCGGCAGAAGCTGCTGGGCGTGCTGGTGGACCCCAACGTGGCCTACATCCTCATGCTGCTCGGTTTCTACGGGCTGCTCTTCGAGCTCCAGAATCCCGGTGCCATCCTGCCCGGTGTGGTGGGCGGCATCTGCCTGATCCTCGCTTTCTTTGCGCTTTCGACCCTGCCGGTGAACTACGCCGGTATCGCGCTCATCGTGCTGGCGATCGCCTTCTTCCTTGCAGAGGTCAAGGTGGCGAGCCACGGGTTGCTCGCCACGGGCGGCGTCATCTCCCTGGTACTGGGTTCGATGATCCTCTTCCAGGGCGATGGTGCGCGGCTCTCCTGGTCCATCATCGCCGGGGCCACGGGCGCGACGGCGGTCTTCTTCCTCTTCATCGTGGGCAAGGGCCTGCGCGCGCAGGGGCTCCGGGTCGAGACCGGACGCGGGGGGCTGATGGGCAGGAGGGCGGTGGCGATGGGCCGCCTGGCACCCGCGGGCCAGGTGCGCATCAGCGGCGAGTTGTGGAATGCGACCAGCGAATCGGACGTGGAGGCGGGTTCGGAAGTGGTCATCACGGGCGTCGAGGGGCTCACCCTCCGCGTGCGCCCCTCCAAGGAGGTCTGAAAATGGTTCTCGCGCCTTTCATTCTGTTCCTGCTGTTCCTCGGAATCATCGTCCTGGCGAACGCGATCCGCGTCGTGCGCGAGTACGAGCGCCTGGTCGTGTTCCGCCTGGGCCGGCTGGTCGGCGAACGCGGGCCGGGGCTCGTGTTCCTCATCCCGCTCATCGACCGCCCGGTCAAGGTCGGTCTGCGCACCGTCACCATGGACGTTCCGTCGCAGGACGTCATCACCAAGGACAACGTCACGGTGAAGGTGAACGCGGTGGTCTATTTTCGCGTGATCGACCCGAAGCAGGCGGTGGTGCAGGTGGAGAACTACCTGTACGCCACCTCGCAGATCGCCCAGACCACGCTGCGCTCGATCCTGGGCCAGGCCGAACTGGACGAGTTGCTCGCCGAACGCGAGAAGCTGAACACGGCGCTCCAGCAGGTGATCGACCGCCAGACCGAGCCCTGGGGCGTGAAGGTCACCACGGTCGAGGTCAAGAACGTGGACCTGCCGCAGGAGATGCAGCGTGCCATCGCGCGGCAGGCCGAGGCCGAGCGTGAGCGCCGTGCGAAGATCATCAACGCCGAGGGCGAGTACCAGGCGGCCACCCGTCTGACCGAGGCGGCGACCGTGATGTCGAAGGAGCCGACCGCACTGCAGCTGCGCTACCTGCAGACGCTGGCGGCGATCGCGACCGAGAACAACTCGACCACGATCTTCCCGGTGCCAATCGACTTCCTCAGGGTCTTCATGAACTCGATGGAGAAGAAGTCCGCGTAGGACAGGACGGCCAGGATGGCTGCCGCGCAGAGAGCGGGCCGGGGTTGCGGCCCTGGTGACGCCTGATGTCCCTGCGTGTGCTGGTCAGCGGGGCGCGGGGCCTGATCGGCTCCGCGCTCCTGCCCCGGCTCCGTGCCCGGGGCCACGAGACCAGCATCCTCACGCGGCGCGCGACGGGGCCCGGCGAGGTCGGCTGGGACCCGGCGGGGGGCAGGCTCGAAGCGCGCGCGATCGAGGGCGTCGACGCGGTGGTGCACCTGGCGGGTGAGCCCATCGCGGCGCGCTGGACGCCGGTGCGCAAGGCGCTCATCCGCGAGAGCCGCGTGGCCGGGACCCGGTTGCTGGCCCAGCGTCTCGCGGAGCTCGAGCGGCCGCCCCGCGTACTCGTCTCGGTCTCCGCGACCGGCTTCTACGGCGACCGCGGTGACGAGGTGCTCGACGAGGCGAGTCCACCAGGTGTGGGCTTCCTGCCCGCGGTGTGCCGTGCATGGGAGGAAGCCGCGGCGCCGGCTGCCGCCTGCGGCATCCGCGTCGTGCACCCGCGCCTGGGGCTTGTCCTCACGACCCGGGGAGGCGCTCTCGCCCACCTGCTGCCCCAGTTTCGTCTCGGTCTGGGCGGGCCGCTCGGGGACGGGCGCGCGTGGTGGAGCTGGGTGGTCCTCGATGACATGATCGCCGTCCTGGAGCGCGCGCTCGTCGACGAGGGCCTCTCGGGCCCCGTCAACGTGGTCGCGCCCGGCGCGGTGACGAATGGCACCTTTACCCGGGCGCTCGGCCGCGTGCTTGGCCGCCCGGCGCTGCTGCCCGTGCCGGCCTTCGCGCTGCGCGCCCTCTTCGGCGAGATGGCGGATGGGGCACTGCTCGCAAGCGCGCGTGTCACCCCCGGGCGGTTGCAGGACGCCGGACACGCATTTCTCTTCCCCGGGCTCGAGGATGCGCTCAGGCATCTGCTGGGGCGGGCGCAGCCGCTCTGAGCCGTCCCGGGGTGTATGGCTGGCCACCCCGGTGCGTATGAGCCCTTGACGTGTTCTTCCCCGCGCGGCTAGTCTCCGCCCGTGGCCTCCATGAAGATCATGCCCCTGCTCGCCGCGGTTGTCGCCGCCGCATTCCTGAGTGGCTGTGCCTCCAGCCCTCCGGGCGGAGCGGTGCCTGGTGCGACGACCAGAGTGGATGAGCCGGCGGCCCCGCCGGCAGCCGATGTCCAGCCCTTCTTGAACGAGACCAGCGAATCCTCGGCCTCAGCTACGGGGTTGGCCACGGCGCTCTACCGCTATCGGTTCACGCAGGTGGTGCCGGGGAGCGAGCGTTTCACCTTCCAGGATCGCGATCTTTCGTTCTACTTCCGGCCCTCGCCGAACGCTCTCTACTTTCAGGTGGAGAACCGCCAGAACCGACCGGTGTGGATCGAGTGGGATCGCGCGGTGTTCCACGACCCGCGGGCGGGGACCGGTCAGGTCGCCCATTCGACGACGCGCTGGGCTGATCGCTTCAACGTGCAGGCGCCGACGCAGATCACGGGGCTGCAGCGTTACAGCGACTATGTGCTGCCGATGGACTACCTCGTGGACCCGGCGGGCAGCGACCAGCAGTTGCACCGCCCGCTGCTGCCGGAGGACACGACCGCGCCGCAGTACTCGGACAAGGAGTTCGGCGTGGACCTGGTCTTCCGCATCGAGGACCAGCCGCGGACCTACTCCTTCCGCTTCAAGGTCGCGAGCGTCCTCCCGAAGTGACCCGCGGGCCCGCCGGGGCCAAGCTCGCTACCCGCTCTTGCGCGCCACCACCCGCATTCTGCTGCGTTGCGTCCGCAGGCGTCGCCCCAGGTCGTCGAGTCCCGCGGCGGCGAAGAGGACCACCAGCGGCTCGATCGGCACGCGCATCCGGAGCGAACCGAAGAACACCATCCCGAGCCAGGTGAAGTAAAGCAGCACCCACAGGCTCAGGGACTGGAACCAGCGCCGCGGGCCTCGCAGGGAGAGCCCGATGCCCCACAGCGCCAGCGGCAGGATCGCCACCGACCAGAGGAACAGCGGGTCCAGCGCGCGCACCAGATCTCGCAACGGCAAGGCCACCCACCGCTCGCCAGGGGTGGGCCCGGTGTCGGCCGAGAGCCGCCAGAAGCGCGCGGCCTTCGCGGCCGCCATCGCAGGCCATTCAGAGACATGCTCGCGCAGGAAGGCGACCGCGCGGGCGCGGGCGCGCCTGTCCACCTCGGTTTCGGAAAGGCCTCGGTACTCGGTCCGCGCGTGGTCGTCCCAGAAGGTGCTGGTCGCGCCGCCCCGCTGTTCGGGGTCGCCCCAGACCTCCGGGTTGTTGCCGTCCAGCAGCGCGCGGCCCGCGCCCGTGGTCACCGGGACGAAGGCGTGCAGCGCGAGCGCGTTGCGCAGCGTCCAGGGTCCCACCGTAAGCCCCAGTCCGAGCAACAGCAGCGCGATCTGGCGCAACCGGCTGCGCGCCGGCAGGGCGAAACCGAGAGGCACCCAGGCCCACGCTGCGACCAGCACAGGCAACGCGAGTGCGGTGGGGCGTGTGAGTGCGGCCAGTCCCCAGGCGATGCCGGTCCCGAAGGCGCGACCCGAGCGCGGTGTCTTCACCCACTCGGCACTCAGCAGCAGGGCGAGCAGCAGCATGACGGTGAACGGGGTCTCGGTGAGCAGATGACCACAGAAGAACACGAGCAGCGGGTGTACGACGGCGAGCCAGCCGGCCAGCCGGCCGACTGAGCTGCCGAACATGCGAGTCGCGAAGGCCGCCAGCAGCAGCGGGGCCAGGCTGCCGACCACGCAGCCGAGCAACACCGCAGCGTAGTAGTCGTGGCCGACGGCGCGGTAGAGCAGGCTTGTGATCCAGGGCAGCAGCGGCGGTATGAACGCCGTCGGGTAGAGCCCGCCCGCGCCCTCGAGTGAGAAGCCTGCCCCCCGGGCCAGGTTCCAGGCCACGGTGTCGTAGGTCACAGGGTCGGAGGCGGGGCGGCCGTGAGGCCCGGTCGCGAGCCAGGCATTGGCGACTCGCAGGCTCAGCGCGACTGCGAACATCAGGAGCCACGGGCGCAGCTCAGGCCAGGGGTTGCCGCGGGGGCGGTGGGCATCCGTAGCAGGGCCCTGGAACATGGCGGCCAGTATATCAGACTGGGTGTCCGGATCAGTGCAGGACCACGCGTCGTCCCCGCCTTGCATTGCGGAGTGCAACGTCACCCCGGCCGGGCATTCTGCGCCCCGGACTGCAGCAGTGAAGCGCAGGCCGGCTCTGCGCGGGTTCCGCGAGTCCGGGAGGTGGCAGGGCGCTGGCGGCAGGCCGGTTGCATAGAGGTGCCGCGCCCCGTCATCACAGGCGCATCCATGCCACACATCCCAGCCCGGGAAGGGCCTGGCGAGGTCCACGATGGATCACTACATCCCGAAGCGTCGCGTGTCCGCCACCCTCTGGTCCCGGGACCTGCAGGGCGTGGTCGGCTCGATCTTCCTCGATCTGGATGCCTCCGGCGCCCGGCACCAGACCATCCTCGAGAAACTGAACGAATCGTCACCGTTCCTGCCGGCCGCGGTCGGCGAGGACGGGCGTATCCACCTCTTCAACAAGTCGCGGCTGGTGCGCGTCACACCCGGGCGGCTGGTGCTGCAGACCGATGTCTTCACGCGCGGCTTTCAGCCCTGGCGCGAAGAGGAGACCGAGGTCGTGCTGGCCGACGGGTTGACGCTGCAGGGCAAGGTCTGGATGCCGCTGCAGCGCGAGAGCCAGCGGCTCTCGGACTTCATGAACCAGCAGGTCGGAGGATTCTTCGTCGTGCTCACTTCGGTGGGGCCGCACCTGGTCCATCCGTCAGGCGTGGTCGGACTGCGCCTCTCGGAGAGCGCGGGAGCGTCCGTCACGAACCTCGGCGAGGAACAATTCCGGGACGGAGCGGAGCGGGCTGCTTAGCCCAGGCGGACCCGGCACCTGCGAACCGGACCCGCGGCGCCCTGGCGCGGCGGGTTTCTGCTAGGATTCCCACCCGATCCACTGGCCCGCCGGGTCCGCCTGGTGTGGCGCCGGACCATTCCCGGGAGGCGTGCGCGTGGAGACCGCGAACACCACCGTCGAGGAGCGCGAGCAGGTCCTCTCCGTGGCCATCGGGCGGTTGGTCGCCGAGATCGAGCCGCTCCAGTTGCAGCACAACCTGGCCTACTGGCAGGCGAGCCTCACCGGCGACCCCGTGGCCGAGGAAGAGGCGGCGCGCCTCGATACGGAGATCCGCACCGTCTTCTCGCGTCCCGCCGAGTACGAGTCACTGCGCGCCCTGGCCGCCGCGGGTGGTGTGGCGGACCCACTCCTGGCGCGTCAGCTCACGCTGCTGCTGAACGCGTACCGGGGCCAGCAACTCGAGCCCGCGACGATCGCCCGGCTGGTGCACCTGGCGAAGGGGCTCGAGAGCCACTTCAACGCCTTCCGCGCCGAACTGGACGGCCGGCACGTGCTCGACAACGACCTCAAGCGCGTACTGGTCGAATCGGACGACTCTGCCGCGCGGCGTAGGGCCTGGGAGGCCGCGAAGCAGATCGGTAGGGAGGTGGCGCCCGAGCTGCTCGAGCTGGTGCGGGTGCGCAACCAGGCCGCCCGCTCACTGGGTTTCGACAACTACTACGCCATGCACCTGACGCTCGATGAGCTGGACGAGACCGGACTCTTCGACCTGCTGGACGAGCTCGAGCGCGGTACCCGCCCGCTCTTCCAGGACTACAAGCGCGGCCTCGACGCCCGGCTCGGGGCCCGCTTTGGCGTTACGCCCGCGGAGCTGAGGCCCTGGCACTGCGCCGATCCGTTCTTCCAGGAGGCGCCGGCCGTCGAGTTCGACCTCGACCGTTACTTCGTTGGCCGTCCGTTGGAAGAGTTGCTCGAGCACTCCTTCGCAGCCATCGGGCTTGACGTGCGTGACCTGCTAGAGCGGGCCGACCTCTACGAGCGGCCGGGCAAGAGCCAGCACGCCTTCTGCTTGTGCATGGACCACGGCGCCGACATCCGGGTGCTCTGTAACTTGCGGCCCACGCAGTACTGGATGGGCACGCTGCTGCACGAGTTCGGGCACGCGGTCTACGACCTGCACGTCGGCCGGGCGCTGCCGTTCCTGCTGCGCGAGCCCGCGCACGTCCTCACGACCGAGGCAAGCGCGATGTTGTTCGGGCGCCTCCCGAAAGATGCCGCCTGGCTCGAGCGCCACGCCGGGGTGCCGGCGGACGAGGCTCGCGCGGTGGCCGCCGCCTGCGCGCGGGCCTCGCGCGATCAACTGCTGGTGCAGACCCGCTGGATGCTGGCGATGTGTCACATGGAGCGCGCCCTCTATCGCGACCCGGGGCAGGACCTTGACTCGCTGTGGTGGGACCTGGTGGAGCGCTTCCAGCAGGTGAGGCGGCCGGAGGGCCGCCGTTCGCCGGACTGGGCCAGCAAGGTCCACTTCAGCACCGCGCCGGTCTACTACCAGAACTACATGCTCGGCGAGATGATGGCCTCGCAGTTGCGGTCCCACCTGCGGCGCGTGGTGCTGGGTGGCGGGCCGGACGTGGATGCGCGCTACGTCTCGAGCCCCGAGGTTGGGGCGTTCCTGGTCGAGCAGCTCTACCGGGGGGGCAGGGCGCACGACTGGCGGGAGACGCTGCGCCGGGCGACCGGTGGAACCCTCTCGGCCGCGGCCTTCGTCGAGGAACTGGCCACCGTCGTGTGAGGCCTGGCTTCTGTCACCCGCCCTGCGCGGCGGACGGAGTTTGCCCGCCTCTTCGCCGCGGTGCGATAGTCCCCGGCATGGTGATCATGATCGGGATGGTGCTCGCGGTGGGTGGCGCGCTCGTGGCCGCCGCCCTGCTGGTGGGTGGAGCCGTGTGGCTCGGCTTCTTCCCCTTCCTGCCCCGTGACCTGGGCGGTGCGCCCGACCTCGATTCCGTGGCGCGCCGGGTGCGCGTCCCGCTGGACGGGGGCGATGCGCTCGACGGCTGGCTGCTCCCCGCGCGCGAACGCGCCGTCGTGCTCGTATTGCATGGCTACGGCCGCGAGCACTCGCGCGCGTGGCGGTACGGCGCATTCCTCAACGCCGCCGGCTACGGCGTGTTGGCCGTGGACTTCCGCTCCTCGCGCGGGCGCCGGCGGCTGCCCACCACGCTCGGCCACCACGAGGTGGTGGACGCGCAGGCCGCACTCGACTGGCTGCGCGCGGAGCCCTTGCTGGAGGGTTGCGCCGTGGGCCTGCTGGGCGAGTCGCTCGGCGGCTCGGTGGCGCTGCTGGTGGCGGCGGAGAACCCCGAGGTCCGCGCGGTCGTCGTGGACGGTGCCTTCGCCCACGCCACGCTCGCGCTTGAGGACTCCTCGCAGCGCTGGGCGCGTCTGCCGCGGCGCAGCGCCGGTCTCGCGAGGCTGGTGGGCCGCGTGGTCACGGGCCGCGACCTGGGCGAGGTGGACGTCGAGTCCGCGGCGGCCCGGCTCGCCGGCCGGCCGCTGTTCCTGATCCACGCGCTCGAGGACGACCGGCTCTCGAGCGCGAACGCCCACCGCCTGTGGCGCGCGGCCGGGGCGAAGGATCCCCTGTGGAACATCCCCGGCGCCGGCCACAACGAGGGCTGGAGGCGCCACCGGGCCGAGTACGAGCACCACGTCCTGACGTTCTTCGATCGTCACCTGCTCGGCCGTGACGTGATGCTGCCGGCGGGCGAGTTCACCTGGCCAGAGCCGGCCGCGGCCGGCTGAGCACGGGGGAGGATGGAGCATGGCCACGTTCCACATCGGCACCCAGGGCTGGTCTTACGCGGACTGGGTGGGCTCCTTCTATCCGCCCGGCGCGAAGCAGGAGGACTGGCTGCCCTTCTACGGCCGCGTCTTCGACACCGTCGAGCTGGACACCACCTTCTACCATCCGCCGCGGCCCTCGGTGGTGCGCTCCTGGTCGCGTCATTCGCCCGCGGACTTCCGCTTTTCCGCAAAGGTGCCGCAACGCATCACCCACGAGTTTCGGCTCTCGAACATGGGCGAGCGCCTGCAGGAGTTCGTGGATGCGCTGGCGCCACTGGAAGAGAAGCTCGGCCCCCTGCTCGTGCAGCTGCCGGCGGAGTTCGCGCGCGACCCGGGCACCGTGGGCGTTCTCGACCGTTTTCTCGCGTCGGCGCCCCGCGACGTGCAACTCGCGGTCGAGTTCCGGCACGCGTCGTGGCACGTGGCGAAGACCTGCGATCTGCTGCGCCGGCACCGCGCCGCGCTGGCCTGGACCGAGTGGCGCGACCTGCCGCGCGTGTCCGAGGTCACGGCCGACTTCCTCTACCTGCGCTGGCTGGGTGACCGTCGCGAGATCGAGCGCTACGACCGCGTGCAGGTGGATCGCAGTGCGGAGTTCGGCGCGTGGCAGGCGGACCTTGAGCGCGTGCTGCCCGAGGTCCGCGAGGTCTACGGCTACTTCAACAACCACTGGGCCGGCCACTCCCCGGCGAGCGCAAACGAGCTGAAGACGCGGCTGGGACTCGCGACCGTGAATCCGAAGGGTTTCTGGCCGCAGGGTGAGTTGTGGTAAGGAAGGGTTTCAAGATCGGGAATCGGCCGCGTCCATGGGCCCGGACAGCCGCCCGGAGAGCCGCAAGCGCATCGCGCAAGCGCCCGGATGGATTGATCCACTTCTAAGGATGACGACATGACCCCGCTACGCCTGGCCGCGGTGACCACGGTCACCACGGCGCTCGTGCTCTACACCATCGGCGCCTTGAAGGAGTTGCGTGCCCGCCGCTCCACCCTCGGCGTGTGTGGGACCTTTTCCGCCGGGGTGGTCTTCGACGTGACCGCCACAGTGCTCATGATCCTCGCCACGCAGCGCGGAGGCCTGACCGTGCACGGCGTGCTGGGTTATTCGGCTCTGGCCGGCATGACCACCGACACGTTCCTGATGTGGCGCAACCGGTCGCGCGCGGGCACGGAGCTGCTGGGCAAGCGCCTGCATCTTTATTCGCGGCTGGCCTACGTCTACTGGGTGGTCGCCTACTTCACCGGTGCGGCGCTGGTGATGATGAGTCGCAGGGCGGGGTAGGGGCGGGAAACCCGGCCGCGGCGCGGTTCGCTCCGGGGCGAGCGGGGCGACCGTGGCAATGGAGGCCGATGTGAGCGACCTGTCACGTAACGCGCCGTGTCCGTGCGGCAGCGCGAAGAAGTACAAGAACTGCTGCCAGCACCAGGAGTCCGCCGGCGTGACCGGTGAATTCGCAGGCGCCGGGGCAGCGCATCTCGCGCTCGACTGGCTTGCTCTCACCCTTCCGGACAAGGTCGCGAACGCGATCGAACAGGGCTTCTTCCGCGCCCTGGGGCCGAAGGAGCGGGAGGCGATCGAGATGCTCCCCTCTGATCTGCAGACCATGATCGACATCAACCGATCCGAGTGGCTCCTGGCCGACGCCCGGCTCGAGGTGGGGGAGCCGGGCGATGCCCTGCCGCCGCGCGCGATGGAGCTGGTGCTGGGCCGCGGCGGGCCGGTGTTCTCCACTGTCCAGAGGCGGCATCTCGAATCCCTCGAGGCCGCGCCTCTGCGGTTCTACGACGTGGTCGAGAGCCAGCCGGGCTCCGGCCTGCTGCTTCAGGACGTGCTCGACGCGGAAAGCCAGCCATTGCGCGTGCGTGAACGCACCGCCTCGCGGTCGCTGACTCAAGGCGATGTGCTGGGTGCGCGAGTGCTGCCGGAAGCGGAGGTCTTCGTGCTGTCCGGGGCCATCTATCACTTCAATCGCCCTGCCGGCGATGCGCTCCGGGAGGATTTGCGCGAGGCGCTGCAAGAGGCGCGGGGGCGCACCCGCAAGCGGCTCGATCCGGACGCGGTGCGCGACCTCGTGACCAGCAGCATCGTGGATGCCTGGCTCACTCAACTGGCGAAGCCCCCGGAGCTTCCGCGGCTCGTCGATGCGTCCACGGGAGAAACGCTGGTGCTCGTGACGGACCACTACGAGGTGCTGGACTGGGATGTGCTCGCGCGGGCCCTGGCGGCCGAACCGGACGTCGAGGGCACTCGCGCCAGAGGCTGGGTGCGCCTCGATGCGGCGGATGAGAGCGGCGGTCGCACGGTCCTCGCCATCAACCCCGGCAAGCAGAAGGACCGCCTCGAGCCGTTCGCCCGGACGCTGCGCCGCGCCGACGAGGGGCGCGAGTGGTTGCAGCGGGTGGCGGGCGGGAGCATCCGCTTCCTGCTACGGGACATCGTGGAACCCAGAACGCTGATGCGCCAGATGGCGGAGAAGGACCGCGGGAAGGGGCGCCCGGGGCGCTGACGTCGCCGCTGCCGCTTGGCTGCAGGCCGGCTTACCTCAGCCCGGCGAGTTGCTCCTGCCAGGCCGCCGGCGTGGTGTGCAGGGCACGCCCGAGCAGCCGCGAGCGCAGCTCTCGCAGGCCCGGCAGGCGCCGCAGCGCGGCCCGGTAGAGCCCCTCGCGCGCCCGCAGCAGTTCCGGCTCCGGCAGGTAGAGCGGCTCCTTCTTGAAGTCCAGCGACAGCAAGGTGTGCGAAGCGACCGAGGCGAGCCACGCACCCGCGGCTCCGCGGTCCAGTCCGGCCGGAGCCGGTGCGACGCGGTAGACGTAGGTGGCGTGATCGCGCTCCGAGAGCACTTCCAGCGCCATCGTGTCCTGGTCGGCGGCCGGCCCGCGCAGCAGAGCGGCGGCGTAGAGGACCGGCAGGCTCGAGTCGGGGGCGGGCTCGCGGCCCTCCTCGGGAGAGGCGAAACCTGACTCGGCAACGGCGGGCCCGCGCGGTGCCGCAGTGCCCTGGTCGGCTACTTCCGCTCCCGCCGGGACAGGGCCGACTCCCGCCCGCGGCATGCCGCCATAGGGCCGCATGCCCAGCAGGAGGCTGCCGGGGCTCGTAGCCAATCCCGCCAGCGCGTCGCCGTATGCCGCACGGTCCGCCCCGGCTGACGCGTCCCACAGGATCTTCCATGCGCCGGGCGCCAGCGCCTCACAGCTCTCCAGGGAGATCATTCGCCCCACCGCCAACTCGGCCGCGAGCGCCATCCGCTGGCCCGCGCCCAGTTCCGGCACCAGCGTGGCCAGACAGCGCGCCGTGTCCGCCAGGCTGACGTTTCGGGCCTGCCGGAGGAGTCCCAGGAACTCCTCCGTGCGCCCCGCCAGTTTGGAGATCGTAAGCTTCGCTCCCGCCGGTGCTGCGGGGCCGGGCGCCACGGTGAGCGCCACGTCGTACGTCCCCGGTTCGAAGACCGCTTCTCCGAAGGCGCCGAACGGCAGCTGCGCGCACGGGCCCGAGTCGGCGAGGAAGTTCATGCCCAGGCGTACGATCGAGACCTGCGCGGACTGGGCGGCGATGTCTTCGGTGCCATCGATGGCCACGCGGGCGTCGAAGGTGTGCCGCTGGTCGGCGGGCGCGAAGCGCAGAGACTTCGAGACCCGCGCGCGGAACGAGGTGCGCAGCACCTGCCACAGATCGTCCAGCGAGCCACCCTGGTCGAAGGCCACCGTGGTTCCGTCGAAGAGGCGCATGGTCACGGTCAGGTCCGCTCGCTCGATGGCGGCCACCTCATCGTGGTCCACGCGCAGCGGCGCGGCCAGTGCGGCGCCACAGTCCGTTCCGGTGGCGTCCACGCGCACCGTCCCGGCTGCAGGGGCGGCGTTGCCGTTCAGGGCTACCCGCGCGCGGAAATCGCGCTGGTCCGGACCGGCGGGGCTCATGCGCGCCCCGTCCGGCCGCACTGGTGCGCGACCGCGCCTCGCATCGCTAGAGCTTCTGGCCGCACGAGGGGCAGAACTTCACACCCGCCTCGTGCTCGGTGCCGCACTTGGGGCACCGGGTGGGCGTGGCCAGCGCGGTGCCGCACTCCGGGCAGAACTTCACGCCCTCGTCCGACTGCGTGCCACACTTGGAACACTCCACCTGGGGTGCGACCGGCACGCCACACTGCGGGCAGAACTTGGCTCCGTGCGTCTCCGCGCCGCATTTCGGGCACTCCATCTTTGCCACCCGGGTGACGTTCAAATCCTTCGTGTACTCGGCGGTCTTGACCTTCTGCTGCATCTGCTCGACGGCGGCCGCGGCCTGCGCGGAGGACATCTCCTGCTCCAGGTCGGGGGAGCAGCCCTTGCACTGGGCATGCTTGGGATTCCAGCAGACCTCGGGACACACCCACTTGCCGCAGCGCTTGCACTGCTTGAAGACCTGCTTGGCCTCCTGCACTGCCTCCCGGAGCGCGGCATCGTGCGCGGGCCCGCCGATGGCCTTCTGCACCTGGAAGGCGGCCGAGCCGGCGTTGCCGAGCACCCCGCCGAAGATGCTTCCTACGGCGCGCAGCAACCCGCCCGCCATCCCGGTGGCTGAGGCCTTGTAGGAGGACTTGTAGCCGTTGCCGCAGCGGTCGCACTTGAAGTCGAACTGGAAGCCGGTGTCGGTGGAAAGGTCCTGGTAGTTTTCGGTGAACTGGATCAGGCTCATCAGATCCTCCGACGGAGTGGGGAATCGTCAACGTGCCGCGGATTCTATCGCATCGGATGGGCACGCGACAGCACCGGGCGCTTCGCTTCGGGCTCGAAGGGAGGGAGCCGCGGGATTCCGAGCGGGGCCGGCGCGAGTGGTAGTTAGCATGAGCTCTGAGTATTCTCGGGGCTCGTGCTGTCCCAGGACTGGAGCAGACGGCTCGGGACCTGGAAAGACGCTGAGACCGGGACCGGACCGGGACCAACCGGGGAAGAGGCGGACCGGGTGTCCCAGGGCCTCTCATGAGGGGAGATCGTATGGCCTTCGCGCTGAAGAAACTGCTGGCCGAGGTGTTCTGCACCGAGCAGGGCGAGGTGGTGCTGGTGGCTTGCGACCTGCCGCACGACTGCATCGCCGACAACGCCAAGTGGAAGGACCGGCGTGCCATGGCCGCCGAGTGGCGCGAGGCCTTCGCCGAGCTGGGCCGCTCGGGTGGCTTCGAGGTCCGGCCCCTGCTGACCTTCGCTGCCACCGGTGCCAACGGCGCCGACCTGCCCGCGAACGGCACGCTGGGCGGCGCGGAGGTGGCGATGGACCAGGCGCTGCTGGGATGCAGCCTGGCGCTCTTCCTGACGGAGTTCTCCGCCACCGCCGCGCTCGACGGCTACTGCCGGAAGAAGGTGGACTTCCGCGCCGCCTCGATGCCCGGCCTCGAGCGTCGCATGGAGCAGAGCGCCCTGTCCGCCGACTACGGCGAGGTGGCCCGCCGCTGCGCCATCCTGGACGAGGTCCTGAAGGGCGCCGACCTGCTGGAGGTGCGCTTCTCCACCGGGCAGCGCTGTGCCTTCGACCTGCGCTGGCGCAAGGCCGAGGTGGACGACGGCTACCTGCCCCGCGGCAAGCAGGGGGACAGGATCATCAACCTACCCTCGGGTGAGACATTCATCGTGCCCTACGAAGGCGAGAAGGCCGGCGAGGCCTCCCGCACCGAGGGCCAGTTGCCGGTGGAGGTCGCCGGCGAACTCGTGGTCCTCTCGGTCGTGGCCAATCGCATCGAGAAAGTCGAAGGAAGCGGACCTGAGGCCAGCAACTTGCGCGGCCTATTCGCCGCCGATCCGGCCCGTGCCAACGTCGCGGAGGTCGCCTTCGGCTGCAACGACTGGGCGGTGGTCACCGGCAACGTCCTCGAGGACGAGAAGGCCGGGTTCCACTGGGCGTACGGACGCTCGGATCACCTGGGCGGTACGGTGGGCGTGAAGGCGTTCCTCGCGCCCGGGAACGTCGTGCACCAGGACATCGTCTACGCCAGGGGCAACGCGATCCAGGTGGCCGAGGCCGCCGTGGTGGGTCCCGCTGGGCGGAAACTGGTCATCCGCGACGGGGCTTACGTGGTGTTCTGAGGTGGCCATTCAAGCGCGAAGCCCGCAGCAGGCGCCCCGCTGCGGGCTTCGTCATCTTCGGACAGCCGGGACTCGCTGCCGCCCTCAGACCTTCGGCGCTTCCTTGCCCTGGATGGTCTCGAGCCCGTGCAGCGCCCCATCGCGCGCGGCGTCGATCTCGGCCTCCGAGCCCGACAGGTAGAGCCTGCCGTAAGCGCCGAAGAGCTGCGCGTCGATGAGCTTCACGTGCGCGGCCTTCAGGGCCTGGTTCGCGGCGAAGGCGATGTAGGCGGCGGGCTCGGTCTCGAGGATGAGCAGCGACTCGCCGGAGAGCAGTTGGTCGCCGTAGCGGATCTTGTTGATCAGCTGCGCGTGGTAGGGCTCGAGCGAACGGATGATCTGGTCCGAGACCACGCGCGGTTTCATGCGGTCGTGCTCCTGGAGCTTCAGGTAGTCGAGCACGGCCTGCCCGCCGGTCTGCACCTGGCCCTTGTCCCACTCGTGGATCTCGAGCATGCCGAACGCGCGCTCCACCACCATGATGGCTGGTGTGCAGCTCGTGGCCTTGAGGGCCACGTCCATGAGCCGGTTGATGATGAGTCCCGGGGCGATCTCGATGAACAGCGAGGCCACGCCGGCCACGGGCAGGAACCCGCGGGCGGTGGTGCCGATGAAGGCGGCGAGTTGGGGCTGCAGGTCGTCGAGGAAGATATAGGAACGCAGGGTCACGTCAGCCATGGGGCGGAGATTAGCCCGGCGGGTGCGGGGACGTCAAAGAGGCTGCGGCTTTCTGTGGCCGGGGCCTCCCGTCGCCCATGCTCCGGTTTCCGCAGCTCCGTCACAACTCGCCGAGCTTCTGCCACAGCGATTCCACTTCCGCCCGCAGGCGCTCGTAGCGGGTGACCAGGTCCCGTGTTCGGGCGCCGTCCTGATAGATCTCCGGATCGGCGAGCTGGAGCTCCAACTCCCGCATCTTCGTCTCGCGGACCTCGATCTCGCGCCCGAGGCGCTCGAGTTCGCGCGTGCGCTTGCGCTCTACGGCCTGCGTGCGGCGGGCCTGCTCGTGCGCGGCCGCCCCGCGACGCTCCTCCTGGGCCGCCGCCGGCGCTTCGGCCCGGGCGGGCATAAGGGCCGGTGACTCGCGCGCGGCGGACTTGGACTGCGCCTCAGCGCCCGTCCGCGCCAGTCGCGCGGCCTCGTAGTCGTCGTAGCCGCCGGGGTAGAGGGTCACGCGGCCGTCGCTCACCTCGATCACCCGGGTCGCGAGGCGGGCCATCAGCGAACGGTCGTGGGTGACGACGATCAACGCGCCGGGGTACTGGACCAGCGCATCCTCGAGGACCTCCTTGCCGGCCAGGTCGAGGTGGTGGGTGGGCTCGTCGAGCAGCAGCAGGTTGGCGGGCTCCATCAGCGTGCGCGCCAGGGCGACGCGCTGCCGCTCGCCGCCCGAGAGGATGCGCACGAACTTGAACACGTCATCACCACTGAAGAGGAAGTTGCCAAGCAGCGAGCGCAGACGCGGGCGCCACTCCGGCGGCGCGATGGCCTCGAGCGATTCGAGCGCGGTGGCCGAGCCGTCCAGGGCCTCGGCGGCGTGCTGGGCGAAGTAGGCCAGGCGGGTGTGGGGCGCGGTCTCGCGTTCGCCGCGGCGGGTCGCGAGCTGCCCCGCGAGCACGCGCAGGAGCGTGGTCTTGCCGGCGCCGTTGGCGCCCACGATGGCGAGCTTGTCGCCGCGCTCGATCTCGAGCGTGGCATCGGCGAAGACGTCGGGACCGTCGTAGCCGAAGGCCACTCCGCGCAGCCGCACCAGCGTGCGGCCGCAATGCGGGGGCGCGGGGAACTGGAAGCGGATGCCGCGCGGCCGGCGCGGCAGGACCACGCGTTGGGTCCGCAGCCGCTCGATCTGCTTGCGTTTGCTCTGCGCCTGGCTGTCCTTGGTGTTCTTGGCGCCGAAGCGCTCGACGAAGCGCGAGAGCTGGGCGATCTTCTTCTCGACCTGCTCGTTCTGCGCCTCGATGCGCTCGCGCCGGAGCCCGCGCTCCTCGAGGTAGCCGGTGAAGTTGGTGGCGAAGGTGGTGAGCTGGCCGGCCTCGAGCTCGCGCACCTCGTCCGTCACGCGGTCGAGGAAGACGCGGTCGTGCGAGACCGCCACCAGCGCGCCGTGGAAGTCCTCGAGATAGTCCTCCATCCACTCCATTGCGGGCAGGTCGAGATGGTTGGTGGGCTCGTCGAGGAAGAGCAGCGTGGGGTCGGTCAGGAGCAGTGCGGCGAGCGCGGCGCGCATGCGCCAGCCGCCCGAGAACTGCGCCAGCGGCCGGTCCTGGTCGCGCAGGGAGAAGCCGAGCCCGGAGAGCACGCGCCGCGCCTCCGGCTCCAGGGCGTGCTCGTCGGCCCGCTCGAGATGGTGCTGCAACTCGCCGGTCCGCTCGAGCAGGTGTTCGAGCGCCGGGTCGTCGGGGGCGATGCCCGCGAGCCGCTGGTGCAGCGCGTCCAGTTCCTCGCGCATCGCGAGCAGCCCGTGATACGCCTCCATGGCGCGCTCGAGCACGGTGCCATCGTAGCGCTCGGCCGCCTCCTGCGGGAGGTAGCCGACGCGCGCCCCGCGGGCCAGCACGCGGGTCCCGGAATCGGGGGTGAGCTGGCCCAGCATGAGGCGCAGCAGCGTGGTCTTCCCGGTGCCGTTCGAGCCGACCAGGGCGCAGCGGTCGCCGGGGGAGAGGACCCAGTCCACATCCTCCAGCAGCAGACGCTCGCCGATGGAGTAGCGCAGTCCCTGCAGCTGGATCATGGACTAGGCCCCGAGCCTCTCGGGGTTCAGCCCCTCCAGTTCGGGCACCACGAAGCGGCCGTCCTTGCGGATGAGTTCGCCGTCGAACCAGACCTCGCCGCCGCCGTACTCGGTCCGCTGGATGAGCACCAGGTCCCAGTGGATCTGCGACTGGTTGCCGTTGTCCGCGGCCTTGTACGCCTGCCCCGGCGTGAGGTGGAGCGAACCGGCGATCTTCTCGTCGAAGAGCGTGTCCTTCATCGGGTCGAGGATGAAGGGGTTGAAGCCCAGCGCGAACTCGCCCACGAAGCGCGCCCCTTCGTCGGTGTCGAGCAGCGCGTCCAGCCGGTCCTGCGGATCGCCCGTGGCCCGCACGATCCGGCCGCCCTCGAACGTGAAGGAGATCCCGCCGTAGGTCGTGCCGAGGTAGAGCGAGGGGGTGTTGTAGGTGATCGTGCCCTCGACCGAGTCGCGCCGCGGGGCCGTGTAGCACTCGCCGTCGGGGAGGTTCCGCCGGCCCTCACAGGGCATCACGCCCATGCCCCGGATGCGAAAGCGCAGGTCGGTGCCCGGGCCGGTGATGCGCACCTGGTCGGTGCGCCGCATGCGCTCCGCGAGCGGCACGATGGCCTCGGCCATGCGGCCGTAGTCGAGGGTGCACACGCGGTAGAAGAATTCCTCGAACTGCTCGGTGCTCATGCCCGCGAGCTGGGCCATCGCGGCCGTAGGGTAACGCAGCACCACCCACTTGGTGTGGTTCACCCGCCAGTCGAGGTGGACCGGCTGCTGCAGGAGCTGGGTGTAGAGCTTGAGCTGCCCCGCCGGCACGTCCCCAAGCTCGGAGACGTTGTCCGAGGCGCGCAGCCCCACGTAGGCCTGCACCTTCTTCATCTGAAAGAGCTCGACCTCGGCCTGCAGGCGGATCTGCGCCTCGCTGCCGCTGACCAGCACCTGGCGGATGACCGGGTTGGTGCGGAGCTGGACGAGCGGGACACCCCCCGCGCGGCAGGCCTCCTCCACCAGGTCGTGCACCAGCCCGTCCTGGAGGTCGAAGGCCTCGATCAGGATGGCCTCGCCGGGCTGGAGCCGTGTCGAATGGTGGATGATGACCTGGGCCAGCCGGGCATTGCGCGGGTCGCGCATGGCGTTCCTTCGGGTGGGGTGGACGGGGCAGGTTCGAGCAGAAAGCGGACTCAGCATAGCACGAGCGCGCGCAGTTGCGGCCCTGCCGCCGCGGCGGTTGGACCGGTGCGGGGAGCCTTCGCTATACTGCGGCCCGAACGCATCGCAGTGCATCGACCGGACGGGAGGATCCATCATGGCGGATTGGGACGTCATCGCGAAGCAGCGGCTGACCGAGGACTGGGCCACCCTGCGCGCGGCCTACCTGCCGCTGAACCAGGCGATGCGTCGCACCGTCGAGTTCCTCGACAAGGACACCGGCAGCTTCGCGGACCTGCTGTCGGTCGCGCGCGAGCGGCTCGACGGCACGCTCAAGAATCTGAACGCCCTGTGCGACCGGCGCTCGCCCTGGGTGCGCATCGAGGCGATCCGCAACCTGCGGGTGCTGGCGACCGGGCTGCGCGGCGCCGCCGACGACGATCCGCGGGCCCTGCTGCGCTACCAGTTCGCCGTGAGCGAGTTGTTGATGAACGTCTGGAAGGACGCCCCGATCGAGGCGCGTGTCACGGAGAACCTGGTGCTGAAGGGCGAGCTCGAGTTCTGGTTCGGCTGCGATTGCTGCGCGGTCGGCACGCTCGTGCCCGCGCGCCCCGACGACCCGCCCGATCTCACGCGGGGCCGGGAGGTGCGCCTGGTGTGGGAGGTGGACGCGCTCTTCGCCTGGACGCTCGACGAGTTCGAGGACTACCTGGCGAGCGAGCGCTACGCGCTGCCGACGACCTCGAAGATCGCGGCCACCGCCGAGCTCGACGTGCCGGTGGTGGACATCCCTTCCGAGTCGCTGCGCCGCGGCGGCGAGTTGTTCGGGGGGCCGGGGGGCGGGCTCTTCGTCCCGCTCGACCTCAAGTATCTCGACTTGAGCTGAGCGCCGCCGAGCGCTCCTCCGGTGAATCCGCGCCCTTCCCGCTGGGGGATGGCGCGCTGAATCTGAAGCCCCCCCGCGCTTAGCGGCGGGGGGCTTTCTTTGCGGCGCGGGCCTTGGCGGCCTTCTTGCGTGCGGCCTTGCGGGCGTTCTTGCGGTGCAGGCGATGCTTGAACGAGGTCATGGTTCTCCCGGGTAGAGGTTCCTGGTTGCGGTGCGATTGGAGAATCTAGCCGAGATCCCCTCCGTTCCGCAAGGTGGGCCCTGGTGGATGTGGCCCTGGTGGACCCCGGAACGGCGCGGGTGAGTGGACGCTGATGCAGCGGGGGTCGGGGTTGTCGGTGGGTGAGCGCCCAGCGCCTCTGCTCGCCCACCGACAACCCCGGCCCCCGCTGCGGACCGCTGCGCCGGCGGCCACCCGCGGCGAACCGCGCATCACGCCCGCCCGACGCTCAGGCCGCGCGCTCGGTGAGCACCTTCTGGGCGAGTGCTTCGGCGGCCGGACCGGCCTTGATCTCGGCGGCGGACGCGGTCAGCACGTAGATACGCAGGTTGTTCGCGCCGGCGTCGGACGGGAACATGAAAAAACCCTCCCGGTCCGGCGAGAAGGCGAGCGAGTAGCCGCAGAGCAACTCGCCGTCCTTGAAGCGCACGGCCAGCTTCTTGCCCTGGGCGGTCTCGCTCGGGGCCTCGATGAATCCCCGCACGTCACGGCGCGCGGTATCGCCCGCGAACTGCCGGACGAAGAACATGGCCTTGAGCTGACGGGTGCGCACCTCGATCGGCAGGCCGCCTTCGAGCGGAGCGACATGGAACATCGGGCGGTTGGGGAAGAAGTCCTGGGTCGTTCCCTTGATGAGCTTGCCGTCGAGCAGGTGGGCGACGACGCGATTGCCGTCGGACATCGGGCCTTCCTCCTGGAACTGGGAACGGGCGCTGGCCCGGCCCGGAGTCCCGGGTCGGTCCTCATGCATCATTCATCGGCAGGAGCGCGCCAAGGCTTGAGTCGTTCGGCGGGGCTGCGGGCCTACAAACACCCGGGGGGCGGCCGGTGTTCCGGCCACCCCCGCGGGCCACCCGAGCTGCGGACTTCAGCGCCCGCCGCCGCCACCGCCCTGATGATGGCACCCGGCCTGGCAGGCCATCTGGTCGGCCTTGAGGAGCTCCAGCGCCTTTTCGAAGCGGATGTCTTCCAGCGCCAGGCAGACCGGATCGCCAGCGCAAGCCTTGGCCAAGGCCTGGTGCTTCTTGATTTCCAGCGCCTTCGCCTCCACGTATTGCTTGGCGCACTGGCGCATGCAGTTGGAGGGCGTGGCCGAGTTGGAGTTGAGAGAGACTTCAGAGACGCCCGTGAGCCTCTCCTCCACCATCTGGCACTGGCTCAGGCTCAGGGCGAGAGTGGCCAGCCCCACGCCGAGTACGGCGAAGGTGGCGCCGCGACGAAGACGAGCAAACAAGGGAACAACACGCATTGCGGTCCTCCAGTTTGGGCGTGAGCCACTCGGAACTCATCCGGTGACCATGATCGACTCATGCCTTCCCTGGCGACCCTGCCCGGTCCTGCGTGGACCGGGCTGTGTTGATCTCCTCGATCAGAGCGAGTGCCCGAACCCGACTCCGACGCTCAGGCTCTGCATGTGGAGCCACGCAGCCCTGAACCGGATCCCGTACGGGGCCGGCACCGCGAAGCCGAGATTCCACTTCTCCGTGTCGTACTCGAGTTGTGCGGCGATCATCCGCCACGGAGCGAACTCGCACGCTCCGAAGGTGCCGAGCAAGGTCCGCCGTCCCGCCTTGAAAGCGTCTATAGCATACCCCATCGAGAGGTGTCCATGCACCTGTTGAATTTGCCAGGGCAGGCCGGCCACGCCGTAGGTCGAATGGAAGCGCCGGGTGCCCTTGGCGTCCTCGATTCCGACCGCCAAACCGGGCCGGTTCGGCCGGGGCTGGACGAGGCAGAGGCGGCCGCTGGCCATGTAGTCGGTGTCTGTCAACTCGCTCTCGGGAACCTCATCCTGGAAGCTTCGGAGTCCGGGAATCACCGTCCAACGCGCGGAAACCTCTGTCCTTGGGAGAAACCCCAGGGTGACGTAGTAGATCTCGTTGTCGTTCGTGCCGCGGTGGTCGTAGGCCCAGATCTTCGGGAGGTGGCTGTAGCCCACTTCGAGCCGGCGGTCGGTCAGGACCCCGGCCCAGGGAGTGTTCACGAATCCCGTCATCCCGGTCAGGTTGATGAGGTCTGCGCGATGCTGCCGTTCCGCTGGGGCTGGTGGAGTCTCCAGCTGAGTCCGCCCGGCAGCTCGGGTGAAAAGACCCAGGTTCGACTCGAGGGAGGGTTCGTCGAGTTGACGCAGGAACTCAGTCCGAGAAGCCACGCCCGCCAGGTCTATTCCAATGGGGTTAGACCGGCTGTGGTAGCCGATTCCAAAGCGCTCGACCGGCTGGATGCGTAGCCGACTCCCGGCGGAGCGCGTCAGCGGAGGGACCGGCAATACGACACGCACTCCCACGACATTGTCCGCCGTCTCGTGCTGGCCGAAGAAAGCGATCTCGGTGTTACCGAAGTTGCGCCTAACCTCGAGTTCTACGCCCCTGTCCCCGTAGAGGAAGCGCACCGCCCGCGCCCGCACCGACACGTCAAGGCCGGGGTGCCAGGAGCAGGCTGCGAAGCCGGTCCAGTGCGTGGGCTTCGAGTACTCGGTGCCATTGGGCCCGAAGGCGATGAAGCCGGTCAGGTCGGCCTGGGCGTCCAGCAGGAAGCGCCCGCCGGCGAGGGGCCGGGCAAGCCCCGCCGAGCTGCCGTAACGGTTGTCCCCGAAGTAACCTCCATTCAGTGAAAGGAGCCCTGCGCGGGGAATCCAGGCAAACTGCTCGAGCGCAACCGGCCCGGGGCGGACGAGTCCCACGTCGGGCTGGAGCGGGCCGGGCCCGAACCGGTCGCGTACCGGGAGGACCATGGCCAGTTTGGCCAGCGCGCCGGGCCAGGGCGTGTAGCGAAGCATCGGCTGCAGCTGGATGCGGAAGAGCACGGGGTCGAAGAGCCGGCCCAACTCGTAGTCGAACAGCACTCCGAACGTGAGGTCCACGCTGCGCCAGGTCGGCCGCTGGAGCACGCCGCCCGGAGTGGGCGGGAAGCCGGGGTCGCAAGGGTAGATCGTCCGGAAGCGCTCCCTATCCGGCGCCTCGATGGCGTACAATGTGCCGAAGGCGAGCGAGGGCGCTTCCGGCGGCAGGTTCAGCGCAAGATGGACCGGCCCGGACTCGCGCTCGTGCCGAAGGGCCGCAGCGGTAAGGCCGAGCCGCCGCTCAAATGCGGTGATTGGCGTGCCCAGCGCCCCCTCGGCCCGGCCCAGCGCCTCAGCACTGTGCCGGTAGCGCCGGTTCTCGTAGGTGACCCGCGCGCCCGTCCCGGAGTCCGCGACTGCGACGTTCTCGAGGCTGAGCCCAAGCAGGAGCCCGGCCGCGTCGCGAGGCAGATCGCGCCCCGCCGTCTGGGTGGGTTCCGGCATGGCGCCGGGGTCCGCGAGCGCAGGCGTGGCCGCCAGCAGAGCCGGGAGCAGGAGCGCGCCGAGTCGCACATGTCGCAGGGACGATCTCATCGGACCTCGGGATGGGAATGGGCGCACGACAAAGCGCAAAGAGTCTAGCATAGGGATGGATTTCCATACGTTGCGACGCTCGCGGACGCTTGCCGAGGTGAAGCGGATGTGGCAGCGTTCCGGGCTCGGGCAATCCCATGCGGTTCGACCTGGAAAGGAGCGTTCCATGAACAGACTGACGTTCGGGCTGGCCGCGCTGGCCATCATCGCGCTGGTTGGATGTCAGCAGGGCAAGTCGGGCGAGTCCA
>Ga0315283_10000382_pt1 | contig 32268 bp, 32 predicted proteins | sample YL17G09_0_MG_FD_204541 | JGI IMG/M metagenome (GOLD analysis project Ga0315283, IMG submission 204541) | Sediment microbial communities from Yellowstone Lake, YNP, Wyoming, USA - YL17G09_0 | ecosystem: Environmental > Aquatic > Freshwater > Lake > Sediment | place: USA: Wyoming | collected...
TGACTTTGTTTGAAGTAACAAAATTGTTAATCATTTCTTTATTATTTATTTTTAAATTATTTCTAAATCATATTAATCATATTGTTAACATTTTCTAAATACGTGTTGTGCAGTATTTCTGATTGAATTTTTGAATAATCTGTTATAAATAAATTGTCAGACCGGTATTTTAACACGCGTTCTTCAAATAATTTAAGCGCCCGTATTAATGCGGCATCATAAGTTAAATTTTCTTTCATCATTCCATAAATAATACATCTATCTATATCATACGCAGACAATAAATCAGCTTCTCGAACAATATGATATGCCATTTGGTATTCATGTAAGTCAGGGAAACCATGTAGTTTTACTTTTGAATAAGACATTGTTGAAATAATGCTGGAAATTACGTTTAGTTCAGGTTCTTTTACGTACTCCTTCATATATTCTTTCATCTCATGTATGCCTTCTTGCTCGTTTATATATTTTTTGTCGCACATGTCGTGTACTATTGCGGAAACAGCAATAATATTTCTTTGTTTTAATAAAATGGGATGCGCATTAAGCTCAGCATCATATATTTTATTTGCAAAATGAAATACATCCATGCTATGTTTTAATGAATGTGATTCATCGATGTTGTATTTTTTACACGTATGCACCACATACTTAAAAGCCACATTAATTATATTTGCTAAAGGCATTATCTTCATTACACTATTAATTACAGTTATTTTAATAACCACAAAAAAAATCAATTTTTTTTGTTTTGTATTGTTAAACACTTAGATAGCAATTTAAATCTCCATAAATCGCGTTATTTGTGAAATCCAAATTTGTAATTGATTATTATTTTGATAAATATCAACATTGCCGTCTAAAACCAATTGGTTGCTGCAAAAACATTCGCCTTGCATAACATTAAGCATTTTAGTGTGATATTTATCACAATTACTTAAATATTCCAATGGTATATTGCTTTCTCCGTCTCTCGAACGTTTTGTAATTCTTTTATAGCAGACTTCAGGTGTTGCCTTCACGTAAATAACTTTATTAATGGTATAATCTTTTACAAACGTATTAAACCACTTTAAATAAATTTTATAATTTTGCAATTCAATGTTACCAGAATCAAACAACATTTTGGCGAATACCATGCAATCCGTGTATAAGCTTCGTTCTGTAATAATAATTGCACCCCGGTTATTTTCAACTGCTTCTTTTAACAGTGCCAGTCTAGATATATATGCCATCATTTGAAATGCGAATGCGTGCTTTTTTTGGTCTTCATAAAACAGTTGTAACATGGTTGTTCCGTTTGCGTTTGTTATTGTTTCCCATTCGGCAACAGGTTCTTCTAAAAATATGATTTTTTTATTCGTGCCAAAATGTGTTTGCAGGTTTTCTAATAAGGTTGATTTTCCAGAACCAATATTTCCTTCAATTGAAATAATCATGTTTGATTGTGACATATTATGTTGTTGTTTATTTTATATTCAACGATTTAAATCATTTCATTTTTTTTAAAAAAAAAATGAAATAAAAAATCCATATAAAGATAATTACATAACTAAATAACTACACCAATGGATTTAAAGCAACGAAAGTTAAACAAGGCCGAGTGGAATTCTATTGAAGTTCCTGTTTCTGAATCAGAACTGGAAGTTTTAAAACTTATTACAAAAGGATATCATGAAGTTAATTTAAAAATTAATAACAATAATTCTATCTTTAGCTTTTTAAAGATAGAATATAGTGAAAAAATGGAGGATTTTATATATAATAAATATTTGAGAGAAAAATTCGACCGCGTTCAAGCCGACATTTCTAAATTGAACCCTGCGTACAAATCTATCAACGTAGACAGCAACGTGAAAATAAACTCGGCGGATAAAATTAGATTAGAAAGAAATGATGAAACTGCGCTAAAAAAACAAGACGTATATGAAAACGTGCTATTGAATCACGCAGAAAAGTTTCTACAGTATAAATCGCAAAAAAATGTGAAGCAAACCATGTTTCATTACTACACCCTTTTTAAACTTCTTAAAAATAACGTGAACAGATTAAATCGCCACGTAATAAGCATTTGTAACAAGTTGATTACACTTTTCGAAGATGACGTAGACATGTCCGTTATTATCGAGCATGCTGATGAATGCATAGAGAAAAACAAGAATCTCTTGAAATATGACGATTTAGTTCTCTACGAACACCAAAAGGAAATTTTCACGGTTTCCAAAAATCCCAGTGCAAAGCTCATATTGTACATAGCTCCTACTGGCACTGGAAAAACATTGACGCCTATTGCGTTATCCGAACAACATAAAATTATATTTGTTTGTGCGGCCAGACATGTTGGATTGGCGTTGGCACGGTCAGCTATTTCAGTTGGTAAAAAAGTGGCATTTGCATTCGGGTGTGCAAGCGCAGACGATATTCGATTACACTATTTTGCCGCAAAGGAATACAGCAAAAATAGACGCACGGGTGGCATCGGCAAAGTGGATAATAGCGTGGGTGATGAGGTTGAAATTATGATATGCGATATTAAATCCTATTTGCCTGCAATGTATTATATGAAAGCGTTTAATAAAGATGACGAGGGAAACGATATGGATGACAAATTAATGGTTTATTGGGACGAACCCACAATAACAATGGACTATGAAACTCATGAATTTCATTCGATTATCACAGAAATTTGGAAAAATAATTTGATTCCCAATATGGTACTGTCGTCCGCTACTTTGCCCAAACTACACGAATTGACGGAAACCATTTCCGATTTTAGAAATAAATTCCCGGGTTCGGAAGTATATAACATTGTTAGTCACGATTGCAAAAAATCTATACCAATAATTAATAATGACGGGTATGTAGTATTGCCCCATTATTTGGCGGATACTCATGAAGGCATTATTAAAATAGCACAACACTGTGAAAACTATTTGACGTTGTTGCGCTATTTTGATTTGAAAGAAGTAGCTAGTTTCATCACCTTTGTAAATAAAAATAATTTTGCCAACGCGAAAATGAAATTAAACAGGCATTTTGACTCAATAAATGAACTAAACATGAAAAACATAAAAATTTATTATATTAAATTACTGCAAAATATCATGCAAGGGACGTGGGGTGCTATTTATATGCATTTTAAATCCCTAAAAATTCGCAGAATACCACAGAACGATTCTGTTGACCTCAAAGGAAATAAAATTGTAAGAAAGTCGACAAGTCCTGCTACTACAGTTCCTCCTGGAACCGCTGGCGTATACGTGACTACTAAGGATGCTTTTACCCTTACGGATGGCCCAACTATTTTCATCACAAACGAAATTGAAAAAATTGCTAAATTCTGCATTCAACAGGCAAATATTCCGAGCATCATGATGGATGAAATTATGAAAAAGATTGAATTTAATAACATTCTGAACGAAAAACTGAACGATTTGGAAACGACTCTTGATTATAAAAAAGAACAATCCGAAAATAGCATGAAAAACAGTGTTTCAGAAAGGCATGCTGGGGGAAAAGTTCAGGGGCGGAACAAATCCACAAAGGACTGTAAAAAGCTGAACAGAGAAGGACCCGAAGATGCAGTCGGTGGCAGAGCGGATATATCGAAATTGACAAATGAAATTAATGCTTTGCGATTGCTGATTAAAAGTGCGACGTTAAATGACACCTTTATCCCTAATAAGCATCTTCATATCAAAAAATGGGCTGATGGTATGTCGTTTGAGAGCGCATTTACGAGTAATATTGATGAACACGTTGTAAATGAAATCATGTTGCTAAATGGCATTGAAAATACGTGGAAAATCCTGTTGATGATGGGAATTGGAGTGTTTATTAATCACGACAATATTAAATATACTGAAATTATGAAGACCATGGCGGATGAACAGAAATTATATATGATTATTGCGTCGAGTGATTATATTTATGGGACTAATTATCAGTTCTGTCATGGATATCTGAGCAAAGACTTGAATTTAACGCAGGAAAAAATTATTCAGGCTATGGGGCGAATTGGTAGAAATAATATTCAACAGAATTATACTTTGCGTTTTCGCGACGATTCACAAATAATGAAATTGTTTACAAATGAAACTGATAAACCTGAAGTAATTAATATGAATAAATTGTTCAAATCGCAGTAGTTCATAATAATATGTTTGCATAATGTATAAACATGACTAAGCATATATATTATACAGGAATTGGTGCAAAAAAAGTGGAAAGCATACTGAAAAATATTTTTTTAAATATAATGAAAAATATTTTTTTATATAATGAAAAATATGACTTAAATTTGTGCTCAAGAGAGAAAATAACATGTTTCCCTCTTTAATCTAAATTACCTTATATTTTATAAGAAAAGTTAGGATATTATTTAATTGTAAAAAGTTAGATATTATTTAGTTATGTTAGTTACTTTAAATGTACCAATCAATATTTAAGGGGCTCCGTACATGAATTGGATTTGGTTATCACGGTCAATATAAGAACCAGCTGAGGATTGATGGAAGAAATATGAGAACAACATATCAATTTTTGATAATAGTTCAGCGTCGTTCGCAATTCGTGCGGCACCTTCATCTGATATAGAGCCTAAAATACTGGACACTTGTGCGGAAACAGTGCTGAACGAACTATTTGTGGAGGTGGTCAAGTTGGTAACACGAGTATTCAAAGCACTGTCGCCGGCGATTCTTGCGGCAACTTCAGTTGACATTCCATTGGTGAAAGCAACATCCGATGCTTGAAGGGCAGCGACTTGGGAGATTCTTGTGGAAACCTCATTATCAACACGAATGCCCATTGCAACATCTGCTGATGCTCTTGAGGCAGCCTCACTTGAAACTGCTGATGTTAGAACAACGTCAGCGGCCTCAAGAGTGGCAACAGCCGCACTTCTTGATGCGACTTCATCATTAATTCGGACTCCTAATGAGTTATCCGCAGCAATTCTGGCAGCACCCTCTGCGTTGGCGGCAGAAATTATGTTTTGGTCGGCAACTTGGAGTAATGAGAAATTTGCGGCAGTTTCAGCAGAAAAAGATGACATTGATGCGCTGAATTCGGAATCCGCCGCAGCTCTGGCAACCGCTTCCGCGGAAATTTGGTTTCCAAGGGATGTGTCCATTTGCACAAGGGACGCATAGTGGACTGCTTCTAACGTCTCTAAAGAGTGAATTCTGTCGTTTGTCTCAACATCCACAGCACTTCTTGTTGCAATCTCTGCGTCGAGGTTGGCAACGATAGAACTATCGAATGCGTTTAAAGCCGCGACTTGTGTATCAACGTTTCTTGATAAAGCATTGATGTTTGATTGTAATAGAGAATGTCCCCCAACGCGCATGGAAATTTCGGCAGCAAGGCCACTTGTAAGAACGGCATCAGCAGCCATTAGACCTGAAACATCGGATTGTCTGGCAGAAGCCTCAGCGTCAAGGTTCGCTTGTAACACACCATCGGCGGCAACGCGACCAACAGCTTCATCAGATACACTGGTATCTATGTAGTTAGTAAGTGAAACTTCGAGAGCATTCGCGGCGCTCTCTGTTGCGGTTTGGAGTGAGTTCATGTTATTTTGCAAAACAACATCGGCAGCGCCTCTGGCAGAGACCTCATTGCTCACAGATGTTTCAATAATGGACGACCTGGAATTATTACTAGCAGAATAAGTGGCAAACGAGTTTGTTACTGAAACAATACTAGCATTCAAAGCAGAGTCTTGAATAGTTCGGCTCGTGGTTTCATCGGCAATCGCGGATAAAATAGACAAATCAGCAGACTCTAACGCAGATTTTGTGGTGTTGACGTATGTGTGAAGAGTCGCGATGGTGGTAGATTGAGACGCAAGAGCTGCTTCAACTGTTGCGTGTTCAGCATCAGTGAGGGTTTTTGCGTAGTCGGAAATCTCTTTCAATTGGTCGAGGTCAACAGTCGTGCCATCTAGGAGGGCGTTGATACGGTTGGCTTGAGCTTGAACGAGTTCGTCGACATAAATTTTATTTGTAACGTCGGTGGAATTAACCGGTGTAGGTGCTGACACGACTGATTCGTGAAAGTTGAAAGCGGTACCGTCAACGGTAACAGAGGAGCCAAGGAACAAGGTCGGTGTGGACATTTTATAAGATATGCTAATATGATATTTTTTACAAAAATTATGATTTGTACCTATAATGGATACAGTTCCATTATGATTTCTGAATCGGCGTGATAGAACATTTCAAATAGAAAATCAATTTTTTGGAGTAATTCTTCCTTGGTATAAGCGTTCATGTTTGATATTTGATACGATACAATCTCAGCTAGTGAATTTATGTCATTTAAAACTACTTGGGTTTTATCATTTAATTGTGTTATTGCCGATTGAATAGACTCGTTTATTCCCGCACCATTGTACGAGTGAATTACATTTATTGCGTTTTGTTTTTCAATATTTATTGCACTTATTGCTTGTTGTATTTGAGCATCCATTACATTGCTGACTGCTTCTTGGACGGTTGATTGAACTGTTTCTCGAACCGTCGCTTGAACCGTTTCTTGAACTGTTTCTCGAACTGTCGCTTGAACAGTCGCTTGAACAGTCGATTGGACTGTTGATTGAACTATATTATTTATTTGTGCTACATCTGGTTTCGTTTCAACAACCGTATTTAAATTAGAAAGATTAGAAATAGTAGTATTGATAAAAGCTTTTGCCGTAGCCAAACTACCTCTTGACATGTACGCATTTAAAAGAAGTATATTAATTAGTCTTGCTTGCGATGTATCCTTGACATCTTTTCTTAAATTAAAAGAATAAATATTATTTAAAAAAAAATTACTCATTATACTTATATTTAAACTACATTTTTTTTTCTAATTTTGAGATGTAATCTACAATTTTATTTTCTATTTTTGAGATATTGAGATGTTTACTTTTTACTTTACATTCGTTCCATCTTTTAACGTACAATTCAAAGGGCACACATTTTGGATTATTTTTAATTTTGTGGATAGCTAAAGGCAATGACAAATTTAAAGGAGGTAACAGAGAATCGTCTAGGGATTGTGGCAATTCTACTTTTTTTATATTTTTTTTATCGTTATCTTTGATTTTAACCTGTTTCCAACGTTCTACGTATACATTAAAAGGCATGCAGGCCGGATTTTTTTTAATATTAATTATAGCTTCTACTAATGTCAGTTCAGTTGAAGGCAAAAAGTTATCGTCTATAATTGAAATATTACTATAAATATTACGGTCATCCTCAAATATTTTTTTATTTTTAAGAACTAGATTTTTATTAGATAATAATCTTGGTTTATCTTTATCCAAATCAGTTTTATACTCAATAACATCTAGTACATCATGTTGTATCATTTCTTCTTTTACACCAGAAGTGTCTTCATTAGTACTATCTAAGTTGTTAGAAATATCATTGGTAATAAACATATTTTATATATAATATATTTATTTAAATAACATACTTTTAAAATTTATACGTTTTACATATTTAGTGCTATTAACTAGTTCTGCATTATATGTGCAATTAGAGGGCTGATTCATACGCGGATTGTTGTTGCCGGGATGATTTATATATGGGCTGTTGTTGCCTGGGTGATTCATATATGGGCTGTTGTTGCCTGGGTGATTCATATATGGGTTGTTGCGAATGTAATAATTATTGTTAATATTATACGGTTCTGAATTAACGTATAGAGATGTATTTTTATTGTTGCTCAAACTAATACCAGTATTAATATTCGTTGGAATAACAATATCTTGTTTTACAGGAAGTTGCAGAGTTCCTTCCAAATCTTTTTTAAACTTATCCAACTGACTAAATATGTAGTTAATTTTATAAAGCACAACAGTTTTGTCGTCCTTTGGTTTCGACATAATATCCTTTAAAATATCAACTTCTGGTTTTTTGGAAGTAACTGTAGTTGTCAAAATACCATCAGTAGGTTTAACTACATCAGTAGGTTTAACTACATCAGTCGATTTAACTACATCAGTAGGTTTAACAACTTCATTTATTATTTCATTTTTCGCTTCTAAAACCATTTCATCCTCATTACGACCTTCAAAATACTCTACAATCTCCTTTAAAAATTCTTTAGGACACGTATCAGTTGGTATAATTAAACCTTTTGAATCAACTGTCATAAAAGTATACGGGTCAAATTGATATTTTATAAGAATATCTTCTCTACCGTAGTAGTTACGATTTTCTTTTTTACCATGGAAATAATGTCTGATATTTCCTGGCACATATCCAAGTCGCAAACCATCATATTTTTCTTGCATTTTTGTAATAAATTCGACATAACCTGGCGACATTCCCATTTTTAAAGTTTCAGGTGCTTTTTTAATAAATGCATGACACATAATATTATCTCCTGACCCCATAATTCCAATTTCGATTACGCCACCAATTTTTTTATATGCAGTTCTATTACAAGCCCACGCAAACCCGGGATGCCAATAATTTACTCCATTGCCTTTCTTAAAATTCTTTGAGTATTGGTAACCAAACCCCGTAAATGTAGTCATTATTTGTTTAGTGTAACTCATATCAATCGCATGTGTAAACAGTTGTATAAAATCCTTGCCTCCATTTAATATTTTTAAAGTGTCTGATGCCCAATGTGCACTCTCAAATTCTATATCTGCGTCAACCCATGCAACAGCTTTCCAATCTTTAGGTAACAAATATTTTATACCAAGATTAACCATATTTTCCTTGTGCCATAAAGGTATATTTCCTCTTAGTTGTAAATGTCTTTTATTGTTTTCAACAGTTAAATTAAATGGTTGGTCTTCATAAACTAATTCTACTAAATATGCTATCACATTAGGTTCTTTTTCCATTCTCTCCATGAATTCTCGAGCCAACTGATATCTAATGTTAAAATTACATGGGTTTGACACTACTGCTATAACATGTAATTTTTTCTCTATTGGCGAGTTTTTAATTATTAACGCTTTTGTATTATCCTTTATTTCAGGTCCCATTTTATATTATAATACATTAATTTAAAATCTAATATACTAATTTAAAATATAATGTGCTAAATTTAAAATATAAAAACAAATGACACAGAAGCATCAATATGCAAGTCGCAGTAATTTTATAGCCACATTTTATATATAAAAAATTGATTTGTTTTATTATACTTAATCGTGAGTATAATAAACCATAATGAATCCCGCAAATCAATTGTTCGAAGACGGTGTTGTAGTAATATCATCTGACTTTCTTTTAGCCAATTTAAATAATTTCAGAAGTGAATTTGATAGTACAATTAGAAAATTTCCTGAATTCAAAATACATCCTGGATTGGATGAAATTGCAAAAGACACGAGCGACCGAGTATCGCGATACGGCTTGGGTGGTACAAGTTTTATCGGTAATCCATCGGTATTTCATGCGCCGTTTTTTAGAAAAATGCGCGAAACCGTTATGTACATTGCGATAGAAAAACTGTTTCGTGATTATAAAAATTTATATCTTGATTCTTCCTATAATATTGAACAGATAATAGACAGAATAATGATAAGACCTGCAAAAGATGTCGCATCAGCAGAAGCATGGCATCGAGATGAAGCTCCCAAATCAGATGTTGTAAATGGGGACCAAACATTTGGCGGCTGGATTAATTATGATAAAGAACCTCAATACTTCTCCTGCGTTAAAGGAACTCATAAAAATTTAGATATTACCAAAAGAGATAAAAAAAAGGGATTTCATAAGGTAGATAAGGCTGATATACCAACCTATAAAGAAAATAAAAGCTTGATTGAAATACCTCCTGCGTCTATTATCATCTTTATTGAAGACCTTGTTCACGAAATTTTCAACAGTAAAAAATCCATAAAACAGTTTACGAGTATCAGACAATTCTTCGGATGGCGCCTGACCAAACATGTAAACCAATCCATACATGGCGAACACTTGTGTACAATGCTACAAAATCAAAGTGTTGTTCCATTGAAAAGCGGACAAATACCCCCAATATATCCCAAAACATGTATCATGTATACAGTTCAACGAGAAAGGAAAGATAAATTTCTTGAAGAGGCGCTAATTAGACCTGACATTTTGAATGTGAAAACACGAAGCATTAAAAGTCTTAAGGAAATAAATGTTGAAATGTATGAAGAATATTTGGAGCGTGAAATTAAAATGTTGTTTTCCAATAATAAATTTGAATTATTCAACCCTTATACATCAGAAATTGAAATAGTAGTATTTTAACGGATTTCTATTGTGTATATAAATATTATATAAATATTATATAAAGCAATTACCTCAAATTATAATACATATATGAAACAATTTATAAAAGTATTAAAACAAATATATCATCCAGTATTAACTCCACTATTAATTGGAGCTAATTTACCATATTTAATAGAAGAAAAGAAATATGAGTTCATTCCATTAGTTATTATTTTTCCAATCAGTTATACTGGCTATATTTGTGCAACGAATGCTTACAAATTTTATAAACGTAAATCGGCTGAAAATGAAAAGCCGTAACTGTATTATACATTTTTTTCTTTATTATGACAACCTTAGGGTATTTGTTTGCTCCTGAAGCTTCGGGAACAATGATTTATGAGATACTTTCCCACTGCATATTTTAAACCTATTTTTCGTGTGCTAAATACGGTTACTCTATTGCTTTGCCAGTTGGTAAATCAAACAATTTGGTTGCTTTTGTTGTAACAAAAGCAAAGATTGGGAAACCTACTTGTTTTCAGTATATTGATTTCTGCTTTAATAATTAAAAAGGATATATTTAATTATTAAATTTGTATAAAATATGTGAGACGATATATCGTAACAATATTTTTAATTGCTATAGGCCAACCCGCCCATACCACTCATGATACGGAGAACGTTGTAGTTGGTGGCATAAACTCGGACCTTAGCAGTTTTTGTTCCCTCAACTGTTGCGTTTGAGAGCACAAGTTGCAGTGTGGCGTTATCAATTCGCGAGAAATTGCACGTGCCTGAAGGCTGGTGTTCCTCAGGTCTCAATGCAAAAGCGTAGACGTTAATACCTTCATCCGGGGAACGAGTGTGGGCTTGGTAGGGTTGCACCCATGAGAAATAGGAACCTTCACGCTCCGAGAAGCGGTCCTGTCCGTTAAGCTGTAACTTAGCGGTAACAACAGGGTTTAAGCCCCAGCAGTGCATGTCAAGAGATGTCTCGGATAGAACGAATGAGCCGGCATCAGACACACCCGAGTTATCAAGGTGTGAGCCAGAATCTTGGAGAGCAGCAGCGACTTCAGGTGAAAGACCAGATGCGTTGATGGGGACTGCTCCACCACCCAAGTTGGCCTCGTTGTAAGGGTTGGAAGGTCCGTGCCAGTATCCGGTGAATCCATCAGGAGGAATGTAATCAAGAGCACCAGCATCTTGGAAGAGACCGCGTGCATCAATGAAAGCACGGGAATCAGCCGCGATGGCCTGGGGTCCACCGAAAGCATGGATGGCGTTGGGAAGAGCATCAACTGCATCAGTGTAGTTGAAGGGCTGGGCTCCAAGAACCTTGAAAAGAAGAGCATCGCATGTCAAGGATGAGCAGTAATCAACGTTTTGATCCGGTTGGACAACCCAGATAAGCTCCTTAACAGGGTGGTTAAAGTTGAGCTTAATCTTGTTACTGGAAGAACCAACGGATTCATCACCAGTGAATTGGAGTTGGGTAATCAAGTATTCGTGGGGGTTCTGGGCCATTCTTCGGCGTTCGTCAGTGTCCAAAAACACGTAGTCGACGTATAAAGACGCAGCGACTAAAGACTGGTTATAGGCAATAGTGGCAGGAACAGGTCGTCCGACGGAGTATTGTGAGTTAACACCTCCGTAAGGAGCGCTGTTGCAGTTTAAGGTGGTGACCGCCCACAAGCACTCATCAATGGGACGAATATCAAGGTTAATCTTGACTTCGTGGTATTGAAGAGCAATTAAGGGAAGAGCAAGTCCAGGGTTTGTGCAGAACCAGAATTGAAGAGGAACATAAAGGGTTGTTTCAGGAAGAGCGTTACGGGGTGCGCAAACTTGGCGAGGAGCTAAGGAATCGCAAGGACTTTCGACGTCAGAGAAAGAGGGGTCTGTGATGAATGTAAGTTGTGTGGTGTTACCAATCATCTTGAAGTAGCCTCTGATTTGTTCAGATGTCATGGTAAGTTGATTCCAGATGTGCATCCAGTCACCATATTGACGGTCGATGCGTTGACCTCCGATTTCGACCTCAACTTGGGCGATGAGCTGTTCACCAGGGTAATCTAACCAACGGGCATAAACTCCTGTGTTTTGGCCGGTTGTGTAGTTTCCAAGACCCATAAGTTGGTTAATTTCGGGAACTGTAACTTGGAGATAGGTGCGGTAAGCAAGGTCTCCGTTTCGGCTGATAACACATTGGACTCGGCGTCCAAAATCAGCCTGTCCATTGAATGTTTGTTCAATAGACTCAATCGCAAAGTTCGTGTATCTGCGGTATGTTACTTTCCAAAAGGTAATTTGAGGATTACCTGTAAGATAAACATCTTGAGCGCCATAGGCAACTAATTGCATTAATCCACCTCCCATTTTATATTATTGCTAAAGAAAAAAATTTCAAAGATTTTAATTTAATTAAATTAATTAATCTAATTAAATTAATACAATTTGTAAAAATGCTAGGAAATTATTTTATTAAGGTCTAAATTCGTTTTCATAAATTTAAGCAAATACGAATCTTGCAGCACCTCTTTTTTGTTTTCGTGATTTTTGGTAAAAACATAAGATTCATTTTTTCTTTTCACCGTCCAACCTTCTTCAATAGCATTAAACAAGAGTAACATTTTTTGAAATTGTATTGTATTTATTTTACAATTATCCTCTAAATTAATTAGTGACTCAAGCTTGATTTTAAAATCCATATTTTATTTACATAATTTAAAGAAAACTATTATTTTGTTTTAACTTGTAATTTCCAAATTATTAAATTATTAACATTAATACAAATATAGTTTGCATTAATTATAAATTAAATAAAAAACTTAATTTAAATAAAACAGAATGCCTATTTTTAAGCCTAAAGCAACAAAAAAAATCAAGTTCAATAAAAAAAGTGCCATTACGCTGGATAATAAGCATAAAGAGTTTTTAAATGAGTTTTCAAAAGATGATAATGATAAGATACCTAAATTAAAAATGGAAAGAGATGAGTTATTGAATAAGGTAAACAATACAAATGAAGCGTTGACGGTTGAACTGAAGTTAGAAATAGCAGACCGTATTAAGGAGATAAAAGCAGAAATCATAGAAATTAAACAAAAGAAAAAGGAATATTTTTTAGACAATTCTAAACATATTTTTAATTATTTTGAAAATAAGAAGAATATATCTGATAACAATCTATGTAATATGAACACGTCTACAAATAAAACAAAAATTTTAAATAACTTTTTTAAAATTAAAGAGACTGAATCAACGAATAATTCAGAAAATCAATTAAACAACAATATTGTCCAAAAATATTTAAGCAACATTGATGATAGCTTCTTAGACGTGAATCAATTTGTATACCAATCTGATGTGTGTCAATATTGTCGTATTGGCGAATTAATTCCGCTAGAAGATGAAGGAATTGTCATTTGTAATACATGCTCTAGAAGCTTGGCATATTTAATTGAAAATGAAAAACCTTCTTATAAAGAACCGCCAAAAGAGGTTTGTTTTTATGCTTATAAAAGAATTAATCATTTTAAAGAAATTTTGGCTCAATTTCAAGGAAAAGAAACTACTCAAATTCCGCCTGATGTTATTGCAAATATAAAGTTGCAAGTTAAAAAAGAGAGAATCGAATTGGGTCAAATAACAAACAACAAAACCAAAGAAATTTTGAAGAAATTAGGTTATAATAAATATTACGAACATATACAATTCATAAAAGACAAACTTGGCATTAAACCTCCTATAATGTCGCCTGAATTGGAGGAATCACTTTGTAATCTTTTCATGGACTTGCAAGCACCTTATTCGAAATTTTGCCCTGATGATAGGGTCAATTTTTTAAACTATTATTATACCGCATACAAATTATGCGAGCTTTTGGGTGAAATTCAATATTTAGACCATTTTCCCATGTTAAAAGACAGAGAAAAACGAATTGAACAAGACAATGTTTGGAAAAAAATTTGCGGAGAATTGGATTGGGAATTTATACCTACTATTTGATTAATTTATGTGTTGTGGTTTATATGGAAATAATTTTAATAAATTTGTGTTAAATATTGATTGATTAGGGTCATTGCAATTAGAGCCGATACCAGTTCCAAAACGAACGCCTCCACCCGCTAGTTTTCGGCTACGGCTACGACTACTACGTCTTGTAAGCCTTCGCCTACCTTTTATTATACGACCACCCATCTTGCGACAACTTTTGCGTCTTTTGTGTGTACGTCTTACCATAATATACTATTATTAGATTAATATATTATGCTAAAAATTTAGCTGAACTTGTTAAAATCCACCCGGAAATTTAACCAAGTTGGCACCGATACCGAATCCTGCACCAGACCGTGCTGTTACACCCATACTTGGGATGTATGTATCCAAAATGCTAAAAGTGGCTGCGGCGGTCAATGAAATGAGAATAATTTCTTCCATATTCAAAGAACGTTTAGGTATAGCATAAGCTGCGATAGCTACCATCAAACCTTCTACAAGGTATTTAATGATTCTCTTGACAAGTTCTCCAACGTTTATCAAACCGTTCATTATATTAATAAATAAGAAAAAAATATATATTGCGATAAAAAACTTAGAATTAAATCATTTAATAAACTAAAATGGACATTGCTAAAACACAGAGTTCTGAAAAGGCTAAATTCGAGAGAAAGACAAAAAACGGGAAAAAAAATCCTAAATATGTTGACCTATTGGAAGAAGATAAACCAATCGCCAATCAAAAATTTGCATGTATATCTTTCGTTTCTCCTGAAAATATATTAAAGCAAAAGGAAATTTTCTTTTTTGAAGAATTCCTAAAGAAGTGGGACTTCAACAAATCAATGGAAAAGTTTATTCAGTTCTTAAATTTTATGTCTTATAAATATAATGTATCATTTGATGACATTTCAACGGATTTTAAAGATTTCGTGAAGGAAGAACGAGAGATTCTTTCTAAATCAAACATGTCGGATGAATATAAAACATTTATCGACAACAATGAAGAAGAAATTGAAAAATCATTTAACATTGCGAACAATTTCCAGACTTCTACTAGAGGATTGAAAATTAGAGGAGTTTATCCAACAATTGAAGAGGCGGAATTGAGATGCAAAATGTTGAGAGAAATAGACCAGAATCATGACGTTTTTGTTGGACCTGTCGGGTTATGGATGCCTTGGGACCCAGAGGCTTATAAAACAGGACGTGTAGAATATATGGAGGAAGAGTTGAATCAGCTGATGAGTGAAAAGAACAAAAATGAATTTAATGCTAAGACCGCATTCGACCAGCGTGTAAAAGAATCCAAACAAAAAGCAATTGATGAAAATATTAAAAAGGCTGATAAGTCGGGAAATACTTTAACGCAAACCATCGATGATAAAGGTAACCTCGTTGGAATAAATAACACCACACAAGAGGCCATGTTGAGGGACAAAGAAACCATCTCTACAGCGGATATTTGCACTGAATTGTTTGAGGGAGAAAATATTATTGTAGGCAAGTCCGATAATGGGCAGAGCCAATTGGTAAGCGGACCTTTTGCAAATAAAAATAATTAAATAACACTATAATAATAATCGTTTATTATATTTTTATTCTTTACACATCTACTCATTTTAGCAGTAGACATATTTTCTGCTTCTGCTGCTTTCGCAATAGTATCCCATGTTGCCAAAAGTATCTTTGATTCCTGTTCTCTCTTGAACACTTTTTTGCCAGTAGATGAAATAAGCTTGGGTTTGATATCTAAATGGTTGCATTTTAAAAATATAATTGTATTTATTTCTCTCAAAACATTAGATAAATCAAAATCTTTTTTATTGGGGTTATATCTAATTATTTTATTTCCTAATGACAATAAATATTATTCTCTAACTGTTTCTTGAATCTGGTCTCTATCATCGTGATTATATTCGTCACATTCAACTACTAATTTATAATCTATAAAATATAAATCTACTCTATATTTTCCAATTGCAAATTGTCTTTTCATATTGAAAATATCCTTAAAAGAATTTTCAATAAATCCTATTGTTTGATTTTCAATACACATACACAAATTTATTTGTTTCACAGTATCACTCACATTTACAATATATCTATTTCTCAAATTATAAGAATTTTTAAGTAAGTCAAAAGCATCTTCTGTAAGAAGATAATCAATTTTATTTTGTCCTCCATTTTTTTTTATAATATTGTGTTTATTATATTCAATAATGTAATGAATATTTTCTTTATAATTTTTTTTTAAATGACTTGTAAGAAGACCTTTTTGACATGATAAATATATTACTAATTCTTCTAAATTGTGTGTATAACTCATTTAAATATCATAAAAAAATAATTTATAAAATAATCAATTTTTTTATAAAACTCGCTTTTATATTTTACACTTTTAAAATTTAAAACGACCATTATTTTACGACATAAAAAAATTAAAAAATGTAAAATCAAATTTGATGGTCTTACTTTTTTTCTTCTCTTTGGTTGGCGAAGAAGTGAAAGACGAAATTTGATTTTGAAATTCTGTTGGTCTTTTTTGCTTTTCTATCCAACATTTCGTTAATTTCAAAATATTTATTGGGGGAATTTGCGTCCCTTGTTCTAAATACGATTTTTTTGGGGGGTAAACAAAATTGAATATTAAAAAAAATTGAATATAAAAATAAATTGAATATAAAATTAAATATAATAGTATTAAAAATGTTGTTAAATGACATAATTGCCCTAATGAAGTCTTTGTTAAATAAAGATTTGCAAGAAGTAATTAATTTGTTGAAAAATAAAAATATTAATTATGCGTATAATATTGCGAATTGTTGTAGTAATGATGATTGTAGTTGGTGTTATAGAATATTATCAAGTAGACGACACGATAAGTACAATTGTTCTTATATTTATCTGGTAGTAATAGAAAAAATTGTTGAATGTAAATTGTATCAAGTGAATAAAGAACAAATATATGTAGTAACCACATTAAACAAACTTGAAAGAGATGAGTTGTGGGTAAAAGATATACATGATGTTATAGTTCTATTATAATCGGCGTTTTGGCGAAGCACATTAAATTTGAAAAGGTGCAAAATACCCTATAATAATTTTTTATCTTTATTAACATGCAAAAGTATGTTTACAATCTTTTGTATCAACCGCAATTATTGTTTCAGTTAAATCTGGAATATGAACAAATTTAATTTCAATTATACCATCTTCCCAAATCCTTTTTTTTTCTGTTTTTGGAAACCAACCGTTTAGTGCTCTATTATTGTCTTCTAAAAATATACGTGTGCATTTTTTTAATAAATCGAATTCATATCCATCATCATATTTATATATAATTTTTTTGATTGCAAAATTGTATATTGGTTCATAAGTTGTAATTGTAATCCTTTTGTTATTTTTATCACATGATGGTTCGTGATTAGTATAAAATTTAACAACAACATTTTCTTTATTAACAACACTGGTCATTGTTATTTGTTATCCGATTGAGAAATAATAAAAAATAATTCAATTTTTTATTAAACTCGCTTTTATATTTTAAAAGCGAGTTTTGTTACCACTTATTAGCCTTTTTAATGGTAATCTTCTGTCCTGCACCTCGCTTTTTCGCAGAGCCTGGGTCATACTTTTCATCTTCATCGTCCGAATTCATACTCTTGGATAATTCCCAAAATTCTTTTGACCCAAGTTTGAAGTCATTATGGTTATCCGCCTTGTACCAAAACACTTGGTCTTGTAATTTGTTTGATTTCGAGTTATTATTAATTACCAAACACTCATAATTTTCGGTACATTGGTCCATCACCTGACAAAAGGACTCAAATGTGGGAAACATTCCAGCGTAATTTTCGTATATACGCTTTCTATTTGCTATATAATTCTCACGCAAAATAAAAACATAATCTATATTTGTCCTGAGCGTGGGTGGTATGCCGAGGGGATATTGCATTGTGATGATTAACATGACCTTCCAGTGTCTTCCGTTCATGAACAAAAGTCGCATCATCTTATCTCGAGTCCATGTAGCGTCATACAAACAATCATCTAAAATAACAAATGCGCGTGCGTCAATAGTGCTTCGTTTATACGTTTCTATCTCCTTCTTAATTTGTTTCAATACAGTTCGCTGTCGTTTTAATATATTTTCAATAATGGCTGTATTGTATTCATGATGCACAAATAATTTCGGCACCATTTTCGCGTAAAAACCGTTCCCCTCTTCAGTCCCTGAAATAACCGTTCCAATAGGAATGTCCTGTTGATAATAAAGTAAATCTCTTACTAAAAAACTCTTGCCTGTATCACGTTTGCCAATTAATACTACGACGGGCCCTTTACTTTCATTCGCCTTAAAACTAATACTTTTCATATCAAATTTTTTTAATTCTAATGTCATATCTATTATTTTTATAAAGTTTTTTTAAATATTTTACACGAATGCTAAATTAATTGATTATTTGTTATTTAGTCAAAATTATAAGTTAAAAACGTGTATAATTTATATACTAATTAGCTAATGATGATGATTAACGTGAATTATCAAAAAAGGAAAAATGTGGAACTTTTTAAAGCTTTAGAGAAAGAAAATACGCTTAATCTTTCTAAAATACAAAATTACATACCAATTTATAATAGGTTTTTTACATTGAATGAAACGAACTACAATAATATTAATCTTAACCACAAATGGTGTATTTCTAACATTAAGAATGATGATAAACACGATGCCAATAACAACTTATATAATTGTACCATTAAAAATGTTAATAATGACAAAACGAAAGAAAAGGAAGTGTTTTTTAAAATGGCTCCTTTACTAGACCCATATAAATATTTAATAGGAAAATATAACACACAAGATGCAAATTTATTTAATTTACCTAGTTTGGATTCAACCAAACTGAATACACATTCAAAATTTATAGATTATAACAATTCTGCCTATGTTGACGGTTTTTTCTTATTTTTAAACAGTCACTTGATGTATGAACATAATTTTTTTCATGGAGTTGATTATTATGGGTCATTTTTGGCAATAAAAAATAACTTTAATATAAATGTTTTTGATGATATTGATTATTTAAATACTTCTGATTTTTTCAATAAAAATAAGAATACGTTGTTTAAAATTGGCGATTATGAACATTTATTTAACAATAATGCAGTCAAATTAAAACCTATTGTTATACACAATTCGAGCGTAAAGACAAATACATCCATTTGTTCTTTTAACGATGATATATTTGAAAATGTATTTGATGATACAAATGGTGTGTTAGAAGAATTTAATTTGTCATCTGATTTAGTTGAGGTTACTAAACTGGTCACAAATGATAATGATAATAATGTAACACTCAAAAGCAGTTCTACTTGTTCATCTAGGTCATCTCATACATCCGACGGGAAAGAAAAGGAGGAAGACACGGATGATGACGAAGACGAAGATGATGACGAAGACGAAGATGATAACGAAGACGAAGATGATGACGAAGGCGAAGATGAAGACGAAGATGTTGGCGATGCTGATGAAGATGCGGGTGATGATGAAGATGATGATGAAGATGAAGAGGAAAGAATTGACGTCAGTATTAATTCTTTTCCTGTACAAGTAATTTGTATGGAGTACTGTGAAAACACGTTTGATGACCTTATTTTGTCAAATGAACTAACAAATGACGAATGGTATTCCGCATTGATGCAGATAATTATGATTCTAATTACATACCAAAAAGCCTTTTCTTTTACGCATAACGACCTTCATACTAACAATGTTATGTACAATTACACAAATAAAAAGTTTATTTATTATTGTTACAAAAATAAAAATTACAAAGTGCCAACGTTTGGAAGAATCTTTAAAATAATTGATTTTGGAAGAAGTATTTATAAAGCAAATGGTCAGACATTTTGCAGTGACAGTTTTCAAACTGGCGAAGACGCGGCATCTCAATACAATACTGAACCGTATTTTAACGAAAAAAAACCGCGACTCGAACCTAATTTTAGTTTTGATTTGTGTAGATTAGCGTGTTCCATATTTGATTATCTTATCGATGATTTAGATGAAATTAAAGATTTGCAAAAATGCGACCCTATTAAACGACTTATAGTTGAATGGTGTCTAGATGATAAAGGAATCAATTTACTTTATAAAAATAATGGCACGGATAGATACCCCGATTTTAAATTATATAAAATGATTTCGAGATGTGTTCATAACCATACCCCTCAAGCACAATTGGAACGACCTGAATTTAAATCCTTTTCTAATTTTAAAGGAACATTACCAGGTGATGTCATTAATATTGACAATATTCCAGTTTATGTGTAAATAAGTGTTTTTCATTAGTTGCATTATATTTAGTATATTTATAATAATTAATATAAATATGCAGACGTACGGGTTTATACTTACTAGACATGTTCGGTGTGAACAAACTAATAAATACTGGAACAATTCTGTAAAATTGTTACGACACTTATATCCTTTCAGAAAAATCGTCATTATAGACGATAATAGTAATCCAGAATTTGTAAAAGATGAAGCTGTCTACAAAAATATTGAAATAATTAAATCCGAATTTCCAGGTAGAGGAGAATTGTTGCCATATTATTATTATTTAAAACAGAAATTTTTTGAAAATGCAATTATTTTACACGACAGTGTTTTTTTCCATAAAAGAATCAATTTTGACAACCTTGTTAAAAAAGAAATAAAAGTAGCACCTTTTTGGTTTTTCTTTCCGGACAAAGAAGACCTTGCAAATAGAGCAAGAATAGTAAGCAGTTTACAAAATTCACAAAATATACATTCTAAACTAATGCTAGATAACGTAGTATTAAGTATGCCATTTGAAAAATGGTATGGCTGTTTTGGCGTGCAAAGTTTTATTAACCATAATTTTTTAACTTTATTAGAAAATAAATATAAAATAACAAATTTAATTAATTGTGTTAGATGTAGAGCTGATAGGTGTGCATTAGAAAGAATATTTGGTTGTTTATTTTGTACAGAATATCCACAATTAGCAAATTCTGCAAAAAAATCCTTATTGGGAAGTATTCACAGACATCAAACATGGGGTTATACATATTCAGAATACGAAAAAGATGTTAAAAAAAAAGCCCTTCCTACGACGGTTGTTAAAATATGGACTGGTCGTTAGAATAAAAATAAACGTTTTATTTATTTTTATTTTTATTTTATTTATTATCTAAAATTCGGGGTTATCTGTGAAAACAGGAATTGATATTCCTGAACCACCACTATTTATTGCCGGTTTTATTTGTTCCAATATAAAATAACCACAAATAACGCTAAAATACACCAAAAGGGAATCCCTTACTAATAATTTTAATGGTTTTGGTTCTTTATCAAGAAACCGCATCTCTAAAAATTTTGCTATAAAAAAAATAATCGAAATAACAGCGGCAATAATAAATATATTTTCCATTTACAATATTAAACCAGATTCTTATTTTTAATTTTACGCAAAAATCTTAATTAAATGCGCCAATTGATTCAAGCACATCAATTTCATCAATTTCATCAATTAACAATTTTGCTGTAACGTAAATGACTACACAAATAGCAGCAACAATCAAGGTATATTCCATTTATAATATATACTGTACAATATATTTAGATTCTTTTTTTTAATTATACACAAAAATTAATTTAATACTTCAATTTCATCTATTAATAAATCAGGCAGCAATTCTAGTTTGGGTTCGTCTATTGTGTGAATGTCTAATGCCCCTAAATCGAACGAATCGGTTGATATATTTAACTTGACATTTTCATTATCATCTTCATCATCCGAGTCGGATAGTTTTCTTTGTTGTGCTCTTATTTCGCCAATTTCTTCCAAGCGTTCTATTGTTTTTGGTGCAGTTACAGAAACAATATTATCATTACTGTCCTTAACATAATCAATGTCATTAAAACTTAGGCGGCTATTGGTTATATGTTGGTCATTGTTTACAGTTGAACTATTATTTGGCAATGAAACTTTAGTTGGCACTACAGGTGTAACTTCCTTAACAGGCTCTTCAACTATTTCTTCTTTGACCTCTTCAACAATATCTTCTTCAACCGTTTCATCCATGTAAGCCTTTAAAATTGCTTCTACAGGGATACTCTCTCTCACGGTATTTAATATACATTCTTGAACAATTACCTCTATTTCTCTATTATTTTTTTGCGCTTGAAGTGGCGCAACGTTTAATTCAAACAAATAAATATTTTTGTACAACTTACGCGCAGTATTAATATAAACCTTATGAATAAAATCGTCTAATTTTGGAATATTAATGTCTATTTTTTTTTGTTTCTGACCTACTCGCATGGACGTTAATAGTTTTAGTTGAATAATATGCACACACGTGATAAGTTCTTCTAAATACACACAACCGCTTTTATCGCAAATACGAATTCTTTCACGTTCAATAATACTTGCATTCCATTTTGGGATTCTTGAAATAAAATTTTGAAATGTCATCAAATATTTATTCATCTCGTCATTATCTTTGCAAATTTTTATAGCTTCTTCTAAAATAGACTTGTAACCATCAATCAGTAAAGGAGTCAATATAGTTAGCAATCTAGAACCCCATTCATTCTTTGATTCATGAAGTGAGCTGACATTAAAATCATCCATTTACATAAAAGAAATATTTTCTAAAGATAATTCTGAACTTAAAAATAAAAAATTCAAAATAAACAACATTATGATTCTTTCATTTCTAAATTCTTTTTTTACTTTGTTAAAACAAACTAGAAATTCATATTTTTTTTCAATGGACATTTCCAATTCTAAAAAATTACTTGTTTGTAATAAATTTAAAATGTCTAACCCGCTATACCCTTTTTCATACATTTTTTCACAAAACGTCATCATTTGGTCAACGCTTAATTTTTTAGTTTTTAATTTTATTAATTCTTTTTTTAATGATTCAATTCTTTGTTTTTTTACATCATTCATGTTAAACGTTTGTTTCATATTGTATTTATAAAGGTTTACAATCTCTCCATCTATTATTGGCTCTGGAACATAAATTTCACAAAACCTCGAGAGAATCGGTTTTAATAAATTATATTTATCTTCAACCACAATAAAAAATCTAGTATTATGACTAAATAATTCAATGCACCTACGTAGCGCCGACTGAGCGTCCATTGTTAATTTATCAGCGTTTAACAATATTATGCTTTTAAACACATCCCCTCCATTTGAATTTATATGCGTTTTTGCAAAAAATTTTAGGTCTTCTCTAATAAATTTTATTCCCTTTCCGTGCGCACAATTAACGTACATAACTAACGATTTAATTTTCTCCTTTTCATTATTGTATATATCCTTTATAAAATCATTTACAATAGTTCTTTTTCCACTTCCAGACGTACCATGAAAAATAATATTGGGAATTTTGTGTATAGATTTAAAGTATTCTAGTTTTAGTTTAATTGATTCATGTATATTTAATATCATAATCAGTCTATTATATTTTGTAGTGTCTTTTTATATTTTAATAATAACGTATTATTATTAACATATTTTGTTAACATATTTTGTTAACATATTTTGTTATACGGAAGTTGTCAAACTATGTGTATATGGGTTATTTTTGAAAGCATTCAATATATCTGGTTGAATACGGTCACATCCTGCACACTCATTATAGTATTGAGGTGTATTAATGGAGCCATACGTGTCTGTCGACGGCGGCAAAGACGATATGCGTGAAAAAGCAGGATTCATTCTTCCATCAAATCTGTCGCAATCATCCTTACAATGAACGTTCATTTGTTGATTGAATATTTGCATACCTCCTTGATTAGGTCTGTTTACTATAGTAGCCGATTTTATATCATTGTTATGTTGTCTGTAGGCAGAGTCATAGTTCATATCTCCATATTGAGTTGCACCACCTCCAGATGTTCCTGTGTAACTAGCACTAGTTGTGTCTCTCTGTGTTAAATCCATTGCAGTATAATTATCCACATACATTCCTTCTTTTTGTCCATCAATGTTAAACGTTGGCGAATATAATGTAGTCTCCTTTATAGTTGTGTTAGTTGTATCATTGGGATTACTTACATAGCTTCCTGGGACACTACTGCTCATATCGCCATAAATACGAATATTGTTTATGGTTTCATCCTTGCGCGTAGGTTTTAATAAGTCTAGTAATGGAGCAATTACAGCACCAATCGCTCCACTCACACCACTCATTCGGTTTGATTGTTTAGTAGTAGACCTATTATTTTCATAATTTGTATGACTACGAAGAAATTTATCCCCGTCGTCCGATGGCCCGTGACCGCCTGCACTAGACGGGTTTACACCACAACCGGCTAAATTGATTCGTCTACTCTGCTCATAATTCTCTGGAGCCATTCCCGCTGTTACGTCTGAAGAACCCGCTGGTCCTGAATAATTCGTCACTATATCGTTTCGCCTAATAACACCCATTTCTTGAATAGATCGCAACGTCTCGCCCTTGGTTGCACCTGTCGTTGTAAGCCATCGGTCTTGGGTATTAATAAAATATGTATCAGGTCTCTGTTTCTCTACACGTCCTAAAGTTTGACTACTGGCGGCATTCTTGATAAATGAATTTGCAGGCCCTTCATGATTTGTTAATTCAAACTCCAATTTAGGATTATTAGCTGTTCTTAATTGGTCAACCGTGTACGGCAGCCATTTGTCGCGCGCTTCCATGCCAGAATTGTAACCACCACTTCCACTTGCCGAAAAGCCCTGATTCAAGCCCGGACCAACCATAACACTTTCGAATGGTTTTACACCACCACCTAAAGCCCTCATGGCAGGATTTTCTCGAGATTGATAAAAATCACTATTATTAGGTGTCCCGTAAGCCCAAGAAATATTCTCTTCTGGTTTAAATAATGGCGCTTGTTCGATTTTTTTAATTGTCTGTGACCCGGAACCTATCATATTGTCCAATACTGTTTCCGCGACGTTTACACGATAAGTATTCCCTTTTATCTTTCCACCATTTAGTGGCATCATATTGTTATGTTTAAATTGATTTGATTCTAAATAATTGCCAGTCATAGAATAAATCTGCTGAGGAAGGTTTCCTACATTATGTATTCCGTGCCTAGTTTTTTGCTCGTAAATATTCTGGTCAAAATATTTATCAGTTGCCGCATTTGGATTCGGATAATTCTGAACAGTGTCTACAAGTTGGTTCAAGTTTGATACCGGATAGTTTTGCGGAGGAACAATAGTATTTGGCAAATAATTTGCATGCTTGCCCATGTTATCAAAATTTTCCTTGTTTTTGTTCACATTTCTATTTATTGTATTAGGATTACATGTTCTAGATGATTGATTAGATATGACATACATCCCACCTAATGCTATTAAAGGAATCGCTACTTCCATGATAATATATATATAATATATAAAATATATATTGTATTTATAACATTTATAACATTTATAACATTTTAAAGTGATTAATCTAGTCATCGCGTTTGCGGTATAGATTTACATGCGTTCGTATTGTTGCATGTATTAGGACCACCAATGTAATTACCCTTTATTAAAGAAAAACTAGATGGTAAATAATTATTTGATTCATTAACTACACAATCTCTCTTGGGTGTAAAATAATCTTTCTCTAAAATTCTAGTACTTAAATTCGTTTGAAAAGGAAAACAAGTATTTTCTTGTGGGTTTAAAGGGGGATAATACCAATCCACTTGCTCTACTTCACGAAACATCCAAGCTGGAGCAATGGCTCTTGATTCTTCTGTAAATAAAGTGTTGCATTTAGGATAAGCAATTGCTTCATTTGCAACATTAAATCGCTCATAATTATCTTTCCCTAAACAATCTCTGCTTGAACGCCGGTTTACGCCTAAAAGGTCGCTCTCTAAATTGATGGTATTTGTGCGCAAATTTCCCGCCCATTTTTGAATTCTTATGTGAGGGTCTTCCATATAACATGGATTTAAACCATTGCCTGGTACATTTAAAATCCAGCGTCCAGGGTCAGTCGCCTGTTGTTGCTGTTTTGCTGTTCTGCATGGGTCATAATTAAATCTAGTAAATGCCATTTATAATAATATAATATAATTTATTACATTATTAATATTTAAATGTTTAAAAGTATAAATTAAATATAATGGCATTCATTACAACAACCATTGCTCCAACATTGTGTTTAAATATGATTGTTAAAAATGAGAGCAAAATTATTACTAGACTATTTGATTCCGTTGCAACAATCATCGATTCTTACTGTATTTGCGATACAGGTTCTACCGATGACACTGTTCAAATTGTTCGCGATTATTTTTCCAACAAAAACATACCTGGGTTAATAGTGACAGAACCATTTGAAAATTTTTGCCATAATAGAAATTTTGCATTACAATCTGCATTGGGATTATCTGATTACATTTTGTTAATGGATGCCGATATGACATTAGAGATATCAGAATTTAAAAAACAAGACTTAAATGCCGCTGATTCTTTTCATATTTTACAAGGAAATGACAGTTATCATTATCAAAATACGCGAATTGTCAGAAATAATGGTCTTTATAGTTATTGTGGGGTTACACATGAATATATTAATGTGCCTGCTAAAAATATTATGCGTAGCTTTACAAAACAACAATTATTTATCAAAGACATTGGTGATGGAGGAAGCAAATCAGACAAGTTTGAACGGGATATTAAACTACTCAGTAATGGCATCAAAGATGAACCTAATAATAGCCGTTATCATTTTTATTTGGCAAACAGTTACTATGACCACGGCGATTTTAAAGAAGCTATTGAAATATATAAAAAACATATTCAATTAGGTGGATGGAATCAAGAAGTTTGGTATAGTTACTACAGAATAGGAATGTGTTATAAAAATATAGGAGACATTGCACAAGCAATTTGTTCATGGATGGATGGATACGATTATTTACCCGATAGGTTAGAAGGACTTTGTGAAATTATCACTCATTACAGAGTAATAGGTAAACATAAACTGGCCATCGTGTTTTATAATCTAGCTATTACAGTGTTGAACAAAAAAAATAATACAAATGCCTATTTATTTTTATACAAAGATGTCTATACTTTCAAACTTTATTATGAATATACGATTATTGCCGCATGGACTGGAATAACTAATATTAATGATGAATTGGTTTTATATTTAAACAGTTGCAACGATTCTACTATTCAAAATACATCTTGTAATATGAAATTCTATAAAGATGTATTGAAACCTAACAAAGTTATCAATCTTGACAGCAAAATTCAGTCATTAATTAATGGCGAAAATACATTGTTCACATCGTCTTCTAGTTGTATGATTCAACATGCAAACAAAAAGGATTATATTTTAAACATTAGATATGTGAATTATCATATAACGGACCAAGGTAGTTATTTAAATTGTGACAAACATATTATAACTATTAACAAATATGCAGAACTTGATGACGAGTTTAAATTTATAAAAGAGAAAATGTTTGATGCGCAAGTTGTGGATAGAAGATACATCGGAGTGGAAGATGTTAAAATATTTAATGATATTGCAACAAACAAATTGGCGTTTATCGGAACTGGGTTTCATAATAATAATAAAATTGGCATTGTTACTGGCGAATATGATGTAAATCAAAATAGTTTGGTTGCGAATGAACTTACAACAGATTTGTCTAATTCCGACTGTGAAAAAAATTGGGTGTTTGTTGACTTTAAAAAGGAAACGCATATTGTTTACAAATGGAATCCATTACAAATTTGTAAACTTGATAAATCGTCTAACAAAATTAAACTAGTCGAGACCCGAGAACTGCCTAGAATATTTAATCATGTTCGCGGGTCGTCATCTGGGTTTAAATATAATACTAGTGATACCACTAGTGAAATTTGGTTTGTGGTTCATCTTGTATCTCATGAAGAGCCACGACATTATTATCATATGACAGCAGTGTTTGACACTGATATGCAATTATTGCGTTATTCAGCACCCTTTAAATTTGATACTGAACCAATTGAATATTGTCTCAGTTTAATAGTAGAAGATGAACGAGTATTGATGAATTATAGTACGTGGGATAGGACAACACGAATAGGAATTTATGATAAAAAATATATAGATTCTATCACAAAGTATAAGGTATAATGTATACAATTTGTGCAATAAGTATAATTATTTATTTCACTAATGCAATTATGAGTTTATTTCGTTCTTCGGTAACCATTACAGTAGGCAGATATTTTATTGTTGAGTTAAAATAGCACTTACATATAGATTACCCGCATTCATACTATTATTATTAGTTTGAGATACTCCCAACTGGTAAGTATCAGTAAAAAGAGCAATAGTATCAGTCATAGTTATAGTAGTATTATAAGTGCCGTCGTATGATATTATTTGAGAAGCAAATATATTACCGCTATACAAAGTTGGATATACATCAGAAGTTAATCCACTCAAATAACAATATCCGCTTACCTGATAAAAAGTACTTGTTCCTTGCGTAAAATTACTATCAAATGTTATAGAATATGTTATTTGATAATTCCCACCAATAACCGAAAGAGAAGTTCCACCTGCTACTTTACCTCCTGACGCTATACTACCAGCGTTAAAAGTAGGAAAACAATATATATTCTTACCATTTACAAATGTAGCACCATTAATAGTTGAAGTGTTAATATTTCCTGTTGTAATACCATTTAACCCTTGAATACTTGCTCCAAAAGCGTCGTCCCCTGAACTTAAAACTTGATTTATATTAGGCGTTGAACCTGACGGCGGATATGCTGACCCATTAATATTTACTAAATCTATATTATTTAATCCAGTCATACTTGCTCCAACAGCGTCATTTGAAATATTTAAGACACCTGCTAATCCGTAAGGGGCAACAGGGAAAGGCGGATATGCTCCTCCATTAATAGTTGAGAGTGTAATATCCAAAACATTAGTAATATTTGCCGTATTCATAAAATCTATATTCAAACCTCCTGTTGTATTTCCTGCTCCTAATACACCTGCTAAATTAGGTGTTCCAGCAGGAGGCGGATATGCTGACCCATTAATATTAAGCACTCCATTTAACGCACCAGTATTATTTGTAAAAGTAATAGTAGAAACTCCTACTCCATTAAGGGTAAGGTCTTGAATATTCGTAATTGATTGAGCGGTTGCGTCGTTTCCTGCCGTTAGAACCGCAGATAGAGTAGGAGTAGCACCACCACCAGCGAGAATAGAAGACCAATTTGCGGTAGTAGCAGCACCACCATTAGTAAATATACTGACTTGCGTAGGAGTTATTTGAACTTGCTGACTTGTAGAAGTAGCAGGTTGGTTGTTTAACATAGAAATTGAACCTGAATTAATCGTAGCAGTAGAAGTAGTATTACCACCTGAAAAATTAATAGAACTTGCTATAAGAGCGCCATTTGTAATTTCCGTATGATTTTGAGTTGTAGTTGCTGGTGATTGTATGTATAAATTTTGAAAGGTAAGAGTAGCATGTTCGGATGAAATTAATGGATTTTTTAATAAAACTTCGCTAGTTGCAGAATTTAAATATAATCCATTAGGTGCAGTAACTGCTAAATACCCAGTTACTGGGGATGTCAAATATTTACTATCTTCTATCCAAGGATAAGGGGTTGACATATATATATATATCAAATTAAATATTATAGTGTATTACATAATATTGCATTTTATATGGAAGAAATTAAAACATCTAATACTGGGTTTTCACTTATTAATGAGGATTTAATCAATTGTGGATGTACTGCAACAAATGGGATGGGTCACATTTGTTGCAGTATGGTAATACATGATAATCTAAATTAAAAGGTGAACTTTGGCCTGTTGCTTGCAAATTAAATCCATATTTATTTAATTCTATATTTAGTATTTAGTAAACGGTTTAAATTATTTTAATATACATTATTATAATGGATAACTTAGATGAAATTATTAAAAATCAAATGATTTTTTCATATGAAAACAATGCTGCTTTTCGAAATCAAATAATAAATACATTTAATAGTCATTATATACAAAATATTAAATATCATATTATGTGGTTATTTTTTCACTCATTTTCTTTTGCTTATCCTGACATTCCAAGTGAAGAATATAAAATGGAAACAGCTAATTTTATTTCAAATATTATACCCAAAAATTTGGGCGGTTGTGGTGGATGCCAAAATGATTATAAAACATATATTGAAAAGCTTAATGTATTCAGAATTGTTTCTTCTAAGCAAGAGCTATCTACGTTTTTTGTTGATTTACATAATTATATTAATAATAAAAAATTTGACCAACAAAATCGAAATATTACAAATAATTTTTTTAATATTCTAATAAATGAAAACGACAAATTAGTTTCTCCAATAAATTGTAATTATGAAGATGTTAAAAATAAGTATGAACAAATAGATTATATTACTTTATTAGAAGCAAAATTTAGCATAAATATATTTAAACTTATTGAAAATAAGTCTCTTGCCACGTTTTATGATATATTTAATAAACTAAAATTTGATTTATATGATAATAAATTTAATATAGGTATTTCCATAACATAAATTATATTTCATTTCATTTATTGAAATATAATTTTTAAAATAAACTTGGACTATGATTTGTTACCTTAAGAAGGGGAACTAAAAACCCACCAGGATTTGGTATTGGTCCTAATACTCCTCCTATAAGGTCATATACACTACCTGGTCCATTACCAATCGTGTTAATATACCATTGTATATATTCAGCCGAAGCTGACCATTCGAAAGCAACTGTTTCATGGGCTGTAAGGAGTGGACTCTTCCAATAGCATCTATAAAATACTGGTTGAACTGGCGATAACACCCCTGTGTCAATAAATGCTTCAACACAATCGCAAGTTGTTAAAGTTGGATTTCGGGTCACCGTGTTGCAGGCCGTAATAGGTGTCATGGCAAGCTCTGTTTGAGCTGGATTTAAACTACAATAATAATTATAAATGGTATAGTTATTTCCTGGTGAGCAAACCCCACCAGTAGCCACACCAGTAGCCAATAAAGAACCAGGGTTTGTAGTAGCATAAGCAAAATATGCTTCCCACGTAGTACTTACAGAAGTTCCACTTCTAAAGTAGTGTGTGTTAAGATTTACTATTGAATTTATTCCACCAGTTGCACCTTGCGCTCCTTGTGCTCCAGTTGAACCTGTATCACCTTGTGCTCCAGTTGAACCCTGTGCTCCAGTATGACCTGTGTGACCTTGTGCTCCAGTATGACCTTGTGCTCCAGTTGAACCCTGTGCTCCTGTTGAACCTGTATCACCTTGTGCTCCAGTTGAACCTTGTGCTCCTGTTGAACCTTGTGCTCCTGTTGAACCTTGTGCTCCAGTATGACCTGTGTGACCTTGTGCTCCAGTATGACCTTGTGCTCCTGTTGAACCTGTATCACCTTGTGCTCCAGTTGAACCTTGTGCTCCGGTTGCTCCTGTATCACCTTGTGCTCCAGTTGAACCTTGTGCTCCAGTTGAACCTTGTGCTCCTGTTGAACCTTGTGCTCCAGTTGCTCCCTGTGCTCCAGTATGACCTTGTGCTCCAGTATGACCTTGTGCTCCTGTTGAACCTTGTGCTCCTGTTGAACCTGTATCACCTTGTGCTCCAGTTGAACCTTGTGCTCCAGTTGAACCAGACCCAGTTGCACCCTGTGCTCCTGTTGCTCCTGCATCACCTTGTGCTCCTGTTGAACCTGTATCACCTTGTGCTCCTGTTGAACCTTGTGCTCCAGTCGAACCCTGTGCTCCAGTTGCTCCTGTATCACCTTGTGCTCCTGTTGAACCTGTATCACCTTGTGCTCCGGTTGAACCTTGTGCTCCAGTTGAACCTTGTGCTCCTGTTGCTCCTGTATCACCTTGTGCTCCTGTTGAACCTGTATCACCTTGTGCTCCTGTTGAACCTTGTGCTCCTGTTGAACCTTGTGCTCCAGTAGAACCCTGTGCTCCAGTTGCTCCTGTATCACCTTGTGCT
>Ga0315283_10000386_pt1 | contig 32172 bp, 32 predicted proteins | sample YL17G09_0_MG_FD_204541 | JGI IMG/M metagenome (GOLD analysis project Ga0315283, IMG submission 204541) | Sediment microbial communities from Yellowstone Lake, YNP, Wyoming, USA - YL17G09_0 | ecosystem: Environmental > Aquatic > Freshwater > Lake > Sediment | place: USA: Wyoming | collected...
TGGCCTGATGAAGTGCTTGCCTTCAAGGGTATGGCCGGCATGCCGCGGTTTGAAGGGAGCAGAGACAGGCTCAAGCGGCCAGTTGCCGATCCGCTGGCATGAAGTATCTGCTCGATACATGCACGGTCTCTGATTTCGTCAAAGGCCAGCCAAATGTGCTGGCGCGCGTCAAGGCAACATCGCCGACCCTGATAGCCGTATCAGCACTCACGCGCATGGAGGTCGATTATGGTCTCGCGCTCAACGCCGAACGGGCAAGGAAGCTCACCCCGGTGCTTGACGCCTTCTTTTCAACCATCGCCACGCTGCCGTTCGACGAAGCCGACGCCCAAGCCGCTGCCGCCATCCGTGCTGCGCTCAAGACAAAGGGACAGCCAATGGGAGCTTACGACGTGCTGATCGCCGGAACGGGACTGGCACGGGGGCTGGTGGTGGTCACTTCGAATGTAGGTGAGTTCAAGCGGGTGAGCGGATTACAGGTCGAGGACTGGAGATGAATTCGCTCCGAACGCTGAGTGTCGGCTACTAGCAGGGAAGCGGTCGGTCAGCGTGGTTCTAAAGTGGCAGCGCCAGTGGCTGCAGTTGGCCGCCTCCGGCCGTCGGCTTTGACGGATTCGCGCAACCAAACCCCTGAAGGGCGCAGATTCGCCTGGGCGACGCAAGCCGTCACCTGTGATCTGCGTGTCGCCAACCTGATCGAACTGGAATGATCGCGCACATACCGCGGGTTCGACAGCGAACGGCGCGGATGCTCCTGCGGCGACGAGCCCGCTGCGGCAGTTTCGGCAGCGAGCTGCGGACTACGTCGTCGGTTTTGGCTTTCGACCGGGGGCTACAGGCGGGATATAGCCTGACACCCGACACTGCCACGCATCAATCCTCTTGCCGTCTTCGAAGCGGGTCAAATTGCACATGATGACCGCCGTCGTAGCTGCCAGGCCGAGAAGCTGCCGGCGCACCGTGGCAAGTGGCACGCCCATCTCTTTGGCGATCTCCAAATCGAGCCGTTGACCGTATTTCTTCAAGCACTGCAGGATTTCGATCACGGTTCCTGTCCTTGGAAAGGCCGATAGTTTAACAGCGCCCAGACGATGTCGGTTCGTTGTTCGCTTCCCTTGGGCATGGTTATCGGGATCAGCTTCACTCCGCCGGAGAGGACATCGTCGCGGCCCGTGCTGTCGAAGTACGACGAGGCTGGGGTGGGCGCCGACGGGGACGAAGGGGACGCTATGCGCTTCATGAAACCTCTTGGGCAAAGTGGGCGCTACGGTTCTACGCGCCAAGGCCGGGGGCCTCAAACTCGCGGACGGCCCGAAAGCACGGCCTGTGCCGTGCTCCAAGGACCGGCAAGTCGAGGACTCGCTGTCCGGCCGCATCGCTGCGGGGAAAAACTGCTCTCGGCCGATGCGTTCGAACAACAGCTATGTGCACATTTCCACGCGCTGCGCGAAGTGCCGCAACTGGCCGCGAGCCATCTGATCGTCGACGGTCGCCGTTCGACCCCCGCGGACAAACCACATCGGCCAAAGCGGTCGTCGAGCGCACGTACTCGGTCTCGTACTGAGCGAAACGCGAGCCTCGGTCCGCTACAATGCGCCGTCGATACGCCGGTGGTCCCATAGCCGTTACTCCAAATCGAGCCCCCTTGCGGCCGACTGACAAGCCGCAGACCAGCACCGATCTGCATCCTCGAATTTGTCAAGGACGATGAGGGACGACCACGTGGCTGATGACGTCGTGATTGCGAGCCGGAACGACCTTGAGGCTGCGCTGACATCGATGGCGCGTGCCCATCGTATGGTCTTCGTCGCCGGACTGCCGGGTGTCGGCAAGAGCCTGTTCATCCGCGAACTGGCGAGGGTGGCACATGGGATGAGGCGCGACGTGTATCTTCTTCAGTGGGATGTCGCGCGGCCCTCCTTCGTGTCGCAGGCCATCCTCGCCCGGTATCCTGAGCACGACGGCGCCGCTCACCCCGTAGTTCGCAAGGCCGTCGGACGATGGGTGCGCAAGGCGGTATTCCGCTGGCACCGGGAGCATGAAACATCATCGGGCATCTTGATCGGCGAAGTGCCGTTGATCGGCAACCGTTTGATGGAATTGGCCCAGGTGCATGCGGATGATGCAGAGCCGCTACTGGCTGGGCCACAGACGCTATTCGTCACGCCCGTGCCATCGGTCGCGGTGCGCGCAGCGATCGAAAGCGCGCGCGCCCGAACGTTTGCGAATCCAGCCCACGCACGTGAAAGTGCCGACGCGCCGCCCACCTTGTTGCATGAACTTTGGCTGGACACGCGAGCGCTCGCAGTGGAAATGGGTGCGGCTGCGCCCGTCTCGGACTCACAGGCCCCGTTCGACCCGGAGACCTACGCAGCCGTCTATCGCCACCTGCTGCGCCGCCGTAACGCGGTAACGGTGCGAGTGGATGTGCAGCTGGAGCAGAACAGGTCGGTTTACGATCTTGCTGTGCAGGCAACCGACATCATTCCCACCGGCGACGAAGCCGCTGAAATCCTGACACACCTTGAACGCGAGCACACGACAGCCGAGATCGAGGCGGACGTTGCTCGCTGGTTCTACTCGATTTGACGGCGCAGGCCCAAGCGGCGTTGAAACGGGAGCCGGTGCGCTACGCCGGCAACGTGTCGAGCTTGGCATGGGTGGTACATTCGGAGGTCGTTGCGTTCACGCTTCGACCGGAGCACATGAAGCGATCGAATTGCGCGACGGCGCCGCCGCGCGCTACGGAGGCAAGGGGTCCGTGCCGCCGTCAAGAACGTGAATGTCGATATCGCTCAGGCCGTTCAGGACATGGACGCTCTGGACCAGGGTGCGATGGTGTCCCACCGCAGCGGTGAGACCGTCGATGGCTTCATCGCCGACCTGACCGTCGCCCTCGGCACCGGCCATCGCAAGACCGGTGCGCCTTGTCGTGGCGAGCGCGTCGAGAAGTACAACCAACTGCTCCGCATCGAGGAGCGCCTGGGGGCGTCGGCCGTTCACGCGGGACGCAAGGCATTCGTACGCGGTTGAGTCGCCGCGTTGCCCCCTGCCGCGCGTCAGCCGCGCACGACCGTCACCGCACATTCGGCGTGAACGATGACCTGCCGTGCGACCGAGCCAAGCAGCCAGCGGTTGAATCCCGTATGCCCGCGATGTCCGACGACGATGTGGTCGATGCCGTGGCGCTCCGCATGTAGAAGTAGCTGCTCGGCAGGATGTCCTACTGCGACCTCGAGCGTGGTCCTGATCGCGCCGCCCGCCAATTTCGCTTTCAGCGGTTTGAGCAGATGCGCGCAGTGCCGCCGCCCCTGGTCGATCATCGCCTCGGTCTCCACCTCCGTGCCGAAGTCCGGGGATGCTGATGATCCTGCTGCGTGAAGAACGTCAATTGGTAGCCTTGCACGGAACCCGCCCTCCGCTTCACGTTCCGTTGGCCCAGGCAACGGAGCCGATGCCAGGGAACGTCATCACGACCGATCCGACGACGTGGACGGCTACGACTCCGCCCGCCATGGCGGCACGCCCCTGCTGCAACAGCGAAACGACCTCAGCCGAGAAAGTGGAGAACGTGGTCAGTCCGCCGCAGAAGCCTGTAATGATCAACAGGCGCCATTCCCCGGAAATTGCCGGCGCCGTCGCAAAATAGGCTATCGCAACGCCGATGATGCAGGCGCCGACAAGGTTCGCGACCAGGGTCCCTGGTGGCAAGTCCGGAAGGAGACTGTTGAGCTTGAGGCCAGGGCCCCAACGCAACAAGGCGCCCAGGGAGGCACCGACGGCGATTGCAAGAATGGTTTTCAACGCGGCCTGTCCTCCGGAGGTCACATCTCGGACAAGCGCGGCAATGAACCTACTCGACCCGTCCCCGGTTCGAGCGCAGGCATCATCAGCCAGACTTCGGCGGTCAAAGGAGGAATGCCATCTCCTGCGCGTATTATTACCCGAACCCGCCGCAGTCAACAACCGGACATCATCCTTATGCCAACTGCCGACACACCTGGCTGGTTTACCTGGGCGGTGCGCTCGGCGTGCTTCGCCGCTCTGACCGCGATCTTCGCCAAGATGGGCCGCGAAGGCATCGATTCCGATTTCGCAACGCTGGTTCGCACCGCCGTCATCCTGTTTGTCCTTGCCGGGTTCGTATTCTATGCGGGCAAGTGGAGCAACCCTTTCGAACTGCGTCCCCGGACCGTATTCTTACGTGAATGGCCCGGAATATTTCTGGTGGGTGCCGGCGTCGTGGTATTGGCATTGAAGCGTTGAGCCCCGCTCACGGTCATCAGCGCAGCACCGATCGCCAGCGGCTGTGGATGTGCCGGGCGCAGGCAACGCAAGGCTTGGCCGTGCCCGTTTCCCGCCCGATGCGGGTTCTGCTCCGGCTCCTTCGTGGAGGCAGTATGCAAATCACCGTCACTCTTTATGCGGCGTTGACAGTGGCTTGGGCCAGCGCCTTTGCACTGTCGGCCACCGCACAGGACCACCAGCATCCGATGACCGGAACCGTTGCGGTTCCAGCTGATTCCCGCCAACTGGTCACCTTTCCTGAGCCGATGCGACTGCACACGATCACCAGCATGCGCGACCACCTGTTGGCGCTGCAGGAAATCGCTGTTGCACTTTCCCAGAACGCGTTCGACAAAGCAGCGACCATCGCTGAACAACGGTTGGGCATGAGTTCGCTGGAGCGTCATGGTGCTGCCCACATCGCGCCTTTCATGCCGCCAAGCATGCAGGAGATCGGGACACGGATGCACCGGGCGGCCAGCCGCTTCGCGGTCGAAGCGCAGAACGCCAGTGTTGGCAACGATGTCCGGCCGACCCTCGCGGCGCTCGGCACCGTTATGCAACAGTGTGTGGCGTGCCACGCCGCCTACCGACTGCATTGACAAGCCGCTGAGAACTGTGTTGCCGGCGATCATCCCTTTGACCGTCTGCTTCCTGGCAATTCAGGTGGTGACGCTTACCGACCGGAGCTGGCCGACCGTCGGGCCGGGCGGTCGCGACCACCTTGGACACGGTACCGATCGGTCGCGACATGCAGATTCGCGCGGAAACACCGGCCTGCCCCTCTTCCAAGAGGCGTCGCACACGAGTAGGATTTCTTCACCAAAACGGGAGGAGACATCATGAACATGAGGCCGAAGCGTGTTTTCACGACCGCCATTGCTGCGGTATTTTTCTGCGTCGTGCCAGTCGGCGAGGCTGTTGCCGACGAGACGTGCAACTCGCCGTACATGAGCCGGTTGATCAAAGGCCAGGAACACTACCTGCATGTCTGGACACTCGGGGTCAAAGGCATCGGCGACGGCTCCGACAAGCTGGTGACGATCGATTCGGATCCGGCCAGCAAGACCTTTGGCAAGGTGATCCACGCGCTGTCGGTAGGCGGCCGCGGCGAGGCCCATCACATGGGCTTCACCGACGATCGCAAGTACCTGTGGGCGGGCCGGCTCGACGACAACAGGATCTTCGTCTTCGACGTCGGCAGCAATCCGGCCAAGCCGAAGCTGGTCAACACGATCAGGGATCTGGAGGCGACGACCAAGTACGTCGGCCCGCACACCTTCTACGCGTTGCCGGGCCGCATGATGATCCAGGCGTTGTCCAACGGCAAGGATCACGGTGGCGCCACCGGCATCGCCGTCTACAGCAACCAGGGCAAGCTGGTCTCCACCCACGACATGCCCAAGGGCATGAAAGAGATCGGGGGTGGCGACGGCTACGGCTACGATATCGCGATCAACCCGCAGAAGAACGCGATGCTCACGTCGAGCTTCACCGGCTGGACCAACTACATGATGGACATGGGCACCCTGATCAAGGATGCCAACGCGATGAAGAACTTCGGCGCCACCATGGCGCTGTGGGACCTGAAGGCGATGAAGCCGACCAGGGTGTTCGACGTGCCCGGCGCGCCGCTGGAGATCCGCTGGTCCCTCAACGGCAGCGACAACTGGGCCATCACGGCCACCGCGCTGACCTCCAAGCTCTGGCTCGTCAAGCAGGACGCTGCCGGCCAGTGGCAGGCCAAGGATGTGGCGACCATCGGCGACCCGGCCAAGATTCCGCTGCCGGTCGACATCTCCATCACGGCCGACGGCAAGGGCCTGTGGGTGAACACCTTCATGGACGGCACGACGCGCTACTTCGACCTCAGCAACCCCGAGGCGCCGAAGCAGACCTACTCGAAGGTGACAGGCAAGCAGGTCAACATGGTGTCGCAGAGCTGGGACGGCAAGCGCGTCTACATCACCTCCTCGCTGCTGGCCAACTGGGACAAGAAGGGTGCCGACGATGAGCAGGCCCTGCGCGCCTACAGCTGGGACGGCAAGGAGCTGAAGCAGGTCTTCGAGGTGGACTTCCACAAGGAGAAGCTGGGGCGCGCCCACCACATGAAGTTCAGCGCCAAGGCGAGCGCGACGGCTTCGCTGGACGCAGCGTCGGTGCAAGTCGCGACGGCGAAGTGATGATGCAGCTGCGCTGCGCGGTCGGCTGCATGCTCGCCTTCCTGGCAGGCATGCCGCTCGCGCAAGCACAGCTCCCGTCCCGCGCCCCCACGCAGGATTTCGTGGCGCCCGCGCCGGGCAGCTACGCATTGCCGCCGATCCAGCCGGCCGCCGATGGCTGGGTGCTGGAGGGAAACTGGCTGCCGCGCCGGCTCTCGCGCTACACGCATGGGGCACTGACGCTGCTCTCCTTCGTCTACACCTATTGCTCCGACCCGGTCGGCTGCCCGCTGGCTTACGCGACCTTCGACACGGTCAAGCGCCGGGTGCTCGCCGACCCGGCGCTGCGCGGGCAGGTTCGCCTGGTGAGCCTGTCCTTCGATCCGGCCAACGACACGCCCGATGCGATGCGTGCCTACGGCGGGGAGCACGCGCGCAGCGTCGACCTGCCCTGGCATTTCCTGACCACGCACTCGACGAAGCTGCTCAAGCCGATCCTCGATGACTTCGGCCAGGACGTCGAGATCGAACGGGACGCGCAAGGCGCGCCCACCAGGGCACGTGCCCACCTGCTCAAGGTTTTTCTGCTGGATCGACACGGGCAGGTGCGCGAGATCTACAGCACTGCATTCCTGCACTCCGACGTGATTCTCAACGACATGCGGACGCTGGCGCTGGAGTCCGCCGGGCAGGCACTGGCCAGGTCGCCGCCCCCGAAATGAACAAGCGCCCGGGCCGGATCCTGGCCCTCGGAGCGATCGCTGTCGTTGCGGCGTTGAGCGTGTGGCACTGGCGCGCCGCAGACGAGGGGGTCGGCGACGGCGCGGCGGCGTTAGGCTTGCCGCCTCTGCGACGGCCGGCGGACGTTGTGCCGGACCGAAGCCGCATCGAGCTGGGCCGCAAGCTCTTCTTCGACCGCCGGCTGTCGTTCAACGGCACCATGTCGTGTGCAATGTGCCACGTGCCCGAGGAGGGCTTCACTTCCAACGCATCCCGGACGGCGGTGGGCATCGAGGGCAAGAGCCTGAAGCGCAATGCGCCATCGCTGCTGAACGTGGCCTGGCAGTCGACGCTGTTTCATGACGGGCGGGAGTCTTCGTTGTCGACCCAGGCCTGGATGCCCTTGCTGCACCCCGACGAGATGGCCAACCCGTCGATCGGCCATGTGCTGCAGCGCATCCGTGGCATGGCCGACTATGACGGGCAATTCGAGCGGGCATTCCGTGGCGGCGGACCTTCGATGGAAACCCTCGGTGCGGCCATCGCTGCCTTCGAGGCCACCCTGGTGTCAGCGGATTCACGCTTCGACCGCTGGCGATATCGCGGCCAGAGCAGGGCGCTGACCGACATGGAGCAGCTGGGATTTCGCATCTTCTCGGGCAAGGGGCGCTGCACCGTCTGCCACCTCATCGGCGAGCAGCACGCGCTGCTTTCGGACGGCAAGTTTCATGTCACCGGAGCGGGCTTTGCGCCGCCGCCTGGTCGCTCGTTCGTCGTGCCACTTGCCCCTGGGGTTCAGACGGTGCTGACGGACGGTGACCTGGCTGCATTTACCGCCAGCGTGCCGCCCGATCTGGGCCGCTTCGAGATCACGCTCGACCCGGCCGACCGTTACGCGTTCAAGACGCCGAGTTTGCGCAACGTGGCCCGCACCGCGCCATACATGCACGATGGATCACTCGCCACGCTGGAAGAAGTCGTCGCCTTCTACGACCAAGGCGGTGGCAACGCGCCCGACAAGAGCGAGGCGCTGTCTGCGCTCGGACTCGACTCGGAGGAGAGACGTGCCCTGGTCGCGTTCCTGCGCTCGCTGGACGGTGCAAGTCTGCCCGATCTTTCGTCGAACAGCCGCCCATTGGCCGTGCCCTGACCGGTCGGTCGCTGCAATATTGCGATTCGTGCCGGCACGCACAGACTCGGTCGTCAGTCGCTTCGGCTCGACGGCGCGGGTCAGTGAATCGTCGACACGTGATCGAGCGCGCACCGAATGGCAGGCTCCAAGCGCCGGAGCCGTGGTGCGGTTAAGCCGATCGCGCAGCGCCGCCGGATCAGTGTCCGTCCTGGCCAGGCCACGCCGACCAACTGCGATTGGCCGGATAAACGGTGACAGCCGGTGATCGAAAGTAACCCACGACCGCCTCCTCCTGGCCGCCAACCGCTATTCCGAGCGCGATCGCACACCCAAACCGGTCATTCAGCGCACCGCCGATAGTCAACGAACGACTGTCGCGTAACCCGATCCGGGCCTTTACCCGATAACGGCATCGGCACGATGCAGGAGGGCGGGCGAAAGCGCGAGCCCGAGCGAAGCGGCAGTCGCCCGATTGACGATGAACTCCGAATGTTCGGGAAGCTCGAACGGCATTTGTGCCGGGTTCTCCCCACGCAACACGCGATCGATGAGGGATGCGAAGGACTGTGCCTGGTCGGCATGGTGCGTGCCGTAGCTCATCAGGCACCCCGCCTCGGCCGCGCGCCGCTCATCGCCGATGGCAGCGATGCCATGGCGAATCGCGGCACGGGCCATCGTCGATTCGTCGAACTGGAATGCGCCATGACCATCGATGATCGCGGCGCCGGTCATGAGTCCGGCGAGGCTCTCAAGCGCGGACTCGATCTCGGCAAGAGATTCGGCCGTTCGGACCTCGGCTATCAGCTCATGCTCGCCCGACGTTTCCTCCAGGCAGGCATTGAGCTCGGGAATATCGCCGTATCGCTGCGACCTGAGGACCAGCAGGGCCCGGACGGTCGGCACCATTTCGACGGCTCGCTTGATTGAAATGCCTGTCCTTTCCTTAGAAAAAGTCCGCTTTCGCGTCCGCTTCAGGATGGAAGATCCTGGACCGTTGCACGCAGCAGGTCATGCATGCGCGGAGCCCTTCCGATCGCTAGCCCTTCTCCGCCAGCAATGCCCGCTTCGCCGCCGCGAGTTCGGCGAGTCGCGCGCGGTCGACCTTCGGGAAGCGCAGGTCCAGCGACGCCAGCGCGTCGACAATCGCCGCCGCGACGACGGTCCGCGTAAACCACTTGTTGTCGGCGGGCACCACATACCACGGCGATCCCGGCGTCGACGTCGCGCGGATCATTTCCTGGTAGGCGGCCATGTACGCGTCCCAGCGGGCCCGCTCCTTCACGTCCGCGCTGGAGAACTTCCAGTTGTTCTGCGGCTCGTCGATCCGCTCCAGAAACCGGCGCTTCTGCTCGTCGCGCGACACGTGCAGAAAGAACTTGCGGATCAGCACGCCGTTGCGCGACAGGTAGCGCTCGAACGAGCGGATGTCCTGGTAGCGGTTGTCCCACAGGTCCTTGCCGACGAGTTGCTGCGGCAGCTTCTGGGCGGCCAGGTACTCGGGGTGCACTTTCACCGCCAGCACCTCCTCGTAATAGCTGCGGTTGAAGATGCCGATGCGCCCGCGCTCCGGCAGGCCCTTCATGCAGCGCCAGAGGTAATCGTGGTCGAGCTCTTCCGGGCTCGGCGCCTTGAACGAGCAGACCTGGCAGCCCTGCGGATTGACGCCCGACATCACGTGCTTGATCGTGCCGTCCTTCCCGGCGGCGTCCATCGCCTGGAACACCAGCAGAACCGCCCAGCGGTCCTGCGCGTAGAGCTTGTCCTGCAGGTCGGCAAGCGCCTCGCGGCCGATGGCGAGGCTCTCGACGGCCTTTGGCTTGTCCTCTTCGCCCAATGTGCCGGTGTCGGCCGGGTCGATGTCCTTCAGGCGGAAGCCGCGGCCATTCTCGATCCGATACGGGCGGGAGATCTGCCCTGCCGCCGTGACGATGCGCTTGAGGGAGGGTTTGTCGATGGTCATTGTCGCTCGCGGAGAAAAGGGCTCTCGATCGCGGGTCGCAAGCCATCGCTGCGCTTGCCCTGCGATCGATCGGCGCTCGAACACGCGCTGTCTTCATTCTGCAAGATCGCGTGCCTCGAGACAAGGGAAAGCAACGAAGGCCAATGCGCGGGTGCCGGACATCATGCCGCCTGGAACGGCGTCGGACTGCCCGGCGTCGGGCGCGCGCGGAGACGCGCTACAATGCTCCGCCGATCGACGCGCCCGCCTGGTCGCGCAGCACAGGCAGAGCACGCGGGGGAAAGATGTGCGGAATCGCCGGGTTTGTCCATCTCGATGGACGGCCCTTGACGCGCGGCAACGACGATCTGGTTCTCGGGGCGATGGGCGATGCCATGGGGCACCGCGGGCCTGACGACACGCAGCTCATGCTGTGGCAGAACGTCGGCTTCGTGTTCAAGCGCCTTTCCATCGTCGACATCGACGGCGGCCGGCAGCCGATCGAGACGCCCGATGGCCGGATCAGCGCCATGGTCAACGGCGAGATCTACAACCATCGCGAGATACGGGCGGCGCTCGGCGGGCGGTACGCGTTGCGCACGCAGTCCGACAGCGAGGTCATCCCCTTTCTTTACCTCGAGCGCGAGCTCGGGCTGTTCGAACCCGCGAACGGGATGTTCGCGGTGGCGCTGCTCGATCGTCAGCAGCGGCGGTTGCTTCTCGGTCGCGACCGTGCCGGTGTCAAGCCGCTCCTCTACCACCTGTCGGACGACGGCAAGCTGCTGGTGTTCGCGTCGGAACTCAAGGCCCTATTCGCGCATCCGGCCGTGCCCAGGGTGTTCGATTGGCAGTCCGCCTTCGTCGACTGGCTGGTGCCGGACGTCGTTCCGCGCGAGCTGCCCTCCGGTTTCCGCGGCATCAGGCATGTGCCCGCGGCGTCGATTCTGGACGTCTCGCTGATCGACGGCGGCTGCCGCGTCAGTACCTATTGGCAGGTGCCGGCGAGGGAGCAAGGCGCGCCGGTCGCGCCGGTGTCGTCCTACGTGGAGCGCTACGGCGAGCTGCTCGCGGACAGCGTGCGCCTGCGGCTGATGAGCGACGTTCCGTACGGGGTGTTCCTGAGCGGCGGCGTCGACTCCGCGGTGGTGACGGCATTGGCGGCGCGCGCAGGTCCGTTGCCGACGTTCACCGTCCTGAGCAGAAGCACGGTCGGCAGCGGTGACGCAGAGGCGGCGCGTGACGTCGCGGCTGGCCTCGGTCTGCCGAACCACCAGGTCCTGTTCGACGAGGAAAACCTGGGCCTGACGCCGGACGGCTGGCGCAGGATCCTCTACAGCTGCGAGATGTTCCCGGTGGGACCGGAGCAGCTCTTCAAATTCCATCTCCACGAATTTGCAAAGCAGCGCTACCCGGGGCTCAAGGTCATTCTGCTCGGACAGGGCTCCGACGAATGGACCGGCGGTTACCTCTCCAGGACCCTGGGCGAGCAGGACGCGTGGGCACCAAGCGACTGGGGCCGGCTCGGTGAACGGCTGCAGTCGACCGCCACCGCGCGGGCAGCCCGTCTGGCCGGGCTTTCCGACAGTGACGCCGACCTGGTGCATTTCGGGGTGCTCGATCGATCCTGCATCCCCGGTGCGGTGCGCCCGGGCACTGCACCTCACACATGGGAACTGTACGCCGGCCACTGGCGACAGAACCTGGATTATCACCTCTGGCACGAGGACCGCACGGCCGCAGCGCACGGGGTGGAAAGCCGGGTTCCGTTCCTCGACTATCGGATCCTGGAGCTGCTGGCCACGATCCCGGAGCAGCACCACGCGGAACTCTTCGTCGACAAGCAAATACTCCGGCGCGCCGCGGCGGGCCTCCTGCCCGCGCGGATCGCGCAGCGCCGCAAGGTCTATTTCTACCACGGCCGGCAAGAGCACCACGCCTACAGGATGATGTACTCGATCCTCGCGGCCAATCGTGGCGAACTCATCGACCAGGCCATTGCCGGGTCGATGCGCACGGGCGGTCCCTTGGTCCCCGACCGGTTCCGGACGTTCTTCCAGGACGTCGGCCGCTTTCCATCGGTCCGCCAGATCGCGCGACTGCTCCAGCTCGTCAACATGGGCGTGCTGGCGGATCTTGCCGCCAGCCAGTGGACCTGCCGTCCGGGCTCGTCGCCGCCGCCGATGCGTGAAGTTGTCTTCGACGACTGGATGCTTTCGCCCGCTGGCCGGCGTGCACTCCGCCAGTCGGCGTCGACCAGGCCACCGGACGACATGGTCGTCGGGTTTGCGCCCGGAGTCAGCCTGGTCGAGGTGAAGGCGGGCGGGCTTGGCGTGCCCGCCCTCGGCTCGACCTTCCTGGTGCGCGAAGAGGGCATCCTCACGTCGGCCATCGAGTCGCGGACGTGGTCGCAGTTCCTCGCGCGCCTCGACGGCAGGCGAACCCTTGGCGAGATTCTGGCGTGGCTGGGACTCGACAGGGAGCAGATTCTGCAACCGCTCGGCGCAGCCCTGGACGACGGCGTGCTGGTCGACGTCGAAGACGCGCGGCAGGGCGCCGCGGCGTGACGGTACAGTGCGCGCGGCGCGCGTCTGCGAACGCGGGCGGCGCCCCGCGCTCGCCGGCGGCCTCGAGCAACCGGCTACCGCGCCAACACGATGGCGTCGTCGCGCGCAAACGCGATGCCTACCGCGGCATCGCGCTCGCGCAGCGTACGCGCGTCGCCGTCGAACACCAGCAGTTCACCCCAGGCCGTGACGACCACGTACTCGACGCGGCTGCCAAGGTAGGCGCCACGCTTGATCACGCCCGGCAGCAGGCCCTGCCCGGCACCGACGACGCGCAGCCGGTGCGGCCGCACCGCCAGCGTCACGAGCCCCGATCGCAGGCCCGTTGCCGGCACCGGCACGGTGACGCCGCCCGCGGCAAACGCAGCATTGCCGCCATGGTGGGTGAGCTCGCCGTCGACCAGATTGGCGTCGCCGATGAAGTCCGCGAGAAAGCGGCTTTCCGGCGCTTCGTACAGCGCCTGCGGCGCTCCCTGCTGCGCGATCCTGCCGCCGTTCATCACGATGATGCGATCGGATACCGCGAGCGCTTCTTCCTGGTCGTGCGTGACGTAGAGCACGGTCAGGCGCAGCGACTGCTGCAGCTCGCGGATCTCTTCGCGCACGCGCCGGCGCAACTTGGCGTCGAGGTTGGACAGCGGCTCGTCGAACAGCAGCACCGCCGGTTCCAGCACCAGCGAACGTGCCACCGCGACCCGTTGCTGCTGGCCGCCCGACAGCTCTGAGGGCAAGCGGCCCTCGAGGCCGGTCAAGCCGATCATGGCGAGCTTCTGCAGCGCCATCTCGCACGCCCTGGTCTTTTTCGTGCCCATCGATTGCGGCCCGTAGCAGACGTTCTCCAGCACGGTCATGTGCGGGAACAGCGCGTACGACTGGAACACCATCGACACGTCGCGCTCGTCGGCTGCGCGCAACGTGACGTCCTGGCCACCGATGCGCACCTGTCCGCTCGAAACCGGCTCGAGGCCGGCGACCATGCGCAGCGTGGTGGTCTTGCCGCAGCCGGAAGGTCCGAGCAGCGTGACCAGTTCGCCTTGCGCGACCTCGAAGGAAACGTCGTCCACCGCGGTGACGTTGCCGTAGCGTTTGGAAACGCGGTCGAAGACGACACCTCCGGTGGCGCTGTTCATGTCAGTTTCCCGTGGCAAGGACCGGGGTGGCCCGGCGGCCGAGGCGCGTTTCGCCGACCAGTTTGTGCATCAGCAACAGCACGGTCAGCATGAAGGCGATCAGCACCGATGAGTAGGCGATGGCCAATGGATATTCGCCCGCCTCCACCCGGCCGATGATGTAGACGGTGGCGAGGTTGTACTTGGCGGTCGCGAGGAAGATCACCGCGCTGACCGCAGTCATCGCGTGGGTGAAGCTGAACACCAGCGTGGCCAGGATCGCCGGCCGCAACAGCGGCAGGATCACTTCGCGCAGCGTGCGCACCGTGGAGGCCCGCAGCGTCGACGACGCCTCGTCCAGCGTCCTGTCGATCTGCGCCAACGCAGCCACGCCCGCGCGCACGCCCACGGGCATGTTGCGAAACACGAAGCACAGCACCAGGATCGCCATGCCGCCGGTCAACTCGAGCGGCGCGACATTGAAAGCGACGATGTACGACACGCCGATGACCGTACCCGGAATGGCGAAGCTCACCATGGTCAGGAACTCGAATGCGCGGCGACCCACGAAGCGATGGCGGGTGATGACGTAAGCGGCAAGCAGTCCGACCACCGCGGTCAGCGGCGCCGCCACGGCCGCCACGATCACCGTCGTGAAGAAACTGTTCCACGCCGAACCGGTGAACGCGAAGCCATGCTCGCCCCAACCGGCCGCGAAGCCCGCGGCGAAGTGGTGCAGCGTCAGCGTCATCTCGCCGCGACCGATGTCCTTCACGAAGCCGCCGGTGAGGATGATCGCGTAGCAGACCAGCGTGAAGCCGATCCACAGCGCGGCAGTGGTGAAGCAGCCGAGCCAGAGTGGCCGCGGCAGTTGCGCGTGCAGGCCTCCGTCGCCCTTGCCGGTGACCGTGACGTACGACAGCTTGCCGACCCACCGTTGTTGCAGCCAGAACGCGAGCAGCGTCAGTCCGAGCAGCACGGCGGCGAGCGCAGCGGCGCGGCCCGGATCGTGCTGCGCGCCGGCAACAGCAAAAAAAATCTTGGTCGACAGCACTTCGAAATTGCCGGCCAGCACGATGGGATTGCCGAAGTCGGCGAGGCTTTCGACAAAGCCCAGCAGAAAGGCGTTAGCCAGCGCCGGCCGCAGCAGCGGCCAGGTGACGGTGCGAAAAACCCGCGCGCGCGACGCGCGCAATGTCTGCGCGGCTTCCTCCAGCGCGGGGCTGATCGCGCCCAGCGCGCCGTGCAGGATCATGAACGCAATGGGCGAAAACGTCAGCAGTTGCGCGATGGTGACGCCCGGCAAACCGTAGAGCCAGCGCGATCGCGGAATGGCGAACGCGCTCTCGAGCCAGCCGGTGACCAGGCCCGTGCGGCCGAACAGGACGACCAGCGCCAGGGCGATGACGAACGGCGGCGTCACGATCGGCAAGATGGACATCAACCGGGTGACACCCGCGTAGCGTTTGCCGCCGCGCTGCGCCACCAGCGCGAGCACCAATCCAAGCAGGGTCGACAGCAGTCCGACCACTGTCGCCAGCAACGCGGAGTTGATGGCGACGCCGCAGCGCCCGCCGCCGATCAGACAGGCGAGACCCCAGATGTCCTCGGTCAGCAACCGCTGCACCGCCAGCGCCGGCGCAAATGCGCCCTTGCTGTCGAAGAGCGCGGCCAGCAGCGATTTGCCGACCGGAAAGAACACGAAGAGGGCGAGCAGCACCGCGATCGCCACCACAATGGTCGCTACGGTCGCGTCGCCGCCAAAGAGTCCGCGGCGGGCGAGCGCGCGAGCAACCACGACGGCGAGCGCGCCGAGCGCCACCGCCGCGCCCCAGCCAAACGAGGCGCCCGCGGGTCCGGCCGCGAAGCCCGCCGCGAATGCCCACGCAAAGCCCAGGCCAGCGCCCCACGCGGTCGCGCGATCGTGGCCGCGCCACGCGCAGAGCAACGCGGCGGCGGCGGCCGCCAGCAATGGCCAGAACGAAAGTTCACCTGCCAGCGCCCGCGCCAGTGCGGACGCTCCGCCGGCAAGCGCCCAGGGTGCGGCGGCCAGCGCCAGCAGCGCGAGGGCGGCGGCGCCCAGGATCGCGCGATCCCGCCCCGCCGGCACGAAGACGGCCGGAGCGAGTGCTGCTGCGCTCATCGCCTACCCGCTTACTTCGGCAGCGTCGAAACGTCCTTGTCCCATTTGGTCAGCAGGCGCGTACGCTCGGCCGAGGAACCGTACTTGACGAAATCGTAGTTGATGAGTTTTGCCTCGGCGAGCTTGGGCGCCTGCGGCGGCACGGCGGCGGTCTTGTTCGACGGCACCTGGAAGCTGACTCTCAGGTTTCCGGCGATCGACTGTGCTTCTGCCGTCAATGCCCAGTCGTACCACTTCCTGGCGTTCTCCATGTTCTTGGCGCCCTTGATGATGCTCATGCTGCCGATCTCGTAGCCGGTGCCTTCGCAGGGCGACACGATCACGACCGGCGCTCCACCCACGGCCTGAACCACGGCATCGTGCTGGAAGGTGATGCCGACCAGACTTTCTCCGGTGGCGGCAGCGCGCGCGGGTGCGGCGCCGGACTTGGTGTACTGGTTGACGTTCCTGTGCAGCGCCTTCAGGTACTCGAACGCCTTGTCTTCGCCCATCAGCTGCACCAGCGTCGCCAGCATCGTGTACGAAGTACCCGAGGAGTTCGGGTTCGCTACCTGCACCTCGTCCTTGAACGCGGGCTTGGCCAGGTCCGCCCAGCACTTGGGCGCCGGGATGTTCTTCTTCTTCAACTGGTCGCTGTTGTAGCTGTAGCCGAGGGCGCCGGCGTACACACCGACGGTGCGGAATTTCGAGGCTTCGGCCTGCCGCACGGCCCAGTCCTGCAACTCGGCGAGCTTGGCCGATTTGTACGACTCGGTGAGGCCCTCTTCGGCCGCCTGAAGATGCGGATCGCCGGTGCCGCCCCACCAGATGTCGCCGCGCGGATTGGCGGCCTCGGCCTTGATCTGCGCGTAGAACTCACCCGAGCTCTTGCGCGTCATCAGGACCTTGATCCCGGTGGCCTTCTCGAACGCCGCCACCATCGGGCGGCACCACTCCTCCTGCACCGTGCAGTAGACGACGAGTTCGCCTTGCGCCAGCGCCGAAAGCGGCGTTGCCAACGCCAGCGCGGGCAGCAACGCGCGCAGCCATTGCAGGGGTCGCAGCATGATTTCCTCCGTTGCGTACTCGTGGGAATGACGATGATCCCGGCTAGCGTAGCGCAAAGCGCGCCGCTGGTGGCGATCCGCGGATTGCCGTTGCGCACCCCCCGCAAACAAATCGTCGGCCTGTCCGCCTGCCTCGGCCACCGGCAGCGTACCCGCGGCACGATCCCGGGCGTTGATGGGCAGCTCGCAGCATTCCCCGGTGCGCCCGGCGGCCCGCGTCGCGCGCCAGCGGGCCGGCGAATTCCAGGTGGTCTCCGGGCATGCTACAGCTCCACCGTGCGCCGCTCGGTCAGCGAGGTGCGCAGCGCGATGCCGATACGCGTGGCCTCGGTCGCGTCGTGCAGCGTCAGCGCCGGCGTCTGATCGTCGCGCACGCAGGCGACGAAATGCGCAAGCTCGCGCCGGAAGGCGTCGGCAAAGCGCTCGTAGAATGTGGGCGTGGTTTCGGTCCGGATGCCCTGCGCATCCGCGATCTCCACCTGATTGAGGCGCCCATCGCGACCCACCGTGAGGCGTCCCGCGGTGCCGACGATCTCGGTGAGCGTCTCGTGACCGTGCGCCATCGTGCGCGAGGCATAGAAACACGCCATGCGCCCGTCGGCGAACTCGCAGATCGCCACGCCGTTGTCGATGTCGCCGCAGGCCGCAAGGCCCCCATGGACGGCAATGGTGCCCGTCGCAAACACGCGCAGCGCGCGGGGCGACCCCAGCAGCCAGCGTGCGAGGTCGATGTCGTGCACGCTCATGTCGATGAAGATGCCGCCGCTCTTCGGCGCAAAGCGCACGAAAAAGCCCGAGGGATCGTTCTGGTCGCAGGTCTCGGCGCGAACCAGGAAGGGCCGGCCGATGGCGCCCGCGGCGATCTTCTGCGCGGCGTCCTGGCAACTCGCGTCGAAGCGGCGCATGTACTTGATCATCACCTTCTGCCGCGGGCGCAGCGCCGCCTCGGCCTCCACTGCCAGGCATCCGCCGAGGTCCAGCGACAGCGGCTTTTCGCAGAACACATGCTTGCCGGCCTGCAGCGCGGCAATGATCTGCGGCGGATGCAGCGTATTGGGCGTGACGATGACCACGACGTCGACTTCGCGCTGCGCCAGCAGGCCCGCGTAGTCGGCGTAGAGGTTGCGCACACCCAGCGCGCTGCCGGCCGAGGCGAGTTCTTCGGCGCTGAGGCTGCACGCCGCCACCAGCGACGCGCCGGGAATGCGCCACGCCAGGTTCTCGGCGTGGCGCCGGCCGAGGCGGCCCGAGCCAGCGATGCCGATGCGAACGGGATCGGATTTCATGATGGTGCCCTTGCGCGCATTCGTCCGGGACTCGTCATCCCCGCACCGGCGGGGACCGAGCGTCGTTCATCGCGTGCAGCGAGACGGGTGACCAGAGTCACCGGGTCCCCGCCTGCGCGGGACGGGGGCGGCGAAGTGCATCGGCGCGACGCATCGGCGCCGCTCAACCCAGCTCGACGATGCGCCGCTCGCGCCAGGACGCGGTGGCAGCGTCGGCCAGCGCCAGCGCAGCCACGCCGTCGGCGATGGTCGTGCGTACCGGCTTGTGCTGCGTCAGCGCTTCGAAGAAATGTGCCATCTCGTTGGCGTAGGCCACACGATAACGCTCGAGAAAAAAATGTTCCGGCAGGTCGGTGACCACGCTCGCCGCAGTGGCGGCGGTGACTTCGGTGGGGCGGTGGTTGCCCGCCTGCAGCATGCCCTTGCTGCCGATCACTTCGAAGCGCTGGTCGTAGCCATAGGCCGCGCGGCGAAGGGTGTTGATCTGCGCCAGCCGCCCGCGGCGCGTGCGGATCGTCACCGCGGTGGCGTCGATATCGCCTGCCTCGGCGACCGCGGGATCGGTCAGGCAACTGCCGGTTGCGTAGACGCTGACCGCTTCGTCGTCGAGGATCCAGCGAAAGATGTCGAAGTCATGGATGAGCATGTCGCGAAAGATGCCGCCGGAGCGCTTGATGTACTCGACCGGCGGCGCGCCCGGATCGCGACAGCACCGGCAACCGGTTCACGTGCGCCAGCGCCGCGGCGGTCACGAGGTTGGTGGCCCCCACGCCCGATCGACGTCGTGCAGGCCATCATCCGCCGCCGGAAGTGCGTCTTGGCATAGGCAATCGCCGCGTGCGCCATGCCCTGCTCGCTGTGTGCGCGGTAGGTAGGGAGCTCGGCGCGAACCGCGTGCAGCGCTTCGCCCAGGCCCGCGACGTTGCCGTGGCCGAAGATCGCGAACACGCCACCGAAGAGCGGTTCCGGGCCGCGGCCATCGTCGACGCGCAGCGCGGCCAGATAGCGCACCAGCGCCTGCGCGACGGTGAGCCGCAGCGTCACGCCGCGCGCTCCCGCGACGCGCCGGCGCGCGAATCGCGCCAGAGGTCGATCAAGTTTTCGTAGTTTGCGCGAACCGCGCGCCGCAAACCGGCATCGTCGAGCCGGCCCGCAAGCCAGGCGCGCGAGGGCTCCTGAAAGATCGTGCGGCCCACGGCAAAGCCACGACAGGTGGTGCTGTCGCGGGCGTCGCGAAATCCGGCAGCGAGCGCGTCGATGGCCGCGCTCAGCCCGAGCAGCACCACGCCGCGGCAATGCGGGTCGCGCGCGGCGATCAGCGCATCGACCGCGCGCCATTGCGCCGGCGCCATCGGCTCGAGTTTCCACCATTCGGGGGAGATGCCGAGGTTGTACAGGCGTTGCATCGAGCGCAGCACGGTGTCGTCGGCGCGCGGCAGGTGCCTGGGCGGAATGATCTCCAGCAACAGCTCGTGGCCGGTGACCTGCACGGCGTCGTACAACGCGCGGACCTGTGCCTCCTGCTCCAGACGATGCAGCACCGGGTCGTCCGGGTGGTAATGCAGCAGGCACTTGACGATGTGCTCCCGCGGCCACGTCGCGAGCGTGGTGCCGATCGATCGGCCGCGATCGAACTGCAGCGGATTCGAGCCCGGCAATTCCACGGGACGGCCGATCCACCAGCCGCGACCGGTGGCGGCATTGAGCGCGTCCTGGCCGTAGCGATCGTCGCAGAGGATGCCCACCTTGCCGACCAGACCACGCTCGCGTTCGGTCTCGGCCACCGCGGCCACCAGCAACGATTTCAGCGCCGGCAGACGCGCCTCGGTGGCGCCGCTTTCCTGCGCCAGATCGAAAAAGGGATTGCGGTCGTCGAACGCAAACGCGAGCACCTCGTCGTGCGGCCTGCGCGGCGCGGTCACGCGGTGCAGCCGCGCGAGCGTGGGATCCTGATCCGGCCGCGGGATGGCATCCGCGTGCGCCAGAAAATGATCGAGTTCGATGCGCGTGGGCATCGCCGGCGCACAGCCGTGTCGCGACACCACCAGCGCGCCGCAGGCATTGGCATAGCGCGCGGCGCTGCCGCAGTCCTCGCCGCGCACCCAAGCGGAGAGAAAGCCCGCCGAAAATGCGTCGCCCGCGCCCAACACGTTCAGCACCTCGACCTCGACGCCCTCGCCGTTGAACGCGGCGTCGAGCGCCGCCGGAATCGCGCCGTCGATCACGGCGCACCCCGTCGCGCCGCGCTTGACCACCAGCACCGCCGGCGTGACCGCGCGCACGGCGGCCAGCGACGCCATGATCTCGGTGTGGCCGCCGGCAATGTTGAACTCCTCGATCGTGCCGATGACCAGGTCGATCTTGGACAGAATGGTCTTGAGGTGCGCGGTGACGTCGCATCCTTCGCGCGCCAGCGTTTCCACCAGAAAGCGCCCCAGCGCGTCGTCGCCGACGCGCGAGATCATTGCCGCTTTGAGGCCGAGGCGTGCGCAACCGAACGCCGTGTTCGCGGACGAACCTCCCAGATATTTGGCGAAGGTGGTGACGTCTTCCAGACGCGCGCCAATCTGCTGCGCGTAGAAGTCGACCGCGAAACGGCCGAGACAGATGATGTCGAGACGCCGGTCGGGCGCGAAGGGCGTGGTGTTGCCAAGCGCCACGAGTGCAATTATCGTTTCACGCCGGTTGATCCGAGACCCCGCTGGTCGATGCGACCGCTACAGGCAACGATCAATCCCAGTCGGCCGTCAGCCTACACCCTGAGGATCTGCGGTGGGTTGCCAGCGTGCGGCGCACTGTCTTGACGCCCAACGTACCAGTTGGCTGGCGGGCCGCCGGCACGAGCAATCGACGTAGCCAGAGCGCCGCCGGCGGCACGTCCGCTCGAGCGCCGGGTTGGGCGTACGTCTCTTCAGCCTGTCCAAGGTTCGAATGGAAGTCGTCATCAGCCGATCCATTACGGGATCACCTCATCCGCCCGCCCCAGCACCGACTGCGGGATCATGATACCGAGAGTTTTCGCCGTCTTCAGGTTGATGACCAGTTCGAATTTTGTCGGCTGCTCCACAGGCAGGTCGGCGGGCTTGGCGCCCTTGAGGATCTTGTCCACGCAGGTAGCGGCGCGCCGATCATTTCCGAGAACGTGGCCCGCTTGAGCGCGGGCAGCATCGGGCCCGGGGCTACGATCACGTCCATCTGGAGGCGTACCAACTCGGCGGCCAGCGCGGGGTAGCGCTCGGATCTGCGCTCGGATCTGCTCTCGGCCCCGTGTGGCTCGGTGACGAAATGCTCGCCGTACGTGTAGCCGAGTTCGCGCATGCCGCGCAGGAACGCAATGGTGCTCGGCCACGTCGGCTGAGCTCCCACCATGGGGGAGGTCAGCCCAAGACCAAAAATCGCGATTCGGTAAACCTTGCGCGCCGGCTGTGCGCCAGCGGCTCGCGCAGCGGCCAGCGCGGCGAGGCCGGCGAGAAAAACTCGCCGGTCGATCACTGGATCAGCTCGTCTGCGCGGGCGATGACGGAAGGCGGAAACTTCAGGCCGAGCGCGCGCGCGGATTTGAGGTTGAGGACGAGCGCGATGCGTGTCGGCTGCTCGAACGGCGTCGTTGCCGGATTGGCGCCCTTGAGCACGCGGTCGACGACTCTCGCGCAAAGACGAAAAGCCTCGTCGATGTCGAAGCCGCAGAAGACGAGGCCCCCGGCGGCAACGAAGTCCCTGTCGCCATAAACCGCCGGCTTGCCGGCGGCCTTGATGAGCCGAAGCAGGGGTGCGCTCAATCCGGCGATGATCGCGTTGGGTCCCAGGACGAGACCGTCGACATCGCCGAGGGCAGTGGGTGCGAGCTCGCGCTCCGCGTCGACTTGCGTCCGTATCACGATGCGGCGCAACGCCACGCCAAACGACGCGGCGCGCTCTTCATTCGCACGATAGACCGCCCCCGCGGACATCGACACCTCGACCACGCCAAGGCGCCGCGCGGTGGGCAGGATCTCGCGCAGGAACTCGAGCTGCTTGGACACGAGCTCCGCGGCCATGGTCGCAACGCCCGTCACGTTGCCGCCGGGACGCGCCAGGCTGACGGCCAAGCGCCCCTACCGGGTCGTTGGTAACGGTGACGATCGGGATGGTGCGGCTCGCCGCGTGCATCGCCCGCGCGGCTAACCCTCCATCGGCCAGCACTACATCGACACCCTCACCCGCGATCGTCTGCGCCAAGGCCGCGAGCCGCTCGGGCCCTTTCGCGAAGTGGAACTCGAGCGCGACGTCGCGACCTTCCTCGTAGCCGAGCGCCTGCAACTGCGCGCGGAACGCCGTGAACACGGAGCGCGTCTCGCTCGTGCCAGGCGACAGGATCGCCACCCGTGCGTCTCTCCGCGGACGCGGCTGCGCTTGAGCCTCCAGCGGAGCGACGAGGAAACCGGTCGCCAATGCACCGATGAACGCCCGGCGATCCGCCACGAAATCACCCCATAGACGATTGGAAGTCCGGCCGTACTACGCCTGCAGGGAGGCCTGGCTCGCCGCGGCGACCTGCCGGTGTTGGCGGACAACCACCAATCAACGACCGCTCTGGAGCGCAATGCGCACTGACTGCAGTTGGCCGGCCACTGCCAGCCACCGTGCCGACCCGCGCGGCCGCTGGACGACGTACAGCAGCCACCCGGAGGTGAATGGCCGGTGCAGATCGCAGGCCCGCCGCTCATCGCCGGGGGCCGTGCGGCCGTCCCCGACCCCAAGGAGCCGTTCAACTGCCGAGTCTCACCGCCGCGAAGCTGACATCGAGATTGCGGGCAAGAGCGCGGACTCGCTGGGCAATGGACCGGGAAATGCAAACGCCCGTGCCTTCACGTGGCCCGGTCAGGCACGGCACTCGACGTTCTCGGTGCGGCGCGTCGGCGTCGACGCCGAAGCAGTTGAGGGGCGGTGAACTCGCCCACAATGGCCTCTCAGCGAGCCCGCCTGGCTGATCTTCATGTAGGCTCAGTGCCCATCGCTCTGTCGCCGAGCATTTCTTTATCCCGTCATGTCACACAGCCTGCGCACTGCCCGATTTGCACAGATCTCGACCGCGCTTGCCCTGCAAACCGACCAGCAGTTGACCCTCCTCGTTGACGAGGCCGAACAACTGGCGACAGGCATCGGGGGCACCACCCTGGCCTTCGACATCGAGGGCGCCAGGGTATTCGCCAAGCGGGTGCGCCTGACGGATCTGGAACGGCGCCCCGAGCACCAGTTGTCAACCGCAAACATCTTCGAGCTGCCGACGTTTTGCCAGCGCAATGTCGGCTCGCCCGGTTTCGGCGTCTGGCGCGAGTTGGTCGCCAACGTGATGACGACCGGCTGGGTTCTCTCCCGGCAATTGGAGAGCTTCCCCTTGATGTACCACTGGCGTGTGCTCGCGGGCGCGGCCGCAGCGGGGGCGGCGCCTCTGCCCAATGAGTTGGCCGACATTGAAGGCATGGTCAGCTACTGGGAAGGCTCCGAGGCCATGGGCGTGCGCCTCAAGGCGCTCGCCGATGCCACTGCCAGCGTCATGATCTTTCTGGAGTACATGCCATGGAATCTGTCCACATGGCTGGACCAGCAGATGGCCGCGGGGCGCGAGGCGATGGAGTCGGCTTGCAGGATGGTCGATCACGGATTGACGGTCGACGTTCCCTTGATGAACTCCCTGGGGCTGCTGCACGGTGATGCTCACCACGACAACATCCTTACCGACGGGAACAGGCTCTACTTTGCTGATCTCGGTCTGGCCACGTCAGCGCGCTTCGCGCTCTCGAGCGATGAGCTTGGCTATTTGCAACACAACGCCAGCCTGGACCGCGGCTATGTGCTGGCCAAATGGGTCAACTGGCTGGTCAAGGCCTGGAGCCCAACGGTGCGCAGCCTCCGAGAGCGGATGGAACTCGTTCGCGCTATCGCGCAGGGACAAGCATTGCACCAGTTGATCCCGGACCTGCCTTCCAGCGTCGCTGCGATCATTCATCGCCACGCGCCTATCGCCACCGCCGTCAACGACTTCTACGTCAAGCTGCACAGTGACGGCAGAAGCGTTCCTTATCCCCGCGAGGACATCGAAGCCTTGCTGCGGCCCGCGACAACGTGAAAGAAGACCGTCGCAAGAGTTTCGCGGATGGCTTCCCCGGCGGGCCCCCCCATTGACGCGACGACGGCCAGGTCCGATGCCCGGGAGCTGTCCGTCGCCGGCGGCAGCAGCGGTGGTCGGGCGTTGCTGCAGGGCGTCCGCTTCGGAGGACGAGGCGCTACGGCTGGTTGTGGCCGCGAACTGCCTGTCGGCCTGCCATCCCGATTCGCTGAATTGCAGACGTTCGGGCATGGCGTTCCAGATGCATGCTCCGCCATCGGTCAGCCGAGCAGGAGTTTTCGCGCGGCGGTACGGGTCTTGCCGACCAGTTGCCGCTTGTCTGCGGCGTTGAGCTTCTTGATCGCCGCCTCCATCCGGCCGGCTTCTGACTGGTTCAGGCAGGCGAACTTGACGAGTAGCCGGCGCGGGGGATTGGCCCTTGTGTAACGCGCACCCTTTCCGGCGACGTGCTGTGCGTAGCGCACAGCCACATTGCGGGCGATGCCGGTGTAGATCGCTCCGCTGCGGCAGAGGATGAGGTATACATACCAACGTCTTGCCGCACGTGCTTGGGCCGCCCGCGCGCGGTGCGATAGGTCCGACATGGGTCCGATTCTACGGCCGCCCGGAACGCGACCGCTTCGTTCGTGGTCGAGGTGCTCAGGCCATAGCGGGCGCGCTGCTGTCGCGGCACATAGGGCAAACCTCGGCGCATCAGCATGGCGCCTCGGGCAGCGCCTTGGCTTCCTTCAGATCGCGCGTGTCGAAGCCTTCGGTGAACCAGCGGGGCAAGGAGGGCGCGGGCGGCGTCGCGCCTGCTCTGGCGCTGAATGCTGTGCTCGAAATGTCGCGGCGCCTCCCGAAAGCGACCCTGGACGATCAGCGGCATGCCGAGTTGGCAGTGAGCCGAGAGGAGGTCAAACGCGTCTTCGGCGCGCTTGGCGGCGGCCAGCGCCTGCTGCGCAACCTCGACCGCGGCCGCTACGTCGCTCCTCAAGAACGGGGCCTGCGCCACTACGTGGAGGAGCCGCTCCACGGCGACTGGAAAATCACCCCAGCCGACCCACCGCCCGCGCGATCAGTTCTTCCGCCTTGGCCGCATCCTCGACCACCCCGCCCAGCGTGAAGAACGGGTGGATCATGCCGGGGAAGCAGACATACTCGGTCGGCACGCCGTCGGCGGAGAGCCGCTGCGCGTACGCCTCGTTCTCGTCCACCAGCGGGTCGTGCTCGGCGCTGATGATCAGCGCCGGCGCCACGCCCGCGAGCGACGGGCGCAACAGCGGCGACGCGCGCCAGTCGGCCCGCTGGACGACATCCGGCACATAGAGGTCGTAGAACCAGCGCAGCGCAGCCGCGGTCAGCATGTAGCCCTGCGCGTTGCGGATGTACGAGTCGGATTCGCGCGTCATGTCGGTGGCGGGATAGATCAGCACCTGGAGCGCGATCGCGGGACCGCCTTCGTCGCGCGCCTGCTGCGCAACGACCGCCGCGAGCGTTCCCCCCGCGCTGTCGCCGGCGACGATCACGCGCGTCGGGTCGATGGACAGTTGCGCCGCGTTCGCGCAGCACCACGTGGTCGCGTCCCACGCGTCGTGCACAGCTGCCGGAAACGGATGCTCCGGCGCCAGCCGATAGCCGACCGACACCACGTTGCAATTCGCGTTGAGCGCCAGGCGCCGGCACGACGTGTCATAGCCCTCGAGGCTGCCCACCACCCAGCCGCCGCCGTGGAAATACAGCAGCAGGGGACGCACCGCATCGTCGTCGAAGGGCACGTAGACGCGCGCGGGAATCGGACCCTCCCGTCCCGGCAGGTCGATCTCGCGAACGCCGGCGATCTCCGGGCGCGGCGGCTGCAGCTTCATCCGTTCCGCGGTGTACACCACCCGCAACTCCTGCGGCGTCAGGCCGGTCGGCAGATCGCCGGCCAGGGCGATCGCCCGCGCTGCTTCTGGGGCAATAGTCACGCGTTCTCCCCTTGCAAACTGCGGCAGGCTCGCCGCGTGGCGTGAATATATCAGAAGCCCTTTGACATATCAGATAGCCGGTGAGATATTGCCGGACACCGGAAGGCCAAGCGGCTGCCCGGCCTCGTCGGTTTCATCGCGGTACGTCACCCCGGAGGCACCATGACAACCCAGGCAAGACGCAGTTTCATTCAAGGGGCGGGGGCGCTGGCGGCCACCATGGCGCTGCCGCTGTCGGCGCAGACGGTCATCCCGATCCGGGTCGCCAACCCGGCCGCGGACGACGATCCGATCGGCGTCGCGGCCGCCTTCTTCGCCTCGCGCGTGAAGGAGCTGGCGGGCAATGCGGTGGCGGTCCGCGTGTTCTCCCGCAGCGCGCTCGGCAACGAGAGCGTCGCCCTCGAAGGCACGATCGCCGGCAACATCGACGTCGACATCGTCAGCAATACGGTGCTGAGCGGCGTGGTGCCCGAGATCGCCGTGCTTGACGTGCCGTACGGACTCAAGAGCCCGGACCACGCGTGGAAAGTGCTCGACGGCGACATCGGCAAGACGTTCAACGAGAAGATCCACGGGAAGGGCCTGCGCGTCGCGGGCTGGTCATACGCAGGCAGCCGCTGCCTGATGACCCGCAGCAAGTCGGTCAAGGCCGTCGCCGATCTCGCGAACATGAAGCTGCGCGTGCCTCCCAACCAGACGTACAACGACATCGCCAAGGCCTGGGGCACCATCGCCACCACCGTACCATGGCCCGAGACTTACCTTGCGCTGTCGCAGGGCGTGGTCGACGGCATCGAGACGGCGCCGGGCCCCTCGTTCGACCAGAAGCACTATGAGGTCGCCAAATACCTGATCCGCACCGATCACCTGATCTATTTCCATCTGTGGGTGGTGTCGGACAAGTCGTACCAGTCGTGGCCGGAGCCGGTGCGCAACGCCGTGATGACCGCGGCGCGCGAGGCGGCGCTGATGAACCGCAGGCTTCGGCTCGAGCAGGAGCGCGGCGTCTATGACGAGTTCACGAAGAAAGGCGTCACGGTCGTGGTGCCGAACCGCGACGAGTTCGCCGTCAGGCTGCGCCCGGTGCAGGACGCCGTGAAGCCGGAGCTGCTGCCCACGCTGCAACTCATCCGCGCGGCCTGAGGAGTGTTCGACCGCAACTGCAGCGCGAATGCTTGACGCCGCCGACCGGCTCGCCAACGCGATCCGGACCGCGGCGGGCGTGCTGCTCGTCGTCGTGACGCTGGCCATGATCGCGGTGATCGCCGGCCGCTATGTCGGATTCGCCACCGCCTGGGCCGACGAAGTGGCGCGCATCGCCTTCATCTGGAGCGCGAGTCTGGGTGCGGCCTCCGGCACGCATCGGGGACTGAATTTCGCCATCCCGCTCATCGCCGCCGAACGCAGGGGCAGGACCAGGCAGGTTCTCGAAAGCGGCATCGCGCTGATGGTGGTGGTGCTCTGCGCGCTGATGCTCTGGGCCACGACGCAATCGCTGCCGGTGGCGAATCTTGCCCGCTTGCCGGCGCTGGGCATGACGGGCGCATGGTTCCATGCGCCCATCGCGATCTTCGCCGCGCTGACCGCCGCCTTCATGCTCGTCCGGATCGCCGCGCTCTGGCGCGAGCCGGCATGACCACTGCCGTCGAACCCGCATGGAAGCACTGATCATCGGCGTCATCGCCGCGTGCACGCTGCTGGTCGGCGTGCCGATCGCCTATGTCATCCTGCTGGTCTGCTTTCTGATCGTCGCCAACGATCCGTTCGTGAACCTCGGCGCGGTGCCGGCCATCTTCGTGCAGGGGATGGACTCGTTCATCCTGCTGTCGATCCCGCTGTTCGTGCTGGTGGGCGTGATCATGAACGCGGGCGGCATCAGCCAGCGCCTGCTGGATCTCGCCGTGGTTCTGGTCGGACACATGAAAGCCGGCATCGCGCATGTCAATATCGTCGCCAGCATGATCTTCTCGGGAATGTCGGGAACGACGACGTCGGACGTCGCCGGGCTCGGCCGGATCGAGATCCCGATGATGGTCAAGGAGGGCTTTCGACCGGAGACCGCAGCGGTCATCACCGCCGTGTCGGCGACCATCGGCCCCATCATTCCGCCCAGCGTGCCGTTCATTCTCTACGGCGCGCTCACCGGCACGTCGGTCGGCAGGCTGTTCCTGGGCGGCGTCGTCCCCGGGGTGCTGCTGGGCTTGTGGCTGATGGCCGTGGTCGCGTGGCTCGCGCACCGCGGCGTCATCTCGTCGGTGCGCTACACGCGCGGCCGGGCGAGCTTCGGCAACATCATGACCGCCGTGCGGCGCAGCGTCTGGGCGCTGCTGACGCCGGTGCTGCTGATCGGCGGCATGACCAGCGGCTATTTCACCGCCACCGAGGCGGCGGGCGTGGCCGTCGTCTACGCGATCTTCATCGTCCGCTACGTCTATCGCAGCGTCACCTGGCGCGAGCTGTTCGGGATGTTCTGCGAATCGGCCGAATACGTCGGCGTGATCATGATCATCGTCGCCGCGGCCAGCGTGTTCGGCTGGTTGGTGATCCAGGCCGGCGCGGCGGACATCTTCCTGAACCTGATCCGCTCGGCCGGCCAGGGACCGCTGATGACGCTGGTCGTCCTCAACCTCATCCTGCTGGTGATGGGCATGTTCATCGAAGCCACCTCGATGATCATTCTGCTCTCGCCCATCCTGGTGCCGCTGATCAAGGAGACCGGCATCGACCCCGTGCATTTCGGCGTGGTGTTCACGCTCAACATGATGATCGCCACCATCACGCCGCCGGTCGGCATCTGCGGCCTGATCGCCTCGCAGATCGCGGGCGTGTCGATGCAGCGCTTCACCCGCGAAGTGATCCCTTATGTCGTGGCCATGATCGCCTTCCTCTTCCTGATCCTGTTCGTGCCGCCGCTGGTGACGTTGCTGCCGAACCTGGTCTTCGGATGACAGGCGCCGGAGCGCGGATCGTGAAGCCGACCCAGAAGACGCTGCGCACCCACGCCTATGAGGTGCTCGAGGAACTGATCGTCACTCACGCGCTGAAACCCGGCGCCAACGTCACCGAAGAGGACCTCGCGCACCGGACCGGCATCGGCCGCACGCCGATCCGCGAAGCGTTGCAGCGCCTGGCCAGGGAGGGATTGGTGGCGATCCGGCCGCGCTCGGCGATCATCATCCTCGAGATGACGCATGCGCGGCAGCTGCAGCTGCTGGAGGCGCGCTCGGCGTTGCAGGAGCAGACCGTGCGCCTGGCGGCGCGGCGCGCCGGTGTCGATCAGCGGGCGACGATGCTGCAACTCGCGCAGGCCGTCGAAGACGCAGCCGTCATCGGCGACGGCGAGTTGTACTTGCGCATCGCGCGCGACATCCACTCGATTCTGTGCGCGGCTGCGGGCAACGAGTTCCTGCAGCGATTCATGGGCAGCCTGTACGTGCTCTCGCGGCAGTTCTCGTTCACGCACCTGCGGGAAGTGGATATTCCGCGGGCGGCGGGGACGCACGCCGGCATCCTGCGGGCCGTCGCGGCACGGGATGAAGAGGCGGCTGCCCGGGCATCGCAGGCGATGATGGCGTTTCTGCTGGAATTCACCGCGGATAGCCAGCGGAATGCGGCGACCGGGCGGCGGCCCAGGACGAAAGTCGATACCGCACGCGGCCGGGGCAAGGCATCTGCGCAGGTCCGGAGTCGGACGAACGGGCGCGCGCAATGACGGTCATGTTCTGGCTGCTTGCCGTCGGGCGGAGCAGGACGGCAAGCAGCAGCGGACCTGTCGCAGCTCCCGGCGGCGCGACGGCGATGCCGCGTATTCGCACTTGAATGCCTATCCTGCGGCGACTACGCCATCACGGGCGCAGCCCGCTGCGCAGCGGCAAACCCGCCTTGTCGAACTCCTGCTTCGCCCGGTCGCTCGCGCCGCCGGCGACAAGGGCGAGGCGCCGCTTTGCCTTCACGTCCTTGCGCTGCGCGAATTCGCCCGCGGCCTTGTCCCACCAGGCGTAGTCGATCGCCGCGGAGACCACCAGCGTTCCGTCCGCCTCGACGCCCACCGGAACCATGTTGCTCGTCCGCAGCTTGACCAGCCGGCCCTCCTTCTCGTTGAACCGCGCCAGCATCCGCATCGATTCGATGAAGAAGCGGACATTGGTCTCGCCCTGAACCTGCGCGGCGGCCCGGACCAGCGGCTCCATGCCGGAAATGCTGCCCATCTTCGCCAGCGCGATCACCAGCGCAGTCTGCAGCGACGGCGTGAACCACCGGTTGCGCAGGAAATCGCGCGTGGTGCGTCCGCTCACGCCCAAGGCCAGGAGCCGCGACTCGTTCTGGCGGGTGAGGTCGACCGGGGGCTGGTTCCACACGGCGTCGCGAACGTCGGTGTCGAAACCGACGACCAGGTTGGCGCCCATCGAGACGGCGCTGATGGCCGTGTTGATCGCAAAGCTGCCGGCAAAGCTGGCCGTCGACGCGTTGTCGAGCAGGGGCCGCAACACCGGGTTGGACGTGTAGGGGTCGATGTTGAGCTGCCTGGCCCAGTCGCGGCGGGCCTTGTTGTAGCCGAAGGGATCGCCGTTGAACGCGGGCGGCATCGTTTCCCCTGCCGGCGCGGGCGGGAGCCCCGACGGCGTCGGCGCGGTGTTGCGGCCGGTTGTGCTGTCCGCGACCGACATGGCGCCCGACCGGGCGAGGAAACCGACGCGCCCCAGCACGTTGCCCATGCCCTGGCCGATGTTCTCGACGGTCCCGAGCGGATCGGTCACCGCGCTCTGCACGAGCTGGACCGGCGCCGACGCCGCGCGCACCAGCGAATCCTGGAATGCCTGGCTCGTCTGGACCTCCTGCAGCGTCTGGATCGCCTGCAGCTCGTTCACGCGCACGCCGAGCATGTTCACGCCCAGCACCGAAAACTTGCCGAACGTCGACTCGATCACGAAGCGCCCGAAGAAGCCCTCCAGCGCGACCGGCTCGGCCACCGTGTGCAACGGTCCCTTCAGCAGCGCCGCGGGGGCGAGGCTGGAACCCGCGAGCACCGGCGGGGATTCATAGCCTCCCTTGGCTTGCGCGCTCGCCGCTGCGGGCGCGATGGCAGCACACGCCGAGAACAGGCAGGCGAGGGCGATGGGGTGCGTGGTGCGTCCTGAATTCATTGTCGGCTTCCTGGAAGGTTCATGGTCGTGGGGCGGAGCCGAGTTGCGGGCCGCGGGCTGCGGGGCGCTTCGGTGCGCGAGTTTCCTATCGTTCGTCGTCCGTGTCGAGCATGATGGGCGGCCGCGTATGCCACTGCGGCCCCTCGCGCGCCATCCGGTAGCCGGTGTCGTAGAGCTGCTGCATCAGCACCGGATCGAACGTCTCGCTGCCCCGGAGCTCGACGCCGTCGGGGATGGTGATCCAGTGGAATCCCGACTGCTCGAAGACCGTCACCGCATAGATGCGGAACAGGTCGCCGAGCATGCCCGCCGTGCTGACCGCCCGCAGCGTGCGCAGCGCCACGCCCGGAATCGAGCGCCGCGTCACCCCGGGAATCGCCGCCAGCTGCCCGTTGTGGATGACGTAGGCATCTTCCCGCGCGGCGCCCCGTCCCGCGTGCTCGCGCAATTGCCTGGCGCTGAAGAGATGGCCGTTGTAGAACACGTTGGCGGCCACGCCGCCGTCGACGTGCAGCTCGTCGTAGCGACGGCCATCGGGGGCCTCGACCTCGAAGAGCACCGGCGTGAAGGCAACGGGGATCG
>Ga0315283_10000388_pt1 | contig 32149 bp, 26 predicted proteins | sample YL17G09_0_MG_FD_204541 | JGI IMG/M metagenome (GOLD analysis project Ga0315283, IMG submission 204541) | Sediment microbial communities from Yellowstone Lake, YNP, Wyoming, USA - YL17G09_0 | ecosystem: Environmental > Aquatic > Freshwater > Lake > Sediment | place: USA: Wyoming | collected...
TTGAAGAAGAATGGCAGGTTCTTATCCGCAGTAACTGGTATCTCATAACTTTTCGAATCCACACTTTCATGAATTTGCACCACATTACTGCTGTTGTCCGTCTTACAAGAATACCGAACCTGATCATCATTGCTTTGGTTTTATATCTTCAGCGCTGGTGCATAGTTGTGCCTGGTATGCAACAATCGGGAATTGAGCCAGGCTGGACAGGATATGGCTTTATCGTTCTGGGAACTGTGCTTTTAGCTGCAGGTGGCTACCTGATAAATGATTATTTTGACACAGAAATTGATGCCCTGAACCGGCCTGAGAAAGCAGTCTCTTTGCGACTGATACCACCAGGCACTATAAGAACAGCCTATATAGCAGCTACACTTGCAGGTTTGATAAGTATTGCATGGGCGTGTTATTTATCAGGCATGTTTGTATTATGGCTCGTTTATTTATTGGCTGCTGTTATTCTGCTTTGGTATTCTTATCAGCTAAAAAAAGTCCTTTTTCTTGGTAATCTTACTGTAGCTTTCGCTTCTGCATTTACGATGCCTGCTGCGTGGTTGTTTGATCTGCTCTCAGTGTCAGGTTGGAGTTCCATAGGTTTTACGGCAGCCAATGTGTACACCGGGATATCTATACGTGTTATGATCTACAGCCTTTTTGCTTTTCTGATATCGGTGGCGCGCGAGATCATCAAGGATATCGAGGATATGGAAGGCGACAGCCTTTATGGATGCCGAAGTCTGCCTGTTGTATATGGAGTGTTGGTCGCCAAAAGAATCATCATTGCCTGTTTTGCACTGATCCTTGTAGTGCTTTGCTTCTGGCAAATAGATTTATTCAAAACCGGTCATAGCGATATAGCGGTTTACCTTGCAATTGCTGTAGATTTACCATTGTTTTGGCTAACAGCTTTTGTGTTTCGGATTCGCACAAAAGCAGAAAGCCACAGGGGCGGGCTAATGACTAAAATTATTATGGTTACGGGTATTTTAAGTATGTTATGGTTTATCTTCTAATTTGCTTTTCTGATGGATCCTTTATTTTCCGGGTATAATTTTATCCTCGCTTCACAATCACCAAGGAGGCAGTACCTCTTAAACGAGCTGGGTCTGCGTTGTACAATTCTCTCTCATGAGATTGATGAAGTTTATCCGGACAGTCTTAAACGAGGGGAAATAGCCGTGTATCTGAGTTCACGCAAAGCGGATGCATTCTCTGAAGAGGAAACTGGGGCGGGCACAATTCTCATCACCGCAGATACCATTGTGTGGTTGGACGATGGTTGCATTGGAAAACCCGAAAATGAAGATGACGCTATTCGCATGCTAACCACATTATCAGGAAGGATGCACAGCGTTTATACCGGAGTCTGCCTGCAGTCTGCAGGTAAACGGAGATTGTTCGAAGTAAGGACTGACGTCTATTTCAGGCGGCTTCTGCCCGAGGAAATTGAACATTACATAAAGGAGTTCAAACCCCTGGATAAGGCCGGGGCTTATGGTGTACAGGAATGGATTGGGTATATCGGCGTAAGCCGAATTGATGGCTGCTATTTTAATGTGATGGGTTTGCCGGTGCAACGGCTCTACGAGGAAATTGGCTTGTTTATCAAGGATTTAAATCAGGGGAAATAGAATAGTGCGGAGCAATACTAAAAGAAGGTTATCCAGCTTTCATTAAATTGGGATAATAAAATTTACTACTTATTCCTTTTAAACAAGTTGTATTTTCTGATTCAAAAAGACATGCTCATTCATTGTAGTTACCAGATTACCACAATAGGCACAGTAGGTCACATAGAAAATGAAACATAGGGAATGAATTAGTTATACACGGACTAACTAATATGAGCGGAACAGTATATTATCCTAAAGAATTTGAAGGAGTTTAACACAAGTTATAAAACGGCTTTACGTTGCCAGGTATTTTTTGAAAACAGCCTTCAAATCCGGTTTTTGATGTTATACTGAAAACGGGATAAATTGTCGCATTTTTAAATTTGATACTTCTGCCAAAATATCATAAAAGCAATCCTTCCTTCCCATCCATGGCGTTTTATTACTAATTTTGTCCCAATCCAGGAGCAACAATGGAAACAAAAGATCTAAGCCGGAAATTTATTCAATATTTTCTTCAGGGATTGCTTTATCTGGCTCCCCTGGCACTTACCTTATATACCATCTATGTCATTTTTATTTGGGGCGATGGTCTTCTTAACCGATATATCATTAAATACCTTGGCTTTAACATTCCGGGTCTCGGGCTTATTATCGTTTTGCTGTTTATTACACTCGTTGGTTATATCGGAACAACGATTTTATTTAACCCGATAATTATTTCACTGGATAAACTGGTGAGCCAGGCTCCACTGGTAAAGATCATTTATTCATCAGTAAAGGATTTCATGTCGGCTTTCGTGGGGAAGGATAAGAAATTCACCGAGCCTGTGCTGGTTAAGATTTATAACGGAACCAACCTCGAAAAGCTGGGGTTTGTCACGCAAAGAGATCTGACTTCCATGGGCATTGACAAAGGTATGGTTGCCGTCTACCTGCCGCATTCCTACAATTTTTCGGGCAACTTGTTTATTGTGCCCGCCGAAAATGTGCGTCCCCTCAAAGCTTCACCTGCCGAGGTGATGAAGTTTATTGTATCCGCAGGCGTAACAAGCATTCCTCATTCTTCAGCGTCAGCGATAACTGGTGGAGAAACACGGGAAAATCCTGACGTGAATTAGCATAACTTAAATAAAGAAATGGCAAAACCGATCATATTAATAACGAATGATGATGGCGTTCTGGCTCCTGGTTTGCGGACGCTTATATCGGTAATGCGCAAAATCGGTAAGGTCGTAGTGGTTGCGCCCGACAAGCCCCAAAGCGCCATGGCGCATGCCATCACAATCAATACACCGCTCCGCGTCACGACTATTCACAAAGAAGAAAATTATTCAGAATATAGCTGTAATGGTACTCCGGTTGATTGTGTAAAACTCGGACAGAAAGTTATCCTGCGGGGCAATCCCGACTTGCTTGTATCAGGAATTAATCATGGCTCTAATGCCTCCATTAATATCATTTATTCCGGTACAATGGCTGCCGTGCTCGAAGGCGCAATGGAGAATGTACCGTCCATCGGCTTTTCGATGACAGATTATTCAATGCATGCCGACTTTAGCCAATGTGAACCCTTCATAACTAAATTAGCGGAGAGCGTTCTTAAAAATGGTTTACCGAAAGGTGTTTGCCTAAACGTGAACATCCCGGCGCCGAATGGAAAAACTATCGCCGGGATGAAAGTAGTTAGACAGGCAAGAGCCTACTGGGACGAAGAATTTGATGAGCGTCAGGATCCCCACAGCCGCGATTATTACTGGCTGAAAGGTGTTTTTGTGAATGCAGATGAGGGAACGGACACCGACGATTGGGCACTGCGAAACAATTATGTGAGTGTAGTGCCGGTTAAAATCGACCTTACTTCCCACGAAAATATTGCCTTATTGAAGAGTTGGAACATTGAACAACCTTAACCTGCATTATTCATCCAGAAGATAAAAGACAAAAGTAAAAAGATAAAAGTCAGACATTTGTAAACCACTTTCAATATTTTTTTTTGTAAAGTTGATTTTTATGATTTCTTTCATAATATTTTGAACCTTTTATCTTTAACTTTTTATCTTTTGTCTTTATTGAGGTTTAGAAATTAATCGGGTTAATAATATATTTCGCTGAATGAACATTAAATCTTCAATTATTAACCGGGATAGCTACCTGAGTGGTTTCGTCATCGGTATTTTACTGCCAGTTGCGGCATTCGGTTCATTCTACCTGCTCGATGCACTTATCCAACGCTTATTGCACCTCGATCATCTGCTCAAAACCTCCAACCTGGTGTTGCTGGCTATCGCCATGAATATGCTGGCACTAAGATATTTCCTCGTAAATGCAAAATTCGAGCGTACCGGCATGAGCATCCTGGGGCTTACTTTCATCATGGGGATACTTTATTTTGTTGTTGTACAGGGGAAATACTTTCACATCTTTTAGTCTGATCCCCAAATGAATTAGCCATCTCGTCATAAGGATGACGAGACCAACCGAAAATGATATTATGGCTATTCCATGCGACCAATAAAAATCAAATTAATAACAGATGAAATACTATATCATTGCCGGTGAAGCCTCGGGCGATCTCCACGCCTCCAACCTGATGAAGGAGCTGGCGCTGCTCGATACACAAGGGCAATTCCGTTGCTGGGGTGGCGACCTCATGCAAGCCGCAGGTGGTGAACTGGTAAAACATTACCGCGGCCTTGCATTTATGGGTTTCACGGAAGTACTGCTCAACCTGCGTACCATAATCAAAAACCTGACATTTTGCAAAAAAGATATGGAAGCGTTTAATCCCGATGTGGTTATCCTGGTCGATTACCCGGGCTTTAACCTGCGAGTGGCAAAGTTCGCCCACAGGAAAGGGATCAAAGTATTCTATTACATCTCGCCACAGGTATGGGCATGGAAACGATCGCGTGTGCACGACATCAAGCGGTATGTTGACAAAATGTTTGTTATCCTGCCTTTTGAAAAGGAATTTTATGCAAGCTACGGCATGGAAGTTGACTTTGTTGGACATCCCTTGCACGATGCAATTGCCGGCGATAAAAGCCTGGATGCTGCAGGTGATTTCAGAGTGCAGCGTCAGCTTGGCGAAAAGCCAATTATCGCTCTGCTTCCCGGAAGTAGAAAGCAGGAGATTGAACGCGTGCTGCCGGTGATGCTTTCGGTAATCCCTGGTTTTGACGAAGTACTGTTTGTGGTGGCAGGCGTTTCATCTGTAGGTGAAGGATACTACGATAAATTTCTCCGCAATCAAAAGGTGATAATTGTTTTCGATACCACCCGGGTACTTTTGCGCAACAGCCAGGCGGCATTGGTTACTTCGGGTACGGCAACGCTCGAGACAGCCATGTTGGGCATACCGGAAGTGGTATGTTACAGGGGCGGACAGCTTTCTTACCTCATAGCACGTCAGTTGGTAAAGGTTCCATACATATCGCTCGTGAATCTTATTGCTGGCCGGGAGATAGTAAAGGAACTTATCCAGGGAGAACTAAACCGCGGCGCGCTCAGCCGGGAACTTAAGTGCATATTACCCGGGCAGGAAGGCCGTAACCGGATGCTTAAGGATTATACTGAACTCAACCAGATGTTGGGTGAAGAATTGGCATCGCAAAAGACAGCGCGGCTCATGATGAGCTATCTGAAGAATTAATACTGATAAAACAGGAATACCGGGCTCGTAAATTTTAACTGGTTTTCTGCAACCTTATAGGTGCCGTAAAATTGAGATAAAGAATATCAGGAAAATCTTCGTATATTTAATGAAGTTTATTCCAGGTTATGAATGTCTGGCACCAATTTCCACTTGTAAGGATTTATCTGGCTATCGTTGCCGGCACATCGCTCGCAATAGTTAATGATGCAGCGGGTTCTGCAGGGCTGCTGATGCCGGGTGTTTTGTTCGTGGCTGTTGTGCTGAGCGGCATTTATATTCGTGGTGCTGATCATTACAAATATCGCTGGGTATTTGGCCTGCTGCTCAATTTCTTTTTCATCCTCCTGGGGTATGATCTTGTTCTTATCCATCACAGTAATCTGCAGTTGGATAATTTTGCAAGGAGACAAGGAAAGTACAGCCTGATTGCCATAGTGGATGAGCCGCTCCTGGCAAAGGATCATGTGTGCAAAACGACACTCCGTGTGCGCGCAATCACCGGGCAAGGTGTATACCAGGAGGTCAGCGGCAGGATATTGACGTATTTCGATAAAGATAGTTTGTCGGCAAAGCTACGCTATGGCGATATGCTTATTCTCTGTGCCACACCCAAACCAGTTGAGCCACCGAGCAATCCTGCAGCATTTGATTACCGCAATTACCTTGCTGCAAATTATGTTTATCACCAGGTGTTTTTACGCAAAGGAACGTGGATGAAGCTTGCTTCCGATCAGGGATCCACTGTCATTGGGCTGGCGAATAAGGTGAGGGATAAATTCCTGGATATATTCCGCGAAAATGGTGTCACCGGTAAAGAATATGCTGTGGCCTCTGCGCTTATTCTGGGCAGCAGTGATCAGCTGGATGCCGAAACGCGCCGCGAATATGCCGGATCGGGAGCCATGCATATCCTCAGTGTATCGGGTATGCATGTGGCTGTCATCTTTGGTGTGCTCAATCTGATACTGGGATTTATGGATAAGCGGAATAGCCTCAAGCTTCTTAAAACTTCCATCCTGATACTTGCCATCTGGTTTTATGCCGCCATCACAGGGTTTTCGCCTGCAGTGCTTCGTGCCGCCTGGATGATAACGTTTGTAATTGTCGGCGTTACATGGATGCGGCAAGCCAATATTTATAATGTGCTTGCCGCTTCAGCCCTGTTGTTAACGATAGCCGATCCACTCATTATTACCAATGTCGGTTTTCAACTTTCTTACATGGCCGTGCTTGGCATTGTGGCTTTAAAACCTATTATTTACAGTTTATGGATCCCGCGCTGGTGGATAAGCAACTGGGCGTGGAATGTGATTACCGTTTCCATAGCAGCTCAATTAGCCACGTTCCCGCTTGCTTGCTATTATTTCCACCAGCTTTCCAATTATTTCCTGCTTACCAACCTGGTGGCTATTCCCATCTCGGCATTTGTTATTTATGCCGGAATCGCTGTATTGATCACTTCGCCGGTTCATTTCATGAGTGCCTTGCTGGCCAAATGCATGGTCTGGCTCCTCATCGCCATGAATTCTTCTGTAAAATGGATAGAAGAAGCGCCGGGCGCCGTCAGCCGGGATGTGCCTTTCTCCTTAAGCATGATGGTGCTGATCTATTTGCTCATCTTCATCCTTTTCAAGTTATGGATTAGCCGTCAAAAGGTCTATTTGTTTTTAGCCTTAAGTACTTCGTTGCTTATTACTGTGTTAAACGTAGTAAATACCGGAAAATGGCTTCGCCAGCACGAGTTCGTGGTTTATTCCGTAAAGAAACACACTTCATTTTGTTTTATATCGGGCAGGGAAGCTGTGCTGTTTTCCGATTCAGCGGTGGCAGGTGATTCCATGCTGATCGGGTTTACAATGCGCCCCCATTGGGTAAGCAAAGCATTGCAGAAAGTAGCTGTTGTGAACCTGGGAAATCTCCCGTCCATTCGCTCAACCACTCAGCTACTTCATGGCGAATGCCTGGCCCGGGGCAATTATTATCAATTCAGGGAAATAAGGGTGGCATATATCTCGCGCAAGCCGCCAAAGAAACATATCGGGGCTAAACTGGCCGTCGACTTTTTGATCATTCACGATATGCCTGGTGTACACATGGCCGAAGTATGCGCTTTATATGCTGCAAAGCAGGTAGTTATAGATTCGTCAACACCTGCATGGAGAAGCCGGCAATGGCAGAATGAGTGTAGCCAGTTGGGGCAGAAATGCTATTCCGTCCCGGCAGATGGCGCTTTTGTTGCGGGTCTGTAACTTTGTAAACGCTAATAGCTGAAGTCGATGAAATCGCCTTCGCGCAAGCCGTGTTTGCCGGCAAATCCGGCATTCATTTCCACCACGTACATAGCAGGTTTTATGGAGTGAAGCTGCTCTTCAGAGTATGGTCTGGCATTGTTGATTATCTTCACAATCTGTTTTGCCGAGTCGGCATAAAAGATATCAAGCGGGATGATGGTATTGCGCATCCAGAAGGCCAGTGGCTCGGAAACGTCGAACACAAATAACATCCCTGCCGAATCGGGCATTGATTTGCGGTACATCAATCCTTTTTCCTGCGCTGCAGGCGAAAGGGCAATTTCAATCGCAGCACTGAATATCACCTTACGGGTTTTACGCTCTATAAAACGAAGTTCGCCGTCCTTTCTGAATACAGGTTCTTTCATTTCAGGTTCAGGACTTTCAGTTAGAGCCGGAAGTTTACGTGGCGGTTTAGGTTCGCTGAATAGCAGCATAAAGGACAGAATTGCAATAAATATAACTATAATGATAAGTGCAATGGTATAACCGGAGAATTTAAAATGCATATTTTAAAGAATTACGAATTACGAATTACGACAAATTTCGAATTACGAATTACGAACTAGGACATTGATGAACAGTGAATAATAAATAACGTTTAACGACAGGCCGGAATATCAAATCATTTATTAATCCCGGCCTTCTGGGGCTCTCTCAGATAAATATCAAAGTATACAGGCAAATGGTCGCTGAAGCCTCCCAGGTATCTTGGACCAAGATAGGTTCGGAATGGCCTCACCCCAAAATAGGTTTTATCTTCCATCAGCAGGAAAGGCGCATCATAAATATGAGCTCCGCAAGCATTTGCAGAAAGACCTGTCCTGGAATTCAGCAAAGCAGACGAAACGATGATCTGATCAATAACCGACCAGTTTTGGCGGAATTTATTTGATCCGCTTTGCCAATTACCACTCAGGCGGTACATCATGTTGAACAAATCGGCAGGACTGAGTTGTGTGCTGTCGCTGCGGGCCTTAAGCACCTTTGTGATGCTTTCGTCGGTCGGCTCGTCGTTGAAGTCACCCATAATAACGATCCGCGCATCAGTATTCACCTGCAGCAGCGAGTCTGAGGCATGGCGCAGCACAGAAGCGACAAAAGCTCTTTTTTGCCTGGTGGCTGCATATCCGCCACTACGCGAAGGCCAGTGATTGATAAAAATATGCAAAGTATCCTTTCCCATTACCAGCCCTTTAACATACAGAATATCGCGTGTACGATCATTCAGAGCATACGGGAATCTTATAGGTATTGCTTTATACATTAGCGGTTTAAACTTATCGGGGCGGTAAATCATGGCCACATCTATTCCGCGTGGATCCGGCGAATCTTTATGGATAATCTTATACCCGATTTTGTTTAATGGTGTATCGGTGATTAGCTTGTACAAAACAAAGCGGTTCTCCACTTCGCACATACCAATAATCTCGGGAGCTTCCCAGCCGCCAATGCTCATGAATACCTTAGAGATGTTGATAAGCTTTCGCTGAAATTTGCTATAGCTCCAGCCGCGCATACCCCTGGGAGTATATTCGTTGTCGTTTGTCAGGCTATCATCAAAGGTGTCGAAAAGATTTTCGGTATTGTAAAACACAAGCCGTATGGTGTTGCTTCCCCGTTTCCCGGCATCAGGCATGGTATAAACCTTTTTGCCCGATACCTGAGGTTTAGGATCACCGGTAGATTGCGCCTGCAGATGGCTCTGTATGGAAAGCCAGGTGAAAAATAATATTACAAAAGAGTTTCGCATGAAGGCTGAAACGCGGTTTATTGACTTCCAAAGGTAATTATTATCATTTAACCATTTTGGGTGTATTTGTCGGCAACGATCGGCAAAAAAACAAGGAATATAAAAGAGGATTGTATATTAGAATCCTTCTAAATTGTGCAGTTCAGCAAATGACCCAATAAATAATAATTAATTTCGAACAGAATTTATGACTATTTCTTCGCTTAAAGTAACCAGAACTCAATATGCGTGTTAAAGGAAAACAAAGGTTAAATTATCCGAGGCTCATACTTCAGTGGATTACGCTACTCTTGCTTGCATATCTGGCGCTGCGGCCATTTGTGGATAAAAATTATGTTGCCGATTCCGAAGCATATTGCCCTTTTGGAGGATTGCAGGCGCTATCCGCTTTCCTGGTGAAGAATGTGTTGGCATGTTCCATGACTACTGTTCAAATTGCGCTCGGCATTGCTCTCCTGACCGGAGCTGTCCTGGCTGGCAAGTTGTTCTGCAGCTATATCTGTCCTATCGGAACATTCACCGAATGGCTTGGCCGCCTGGGCGATAAGAGGAAACTCAGGTATGCCATCATTGGTATTCCTGACAAGATGCTGAGGTCGCTAAAGTACATTCTGCTGGTGCTTGTATTTTATTTTACAATAACTTCCGGCGAGCTGTTTTGTAAAAAATTCGATCCCTATTATGCTGTTTTTACGGGTTTTGGCGAAGATGTAGTATTTCTCTATGCAGCCCTTGCTATGGTAATCACCATAGGCGGATCTATTTTTATACATCAGTTTTGGTGCCGTTATCTCTGTCCGTTGGGTGCAGTCGCCAATATTTCGGCCATTTTTATTCCTTTTGCAGCAGTTACGTTAATGTTCGTGATTATAAAATTTACCATAATCCGCGAAATACCATGGTTATGGTACCTTTTGGCTATAGGTGCAACAGGCTTTATAACCGAAACTCTAAATCTTAAAACGGGAATTTTCCCCTTGCTTAAAATTACCCGTTCAGATAGTAAATGTACTCATTGCCTCATTTGCGATAAGGTTTGCCCAATGGCCATCGATATTTCAGGCGTAGAAAAGGTTACTCATGTGGATTGTCATATGTGTGGTGATTGTGTGGCTATGTGCCCCGAAGAGGGAGCGCTTTCTATCAACAAACGCAAATTAAACTGGCTGCCTTTGGCAATAGTTGTTGTATTTATTGGAATTGCATTGTATTTATCTTCGGTGGCCGAAATACCAACCATAAACGAAAGATGGGGAGAAAAAGAAGTATTCAAAACTTCCCGGGAATTTAATATGACCGGCCTGACAAGCATCAAATGCTTTGGAAGTTCTTCGTCTTTTGCTACGCAGATGAAATCTGTTTCAGGCATACTTGGCGTCGAAACATTTGTAAAACATCACAGTGTTAAAGTCTTTTACGATCCGTCGAAGATTGATGAAGCAGGCATAAAACAAGCCATATTTTCGCCCGTGTCGGTTTTGTTAAACTATCCACAGCCCTTGCTAAGCGAGGTTGCTGTAGTTGAAGTTGGTATCAATAATTTCTTTGATACGAACGACGAATATTTCCTTTTGGGTAAGCTGCGGTCAGAAAAGGGTATCCTTGGCATGTCTACATCTTTCGGTGAGCCGGTAAAGGCAATTTTCTATTATGACCCGGCGCGGGTTTCGTCCGATCGCATCAGACAATTAATAGAAGGAAAGGAAGAAAGGTCCTTGTCAGGTAAATCCAATGGTACTCAGATGGTTCATTTTACAGTAGCCTATATGAAAAGTGCAACCGAAAAGATGCCGTTGATGCAATTTATGAAAGCCGTGTATGAGCCCGTAGATGTTTCTTTCAATGGGTTCGATAGCATTCCTGCGGCCAATCTGGCCATTTGTCAATTGCCTTTTCCCCAGGCAATAAAAGCTGAATACAAGGATTGGGTGCCGTTTCTACTCAGTCACTCTTCCAACGATAATGGCGTTGTCCGGTTTCAGGCGATGTTCAGCGATGATCTGCCTGTTCTGCGGATTTGGTATGTCAAGAACCACACCAACAAGGAATCCATTCTTAAGTTACTTAATGTGCCTCAGTTGAAAGTATACTATCCTGATGGAACGCATAAATATTTTAAAAACGTATTTACAATTGAAGGTCCCGGAGAAGTTTTGTACGTGAAGTGGGATGTATTGGACTCGAACCAATGACCCCCGCCCTGTCAAGGCGGTGCTCTGAACCAACTGAGCTAACATCCCCGGGGCTGCAAATGTAATAAAAATCCGATATTCTTTGCCTGACTGATGATTCCTGACTTTATCCCAGGTTAGTACATAAGCTGTAAAATCTGAGTATTAAATTATACATGCTTTGTAAATAATAAAATTTCATCTATCTTTGCACCCTTTTAAAAGTATTAACCATCAAAGTAAGAAAAGCTTGCAATTATGATTATAGTTCCTGTAAAAGAAGGCGAAAGCATCGACAAGGCATTAAAAAAATTGAAACGTAAATTTGAAAAAACCGGAGTAGTAAAAGAGTTACGCGCAAGGCAAAAATTCACCAAACCTTCTATCGTTGACCGGGAGGCCAGGCTTAAAGCTATTTACGTTCAACAACTTCGGGAGGGTCTGGAAAAATAATATAAATGATTTTCTTTGTAGTTGAAAAAGTCTTGTTTGTTAAGTAATAATGTTGTAAATTTAGCGTTATTATAGCAGGAACAGGATTTTCTATTTTTTGTTGAAGGATAGATTGTTGAAGGATAGATTCATAACATTTATCGAAGTTGAGAAGCGGTACTCGCCGCATACTCTTCTTGCTTACAGGCAGGATTTGGCGCAATTCTCATCGTTTGCATCCCAAAATTATGCAATTCACCATATTGAGCTTGCTGATCATCATGTGGTTCGATCATGGTTTGTGTCATTAATTGAAGCAGGCACTACACCCCGCACGATTACCCGGAAGATGTCCACCCTCAGATCATTTTTTCGTTTTGCCAAGGCAAATGGATTTTCCGGCCTCAATCCGATGCTCAGGGTTTCTGCCCCAAAAATGTCCAAACGACTTCCTATATCTATAGAGGAAGAAAAGATGGATAAACTCATTACTTTTCCACAATCCGGTGATAAACTGATTGAGCTGCGAAATGAAGCAATCTTATTGGTTTTCTATGCCACAGGAATTCGTTTATCAGAATTGACAGGCATCAGGATGGACGATGTCGACTTGGTTAGAGGCTCCATCAGAGTTACAGGGAAACGAAACAAAGAAAGGATAGTGCCAATCGGTGTTTTGGTAGTAGAACATATTCACAGGTATATGAAACTGCTATCTGCATCCGGGATATCAGAAAACAAAAACCCGTTTTTGTTTGTTACAGATGAAGGGAAGCAACTTTATCCAAAACTGGTTTATCGCATTGTTCATAGCTGGTTAGCTGAGGTATGTACAAATGAAAAGCTAAGCCCGCATGTGCTCAGGCATACATTTGCAACACACATGCTCAATAACGGAGCCGACCTCAATACCATAAAAGAAATACTTGGACACTCAAGCCTTGCTGCAACGCAGGTGTATACACACAATTCTATTACTAAGCTTAAATCTGTTTATAAACAAGCTCATCCCCGGGCATAAAAAAGGAGGTAACTATGAAAGTTAGTATTAACGCTGTGCACTTCAGAACCGATAAAAAACTTGATGACTTCATTTTAGAAAAAGTCGAGAAACTTACCGGCCTTTACGATGGAATTATAGGGAGTGAAGTTACACTCCGGGTGGAAAACACCGAAGCTCCTGATAATAAGATTGCCGAAATACGTTTACTTATCCGTGGCAATGATTTATTTGCCAAAAAGCAAAGTACATCCTTCGAAGAAGCTACCGACACAGCAGTTGATGCCCTCCGGAAGCAGCTTAACAAGCACAAAGAAAAGCTTAGAAACGAGTAGGCCAAACCCCGATAATAAATTATTTTTTAGAACTGTTTGGTAATCCAATAATCTTTTATACATTTGCAGTCCTTTTAGAAAAGGACTGCTTTTTTGTTGAAAGGCCAGCATTTACATGATTCAGCAAGGTAAATTGCCCAAAGTTAAAAATAATAATCAGCTAGTTCGGTGTTGTTAAAGGAGTTGTTCTTAGCATTTTTGCTTAATAGGTTGATTTATTGCCGGTGTAGCTCAGTTGGCCAGAGCAGCTGATTTGTAATCAGCTGGTCGGGGGTTCGAATCCCTCCACCGGCTCATGTTCTTATAATTAGTGTTAATCATAGTGCAGAGGGGAGGTACCAGAGCGGTCAAATGGGACAGACTGTAAATCTGTTGGCTAAGCCTTCGGAGGTTCGAATCCTCCTCTCCCCACAATGTCTGACGATAGTTTTGTCTGTTTTGTCTGATAAACCTTGCAATCAATCGTGATGTCACCTGCATAAAAGCGGAAGTAGCTCATTTGGTAGAGCGATAGCCTTCCAAGCTATAGGTGGCGGGTTCGAGCCCCGTCTTCCGCTCTAAAGCCGATGTAGCTCAGTGGTAGAGCACTTCCTTGGTAAGGAAGGGGTCACGAGTTCGACTCTCGTCATTGGCTCATAAAATATTTTTTGTTAGCGTACTATATAGAATTTTAAATTTCATACTGAGTAACATAACTTTAACCACAAATAATAAACATTAACTGATATGGCAAAAGAAAAATTTGACCGTTCAAAACCCCATGTGAATGTTGGAACGATTGGCCACATTGACCATGGTAAAACAACCTTGACTGCTGCTATAACCCTTACGCTATCTGATAAAGGGTTGTCAGAATACAGGTCATTCGATTCTATCGACAATGCACCTGAAGAAAAAGCAAGGGGTATCACGATTAACACTGCTCACGTCGAGTACCAGACAGCCCTCAGGCATTATGCTCACGTTGACTGCCCTGGTCACGCCGACTACATCAAGAACATGGTTACCGGTGCTGCCCAGATGGACGGTGCTATCCTTGTTGTTGCTGCTACTGACGGACCTATGCCTCAGACCAACGAACACATCCTTCTTGCACGCCAGGTTGGAGTTCCAAAGATGGTTGTTTTCATGAACAAAGTTGACATGGTTGACGATGAAGAACTTCTCGACCTCGTTGAAATGGAAATCAGAGAGCGCTTGACCTTCTATGGTTTTGACGGAGATACAACACCAATTATCCGTGGTTCTGCCCTTGGCGGATTAAATAAAGATCCTAAGTGGGTCGTAAAAATCATGGAACTGATGGATGCTGTTGACACCTATATTCCTTTGCCAACCCGTGCAAGGGATAAGGACTTCCTCATGCCGGTGGAAGACGTTTTCTCAATCACAGGTCGTGGAACTGTTGCTACCGGTAGAATTGAATCAGGTGTCATCCACGTGGGTGATCCTGTTGAAATCATCGGTATGAGTGATGAGAAACTAAAATCTGTTGTGACAGGCGTGGAAATGTTCCGCAAACTGCTGGATCAGGGTGAAGCTGGTGATAACGCCGGTTTGCTTCTCCGTGGAATTGATAAAGATGCTGTGCGCAGGGGTATGGTTATTGCTAAACCAGGTTCTGTGAAACCGCATAAAAAATTCAAGGCTGAGGTTTATATCCTGAAGAAAGAAGAAGGTGGACGCCATACGCCATTTCATAACAAGTACCGCCCTCAGTTCTATTTCAGAACCACTGACGTGACAGGTGAAATCACTTTACCTGAAGGTGTTGAAATGATTATGCCGGGCGATAACATTACGATTACTGTTGAGCTGATTGCCGAAATCGCATTGAACCTGAATCTTCGCTTCGCTATCCGCGAAGGAGGAAGAACAGTTGGTGCAGGACAGGTAACACAGATTCTTGACTAATTCCGGTATATTGGGAAAGTGAAGAGTCGAAAAATAAACAAAATGCGACTTTTGAAACAGCCCCTTCCCTGCCTTATAAAAATATGTTATTATTCACAGCTTATGCGTGGGTTTCAGGTAAAAGAAATAGGTTACACGGGTGTAGCTCAATTGGTAGAGTGGCGGTCTCCAAAACCGTAGGCTGTGGGTTCGACTCCTACCACCCGTGCAAAAAAATATTAGAATAACGATGGCAAAGAATAAAGTTTCAGAGTACATCACTGAGAGTTATGATGAACTCATGCATAAAGTTTCATGGCCTAGCTGGAATGAGCTACAGAATAGTGCCATTGTCGTATCCATTGCTTCCCTTATAATAGCGCTGGTCGTATTTTTGATGGATGAGACATTTCAATCGTTGCTGAAACAGTTCTATTTAATGTTTTAGTAGCAATATATCGCTTATCTAATATTTCGTTACCCGATTAAAACCTGTCAATTCTTTATCCGGTATGGGGGAGCAAGTGAAAAAATGGTATGTGGTAAGAGCCATAAGCGGGAATGAGAAAAAGGTAAAACAATACCTCGAAAGCGAGATTAGCCGGCTTAATATGCAGGATTATATTTCGCAGATTCTCATTCCTACCGAAAAGTTTTATCAGGTACGCAACGGTAAAAAAGTCAGCAAGGAAAGAAATTATCTTCCGGGCTATGTTTTGATCGAAGCAATACTGGTTGGTGAGGTGCAGCATACCATAAAAAATGTTCCAGGAGTCCTGGGCTTCCTTGGTTCTAAAAACGAACCAATTCCACTACGCCAATCTGAAGTAAACCGGATATTGGGAAAGGTAGACGAGCTCTCCGAGCAAGGAACCGAACTCAGCATTCCGTTTATAGTAGGTGAAACTGTAACCGTGATTGATGGTCCCTTCAATAGCTTCAGCGGCGTGATTGAGGAAATTAATGAAGAGAAAAAAAAGCTGAAAGTCATGGTGAAGATTTTCGGGCGTAAAACTCCGCTCGAACTGGGCTTCATGCAGGTGTCAAAGGAATAAGGATAGAAAAGGGTGCCCGCGTTTTATTAAATTAAAAAGCAAATTAAAAATGGCAAAAGAAGTAAGTGCTTTAATCAAATTACAGATAAAGGGAGGCGCTGCAAACCCATCACCACCCATTGGGCCGGCTTTAGGTTCGAAGGGTGTAAATATCATGGAATTTTGCAAGCAATTCAATGCACGTACGCAGGATTCTGCCGGTAAAGTTATACCGGTTATAATTACTGTTTATAAGGACAAGTCGTTCGAGTTCATTGTTAAGACTCCGCCTGTTGCTGTACAATTGCTCGAGGCTACAAAGCTAAAGAGTGGTTCACCTGAACCCAACCGCAATAAGGTTGGTTCTGTAACTATGGAACAAGTCAGGGATATCGCCGAGCAGAAAATGACAGACTTGAATGCTTTCACAATTGAGGCAGCCATGACCATGGTAGCCGGAACAGCCCGTAGTATGGGTATAACAGTTAAGGGTGATGCTTAAACAACAATGAGCTGACACAGGTTAACACCTTGTTGGTTTGTGATGAGAGCATTCATAATTTTTTAATAACACGAGACGAAATGACGAAATTGACGAAAAAACGGAAAGAAGTTCTAACTAAATTCGACAAGGATAATCTCTATTCTCTTGCGGAAGCCGCCCGGATCGTCAAAGATATTACTACCACGAAGTTTGATTCTTCGGTAGATATCGATGTGCGTTTAGGTGTTGACCCCCGCAAAGCTAATCAAATGGTTAGAGGAATTGTCACACTTCCGCATGGAACTGGGAAAACCGTAAGGGTATTGGTGCTTTGCACACCCGATAAAGAAGAGGAGGCAACACTGGCAGGAGCTGATTTTGTTGGACTAGACGATTATATTCAAAAGATCAAAGAGGGCTGGACAGATGTTGATGTTATCATCACGATGCCCAGCGTTATGCCAAAAGTGGGTGCACTTGGCCGTATTCTTGGCCCACGTGGACTTATGCCCAATCCTAAGACCGGAACCGTTACTATGGAAGTCGGTAAAGCAGTGACTGAAGTAAAAACCGGGAAAATTGATTTCAAGGTTGACAAGTTTGGTATTATTCATGCTGGTATAGGTAAAGTATCCTTCGACCAGGATAAGATTATTGATAATGCAAGGGAAATTTTGCAAACAATACTTAAACTGAAACCGTCGTCCTCCAAAGGTACCTATGTCAAAAGCATCTATTTGTCGAGTACAATGAGCCCTGGTATCCGCGTCGATCAAAAAACAATAACAGCTTAGTTCGCTGAGAAACGTACCATTAAAAAACGAGGACATTCGTAATGAGAAAAGAAGAAAAGAATCAACAGATTGATACCCTGACCGCGCAGATAAAGGCTACGAATTACCTGTATATTACAGATATTTCCAACCTGAATGTTGCTGCTACTTCCAGACTTCGCCGCCTGTGTTTTAAGCGCGAAGTTAAATTGATCGTGGTAAAAAACACCTTGCTTCAAAAAGCAATGGAGCGTTCGGGAAAAGATTTCGGTCCTTTGTATGATGTACTTAAAGGTGCTTCATCCATCATGATAGCTGATGCTGGTAATACCCCCGCCAAACTGATTAAGGAATTTCGAAAAACTGCACCAAAACCTTTACTGAAAGGTGCATTTATTTCGGAAATGACTTATGTAGGCGACAGCCAGCTGGATGCATTGATGAACATCAAATCGAAGAACGAACTTATTGCCGACGTAATTGCTGCATTGCAATCACCGGCCAGGAACGTGATTTCGGCGCTACAATCAAGTGGACAGAAACTATCGGGTATACTTACAACATTATCGGAGAAACAGGAGTAATTTTTCCCGTCAACACCGGTATCAGAAAAATCAAATCATTCTAAAACAATTAAAACAATAATAAAATGGCAGACTTAAAAGCTTTCGCAGAACAGTTAGTTAATTTGACCGTGAAGGAAGTTAACGAATTAGCTCAGATTTTAAAACATGAATATGGTATCGAACCAGCGGCAGCCGCTCCTGTTATGATGGCATCGGCTGGTGCAGAAGTTGCAGTAGTTGAAGAAAAAACCGCATTCGATGTAGTTATCAAATCAGCTGGTCAATCAAAATTGGCAGTTGTAAAATTGGTAAAAGAATTAACCAGCCTTGGCCTCAAAGAAGCAAAAGAACTGGTTGACGCTGCTCCAAAAACTTTGAAAGAAGGTGTTTCGAAAGATGAAGCTGAAGCACTGAAAAAATCATTAGAAGAAGCTGGAGCAGAGGTTGAGATAAAGTAACTAATGATATTTGTTAACAATTATCGTTAAACTAGCTACTTACCTGCAAATTGATGCAGGTAAGTATGCTGTTTTTTGTTCCGGTGACAAATCGGAAATAATTGTTTAGATATGTTATTTGTTTATTTAATTTAAATCTTAACACCTTGGCTTCAAATAAAATCGAAAGAACCAACTTCGCATCTACCCGGATTCAATCCGAATATCCCGATTTTCTTGATGTTCAGCTCAAATCATTTCAGGATTTTTTCCAATTGGAAACTAATCCTGACAATCGTATTAATGAGGGCTTGTTCAAAGTTTTTACCGAGAATTTCCCGATAACTGATGCACGTAATAACTTCGTTCTGGAGTTCCTGGATTATTTTATAGATCCTCCCAGGTATTCGATCGAAGAGTGTATCGAACGTGGACTTACCTATAGTGTCCCGTTAAAGGCAAAATTGAAACTTTATTGTACGGATCCCGATCATGAGGATTTCGAGACAATCATCCAGGATGTTTATCTTGGCATGATTCCTTATATGACCCCAAAAGGAACTTTTGTGATCAATGGGGCCGAAAGAGTCGTTGTTTCACAGCTGCACAGGTCGCCGGGGGTATTCTTCGGCACAAGTTTTCATGCCAATGGTCAGCAATTGTTCTCCGCCCGGATAATTCCTTTCAAAGGATCGTGGATGGAGTTCACCACTGACATCAACAACGTGATGTACGCATACATCGACCGCAAGAAAAAATTGCCGGTTACTACGCTGCTGCGTGCAATTGGCTTCGAGAGTGATAAGGACATCCTCGAAATATTTGACCTTGCCGAAGAAATTAAGGTTACAAAAGTTGGCCTTAAAAAAGTAGTTGGCAGGAAACTTGCCGCCAGAGTGTTAAAAACCTGGATCGAAGATTTCGGCGACGAGGATACTGGTGAAGTTGTTTCCATTGAGCGTACTGAAGTAATTATCGACCGCGAAACAGTTCTAGAATCGAATCATATCGATTTGATAGTAGATGCCGGTGTTAAAGCCATTCTCCTGCATCGTGAAGATGTGATCTCTTCGGACTTCATGATTATCTTCAATACTTTGCAAAAGGACACAGCCAATTCGGCTAAAGAAGCTGTGGAGTACATCTATCGTCAGTTGCGAAATGCTGAGCCACCCGATGAGGAAACCGCCCGCGGTATCATCGATAAACTCTTCTTTTCGGACAAGCGTTACGATTTGGGCGATGTTGGCCGTTACCGTATCAACAAAAAGTTAGAGCTGGATATTCCTATTACTACGAAAGTACTTACAAAAGAGGATATTATAGCCATTATTAAATTCCTCATAGGGTTGATCAATTCCCGCAGGGAAGTTGATGATATCGACCACTTGAGCAACAGGCGTGTTCGCACCGTTGGCGAACAATTACATAACCAATTTGGTGTTGGTCTGGCCCGTATGGCCCGTACTATCCGTGAACGCATGAATGTGCGCGATAATGAAGTATTTACGCCTACCGATCTGATCAATGCTAAAACCTTATCTTCGGTTATCAATTCTTTCTTTGGCACGAATGCGCTGTCTCAGTTCATGGACCAAACCAATCCACTTGCAGAACTTACCCACAAACGCAGGGTTTCGGCGCTTGGACCAGGAGGTTTATCGCGTGAGCGTGCCGGATTTGAAGTACGTGACGTTCACTATACCCACTATGGCCGGTTGTGTACAATAGAAACACCTGAAGGCCCGAATATCGGTCTTATCTCTTCGCTTTGCGTTTATGCCAAAATCAATAAACTTGGTTTTATTGAAACACCTTATAAACAGGTTATTAATGGCAAAGTAAATCTGGATAAGTCTATATACCTCAGTGCGGAGGAAGAGGAAAACAAGATTATCGCTCAGGCAACAACTCCAATGGATGAAGTTGGACACTTTAGCGAGGAGAAGGTAAAAGTTAGATACTTAGCCGATTATCCTATTATCGACAGGAATAATGTTGACCTTGTGGATATTGCACCTAACCAGATTGCTTCGATTGCAGCATCGCTCATTCCTTTTCTTGAGCACGATGATGCCAACCGTGCGCTCATGGGATCGAACATGATGCGCCAGGCTGTTCCGTTACTCAATCCCGAAGCTCCCATTGTTGGTACAGGAATTGAAGCCAACGTTGCCCAGGATTCGCGCGTTCTTATTAATGCTGAAGGCGATGGATTGGTTGAATATGTTGACGCTATGGAGATTGTTATTCGCTACACGCGCCTCGAAGAAGAACGTTTGGTTAGTTTTGATGATGATGTAAAAAGCTACAAACTGGTTAAGTTTTCGCGTACCAATCAGAATACCTGCATGAACCTAAGGCCTATCGTTCGGAAGGGCGATAGAGTTAAAAAGGGGCAGGTGCTTTGTGAAGGATATGCAACCCAGAACGGAGAGCTTGCCCTAGGTCGTAACCTGATGGTGGCATTTATGCCATGGCAGGGCTACAATTTTGAAGATGCTATCGTTATCTCTGAAAAAGTTGTAAAGGAAGATATCTTCACATCTGTTCATATTGAAGAGTTTACACTGGAAGTGCGTGATACCAAACGTGGTGTTGAAGAACTTACCAACGACATTCCCAATGTGAGCATTGAAGCTACAAAGGATCTCGACGAAAATGGTCTTATCCGCATTGGCGCTGAAGTAAACGAAGGTGATATTCTTATTGGAAAGATTACGCCAAAAGGCGAAAGTGATCCAACACCTGAAGAGAAACTGCTTCGTGCTATTTTCGGCGACAAAGCCGGTGATGTTAAAGACGCTTCTCTTAAAGCACCTCCTTCGATGAAAGGTGTTGTAGTTGATAAGAAGTTATTTTCCAGAGTTGTTAAGGATAAGAAACTGAAGGCAAAAGAAAAGGATATTGTTAGAGTTCTTGACGATGAATTCTCCAAAAACAGCCTTGAACTGAAAAGTAAACTGGTTGATAAGCTAACCGTATTGGTTAGCGGCAAGACTTCGCAAGGCGTACATAGTAACTTCAAAGACGAAGTTATTCCTAAAAAGGTGAAGTTCACGCAAAAAATGCTCTCCGGCATCGATTACATGAACATTAACCCCAATAAATGGACCACGGATAAAGAGGTGAATGACCTGATTAAACAATTGATCAACAATTTCATTATCAAGCACAAGGAGATCCAGGGCATTTATAGCCGAAAGAAATTTGTTGCCACTGTTGGCGACGAGCTTCCCAACGGTATTATTCAGATGGCTAAGGTCTATGTTGCCAAAAAGCGCAAACTGAAGGTTGGTGATAAAATGGCCGGACGACATGGTAACAAAGGTATTGTTGCCAGGATAGTGCGCGAAGAAGACATGCCTTTCCTCGAAGACGGTACACCTGTTGATATCGTTTTGAATCCGCTTGGTGTTCCATCTCGTATGAACCTTGGGCAGATATTCGAAACCATTCTTGGTTGGGCAGGCTCTAAACTCGGACAGAAATATAAAACACCCATTTTTGATGGGGCTACACTCGAACAGATCAACTTGTTGATGGACGAAAGCGGTCTTCCCCGAAATGGAAGGGTATATCTTTATGACGGTGGAACCGGCGAACGTTTCGATCAACCTGCTACCGTCGGATATATCTATATGCTGAAACTCCATCACATGGTGGATGATAAGATGCATGCACGTTCTATAGGTCCTTACTCACTCATTACGCAACAGCCTTTGGGAGGAAAAGCCCAGTTCGGCGGTCAACGTTTTGGAGAAATGGAAGTTTGGGCACTCGAAGCATTTGGCGCTGCACACATCCTGCAGGAAATACTTACTGTTAAATCAGATGACGTTATCGGCCGTGCCAAAGCTTATGAAGCTATTGTAAAAGGTGATAATATGCCTACTCCAGGTATCCCGGAATCATTCAATGTATTGGTTCACGAATTAAGAGGACTCGGACTGAATATCACCTTCGATTAAACCGCGTTTAGCAGTTGGCTTCGTGTAACGGATTAGCTCCGGCTACACTGTGCTAACCGCTGAATGATTACAAGCTTCTGCTTTATTTATCTTTTATTCAATGCGTTAATACCAAAACAACATATGGCTTTCAGAAAAGAAAATACAGTAACCAGTAATTTCTCGAAGATCACCATCAGCCTCGCATCTCCGGAAACAATCCTGGAGCGTTCAAGTGGGGAGGTGATGAAACCCGAAACCATCAACTACCGCACTTATAAACCCGAACGCGACGGCCTCTTTTGTGAGAGGATCTTCGGGCCTGTAAAGGATTGGGAATGTCATTGCGGAAAATACAAAAGAATCCGTTACAAAGGCATCGTTTGCGACCGCTGTGGAGTGGAGGTTACCGAGAAAAAAGTGCGTCGCGAACGTATGGGGCATATCCAACTCGTTGTTCCTGTGGCACATATTTGGTTTTTCAGGTCATTGCCCAACAAAATTGGCGCATTGCTCGGATTGCAAACCAAAAAACTCGATATGATCATCTATTACGAGCGCTATGTGGTCATAAACTCCGGTATTAAGGAGAAGGATGGAATTAAATACCTCGATTTCCTAACCGAAGAAGAATACTTTGACATTCTGGAAACCCTGCCAAAGGACAATCAACTCCTTGACGACAGTGATCCCAATAAATTTATTGCAAAAATGGGAGCCGAGGCTCTTAACGATTTGCTGGCAAGGCTCGACCTCGACCAGAACTCATTTGATCTGCGTCATAAAGCAAGCACCGAAACCTCACAGCAACGCAAAGCTGAAGCTCTCAAACGTCTCCAGGTATTCGAAGCTTTCCGCGAAGCGCAGAAACGCATAGAAAACCATCCGGAATGGATGATTGTGAAAGTAGTTCCTGTAATCCCACCTGAACTCAGGCCTCTCGTGCCTTTGGATGGCGGCAGGTTTGCCACATCCGACCTGAACGATCTTTATCGCCGTGTGATTATTCGTAACAACCGACTGAAAAGACTCATCGAGATAAAAGCACCTGATGTAATCATGCGTAATGAAAAACGTATGCTTCAGGAAGCTGTTGATTCATTGTTTGATAATTCACGTAAAGCCAATTCGGTAAAAACTGAATCTAACCGTGCACTCAAATCGCTAAGCGATAGCCTTAAAGGTAAACAAGGTCGCTTCCGTCAGAACCTTCTCGGAAAACGTGTCGACTACTCAGGCCGTTCGGTTATTGTGGTTGGTCCTGAACTTAAGCTATATGAATGCGGGCTTCCCAAGGATATGGCTTCCGAACTTTTCAAACCGTTTATTATCCGCAAAATGCTGGAAAGAGGCATTGTAAAGACAGTGAAATCAGCCAAGAAAATTGTAGATCGCAAAGATCCTGTTGTTTGGGATATTCTCGAAAATATATTGAAAGGACATCCTGTCATGCTAAACCGGGCTCCTACGCTGCATCGCCTGGGTATTCAAGCTTTCCAGCCCAAACTTATCGAAGGAAAGGCTATTCAGCTTCACCCGCTTGTTTGTACAGCTTTCAATGCCGACTTCGACGGCGACCAGATGGCCGTTCATGTTCCCCTTGGGAATGCGGCCATACTCGAAGCCCAGATTCTGATGCTTGCTTCGCATAATATCCTGAATCCGGCTAATGGTGCTCCTATCACGGTTCCTTCACAGGACATGGTTTTGGGTCTCTATTATATGACCAAAGGACGTCACAGCGACAGCGACAGGACAATGAAAGGCGAGGGCTTCAGGTTTTATTCTCCTGAAGAAGTTATTATCGCTTATAATGAAAAGGTAGTCGACCTCCATTCACATATCTCCGTGAAACATCCGGTGAATGTAAACGGGGAAATGATAGAAAAAATGATAGACACCACTGTTGGAAGAGTTCTTTTCAATCAGGTAGTGCCGAAAGAATATGGTTACATCGACCAGCTGCTTACCAAAAAAGCACTTCGTGATATTATCAGCGATGTGCTGAAGAAAACAGGAACTGCAAAAACTGCAAAATTCCTGGATGATATCAAATCGCTTGGTTTTGCCATGGCTTTCAGGGGCGGACTATCTTTCAACCTGAGTGATGTGATTGTTCCTGCCGCAAAAGAAAAACTCGTCACTGATGCAAAGGTGGAAGTGGAAGATGTAATGAATAATTATAACCTTGGTGTAATTACAACGAACGAAAGGTACAACCAGATTATTGATATCTGGACACATGCAAATGCTAACCTCACACGCACCGTAATGACCCAGTTGTCAACCGACAGGCAGGGTTTCAACCCGGTTTATATGATGCTCGACTCGGGTGCACGTGGTTCCAAGGAACAGATCCGGCAGCTTTCCGGTATGCGCGGACTGATGGCAAAACCACAGAAATCAGGTGCAGGTGGAGGCGAAATTATCGAAAATCCGATCCTCTCCAACTTTAAGGAAGGATTGTCGGTACTTGAATATTTTATCTCTACACACGGTGCCCGTAAGGGTTTGGCCGATACTGCCCTCAAAACAGCTGATGCTGGTTACCTCACCCGCCGCTTGGTGGATGTGGCTCAGGATGTGATCATTTCCGAAGAGGACTGTGGCACACTGAGGGGACTTATGGTTACAGCCCTCAAAAAAAGCGAAGAAGTTGTTGAAACACTCTACGATCGCATTCTTGGCCGTGTGACACTACATGATATTTTCCATCCCCAAACAGGTGAATTGATTGCAGAAGCAGGTGCTGAACTTACTGAAGATCTTTGTCAGATCATAGAAGATTCACCTGTTGAAACTGTTGAAATCCGCTCGGTACTTACCTGCGAATCCAAGAAAGGCGTTTGTACCAGTTGCTACGGACGAAACCTGGCTTCGGGACGGCTTATACAGAAAGGTGAGGCAGTGGGCGTTATTGCTGCTCAGTCCATCGGAGAACCTGGAACACAGCTTACACTTCGTACATTCCACGTTGGAGGGGTCGCTGGTGCCAATATTGGTTCACTTTCCCGAATCAACGCCAGGTACGACGGAGTAATTGAAATTGATGAACTTCGTTCAGTACCTTATACCAATGAGGATGGCAAATCATACGACATCGTAATCGGTCGTTCGGCCGAAATGCGTATTGTAGACAAGAAAACCGGCATCATTTTATCGTCGGGAAATATTCCTTATGGGGCTAATCTGTATGTGAATAATAGAACCGAAGTTAAAAAAGGCGAACTTATTACGGACTGGGATCCATACAATGCCGTAATTATGTCGGAAGTAAACGGTAAAGTGGCCTTCGAAAATATTATTGAAGGAACTACTTTTAAAGTTGAATCTGATGAGCAAACCGGATACCGCGACATGGTTGTTATCGAAACAAGGGTAAAGGCCAAGAATCCCGCCATTAAAATTCTGTCAGCCAGTAATGAAGAGCTCAAGAACTACGATATTCCTGTTGGAGCTCACATTGTTGTTGACGAAGGCAAACTGATAAAGGCCGGAGATGTTTTGGTAAAGATTCCACGTGCTGTTGGAAAATCAGGTGATATTACCGGAGGTCTGCCGCGTGTAACTGAACTGTTCGAAGCACGTAATCCTTCCGATCCTGCAGTGGTTTCTGAAATAGACGGTGTTGTTTCTTTTGGTAAAAAACTGAAACGTGGCAACCGTGAAGTCATTATCACTTCCAAAACCACCGAAGAAAAGAGCTACCTCATCCCAACATCTAAACAGATTCTGGCTCAGGAAAACGACTACGTTAAGGCAGGAACTCCGCTTTCTGACGGCGCAATGACTCCGGCTGATATTCTGGCTATCAAAGGCCCGATGAAGGTACAGGAATATATTGTGAATGAGATTCAGGAAGTATACCGTCTTCAGGGTGTTAAGATCAACGATAAGCATTATGAGGTAATTGTACGCCAGATGATGCGTAAAGTAGAGATTGTCGATCAGGGTGATACACGTTTTCTGGAAGGGGAATTGGTTAATAAATTCGATTTTCACGAGGAGAATGATGGACTGTTTGGGAAGAAAGTAATTATGAATCCTGGCGACTCCTTAGTTCTGAAACCTGGACAAATGATAAGCGCCCGTAAATTGAGGGATGAGAACTCCTTGCTTAAACGTAAGGACAAAAAACTTGCAGAAGCCCGCGACGCCCAGCCTTCTACGGCCAAACAAGTGCTTCAGGGTATTACCAGGGCTTCACTTCAAACGAAGAGTTTCCTTTCGGCTGCTTCTTTCCAGGAAACGACCAAGGTACTTACCGTTGCTGCGATAAATGCAAAGGATGACGCATTACTTGGCTTGAAGGAAAATGTACTTGTCGGACACCTGATTCCTGCCGGAACAGGTCTTCGCGAATACGAAAGCCTGATAGTAGCCTCTAAAGAAGAATATGAAAAAATGCTGGCTGCAAAAGCTGATATGTAATTAACATTCAATCTCCTTAAGATGAACGAACAGCGCAAAGACAATCAAATCAATATTGAATTGACAGACGAAATGGCCGAGGGGGTATATTCGAACCTTGCCGTTATCACCCATTCCTCAACTGAGTTTGTGGTTGATTTCATTAAATTAATGCCTGGAGCACCTAAAGCAAAGGTTAAATCCAGGATCATTCTTACACCACAGCATGCCAGGCGTTTGTATAGGGCACTTAAAGAGAATATAGCCAAATATGAATCGGTGCATGGAGCTATTAAAGAGCCGGAATCCGAAACCATTGGTTTCCCGCTTGGCGGACCTGTTGCGCAGGCGTAATTAGTTGATTAGAAAATGCAAACAGCAGCCCGATGGCTGCTGTTTGCATTTTAAGGCATGAAGAAAGACTTTTAAAAAGCATCTGATCCACCGGAATTATTCATAAAACTAAAAATGGCTAGTCCGAAGATTCCAATAACAATGATAGCGATCATAAAGCCGATTAGTATCCAGATGAGCTTAGCCTTCGCCCAGTTAGCCTTGCTGGGGTGAGTGTCGCTACTGAATGCCCATACAAAGAGCATTACGATATTAACGATTGGAATATAGGTGAGAAATAGTGTGAGCATCCAATCACTCAGGCTCAGAGGCTTGTAAACAGGTTCATTTTCCATAGTTTTACATTTTAAAGGTTAATGTTAAGATGTTAAATAATGATATATATGGGGTTTAAAATGGATTTTACACAGGTTGGAAGGCCATAAATGTAATACATTTTATTTGATCTCATTTTTATGTCCACCTCCTTACTTCATCTGACAGCTAAGTAAATCTAAGAATCGTTGATGGCGTAAGTAGCGGAAATTCCAGTAATTTTACATGACTTTCAATAAATCCTATCCCGATGAATTTTTTGAGCAACCTTACCTCCGATCCCTGGCTTTTTACCTGGGTCATTTTACCGATCTTAATCTTTATTGCGCGTATAATGGATCAAACCATTGGTACGATGAGGCTGATTTTTCTGTCGAAGGGAATGAAATACATCGCGCCATTCCTGGGCTTTTTCGAAGTTATTATATGGCTGTTGGCTGTGGGGCAGATCATGCAACATCTGGATAACTGGCTCAGTTATATTGCGTATGGTGCAGGTTTTGCCACAGGAAATTTCATAGGTATGCTGCTGGAGGAAAAACTTTCGCTGGGGACTGTTATTATCCGTGTTATCCTTTCCCGGCAGTCGCCCGAGCTTATTGATGAACTGAAATCGCAAAATTTCGGCCTTACACTTGTAGACGCCGAAGGTTCAAAAGGCAGTGTAAAACTAGTTTTCTCCATCATCCGTCGCAAAGAGCTGCCTAACTTCATCGATACCATTCATCAGTTCAATCCCAATGCATTTTATACTGTTGAGGATGTGAAATCAGCCAGTGAAGGAATTTTCCGGCGGACCAATTCGTGGTCTGTTTTCGGTTCGTTCGCATCCAGGCTTCAAAAGAGTAAGTAATCGGTGTCTTTTCCATTGTAATTTACATTTCTATATTTTCCAGTTTTCAATTCCCTTTATTTTCATTGGCATGCAGGTAGTTTAATTTTCAGTGTCCGGGGCAGGAAATGTGTTAAAAGATAAACGACCTGTTAAGTGGGTTTCAACATTGCCGAAGCAATTAACCGATTACCTTTGCCCCACCTTTATAGTCTGAAAACATCAAAAAATAATCTAATATGCACGAAAAGAAACTCGGTTTTAATTCAAAACTTATTCATGGGGGCGATTTCAAAGATGCCCTGGGGAGCGCTACTGTTCCCATCTATCAAACTTCAACGTTCATATTTGACAACGCCGATCATGGTGCCAAATGCTTTTCCGGTGAGAGCGATGGCTATATTTATACACGTATTGCCAATCCAACCATCCATGCGCTCGAGAGCCAGCTTGCCGAACTCGAAGGCGGATTCGGAGGAATAGCTACCAGCTCAGGAATGGGTGCAGTAAATACAATATACATGGCTCTGCTTGGGCAAGGCGACCACATGATAAGTTCGTGCGCTGTTTATGGGCCTTCGCGCTTGCTGATGGAAAACCATTTTTCGCGTTTTGGGGTGGCATCATCATTTGTAAATACGGCAAATATCAGCGATGTAGGAAAAGCCATCAGGCCAAATACCAAACTGCTTTATATTGAAACGCCGGCCAATCCTACCATGGATATCTCCGACCTGAAGGCTTGTGCCGATCTGGCCCACAAACATGGAATAATGGTAGCCGTTGATAATACATTTTCGAGCCCATACCTGCAACGCCCTATCGAGTTTGGGGTTGATATCGTGTTTCATTCCATGACCAAATTTATTAATGGCCATGCCGACATCGTAGCGGGGATAATTATTGCCAAAGAAGAGGCTCTCTATAAGAGACTGCGTGCAATGATGGTAATCCTGGGTTGTAACATGGACCCACATCAGGCTTACATGGTAATCAGGGGGCTTAAAACACTTGGTATCCGCATCGACCGTGCCCAGCAAAGTGCTCAGATTCTGGCTGAATACCTGGAAAATCATCCGAAAGTGGAATGGGTGAAATATCCAGGTTTGCCTTCGCATCCGCAGCACGATCTGGCCTGCAAACAGATGGATGGATTCGGATCGATGATCAGTTTTGGCCTTCATGGCGGGCTAATAGCAGGCAAGGTACTGATGGATAATGTAAAACTGGCGGTGCTGGCTGTATCGCTCGGGGGCGTTGAAACGCTTATCCAGCATCCTGCCTCCATGACGCACTCTAAAGTAGCGCCGGAAGCCAAACTTAAAGCCGGAATTACCGATGGCTTGGTAAGATATTCAGTTGGAATTGAAGATGTGAAAGATATTCTGGCCGATCTTGTGCAGGCTCTGGATAAAGTATAGACATTCGTTTATTATCCGCTGGTTCCCTTACGCTTAATACATATCGCAAGGGAATCTTTTTTTCAATTAATCATTCTGCCTGCTAAGTTTGTGTAATTTTGGTAAAGAATTACGCTTTGCCCGTTCTATGCTACATTTTTTTCGAAAATCCTTCTTTGTACTGATATGCGTGATGTTCCTGTTGGCAGCTGGTTTGGTACAGGCACAAAAAGTAGCCCTCGTGCTGAGTGGGGGAGGTGCTAAAGGCGTTACGCATATTGGGGTAATCAGGGCGCTGGAAGAACAGGGGATTCCCATTAATTATATTGCCGGAACTTCCATGGGGGCAATTATCGGCGGGTTATATGCGGCCGGATTTTCACCCGACGAAATGCAATACATGATTACGTCGGAAGACTTTAAATCCTGGGTTTCAGGAAAGATCAATTCAAAATATATTTACTTTTTTCGAAAACAACAGCCCGATGCTGCGTGGTTCAATTTCAAATTCCGTTACGATTCGGTTTTTCAGACAGTACTGCCAACAAACATTATATCGCCTGTGCAGATGGACTTTGCGCTGATGGAGATATATTCGAGTGCTTCGGCCGTAGCCCGCGACGACTTCGATAGTTTATTTGTTCCTTTCCGCTGTGTAGCCTCCGACATAGCCGAAAATAAACCGCTTACCCTGCGCAAGGGAAACCTGGGATCTGCTATCCGCGCTTCCATGACATTCCCTTTCTATTTCAAACCAATCCGCATTGATGGGAAATTACTGTTCGACGGCGGCATGTACAACAATTTTCCTGCGGATGTGGCTTTGCAGGATTTTAACCCTGATATTATAATAGGCAGTAAAGCTGCTTCCAATTACGCTCCACCAAATGAAAACAATGTGCTTTCCCAGATTGAAACAATGCTGATGCAGAAAACCGATTATAACCTTTATTGCGACAATGGTGTAATGATATCACCTCATCTGAAAAGCATAACTGTTAATGATTTCAGCTATACGGAAGCATTTGTTGACAGTGGCTATGTGGCAGCTTTGCGCGCCATACCGGCGATCAGGAGTTTTGTTACGGATACGGTATCGTATGAAGAGATCCGGGCGCGCAGGCAAGCTTTTAACAACAGTAAACCTCCACTCTATATCGATAGTATTTTTGTAAATGGGATAAATTCTAAACAATCCCTATACATTGATAAGTTGCTGCGCACGCATTACAACCGGCGTTCAAATCGACACTCCGGTGCAGAGCAGATGAGCCTTGCCGGGATAAAACCCGAATATTTCAAACTGATAGGGGAGGATCGTATTGATAGTCCTTATCCGCAGTTGAATTTTAATCCCGTTACCGGGCATTTTAAATTTCATCTCGATGCCAGGCGCGAAAACAAGCTATTTGCAGAATTGGGCGGATTAATTTCCTCCAACACCACCAACGAGATATTCGCCCAATTCCAATATAATTATTGGGGAAAATACGCCATGAGTACATTGCTGAATGGGTATTTCGGTCGCTTTTACAACTCGGCAGTCTGGAGGACACGGATAGATTTTCCGGCAGATAGGCCTTATTACCTCGAAGCTGGATTTACCGGCAGCCAATGGAATTACTTTAAAACCACTACCTATTTCTTTGATGATAAAACGCCATCCTATATCCTGGAACACGATAATTACTTCAGTATTGAGGGCGGTATACCTTTTATAGCTAAAGGCAAAATTTCCCTTGGTGCCGAAGCAGGCCGCCGCAGGATGGATTATTATCAGGTCAATACTTTCAGCCGTTCAGACACTACAGATAAAACCTACTTTGATTTCTACAGCCCCTATACGGCGATTGAAATAAATTCACTCAACAGGAAACAATATGCCAATTCGGGCGTGAGGTTATACGCTGGGTTGCGCTTTATCAGCGGACGCGAAAAGAACGTACCTGGCTCGACAGGGCTCGATTCAACTGTTTTTATAGGCTATCACAATTGGTTTCAGTTTAAATTTAGTTATGAAAATTTCTTCTTCTCCAAGGGTAAACTAACATTTGGATTCCTGACCGAGGTCGTCCTGTCCAACCAGGAATTTTTCCATAACTATACAGCAAGTATGCTTATGGCGCCCTCTTTTGCCCCGGTGTATGAGATGAAAACATTTATTCTGCCAAGGTTTCACGCTTCAAATTACGCTGGATATGGCCTTCGTGGCCTGGTTACAATTGTTAAAAATGTTGATTTCCGGTTAGAAGGGTATGTCATGCAGCCGTTTCAGGAAATTGAGAGCACAACGGGGCATGCCGCTGTGTATGGACAGGAATTTGAAAGCAGGCATTTCATTGGGACAAGCGCCCTGGTGTATCAAAGCCCGCTTGGTCCCATAGCGCTTAGCCTGAGTTATTACGATCATAAGGAGAACCCCTATTCGCTCTTGTTTAGCCTTGGCTA
>Ga0315283_10000389_pt1 | contig 32115 bp, 29 predicted proteins | sample YL17G09_0_MG_FD_204541 | JGI IMG/M metagenome (GOLD analysis project Ga0315283, IMG submission 204541) | Sediment microbial communities from Yellowstone Lake, YNP, Wyoming, USA - YL17G09_0 | ecosystem: Environmental > Aquatic > Freshwater > Lake > Sediment | place: USA: Wyoming | collected...
TCTCGATCGAAATGTTGGAGGCCGTCGGCGAGGCCTACTGGCCGACATACTTTGAGACATTGCGAGATCGTCTGCGCCCGAGAGGGACTGCCGTGCTGCAGGTCATCACCATCGATGATGCTCGATTTGAGAACTATCGTCGAAGGCCCGATTTCATCCAGAAATACATATTCCCTGGTGGCATGCTACCGACGACGCGAATCATCCAGCGCGAATCCGCAAGAGCCGGACTTCAAGTAGTCACCAAGGAACTTTTTGGCGAAAGCTATGCGCGCACTCTCGACGAGTGGCGTTGCCGTTTCCAGGAGGCATGGCCTCGGATCAAAAGGCAAGGATTTGACGAACGATTCAAAAAAACCTGGGAGTATTACCTCTCTTATTGCCAGGTCGGCTTCGAGACCGGCACTTTGAAGGTCGGACTTTACAAACTAACACACTGAGCGGACAGGGCGTGGCTCTGATCTGTTCGTAAGAAAAAACGACCTTACATGTTGCTTCGATGTCTGAGTTTGGCAGACTCGGACCCAGTAACTTTGCAGGCGAACGTCCTGTCCTTTCCGAAAATCATATCCGGACGTATTGGTGGTGCAGTCCAGCCAGGATCGGAATGGCGACAATGGCACCGGATCGTTGGACTGCTCGATGCAAGGGCGCATCTTTCAGTGCGTCAGAGGCCTGCGAGGCCTACGATCCAACAGTTCGAGGCCGCGCAGGGCGTTTGGAGCATCGGGATGAGCAAGGGAAAGATCTCTCATTTCCCTGCGCATCACCTTCGCCGAAACTCCATCGGTCAACAGTACGACCGACGACGCAATTGGAAGAGGCTGATGGGCGCGATCCTGCGGACCGGCTGGAGCGCTATTTCGACCTGTTCCGCACCCTGCACGGCAAGGGCGAACGCCTGTGTCCAGGCGGTTCATTCGCGGCCGTCCTCGATGCTGTCTCCTCTCCAGTGCAAAGCGCCTTACACTCATTCACCAAGATGCATCTCGACTGGCTGGAAGATGTTGTTCGCGAGGGTGTGGCGCGAGGGCAGTTCACAATCGGCGAGCAGCGGCCACGCGATGTCGCCGTGCAGATCTTCGCGAGCGTCCAGGGCGCGCTGATACCCGGCCGCCTCATATCGGATCCCGCACGTCATCGATGCGGTCGCGGCAGAGCTGCGACGTTCTTTGGGTTACGCTGCAACGGAGGCCCGTTCCCAGGCGGAGCGCCGACACTAGGATCACATGACCTTTAGCGGCCCGCGCTCTTCCGGCGATACACTTCGATTTGGCTGACTAGAGCGACACAGCGCCCTCGCCGTTCCTTCGCGCCCCCTCATTCTGCTGGCGCGGCTTAGCTCCGTCGCACCTGCGCCTTGATCGGCTCGGACGCACTGGCAACCAGCTCGGCCGATAGCGCACGCAACTCTTCCGCCTGGCTCGCGAGCACGCTTATGCGCTCCTGCCAATAGGTCATCTGCAGGTCCACCATCTCAATGGGCGTCTTGGCGCCGGCCAGACGCTTGGCAAGGTCGAGGCTCGCCGTGACATTCGCTTGCGCGAACTCGAAGAGCTTGCGGTTCATTGCGAGCGCGCTCTGCCCCGCAGCTTCAAACGACCACTCGATGGCCGGGGCGGCTGCCTCATGCGCCGGTCGCGGGCTCGCCACGCTCGGCTTGCTCGGCGCGGACGGAAGTTCGAGCAGTGCGGCCGGCTGAGGCGCCGGCGCGCTCGGGGCGACCAGTTTGTGCTTGAGAGCTGCGTCCTCGCGCTGAGCGGCGGCCTCCTTATCGGGGGCGACCTCCTTGGGCTTGGCGGCCAGGCCGTTGGGTTTGGGGGCAAGCTCCTCACGCTTGGGGGCGACCGCCGCAAGCTTCGCAGCCTCCCGCTTAGCCACGACGGTCTCGCGCTTAGGAGCGAGAACCTTAGGAGCGAGATCCTTAGGAGCGAGAACCTTAGGAGCGAGATCCTTAGGAGCGAGCTCCTTAGGGACGACGTTCTCAGGCTTGGCGGCGGTTTCTTGCTCGGAGGCCGCAATCTTTCTTGCCTGCTTTTTGTCTTGCGCCAATCGCTTCTTGTCGCGATTCGGGTGAGCTTTCATCGATGATCCCCTTGCGGCCGGCGTGGTCAGGAAAGGATGCCTGCGTGCGCTTGATGCCCGCTGCTTAGGCAAAGAAGCGCCGACTCAACCGAACTATTGGCGGGGCTCGCGGCCATTTTGCGGCGGCCCGTCATAGTCGAACGCCATACGCTGCATGCTTCGTGCCATATTCATGAGCGCGGTCTGCGTGGATGGCCGGGACAAGCCCGGCTATGACGATGCTTTTTGGATTGACCACACCCTCGACACGTCATCGCTCGGCTTGACCGGGCGATCCAGTAACCACCGCCCTTAGTTATCTCGCAACTCCGGTGGATAGTGGGTGCCCGGCGCGGGCATGACATCGGCGTTTGGTTTAGTGAAGTCTCACATCCCCATGGAAGCGGCTTTGTTGAGCAGGGCCTCGGCCTGGCGGATCGAGGCGATGTCGATCAGGCGGCCGTCGAGCGACACCGCGCCCTTGCCTTCCTTCGCCGCTTGCTTCATGGCCTCGACGATGCGCTTGGCCTTGGTCACCTCGGCCTCCGACGGCGTGAACACCTGGTTGGCGAGCTCGACTTGGGAGGGATGGATCGCCCATTTGCCCTCGAAGCCAAGCACCGCGGCGCGCTTGGCGGCGGCGAGATAGCCGTCGGGATCGGAGAAGTCGCCGAACGGCCCGTCGATCGGGCGAAGCCCATAGGCGCGGCAGGCGACCATCATGCGCGACAGCGCATAATGCCATGGGTCGTTCCAATAATAGGAGCGGTTGCCGGCCTCGTCCTTGTCGGAGAGGATGCCGTAATCGGGATGCGGGGCGCCGATGCCCATGGTGCGGGCCCGCGTCGAGGCGGCATAGTCGGCGACGCCGAAGCTCATCGCCTCGACGCGCTTAGAGGATTGCGCGATGGCCTCGACATTGGCCATGCCGAGCGCGGTCTCGATCAACAGCTCGAAGCCGATCCGCTTCTCGCGTTTCTTATATTGCTCGATCTGCGTGACCAGCATGTCGATGGCGTAGACGTCCTGCGGCACTCCCGTCTTGGGGATCAGGATCATGTCGAGGCGCGGGCAATTCTCGACCACGTCGACCACGTCGCGATAGGCGTAATGGGTGTCGAGGCCGTTGATGCGGATCATCATCACCTTGGTGCCCCAATCCATGTCGTTGAGGGCCTGGATGATGTTCTTACGCGCCTGCTCCTTGTCGTCCGGCGCCACGGCGTCCTCGAGGTCGAGGAAGATGATGTCGGCTTGGCCCTTGGCGGCCTTCTCGAACAGCGACGGGTTGGACCCCGGCACGGCAAGCTCGGAGCGGTGCAAACGCGGGGTGGCCTGTTGGATCAGCGTGAAGCTCATATCGTCGACTTCCTTTCGCTCGTTATAAAGTTAACCCGTGGCGCCGAGACCGGCGGCAATGGTGTTGATCGAGAGCAGCAGCGCAGGTTTGTAGCGCTCCCGCTCGCTTTCGTTGGCGGCGCCTCTGAACCGGCGCAATAGATCCACCTGCTCGCGATTGACGTCATTGATCGTGGTCAAACGCTCCTTGAGCACGTCCCGATAGCGCGGGAAGCGGGCGCCGATTTCGGCGCCGCCGCTTAGCTTCCGCACCATCTGCGTGGTCAACTTCAGCTCGCTTTCGACCATGGCGAAGATCGTCTGCCGCGTTTGCGCCTCGGCGACAAGCCCCGAATAGTCGGCCGCGATGTCGAGATCGACCAGGAGCAGCGTCTTCTCCACCTCGTCCATGATCAGCCGGAACAGCCGTGAATCCTCGAACATGCGATGAAGCATGGCCTCGCCCGCCTCGCCGCGCACCTCGATGAAGCTGTTAAGCGCGCTGCCGACCCCATACCAGCCGGTGATGATGTGCCGGTTCTGCGCCCAAGCGAACACCCAGGGAATGGCGCGGAGATCGCTCAAGCTCTTGCCGCCGAAGCGCCGCGCCGGCCGCGATCCGATATTGAGTAGCGAGATTTCTTCCAAAGGGCTCGCCGCCTGGAAATAAGTGACGAGCTCGGGATTGCCGACAAGCCGCGTATAGGCCGCGCGCGAGGCGCCGGACAGCGCCTCCATGGCGTCGTCGATCTCGGCCCGGGGCTTCAGCGCCTCCTCGCGCTCCGATTTCAGCGCGTGCTCGAACACGCTGGCCGCCAAGAGCTCCATCTGATAGGCGGCGGTGCCTTTGTTGGCATATTTGGAGGAGACCACCTCGCCCTGCTCGGTGACGCGGAAGCGGCCGCGGATCGAGCCTGCCGGCTGCGCCGCGATCCCCCGCCCCGTCGGCGCCCCGCCCCGGCTCACCGAGCCGCCGCGCCCATGGAAGAAGGCGATGCGCACGCCCGTCTCGTCGCTGAGCTTGGTCAGCTTCACTTGCGCCTTGGCCAGCTCCCAATTCGAGGCGAGGAACCCGCCATCCTTGTTGGAATCGGAATAGCCGATCATCACTTCCTGCACGCCGCCCTGCCATCTCGTGCTCCGCCTGATCAGCGGCACGCTCAACAGCTCGCGCATGATGGCAGGCGCCGCGCGCAAATCGTCGATGGTCTCGAACAGAGGCACGATCGGCAGCGGGCAGATCTCGGTGCCGGCCGCATCGAGGAACACGCCGGCTTCCTTAGCGAGCAGATAGATGCCGAGCACATCGGCGACGAGACGCGTCATGCTGAGGATAAAGCTGCCGAACGCTTCCCGGTCGAGGCGGCCGCGCATCTCGGCAACCAGCTTGAGCATGGCGAGCGTCTCCTCGGCCTCCGCCGGCAGGCGGTCAAGCACGCGCTCAGCCATGCGCGGCCGCGCGAGCTCGGCGAGCAGCCAGGCTTTCCAGGCATCGGATCGCGGCTCGGGCGACTCGCCGTTGCCCTCACCTACCGTCGCGCGCCACAAGGCTTGCAGCGCGTCGGTGGTGCGGGTGGTATTCTCGCGGAGATCGAGCCGCACCGTGGAGAAGCGAAAAATCTGGGCGGCGAAGCGCACCGGGCGTACGAGATCGGCAGCGATCGATCCCAAATCGGCATCCTCCAGCGCGGTCTCCAGCACCCTGAGATCGTCGATCAACTCATCGGCATTGGCGTAAGCCGGCCGGCCCTCCGGCACGCCCGCGCCCTCGGTCCTGAGCATCGTCGCGTCGAGCTTGCGCAAGACGCAAGTGAGATATTGCCGGTAGGCCTCGCCCGGATTGCGCGTGGCGATTGCCGCGGCATCGCCACTGGCCTCAAGCTCACGCGCGAGCGCGGCGCGGAAGTTTTCGGGAACCGGCGCCGCGCGCTCGGTGATCGACAGGAAGCGGGCAAGCTCCGTCACCTTCGCCTTGTAGTGACGCAAGGCGGCAAGCGCGTTCTGCCGCAAGGTCGCCCGCGTGACCGCGGTGGTGACGAAGGGGTTGCCGTCGCGGTCGCCGCCGATCCACGAGCCGAACTGGAAGAAGGGCGGCACGTCGAAACGCCGGCCCGGGTAATGTTGCTTAAGCCCGCCGTCGAGACCGCTGATCATCTTGGGCGCCATCTCGAACAGCGTCTCGTCGAAGAAGTGCAGGCCCCTTAGCACCTCCTGCTCCACCGACGGCTTCTCCAGATGCAGCTCGCCCGTCATCCAGATGAGCTCGATCTGATCGCGCAAATGATCGATCAGCTCAGCCCGCTCCCGCTCCGTCCATCGCGGATTCTCGAGCTCAGCCAGCAAGAGATAGATCTTGCGGTACTTCTCGAGCACGGTGACGCGCTTCGATTCGGTCGGGTGCGCGGTGAGCACCGGCCTGATGCGCAAATTCGCGAGCAGCTTCTGGATCTCGTCAGGCCCGATGCCGTTACGGGACGCTTCGCCTAAAACGTTGGCGAATGTTCCCCGCACCTGCTCCCGGCCCCTCTCGCGCTCGACCTTGCGCCGCCGCCGCATGGCGGCGTTCTGCTCGGCGATCGAGAGCAGCTGGAACCAGATGCCCTGCGCCTGCAACGCGCGCGCCATAAGTTCAGGCGTGAAGTCCGAGACGTTGGCCCCGCCCTTGAGCACGGTCTCGATTTCAGGTTGGTGCCGTCGCGCGACGTCGAGCAGCAGGCTGAACAGCAGACCCGCGGCCTCTATCGCCGGAGGTCCCGCAGTCGAAGATAAGGCGGAGGGAGATTCGCCCGCGCTATCGAGCTGCATGACATTGTCCTTCATGACAGGCACGGGGACTCCTCGCGCCGACCATCAGCTCCGAATCATGACCGTCATGGCGCATGTCCTCGACGCTTGGCGGCGCGGCAGCCTTTGCGAGTGCCAAGCGGTGCCGAGGGCGGCAAGGGAGACGTGGACTTGCGACCGAACCGGCGCTTCGCCTCACGCGGACATCACTCGTGCCACGGTTGAGCCGAACTCGCTTGGATTCGGCGCCACGGTCAGGCCGCAAGATCGCATGACCTCCGCCTTCTCCGCCGCGCTGTCTCCCGCCGCCGAGATGATGGCTCCGGCGTGGCCCATGCGACGTCCCTTGGGCGCCGTGAGACCCGCCACGAACCCGACCACCGGCTTCGACATATGCTCCTTGATCCATTCCGAGGCTTCGGCCTCTTGCGGTCCGCCGATCTCGCCGATCAACAGCACCGCCTCGGTCTCCGGATCGTCCTCGAACAACTGTAAATGGTCGAGGAAGGATGAACCGTTGATCGGGTCGCCGCCGATGCCAACACTCGTGGTGATGCCGATGCCGACCGCCTTCATCTGCGAGGCGGCCTCGTAGCCGAGCGTGCCGGACCGCGAGATGACGCCGACCCTGCCCTGGAGATAGATATGTCCCGGCATGATGCCAAGCATGGCTTTACCTGGGCTGATAATGCCGGCGCAGTTCGGCCCGACCAGCATCGTCCGCCGCTCTTTCGGATAGCGGCGGAGATAGCGCTTCACCCGCATCATGTCTTGGGCCGGAATACCGTCGGTGATCGAGCAGACGAGCCTGATGCCGGCGTCGGCGGCCTCCATGATCGCGTCGGCGCAGAAGGCCGGCGCCACGAAGGTGATGCTGGTGGTTGCTCCCGTCGCCGCTACTGCCTCCTTCACCGTATTGAAGACGGGCAGGCCCTGATGCTTGCTGCCCCCTTTGCCGGGGGTTACGCCGCCGACGACGTTGGAGCCGTATTCCACCATCTCCTTGGTATGAAAGGAACCCTTGTCGCCGGTCATGCCCTGGACGATGATCGGCGTGGTTTCGTCAATAAGGATGCTCATTGGTCTTCTCCTCGGAGGCGCTTAGGCCGTCGCGCGTGCAAGTTCATGCGTTGCGTTGCAGGCGTCCACGGCCTTCTGCGCGGCTTCCGCCAAAGTATCCGCAGTGATCAGTTTAAGCCCACTCTCGGCCAGAATCTTGCGGCCTTCCTCGACATTCGTGCCGGCGAGGCGAACCACCAGCGGCACCTTCACATCGACCGTCTGGCAGGCCTGGACCACGCCCTTGGCGACCCAATCGCAGCGATTGATGCCGGCGAAGATGTTTACGAGCACCGCCCGCACCTTGACATCCGACAGGACGAGCTTGAGCGCCGTGGCGATGCGCTCCGGCGAAGCGCCGCCGCCGACATCGAGGAAGTTCGCGGGACTTCCCCCGGCGTGCTTGATCATGTCCATGGTGGCCATGGCGAGGCCCGCACCGTTGACGATGCAGCCGATCTCGCCGTCGAGGCCGATATAGTTCAAATTGTGCTCCGCGGCCTGCGCCTCGCGCGGATCCTGTTGCGAGGGATCGTGCATGTCGGCGACGCTATGGCGGCGGAACAGCGCGTTGTCGTCGAACGACATCTTGGCGTCGAGCGCGAGCACACGGTCATCCTTGGTCACGACCAGCGGATTGATCTCGAGCATGGTGGCGTCGCGGTCGCGAAACGCGCGATAGGCGTTCATGATCGTCGTCACCGCGCGCTGCACCTGCTTGATGTTGAGGCCAAGCTGAAAGGCAAGCTCGCGCGCCTGGAACGCCTGCAGGCCCACCGCGGGCTCGACCAGCACCTGAAGAATGGCCTCGGGCTCGGTCCTCGCGATCTCCTCGATCTCCATGCCGCCGCGCTGTGAAGCAATCACGCGAATGCGCTCGGTCTTACGGTCCAGCACATAGCCGAGATAGAGCTCGCGCTCGAACGGCTCGGCGACCTCGATATAGACCCGCTGCACGGGCTTGCCTTCCGGCCCCGTCTGGAGCGTTACCAGGCGCCTTCCGAGCATCTCCTGCGCCGCCTCGCGGACCTCGTGATACGTTCTGCAGAGCTTGATGCCGCCGGCTTTGCCACGGGCCCCGGCATGGATCTGCGCCTTGACCGCCCAATGCCAGCCGCCGAGCTCGGTTGCGGCGTAGACCGCCTGGTCGGGGCTGAAAGCGATGGCGCCCTTCGGCACCGGCACGCCGAATTGAGAGAGCAACTCCTTGGCTTGATACTCGTGGACGTCCACCTTCACCTCCCTTTTCGTTTTGTTGACCGGCCCCGGCTCGCGAGCCTCAGCTCAGCTTGCCCTTGACCAGCTCATAAGCTTCCTCGGTCACTCCTTCCGCGCCGGATAAGAGCGCCTCCAACTCCTTCACCTTAGTCTCCGCGAAGGCTTTGTCAGTGATCATTTTCGCGTTCGTGTAAACATTTAGCGCCGCGCTTCGCAGTGCAGCATAAGCGGCCAGCACGCCTACGCCCGCGTCGCTGATCACGTTGAGATTGCCGATGGCCGACACCGCCGCGGCGACGTCGATGACCTCACGGGCGGCATGGCAGCAGCGCAAGGGAACCTCGGTCGCGAGCTTGAGCGCCTCTTGGATGGCGGCACTGCGTGCGGCCTTCTCGGCGTCGGTCTCCTTCGCCATGCCATAGGCGCCCATCACCGCATCGAAGGCCTTCACGTCGTCCTCGATCATGCCGGTCAGCCGCTGCCGAAGCTGCTCGGCCTTGGCGAGCAGGATGCGCATCTCGTCCTCGACCTCGGCGTATTTCTTCTTGCCGATGGTGAGATTGCACACCATGGCGACGAGGGCCGCGCCCATCGCGCCGATGATCGCCGCGGCGCTGCCTCCGCCCGGCGTCGCGTTCTGGCTCGCTAATTCGTCAAGGAATGTCTCGATGGCGCTTTGCTTGATCATCGCCGTCACGCCATTGCCTTCGCCAGAGCGTAGATGTCCTCGGCGTCGAGCACCTGATCGGAGCTTTCGAACAGCTGGCCGATGCAGGCCCGATGCAGTTTCAATTTGAGGCCGCCAATGCCGAGCGCGCCGAAGGCGAGCTTGCCCGACCGCTCCTTGCCCTTGTCGGTCGCCTCGATACCCTCGATGCCGAGCGGCGGCTGCGCGTTCACGTCGGCGACCATCTCGATATTGGCGTTGTCCTGCCACGCCGATGCGGGCAAGAGTTGCAAGCCGATGGCGCCGGCGGCAAAGACGATATTGGCGTCCTTCACGGCAGCGGCGCGGGACGCATCGTCCGGCGCCTCGATCGATTTCACCGTGACTCCAAACCGCGCCTCGATCGCCTTCGCGGCTTCGTCGCCCTTTTGCTTGGTACGGGACGTGATGGTGACATCGGCGCCCTCCCGGCCAAGCAGCGCCGCGGCGCGCATGCCGACGGGGCCGGTGCCCGCCACCACCACCGCCTTCCTGCCTTTGAGCTTCTTGGCCTTGGCGAGCAGCGCCACGCCCGCCGCCGCCGTGGTGTTGGAGCCGTTCGGATCAAGCATGACCGACACGCGGAAGGGGCCGAAGAATTTCTTCTTCACTGCCTTGAGCAGCGCCTCGCCCTTGGTCATGTCGCCGCCGCCGACGAAGATGGCCGTGTTCTGCTTCTCCTTGCCGCCGCGGGTGAAGATGGCGCCATCGACCAGCGCGCCGACATTGTCCGCCGTGACATTGGCGTAGCCGGCGACCCGGTCGGCGCCGCCGTCATAGGCGACCACGGTGTCGAACACGCTTGCGTAAGGATCCGTGTCGAACAGGAACAGCAGCTTCTTCATCTTGTGCGCGCTCCTTGGGCTCTATTCCACGACGTTCTGCGGCTTCCCCGCCACGAACGCCTCGATATTGTCGATGAGTTGATCGGCCAGAATCTGCATGGCCTCCTGACTTGCCCAGGCGACATGCGGGGTCAGGATGAAATTCGGCAGCGTGGGATCGAGGAGCACGTTGCCGTCCTTCGGCGGCTCCTTGGTCAGCACGTCGAAGCCCGCGCCGGCGATGGTGCCGTCCTTCAACGCATTGGCCAGCGCCTCCTCGTCGACCAGGCCGCCGCGGGCGGTGTTGATAAGGATGGCGGTGGGCTTCATCATCTTGAGCTCTTTGGCCCCGATCATGTTTTTGGTCTCGGGCGTGAGCGGCACATGCAAGGTGATGATGTCGCTCTCTTTGAGAATGGTCTTAAGATCGACCAGGCCCGGTTGCGGGAAGATGTCGAAGGGCAGGATGCGCATGCCGAGCGCCTCGGCGCGCTTGCCGATTGACTTGCCGAGCGCCCCATAGCCCACGATGCCGAGCGTCGAGCCCGCAATGTCGCGAATGGGATGGGTCAGGAAGCAGAACTGGCTCGACTTGTTCCACACCCCGTCATGCACGTCCGCCACATAAGCCAGGAGGTTGCGCCGGAGCGCGAAGATGAGCGCGATCACATGCTCCGGCACGGTGTTGAAGGCGTAATTGCGGATATTGACGACGGTGATGCCGTTTTCCTTGCAATAGGCCTTGTCGACAACGTCCGTCCCCGTCGCCGCCACAGCGATCAGCTTGAGCTTCGGCAGCTTCTTCAGCGTGTCGGCCCGCATCGGCACCTTGTTGATGATGGCGACCGTGGCGTCCTTGAGCCGCTCGAGGATCTCCTCTGGCGTCCACGTCGACTCATACTCCTTGTAGCTGTGCGGAAAGTTCGGCCGCCGAACATTTGCGTCGACCGATTCTCGATCAAGGAACACGATTTCGTGCTGCACCGAACAACCCCCACTCACATCCATCAGCTTCGCGCGCGGCGAGCCGCCAAGCCCTGGAAAACGTCTGTCCCTCCCACCGGTGCTAAACACCGTGGCACGGCGGCTGGGACCTCGAAGCTTGCCGGCGAAACTTGGTCTCTGCCCGCCGCTCATCCGCGGCGGCGCGAGCACCCTATTCGGCAGCGACCTGCTTGACCTTCGCCTGCATGCCGCCACGGAAATGCGCCTGGGCGGCACCGACCCCGCTGCCGAGCTCGACCTCGATGCCGACATCACGCATGGCCATTTCCGCGCCGGCGATTGCGCCAAGCAGCATCAACTCGTTCAGATCGCCCAAATGGCCGATGCGGAACAGCTTGCCCGCCACCTGAGACAGCCCGGCACCGAGCGCCAGATTGTAGCGCTTGTAGGCAACGTCGATCACATCGGCACCGTTGAAGCCCGCCGGCACCATGATCGCGGTGACGGTATCGGAATGCCATTTCGGCTCCTTGGCGCAGAGTTTGAGCCCCCACGCTTCCACCGCGGCGCGGGCGCCGCCGGCGAGATGATGGTGACGTGCGAACACATTCTCGAGACCCTCCTCCTGGAGGACGGCGAGCGCTTCGCGCAGGCCGTAAAGCAGCGGCAACGCCGGCGTATAGGGGAAGTAGCCGGTCGCGTTCGCCTTGATGTGATCGCTGAAGTCGAAATAGCAGCGCTTCAGATTATCGTCCTTCATCGCTGCGAGCGCCTTCTTGCTCGCGCACACCATGCTGATGCCGGCGGGCAGCATGAAGCCCTTCTGCGAGCCAGTGATGGCGAGGTCCACGCCCCACTCGTCCATGCGGAAGTCGAGGCTCGCGATCGAGCTCACCCCATCGACATAGAGCAAGGCCGGGTGCTTGGCCGCGTCCATGGCGCGGCGCACGGCGCCGACATCGCTGGTGACGCCGGTGGCGGTCTCGTTATGCACCACCATGACGCCCTTGATCTCGTGATTCTTGTCGGCGCGAAGCGCTTCCTCGATATGCTCAGGGCTTGCGCCGGTGCCCCACTCCTCCTCCTGCACGATCACCTCGAGCCCATGGCGCCGGGCGAGATCGATCCACAGATGGCTGAACTGACCGAAGCGCGCGGTGAGCATCTTGTCGCCCGGCGCGCGCGTGTTGGTGAGCGCTGCCTCCCAAGCGCCGGTGCCGCTCGAGGGGAAGATGAATGCCTGGCCCTCTTTGGTCTTGAAGACCTTCTTCAGCTCCTCGAACAGCGGCAGAGTAAGCTTGGGGAAGTCCGAGGACCGATGGTCCTCCATGGCGACGTGCATCGCACGCAGGATGCGATCAGGCGTGTTGGTCGGTCCCGGCACAAAAAGATGATTGCGTCCCGGCTTTCTGGTTCCCGACATTTCGTCTCCTCCACTAAGGTATTGTTGACTTCCCTTGAAACCTCGGCACTCAGGCTTGGGCGGGAATTGGTGGTAACGCCCGCGTGAGCAGCTTGCAACCCCTTTGCGCGGCTAGAACAAGCCGGTAATGCGCCCGTCCGGGGCAAGCTCGATATTGTTGGCGGCGGGGACCTTGGGCAGACCGGGCATGGTCATGACGTCGCCGCAGATGACCACGACGAACTCGGCACCGGCGGACAGCCTCACCTCGCGGATCGGGATGGAAAAGCCGGAAGGCGCGCCTTTAGCGTCGGGATTGGTCGAGAAGCTGTATTGGGTCTTGGCGACGCAAATCGGAAACTTGCCAAACCCCTCCTTCTCGAGCTCGGCAAACCGGTCGCGCACGCTTTTGTCGGCGGCGATATCGGCGGCGCCATACATCTCTCTCGCGATCGTGCGCGTTTTCTCCCAGAGCGACATGTCGTCGGGATATAGCGGGTGGAAAGCGCTGGGCTTGGTCTTGATCGTACGCACCACCGCGCGGGCGAGTTCGACAGCTCCCGGACCGCCTTGGGCCCAATGATCGGCGAGCACGCATTCGACGTTGAGCGCGGCGCAGAGGCGCCTGAGCAGCGCGACCTCCGCTTCCGTGTCTGTGCTGAAGCGATTGATGGAGACGATGACCGGCACGTCGTAGCGCATCAGATTCCGGACATGCCGCTCGAGATTGGCGAAGCCCTTCTCCAGCGCCTCGAGGTTTTCCTTCTTCAGATCGTCCTTGGTCACGCCGCCATGCATCTTCAATGCGCGGATGGTCGCTACGAGAACGACGCAATCAGGCTTGAGCCCGGCTTTGCGGCATTTAATGTCGAAGAATTTCTCGGCGCCAAGGTCGGCCCCAAAGCCAGCTTCGGTGATCACGTAATCGGCGAGCTTGAGGGCTGCCTTGGTGGCAATCACCGAATTGCACCCATGCGCGATGTTGGCGAAGGGACCGCCATGGATGAAGGCAGGGTTGTTCTCAAGCGTCTGCACCAGGTTTGGCGCGAGCGCATCCTTGAGCAGCGCCGCCATGGAGCCCGACGCGGACAGATCGCTCGCCGTGACGGCCTTCTTGTCGCGCGTCTGCCCGATCTGGATCTGCCCCAGCCGCCGCTGCAAATCGGCGAGGTCCGTGGCAAGGCAGAAAATGGCCATCACTTCGCTCGCCACGGTGATGTCGAAGCCCGCTTCCCGCGGGAAGCCGTTGGCCGCGCCGCCTAACGAGGTCACGATTTCGCGCAGCGCCCGGTCGTTCATGTCGACCGCCCGGCGCCAGCTGACGCGGCGGGTGTCGATATCGAGCTTGTTGCCCCAATAGACGTGATTGTCGATCAGCGCCGCGAGCAGATTGTTGGCGGCACCGATGGCGTGGAAATCGCCGGTGAAATGGAGGTTGATGTCCTCCATCGGCACCACCTGTGCGTAGCCGCCGCCGGCCGCGCCACCTTTCACGCCGAAGCAGGGCCCAAGGCTCGGCTCGCGCACGCAGACGAGCGCTTTCTCGCCGATATCGTTCAGCGCATCGCCAAGTCCGACGGTGGTGGTGGTCTTGCCCTCGCCCGCCGGGGTCGGGGTGATCGCCGTGACCAGGATCAGCTTGCCGTCCGGCCGGTCGGCCAGCGAGGCGATATAATCGAGCGAGATTTTCGCCTTGTAATGGCCGTAAGGAAGCACGTATTCGGCCGGAATGCCGAGCTTGTCGGCCGCGACGTCGATGATCGGCCGCATTTCTGCCGCCTGGCTGATCTCGATGTCGGATTTCGGCTTTTGGTGCTGATCGTCTGGGCGCTTGCCCGGTTTCTCGGCACTCTCACGCTGCTGAACAGACATAAAGCACTTGCCCCCGGACTTTACGGCGACGCTTACAACTGGAATAGGCAGCGTAATTCATTCGCTTGCCTTCTTGCAATCGTCTGTGCAGTTTCTGGACCCTTAAGGGAGACCCCGATGACGCCAGCCGAACTGCTAAGGGCCATGTTTCAGGCAGCCGTCGACGCGGCCCTGCCCTCCCTCTGCGTCCCGGCGCATCTGCCGGCGCGGCCCAAAGGCCGGACCATTGTCATCGGCGCAGGAAAAGCGAGCGGCGCCATGGCCAAGGCGCTCGAGGATGCCTGGGATGGGCCGATCGAGGGTCTGGTCGTGACCCGCTACGGCTATCGCGTCCCGACCGAGCGCCTGGAGGTTGTCGAGGCCGCCCATCCGGTGCCTGACGCGGCAGGCCGGGAGGCCGCCTTGCGGATTTTCAACATGGTGCAGGGGCTGACGCAGAACGATCTCGTCCTCTGCCTGATCTCGGGCGGCGGCTCCGCCCTGCTCGCGGCACCGGCGGAAGGGATGAGCCTCGAGGATAAGCAGGCCGTGAACAAGGCGCTGCTGAAGAGCGGCGCCACCATCTCCGAGATGAACACCGTGCGGAAGCACCTCTCGGCGATCAAGGGCGGCAGGCTCGCTGCCGCGGCTTGGCCGGCCAAGGTCGTGGCGCTGATGATCTCCGACGTGCCCGGCGACGACCCCTCGATCATCGCCTCGGGTCCAACCGTGCCGGATCCCTCGACCAACCAAGAGGCGCTCGGCATTATTGAGAAATATGCGGTTGAAGTGCCGCCCAGCGTGCGCGAGGTCTTGCGCACCGGCGGCGAGACACCGAAGCCCGGCGATCCACGGCTCGCCAATGTCCAGAACATCATGATCGCGACGCCGCAAGCGTCACTCGAAGCCGCCGGCGAAGTAGCGCGTCGAGCGGGCGTCAAGCCTGTCATCCTTGGCGACTCGATCGAAGGCGAGTCCCGCGACGTGGCGCTGGTGCATGCGGGCATCGCGCGGCAATGCGCCATGCGGGGCCAGCCCGAGCAGCCGCCTTGCGTGCTGATTTCAGGCGGCGAGACGACCATCACGCTGAAGGGCAAGGGCAAAGGCGGACGCAATACCGAATTTCTGCTGGCGCTCGCCATCGCGCTGAACGGCATGCCGGGCATCTATGCTCTGGCCGGCGACACCGATGGCGTGGATGGCTCGGAAGACAATGCCGGCGCCATGATCACCCCCGATACGCTCGCCCGCGCCGAAGCCGCCGGTATCAATGCCAAGGCGATGCTCGCCGACAACGACCCTTGGACGTTCTTCAACGGTATCGGCGATCTGCTGGTCACCGGCCCGACGCTGACCAACGTCAACGATTTCCGGGCCGTGCTGATCGAGAAGACCTAAGGCTGGACCATGGGGGGACGGGCTTTTCTTCACGCGGCTGCCGCTTAGCTCGTTGTGACCTGCATGAGCCTCTGGGCCATCGCCGCCGAGCAAAGCGCGGTTGCCTACATCGAGGGGCTCTATGCCGAAGCACAGCAACAGCCGCTCGAGCTGCCGAAGGTCCGCTACTCCCCGCGCCTCGATAAGCTCTGGGCGGACTGCGAGAAGAGCGCAGAGGCTGCGGACGCGATCTGCATGGATTTCGATATATTGGTCATGGGGCAGGACGTCAAACTCTCCGATCTCAAGATCGAGCAGCAAGCGGGCGACACGCCCAAGGCGCTCATCCGAGCCAGCTTCAAAAATTTCGGCGAGGCTCACACGGTCACCTTCGATCTAATCCATGACGACAAGGGATGGATGATCGATGAGGTGCGCTCCGGTTGCTACATCCTGTCCGACATGCTGCAGGATAAATCGACCTGCTGAGCCGACCATACTACAAGCGTCACGCCCGGCGCATAAGCTCCGAGCCAGAACCAACACGACCATCTTGCCAATGGAGGGTTGAATGGCACGCACTAGCGCCCAATCGACGCGCGATCAGATGAGCAAAGGGACTCTCGGTCCGCTGCTCGCTCTCGTCAGTTTCTGCCTGATCTTCACCGCGACGGCCCCGGCTTTCGCGCAGAATTCATCCCCTGCTCCGGGCTTCGCCGCGAAGTCCTGCCCGGCGGAAGCCTTGTCGCTCGACGTGCCCCGGCCGCCGGACCTTCAGTCCATCGACGAGCCGATGAATGTCGGGGAGTACAAGCGCAAGCTCACCAACTTCAAATGCTCCGGCGATTACGCCAAGGCCGTCGACGAAACGGCCGAAAAAGCGATCGGCTATGTGGAGCAGCACGCTAAAGACGCAGAGCAGACTGCTGTCGTGCTCGACATCGACGAGACGGCGCTGTCGAACTGGCCGGCGATCCTGACCGACGATTACGGATTCATCGTCGACGGGCCCTGCGATATGACCATTGCGGGCGCCTGCGGCTGGCGTGCCAGGCAGCTCCATGCCAAGGACGAGGCCATCGCGCCGACACGCAAACTGTTCAACGCTGCCGAGCGCGGCAGCGGCAACAGTGGAAAGCACAAAGGTCGAGAGTTTCATGGTCAGTCTCCTGTAGCTGCCAGCGGCAATTGCGCGGGATGCGACACCCGATTGCCACGGAACAGTCGAATTTCCATTGACTATGGGGCGGCGGGAGTCGACTGGGGCCTCAAGCACGGTTAGGGGTACCAGCGGGCGGCCGGCTCGAGGCGGACACCGGGGGGAGCGAGATTAATGCTAGGACGTACCGGCCTTGGCCTTCTCGTCGGAGCGGTTTTGCTCGCTCCCTCGGCGGCGCCGGCCGGCCCGGCCATCGTCTTCGAGCCCTATAACGGAACAGTATTCTATTCAGAGGACCCGGACGCGCCTTGGTTCCCAGCCTCGCTAACCAAGCTGATGACGGCTTACGTCACCTTCCAGGCCCTGAAAGAGGGCAAGATATCGCCGAACACGCCACTGATCTGCTCGAAAATCGCCGCGGCGCAGGCGCCAAGTAAGCTCGGCCTTGCGGTCGGGGGCCAGATCACCGTCGACACGGGCCTGAAGGTGCTCATCATCAAATCGGCCAATGACGTCGCCGTCATGCTGGCCGAAGCGGTGGGGGGCAGCGTCGAAGGGTTCGTGCAGCAGATGAACGACGCAGCGCAGCGCCTGTCCATGACCCGCACCCGCTTCGTCAATGCCAATGGCCTCCCCGACGAGGGTCAGGTCACCACGGCCCGCGATCTCTCCAAGCTAACCCGCGCCATCATCGTCGAGTTTCCCGAATATGCCGATCTCTTCGCCATGCCGCAGCTTAAGGTGGGCAAGCAGCTGATCCGGACCCACAATGGATTGTTGCGGACCTTTTCGGGCGCGGACGGCATGAAGACCGGCTTTATCTGCAATTCGGGCTTCAATGTTGTGGCGAGCGCCACCAGGGACGGCAGGAGGCTCGTCGCCGTGGTGCTCGGCGAATATTCTGTCGCATCGAGGTCCGACCGAGCCGCCAATCTGCTCGAGAACGGCTTCAAGCGCTATTTCTGGAAGTCGCTGTTCGGCACCACCATCGACGGGCTCGCGGTGCAGGCCTCGCTCAGCGAATCTCCCGCGCATCTCGCCAATGACGTTTGTGGCGCCGGCAGGGCCAAACGCGTGCGCAAGCAGACCGTGGTTCGCAACAAGTCGAGGGCCAAGCTCGAGGGTCTCGGCGCTGCCGAGTCCGGGGGAGCCTCGGCGGCCGAATGATCGGCGCGAGCCGCAACCGGTTAAGCTTTCTCTGACGCGACCGAACGAAGCTCTCTGCTCGCTCCGCTTGCGGCGCTAGCGTGCGGACGACCCTGCCTTGCCAGCCCGGAGAACGTCTTGCCCGCCAGCAACGCGACACCTGCCGCTGTTCACGTTCTTGCTGCGCTGCTCGTGCTGTGCGGCATCCTCTCCGCCCACGCCGCCGAACCGCCCGACAATGTCGAGGCTGAGCTGGCCGACGCGGTGCAGTCCTGCAAGGATCTGGAGGGCACGCCCAATGCCGATGCCGTGCTCAAGGTCGATGATGTGAACGGCGACGGCGGCGAGGACTGGATCGTCGACTATGCCAAGCTCAAATGCCAAGGCGGCATCAACCGGATGTGCGGCGCCGACGGCTGCACGCTGCAAATCTTCCTCTGGGACGGAGGCACCGCCTGGACCCTCGCCTTCGAGGAACCCGTGCGGAGCTACAAATTCGGCAAGAGCAGGGGCAAGCGCGTGTTGCAAGCCGTCATGGCTGGCGCGGCTTGCGACAAGCCGAGCAACAAGACCTGCAATTTGACGTTTCGCCTCGACAAGACCGCCATCGCGCCCGTGCCGTAGCCAGGGTTCAGAAGGACGAGCCGGGCTCGGCCAGGAACGCCTGCTCCTCTTCCGTCGATGCCCGGCCGAGTACAGCGTTTCGATGTGGAAACCGGCCGAAGCGATCGATGATCGCCTGATGCCTTAGCGCGAAATCGAGCCCGAGCGGTTGCCCAAGCACGGTGAACAGCGCCACCGAGCGCGCTTGGTCGGCTTTGTCTTCCGAGTGCTGGAACGGCACGTAGATGAAGGAGCGCTGGTTGGGGCTAAGCTTGGCGGCGGCGCCCTCCGCAATCGCCCGCTTGGCGAGGGCAAGCGCGGGCTGGTCGGTGGCGAAAGCCCGCGCCTCCTCACGGAACATGTTGCGGGGAAACTGATCGAGCACGAGGATCGCGGCGAGAAAGTCCTCTGGCTTATCGAGCCAGGACGCGGGAACGCCCGAGCGGAGCTCGTGATAGGTCGCGCCGAAGCGGGACGCAATGGTCCCGTCAACCGCCTCGTCCTTGCGGAACCAGTCCTTCGGGAGGAGCTCCTCGAACCAGAAGCGGATGATCTCGTCGATGCCAGCGGAGCCCATTACTTACGCTCCTTTCCGCGCAACGGCGTCTATGCGCTCCCCGCCGCCGCGATCGCGGCCTTGATCAGAGCCACCGCCTCGGGCGAATCCCAGTCAGCGGGTCCGACGAGGCGGCCGATCTCACGGCCCTCCCGGTCAAGCAGCAGCGTCGTCGGCATGCCGACCGCCTTCAGCGTGCCGAACAATTTACCAGGAGGATCGGTGTAAAGCTGCAAATGCGTGGCGCCGGTCTCGGCCAGGAAGCTCTTGGGCTTGTCGCCCCCGCCCCGGTCGATATTGATCGCCACCACGTCGAAATCCTTGCCGCCGAGCGCTGCCTGCAGCCGGTCGAGCGTCGACATCTCCGCCCGGCACGGCACGCACCAGGTGGCCCAGATATTGAGCAGCACGATCTTGCCGTGCCATTCGCTCAAGGATTTGGTATCGCCCTTGGCGTCCAAGAAGGCGATCGTCGGCAGGTCCAACGGCTTCGACCGCGCGACGAACGCCGCCATCGCACCCTTGTTCAAACCAGCCAGTGGGCTCTGGCTGGAAGCGCCTCCTGCCCCGGCGACCGACGGCTCCGGCGGCGGGCCCTCGCCTTGTTTCGTGGGCAAAACGGCGAGGCGACCATTGTCAGACGGGGCAAAACTCACATATACCGTGCCAAACCCGGCGATCGCCGCAAGTAACGCAGCGATGACAATGGTGGCCGGCGACGCGTCGCGGTCGCGTTTTTCGCTTCTGTTCACGTCTTCCTCGCTCACCTCGCCTTGAACAAGGCTCGACACTCGTGACCAACACTATGTGGGGCGGCCGTTTCGCATCGAGCCCCGCCGCGATCATGGAGGAGATAAACGCCTCCATCGACTTCGACAAGCGCCTCTGGCGCCACGACATTGTTGCGTCCAAAGCCCATGCCGCCATGCTTGGCGCCAGCGGCATCATCACCCCGCATGAGGCGCATGAGATCACGCGCGGCCTCGACGTGATCGCGGCCGAGATCGAGGGAGGCACCTTCGACTTCCTCCGCGCCCTCGAGGATATCCACCTGAACGTGGAGAGCCGCCTGGCCGAGTTGATCGGACCCATGGCTGGGAAGCTGCACACGGCGCGGTCGCGCAACGATCAGGTGGCGACCGACTTCCGCCTCTATGTCCGGGACGAGATCGCTAGCGTCGACCATCTGCTTGCCGAGCTTCAGCTCGCGCTGGCAGAGCAGGCCTCGGAGCATGCGGCCACGGTGATGCCCGGGTTCACCCATCTCCAGACGGCGCAGCCCGTCACCTTCGGCCATCACTGTCTTGCCTATGTCGAGATGTTCGCCCGCGACCGGGGACGGTTCGCCGATGCGAGCAAGCGCCTCAACGAGTGCCCCTTGGGCGCCGCAGCCCTTGCTGGCACGAGCTTTCCCATCGATCGTGACATGACAGCGAAGGCGCTTGACTTCATGAAGCCGTGCGCGAATTCGCTCGACGCCGTGTCCGACCGCGACTTCGCGCTGGAGACCTTGGCTGCCGCCTCGATTGCCGCCATGCATCTGTCGCGGTTGGCGGAAGAGATCGTGCTGTGGACCTCGCCGCAATTCGGCTTCGCCCGCCTCTCCGACCGGTACTCGACCGGTTCCTCGATCATGCCGCAAAAGCGGAACCCTGATGCGGCCGAGCTCGTTCGCGCCAAGGCCGGCCGCATCGCCGGGGCTTTTCTCGCGCTGCTCATGGTGATGAAGGGCTTGCCGCTCGCCTACGCCAAGGACATGCAGGAGGACAAGGAGCCCACTTTCGACGCGCTTGCCACGCTCAAGCTTGGGCTTGCCGCCATGACCGGCATGGTGGGCGATCTCAAGCCGGACCCGCGCGCCATGAAAAAGGCCGCCGCCCGCGGCCACGCCACGGCCACCGACCTCGCCGACTGGCTGGTGCGCGAGGCGGATCTCCCCTTCCGGGAGGCTCACCACGTCACCGGGCGCATCGTGGCGCTCGCCGATACCAAGGCCTGCGATCTTGCCAAACTCACCCTTGCCGACCTCCAATCGGTCGATCCGCGACTCACTGAAGGGGTGTTCGCCGTGCTCGATGTCGCCAAATCGGTCAAAAGCCGCACCTCTTTTGGGGGCACAGCCCCTGCAAATGTGCGGCGCGAGGCCAGAAAATGGATAAAGCGTTTGAAGAAGGATGGCGAAGCGCGATAAAAAGGGGTGAAAGGACCGTTAAGGTCCGGATCAAAGGGGCACGACCATGGGAAGCGCTTTGCGCGTCCTCCTTATTATTGCGCTGATCTTGGGCGTGGGGCTGAGTGCCTGCGGGCGCCGAGGCTCGCTCGAGCGGCCGAAGCCTAGCTATCCCGAGACTAAGGCCGATCCGTCCACCAAGATGTCGCAGGTGCCCGACCGGCGCCTGTGGATTGACCGCCTGCTCCAATAAGGCTTCATAAGCCTCCCATGCATCACTTCGCTTACCGGCGAGGCGTCGGCGGCGCGAGCGTCTCTGGCGCCAGCGTCCTCCACGCCGAGGAGGTCAACCTTGTCGACCTCGCCGACACCGTCGGCACGCCCTTCTATTGCTATTCGACCGCGACGCTTGAGCACCACTATCGCGTCTTCACCGAGGCCTTCAGCGGCGCGGACGCGGAAATCTGCTACTCCGTCAAAGCCAATTCCAACCTGGCCGTGCTCGCCACCCTCGCCCGTCTCGGCGCCGGCATGGACGTGGTGTCGGAAGGCGAGCTCCGTCGCGTGCTCGCCGTTGGCGTGGCACCTGAGAGGATTGCCTTCTCCGGCGTCGGCAAGACCAGGGCCGAGATGGCTTGCGCGCTTGAGCAAGGCATCTTCGCCTTCAACGTGGAGTCCGAGCCGGAACTTCGCCTGTTGAGCGAGATTGCCGAAGCGCTTGGCAAGTCGGCGCGCATCGCGCTCCGCGTCAATCCCGATGTCGATGCCAAGACCCATCACAAGATCGCGACCGGTAAAGCCGAGAACAAGTTCGGCGTCCCCTTCGGAGAGGCGCTGCCGCTCTATCGCCTCGCGCGCGCGCTGCCCGGAATCGAGCCTCACGGCGTGCATATGCATATCGGCAGCCAGATCACCGATCTTGACCCCTTCCGCAATGCCTTCGCGCTATTGAAGGATCTTGTCGGCGAGCTTCGGGCCGACGGCTTCGCCATCGACTTCGTCAATCTCGGCGGCGGCCTCGGCGTGCCCTATCGGAGCGATGCGCCGGCGCCTCCTCTCCCCGCCGACTATGGCAAGCTGGTCCAGGAAACGGTGGGCGATCTCGGCTGCAAGCTTTTGTTCGAGCCCGGCCGCGTGATCGGCGCCAATGCCGGCATCCTCGTTTCCCGCGTGCTCTACGTAAAGCACGGCCAGCCGAAGACCTTCACCATCGTCGACGCGGCGATGAACGATCTTCTCCGCCCGACGCTGTACGAGGCCTATCACGAGATTTGGCCCGTGGCGGAACCCGCGCCCGGCATGCCGACTACCGTCACCGACGTGGTGGGTCCCGTCTGCGAGACGGGCGATTATCTGGCGCTCGCGCGGCCGCTTCCGGAGCTTCACGCCGGCGATCTCATTGCCGTGATGACGGCCGGAGCCTATGGCGCCGTGCTCGCCTCGCAATATAATAGCCGCCTGTTGGTGCCGGAGGTCCTGGTCTCAGGAGACCGCTTTGCGGTGACGCGGCCAAGACCGGACTATGAGGACATGCTGGCGGCGGAGCAGCTGCCCGATTGGCTGGAACGAAGGCGCGCCCTTAGGGCATGACCCGAAAGGGCCCCGGTCCACTAAGGGCCTCCCTTTCGCCCGCTTCGCTCCCCAAATTACCTGCGTGACCCACGCTTTGTGCTAGGCCTGTGGCGATGATGCGATCTGTGCTTGATCCGAAACGAACGCCCCCGGAAGTTCCGGAGGACAGGACGCTCGCCCGGAGGTTCGAATGGCGCGTGCGCCTGAGCCGGCTTGCGCTGCTTGGCGAGCGCGTCTGGGAGGCCCTGCTCTGGCCGTTCATTTTGCTTTCTGTCTTTCTCATCGTGTCGCTGCTCGAACTATGGGGCCTGTTGCCGCCGCTCGCCCACCGCATCCTGCTCGCGGGTTTCGGCGTTGCCTTGCTCGCGTCCTTCCTGCCGCTCATTCGCTTGAGCCTACCGACGCGGGCCGAGGCGCTCAGGCGGTTGGAACGGAACGCCGACGTCAAGCACCGGCCGGCCTCGTCCTATGAAGACCGGCTCGGCACCCCGCCGCGCGGCGACACCGCGTTGCTGTGGGCGGCTCATCGCGCGCGGCTCGCCCAGTTGGTGGCGAAGCTCAAGCCGACTTGGCCGAACCCGCGGACCGACCGCAAGGACCCTTACGCCATCCGCGCGGCTCTTCTGCTCGTGCTCATCGTGGCCGCGCTCGCGGCCGGCCCCAATCGGTGGGATCGCCTCACCGCTGCCTTCACGCCCGCCCCACGCACCGCCGCGGCGCTGCTTCGCCTCGATGCCTGGGTGACGCCGCCGGTCTATACCGGGGTAGCGCCGATCGTGCTTGCCGACGGCAGCGAGCCCGTGGGCGCGGGGTCGGAGAGCTTCCGCGCGCTGTCGGTCCCGGAACGGAGCGAGCTGATTGTCAGGGCCTATTCGCCACAAGGCGAAAGCGTGAGCCTGGTCGCCAACGCCGACGACGGGTCGGAGCCGAAGACGGTGGCGCCCAAGACCACCGGCAGCCAAGGCCTGGTCGAGTTCAACTTGGCGCTCACTTCTCCCGGTGCCGCCGATGTTCAGGTTGGCGGCCACACAATTGCCAAATGGCGCTTCGAGCTGATCAAGGATGAAGCCCCGCAGATCAACCTCATGGGCGATCCGACCACAACCCCGCGCGGCGCCTTGCGCTTGAGCTTCCGCGCCAACGACGATCACGGCGTGGCCAGCGCCGAAGCGAGATTTGCGCTTGCCGAGACCGGCACCACCGGGTTGCAAGCCCCCGAAACGGCCGACGGCAAGGTGCAGACCGATCCCTTACGCGAGCCCCCGGTCATGCCGCTGCAGCTGCCGCGCGCCAATGCGAAGCAGATCGATGGCAAGGCCTCGCAGGATCTGACCGCTCACCCCTGGGCGGGCCTCAAGGTGCGCATCACGCTTGCCGCTCGCGATCAGGCGGGGCAGATGGGCACGAGCCAGCCCTACGAATTCATCCTGCCCGAGCGCAAATTCACCAAACCCCTCGCCAAGGCGGTGGTCGAGCAGCGGAAGAAGCTCGTGCGCGAGCGTGACAGCGCCGACCTAGTCGCGCGGGCTTTGGATGCGCTGACGCTTGGCGGCGAACGGGTGATCGAGGACAGCGCCATCTATACCGCCTTGCGCGATGCCTATTGGCGGCTTGAGACCGACCGGTCGCCGCAGTCGATCGGGAGCGTCGTCGACCAATTGTGGGACGTCGCGCTGCGCATCGAGGATGGCGACCTGCCGGAGGCCGAGCGCGACGTCAAGAAGGCGCAGGAGGAGCTATCGAAGGCGCTGAAGGAAAACGCTTCGCCCGAGGAGATCGAGCGCCTCGTCGATGAGCTGCGTAGCGCTTTGTCGCGCTATTTGCAGGCTATGGCCGAGCAGGCGCAGCAGAAGGGCAATCTTCCTCCGCAGGAGAACCAGAACGGCGATCAGCTCGTCTCCCAGCAGGACATCGACAAGCTTCTCAACAACATCGAAAAACTGGCCAAGGCCGGGTCGAAGGATCTCGCCGAGCAAATGTTGAGCGAGCTCAAGGATGTGCTGGAGCGGCTGCAGACCGGAACCTTCTCCGACAACGCCAAGCAGCAGCGCTCAGCCAAGATGATGAAGGATCTGAACGACGTCGTCGCCAAGCAGCAAAAGCTGCTTGACGATACCTTCACCGCCCAACGCAAGAAAAAGGACGACGGGGGGTTCGCGGTTAGCCCACCCGGCCAGCCCATGGACTTCGGGCCCGGCATCTCCATGGCGCCGTTCGGCATGCCCGAGCAGGGGGATGCAGACGACAGTCAAAGCGGACAAGACAGTAGTGCCGAGGGCGGGCAGAGCCAGCAAGGAAAGTCCGGCCGCAACAGCCAACAGCACGGCCAGAATAGCCAGAATGGTCAGCGCCCACGGCCAGGCCAGTTTGGCGAGCTCGGCAGCCGCCAAGGCGAATTGCGCGACAAGCTGCAAAGCCTGGTCGATCGCTTGCGCATCGAGGGCGCCAAGACGCCCGACCAGTTCGAGGACGCGGGCGAAGCCATGGGCGACGCTAAAGATGCGATCGGCGAGGAGAAACTCGACCGCGCCACCGAGCAACAGGGCCGAGCCCTCGAGCAATTGCGCAAAGGCGCGCAGTCCCTGGCCGAGCAGATGCAGGAGAACGGCGAGAGCCCCGGCAAGGGCAAAGGCGAGAGTGACAATGGACGCGATCCGCTCGGACGCACCGATCGCGCCAACCGGCCGGATCTCGGTCTCAGCGTGAAGGTTCCCGACGAGATCGACATTCAGCGGGCGCGCGAGGTGCTGGACGAGCTTCGGCGCCGCCTCGGCGATCCGTCGCGGCCGACGATCGAGCTCGATTATCTGGAACGCCTGATCCAGCCCTACTAGAGCGGAACCGATTCACGTGGAGTCGCGAGTTCGCTGTAAGTCGTTTTCTTGACGCATAATCTTACCCGAAAAGTCTGCAACTTTTCGGGATCATGCTTTGACCGGCAGCTCGCCGATAAAGGGAAGCTCGCGGTAGCGGTTGCCCAAATCCATGCCGTAGCCGACGACGAAGACCGGCGGGCAAGCGAACCCGCTGAAGTCCGGTGCGATCGGCGCCGCCCGCGGCACCTGCTTATCGACCAGGACACAGGTCAGCACACGCTTTGGCCCCCGCGCCGACAGCAGAGCTTTGGCAAAGACGAGCGTCCGGCCCGAATCGAGGATGTCGTCGACGATCACGACGTCGCGGGCCGCAAGGTCGCTCTCCACGTCGCGCAGCACCCTGACCTCGCCGTTCGAGGTAGGTGCCCCGTCATAGCTCGCCAGCGAGATGAAATCGATCTCGGCCCTAAGCCCGGCGCGGTGCAGCGCCCTGACGAGGTCGGCGGCGAAGATGAAGCTCCCCTTGAGCACGGCGACGATGATCGGATTGTCGAGCCCGGCGTGAGCGATGTCGCGGGCGAGTTGATCGACCCTGAGCGCGATCGCCTCGGCGCTGAACAGCGGCTTGATGGCGCCGTCCGGAGGCGCATCCATGTCCGTCAGCTCGCCTTGGCGAAGCGAACCTTGAGACTGCTGACCGTGTTCGGCGGGGAGGGAATCTGTGCCGTAAAGGGCGCGCGGGCGCCGGCGTCAAGCGGCGCCACGTTGGCCGTAAACTCAGCGATCTGCTTGCCGCTTTCGTCCTCAAGGGCGATGACCAGGGGCGGGATGTCTAGAGTGCCGGAGGTGAGGTTGACGATAGTGCCCTCGACCGTCAGCACCGGGGCCCCGCCGGCATCGTTCCAGGCGGTGTGAACATCCTGGATGGCAAGACCGCCAAGGCTCACCGGCTTGCCCAACATGGCGTAGAGGCGGGCGGCGCCCGGCAAGACCGATACGACGGTCTTCGGTGCGAGCGCGAGCAGGGCGGCAAGAATCACGAGCAGGAGCGCAAGGGCACCCCAGCCGATGGCCACGACGGGGCGGACCTTCGGCTTCTTGCGCTCGCCGCCGATGGCGACGTTCGCTTGGGCCAGGTCGGCGTCGGGATTGACCAGCGTGCCGGCATTGTAGCTGCCGAAATCCTGAGCGGGCTCATGGGTCTGAGCGGGCGCCGGCGCGTCGGACCAAGCTGGCGCGCCGGCCGCGGCACCCGGGACATCGGCTTGGAACTCGTCTTGGTCGTCGAATGAAGTCTCTCTCGCCGCGCCTTGGGGCGGATTGCCGCTCGGGGCAGTCCGGCTCGGCTGCATCTGCGAGACTCCGGTGAATCCGCTCGCGGTCTTAGCCGCCGGCGGCGCCGGACGCGGCTCGACAGGAGCAGGGCGCGGCTGCACCGGCTTAGCGCGCGGCGCCGTGGCCAGGGCTCGCGGGACCACAGCGACGGGAGGCTTGGCGGCCTCGATCACCGCGATCGCCTGCCAAACGTGACTGCATTTGCTACAGCGAACCTTGCGCCCCTCGGACGGAATCACCGCTGCGATCTCGTAGCGGGTGCTGCATGCAGGGCAGATAATGACTGTCGACATGACTAGAACCACCGTGGCCGGGTTGGTCTACATTTCGCGAAGCGGCACATGCCTTTGCCCAAATCCATTGATACCGGACAGCGAGTTCAGCATAAAGACGCAAGTTGGGTCGAATGTTAAGAGGATCGAGGACCGCCGCGTGATCCGCTTTGAAAATGTCGGGCTCCGTTACGGCACCGGCCCCGAGATCCTGCGCGACGTCAATTTCCATGTGCTTCCGGGATCGTTTCACTTCCTGACTGGGCCTTCGGGCGCGGGCAAAACGACCCTTTTGCGGCTGTTGTTCATGTCGATCCGGCCGACAAGGGGCCTGATCTTCGTCTTCGGCGAGAATGCCTCCAAGATCAATGCGGCCGGCCGCGCCGAGCTCCGGCGGCGCATCGGCATCGTGTTCCAGGACTTCCGGCTGCTCGACCACCTCACCACGTGGGAGAACGTGGCCCTTCCCTTGCGGGTCACGGGCAAGAAGGAGGCCGACTACAAGGACGATGTCACCGATCTCCTGCGCTGGGTTGGATTGGGCGACCGGACCGACGCCTATCCCGAAGTTTTGTCGGGTGGCGAGAAGCAGCGAGCCGCGATCGCCCGCGCCGTCATCGGCCGGCCCGAGCTCTTGCTCGCCGACGAGCCCACCGGCAACGTCGATCCGGTGATCGCCGACCGCTTGTTGCGGCTCTTCGTCGAACTCAACCGTCTCGGCACCTCGGTCATCATCGCCACCCATGACTATGCCCTTATGGACCGGCTCGACGCCCCGCGTCTCGTCCTCCACGAAGGCCATTTGGAACTCCGATGAACCCCATGCACCTCGTCGCCGACATCCGCGAGTACCCGTGGCGCAGTCTTCTCGCTGGGCTGTTGCCCGCCCGCTTTCAGGCCAAGCCGGCGCAAATCGTCCCTTCGGCCTCCATCGCCGGCAATGCCTTGACCGTGGTCATCGCCATCATGTCCTTTCTCGCCTGCCTCACCGCCGGGGCCGTTTACATGGTCAATCAATCCGCCCAAGCCTGGGTCAACGACATTGCGAGCGAGATCACCGTCGAGCTCGATCCGGTCAACACCGCCGATATCGAGAAGAAGATGACGCTCGTCTCCCTGTTCCTCGCCAAGCAGGTCGGCATCAACCGGGTGAAGCCGTTGACGGCGGAAGATTCCGCCAAGCTGCTCGAGCCCTGGCTCGGCCATAGTGACGCGCTCTCGGCCTTGCCCATTCCCCGCCTCATCGCGGTGGAGATCGACCGCTCCAACCCGCCCGACATCAAGACCATCAGCGAGGCGCTGTCGCAGAACTTCGAAGGCGTCACGCTGGACGATCACCGCCGCTGGCAGGCCGAGATCCGCACCTTGACCCGGTCCGCCGCGCTCGGCGGCCTCGCGGTGCTGGCGCTCGTCGCCGCGGCGACCATCGCCGTCATCGTTTCCGCCACCCGTAGCGCCATGGCCTCGAACCGTGAGATCATCGAGGTGCTGCATTACGTGGGCGCCAATGAGCGCTTCATCAGCCGCGAATTCGAGCGCCATTTCCTTGGCCTTGGCGTCCGCGCAGGGCTAGTCGGCGCCGTCGCTGCGAGCATCGTGTTCCTGCTCTTGCCGGTGGTGACGCACATGCTGGGAGGCGGCAGCGTCACGGCCACCGAGATGAGCCGGCTGGTGGGCTCCGGCGAGCTCGATTTGCCCGGCTATCTGCTCTGTGTGCTCGTGGTTTTTGTCGTGGCTTCGCTCTGCATGCTCACCTCCCGGCTCGGCGTGATCCGCGTGCTCAAATCTTACGCCTGACCCACAAAAATGCAGACGCTTTTGGTCTCCCGAAGCCAATTTCATATTGAGTTGATTGCGCCTATTCTTGCGCCCGCGGGGTAGCGTTGGAGTCAGAGGTGAGTGAGGAAGAGCCGAAATCGCCGAGCAGATTTCGCGTCTTCGTGGCCGGGGTAAGACTCATTTTCGATTCGCTGGTGCTGGTGCTCGCGCTCCTCACCATTGGCTTCCTAATTTTTGCCAGCGGCATCGAGCGCAGCCAGCAGGAGCCGGAGCGCGCGACCGACGGCATTACCGTCCTGACCGGCGGCCCGGCGCGTATCAACGAAGCCATGAAGCTGCTCACCCATCAGAAGGCGAAGCGGCTCTTGATCACCGGCGTCAACCGCACCACCTCGACGGAGGCGCTGAAGGAGCTCGCAAGCCAAGGCGATCAGCTCTTCGCTTGCTGCGTCGATATCGACAAGGAAGCGCGCAACACCATCGATAACGCCACCGAGACGAGCCAATGGGTGGCGCAGCATGGCTATCATACGATCATCGTGGTGACCGCGAACTATCACATGCCCCGCGCGCTGGCCGAGCTCGGCCGCGTCATGCCGGGCGTCACCTTGGTCCCCTATGCGGTGGTCGACAGCAACGTGCATCTTGAGCGGTGGTGGGTCTATCCCGGCACCACCAAGCTGTTGATGACCGAATATTTGAAATATCTGCCGGCGCTCGGGCGGCTCGGGACCACCCGAGCCGTGAGCAAAATGCTCTCCGGCAAAACCACGATTGCGGTTGAGGATGCCTCCGAGCCGTGACGGCTGGCCTTGATATGGCGCGCTCCCTTCTCTTCAACGTTCTCTTCTACGTGACCACCACGCTGTTCGTCGTGCTCGGCAGCCCGTTGCTGTTGGCGCCGAGGCGCTGGGCCATGGCGGCGCTCGCGCTGCATGCGAGGTTCGAGATCTGCCTGTTGCGGCTCATCGTGGGGACGAAGCTTGAGGTCCGTGGGCTCGAGAAGCTGCCAGACGGTCCCTGTCTCGTCGCTTCGAAGCATCAATCGGCCTGGGAGACCTTTGCCCTGATACCGCTGTTCCGGGACCCGGCGCTGTTGATGAAGCGCGAGTTGTTCTGGATCCCATTCCACGGCTGGTTCTCCCGCAAATTCGAGATGATCCAGGTCGACCGGGACAAGGGGCCGACCGCGCTTCGCCGCATGCTCCGCGAGGCGAAGAAGCGCGTCGAGGCCGGACGCGAGATCATCATCTTCCCCGAAGGCACGAGGCGGCCGCCCGGCGCGCCGCCCGACTATAAGACAGGCGTGGTGCTGCTATACGCAGCCCTCGGCGTTCCTTGCGTTCCGGTGGCGCTCAATTCAGGCCTGTTTTGGCCAAGACGAAGCCTGCTCCGCCGCCCCGGCACCATCGTCGTGGAATTCCTCGATCCAATTCCACCCGGTCTCGGCAAAGCCGAGTTCCTGCACCGCCTGGAGGCAGCGATCGAAGGCGCCTCGAACCGTCTCCTTGCAGAGGCGGAGAGCAAGAACCATCTACGGTAGGAGCCGTTAACTCTTTGTTAACTTCTCCCCGACAAAGGTTATGTTCTAGCTTTGTTCCTGATTCGCCTGAAGCCTGACTTGAATTCGTCATCAGTCAACCCATTTGACGGGTAAATTCCCGTTAGAGCGGAATGGAAGCCATGTGGATGCGCCAAACAGAAGCCACCGAGAACGCCCCTTGGGGGCCTGCAGACGAGCCGGCGCTGGTTTGCGCCGAGGCGTCCTTCGCGCGGGCGTTCCATTATTGGCGCGGCGCGTCGGGCCGCCGCTATCTGCATAGCGTCTACACGCTGGTCGGCTGCCCCGCTTTGCCCCGGGCCAACTACATCCTTGTCCGCCGCCATGACGACGGCACGCGGTCGCCGCTCCTGCTCGGCCAGACCAAGGATGACGCCGTCTCCCTCAACCTTGCCCATCTTCGCCATCAGGGCGCCAAGCTCGGCGCCAATGAGGTGCATATCCACCTGCTGGCCGAGACGGTCGAGGAGCGGGCGCATGTCGAGGACGATCTTACCGCTGCCCATTTCCGGCGCCTCGCGGCCCACGCCGCCTAACCCCAACTCAGCTTCTCCTGCCGGCTTGAACGCATGCGGCTAGCGCTGGCCGCTCTTGCGGCTTTGCCGCGGCTTTGCGTCACGAAGCTGTAGCGTTAAGCTCCCAAACGAAGCCGCGAGTCGCCTAGGCTCCAAGGCGCTCGCGAGCGCCTTGGAGAGTGAGACCGAAAGGATGCCAGAGCTCGATCCCTTACTGCTCTCGCGTCTCCAATTCGCCTTCACCATCTCGTTCCACATCCTGTTTCCGTCCTTCACCGTGGGGCTGGCGGCGTGGCTGCTCGTGCTTGAGGTGCTGTGGCTGAAGACAGGCAAAGCCATCTATTTCGACATCGCGCGGCATTGGACCAAGATCTTCGCCGTGTCCTTCGGCATGGGCGTGGTGTCCGGCGTGGTGCTGTCCTACGAGTTCGGCACCAATTGGAGCGAGCTGTCGCGCCGGGGTGGCAACGTCATCGGACCGTTGATGTCCTATGAGGTCTTGACCGCCTTCTTCCTCGAAGCTGGCTTCCTCGGCATTATGCTGTTCGGCGCGACGCGCGTGCCAAAGGCGGTGCATGTCTTCGCCACCGCCATGGTCGCGCTCGGCACGGCGATCTCTGCTTTCTGGATTCTTTCGGCCAATAGCTGGATGCAGACGCCCACGGGCTACAGCGTCGCCGCCGACGGCGTCCTGCACGCGACCGATTGGTGGCAGGTCATCCTCAATCCCTCCTTCCCCTACCGCTTCACGCATATGGTGGTCGCCGCCTACCTCACCACGGCCTTCATCGTGGGCGGCATCGGCGCCTGGTATATCTTGCGCGAGCGGAGCGTCGCCCATGGCCGCATCATGCTCGGCATGGCGCTAAGTCTGCTTGTGTGGCTCGCGCCGCTGCAGGTCGTCATCGGCGATCTGCATGGGCTGAATACCTTGAGATACCAGCCGGCCAAGGTCGCCGCGCTCGAAGCGCATTGGGAGACCGGCCGCGAGGTGCCGCTGATCCTGTTCGCGGTCCCCAACCCAAAGGCCGAGACCAACGATTACGAGCTCGCCGTGCCGAAG
>Ga0315283_10000392_pt1 | contig 32039 bp, 23 predicted proteins | sample YL17G09_0_MG_FD_204541 | JGI IMG/M metagenome (GOLD analysis project Ga0315283, IMG submission 204541) | Sediment microbial communities from Yellowstone Lake, YNP, Wyoming, USA - YL17G09_0 | ecosystem: Environmental > Aquatic > Freshwater > Lake > Sediment | place: USA: Wyoming | collected...
CTTCACCATTTTATATTCTTTGCCATTTTATGTCGGGGAGCTAACCGAAAACAAAATTTTTACAGAATATTTTCCTTCTGGTACTATTTTACAATGAAGTATAATGGATAAAATGTTTATATGTTTACACAAAATGTCACAAATTAACTTTGTGATATCTTGGAAATTACGCTTACTGAAGAATTGATTCCAATGAAGGCAAAGTTTCAGTCTGGTTGTAGTATTGACAAATTTCATCCATCCGCCTCTGCATCTTCAGCCAAAACTGGAATTCCAGATCATATTTTCCGAGCGCAACACCTAAACGAAATGCAGTATATTCATTCAGCCAGGCCTTTTGAAAAAGCTCTTTTGTTTCAATAATGGCATCCAACATATCGGACGTGCGGGTATGGTACTTAAATGTTACTTCCATGGACATCCAGTGCAACATCTGTTCTTTATTCGGGCTCTCTTCCAACTGTTTCCATAATTCAGCTGTTTCTCCGGCGTAGAGATATTTCAACGCAAGGTAATCGAGCATTTTCGCACCAACGAGCATAGCAAAAAGCGTAGTCGTATCTGCTCCGCTCTTCAGCGCTTCCCTGATATATATCTGTGCATCTTCAGCAGCCAACCGTCCATTATGCAGATTCTCTTTATTGTTTTCGACCATCTTCAGATAATTTGCTGTAAATGGATTTGCAAAAAAAGCGATATCAGTTACACCAACCGATTTTCTGATCAGGGATTCTGCCTCCATGAGTGATTTATGAGCCTTCTCGACTTGTTCGGCAAGCGCAGGAGGGTATTGGGCCAATGCATAATTATGAAAGAAATTGCCGCGATCCATGGGTTCGCTCTGCCATGAAGCAACAGAACCGTAAGCCAAATCAGGAAAACATAAACGCATGAGTGTTTGCGTATCGTCTGTCCATCCCGAATTAATAAAGCCGACGGCATTGTATTTCCTTCCGACTTTAATCAGCAGGTCGGTATTTTGAAATGATATTTCAAACGCGGGTACAACCCATGCCCAATTGATAAGAGCCGATTGAACGATCATGCTGATTCCCTCTTTTGAGAAAGGGCCCAACAAAGGTTCATACTCTTTTTCTTCGAGTGGAAAATAATGCCAGGGTACAGCAATGGTTTTCTTCGAGATCTCAGGAATAATTGAAGGATATTTCTGCAACATGTCCGCCCATACCAGAGGAATTTTACCTTGTTTTTCGACAATATCTGATGTTTGCCTGAGCATTTTAAGGTATAGTACTTCCGGAAGCTGGTTTAACTTCTTTGCCTCCATTTCAATCAACCAGGTTTCATCAAATCCAATATGAAAAAACGGGCTTGGGAAGAGTTTCGAAATCTGGACCACCCAATCATCGACAATTGGTTTTGCCCGGGAATCATCTGGTTTAAATTCGCCACCATGTGTAATAACTGATAAACCGGCATAATGCTCCAAACGAAATAAGTCATGCAAATGTCCATATAATTCCATGTTAGGAACAACATCAATATGCCGTAACCTGGCGTATTCAATAACTTCTTTTACCTGGCTTTTAGTAAACCGGGCATTTGCCATGAGGAGCGGATAACCGTCCAGTTCAATGCTTGCTTCGGAGTAGAAATAATATTGATTGGTTTTCCATCTTGAAAGAAAATCAATCTGCTTTTTAATCTCTTCAATTTTGGGCAGCTGAGCATGACTCATATCCATCATAAACCCCCGGTAAGCAAGCGATGGCCAGTCTTCAATCTCCACTTCCGGCAGAATGGCATTATCCCCCTTACCTTCAATTAACTGGCGCAAAGTTTGAACTGCATAAAATAAACCTGCCGAAGATTTTGAGACTATTTTAACCTGATTAGCTGTCACGCTTATTTTGTATGCTTCGCGGGAGCCAGGTCCGGGCTTTTCTCCAGGTACCGGCAATGGATCAATATTCCCGGTACGCTCAAAAATAATAGATGCGCCGGAGATCCCTGGTTCTTTTATTTCGGCAGCAATTCCGGCCACCTTTAATAGAACTCCCTTGAGTTCCACAGCAGCAAATTTATCCTCTGCACAAGGATCAGAGGCAAATCCAATGCTTAAAGCTTTTAAGGACAGCTGAGCTTTTCCGTAAATTGCTTTCTGAGGCTGTGGTAAAATCGGGTTGTGCTTGATGGCACTGGCAGCTACTGCCCAAAACAGCAGACAAAAACTAAAAATATTCCGCATGGCTATTTGTTTTTAAATTCATTCAACATCTCAAGTACATTCTCAGTCAAAATTTCAAAATACTTAAAGGCATTATTCACTAATTTTCCTGCCGGGATAAATAGATTTTTTTATTGCATAAAGGCTCCAGCTATCCAGCCGGTAACCCCAACTTCCAAAAACGAGCAATACCAAATAGAAAGGAATTGTTATTATTCGGGTTACTTGTTGCTGGTTGCTTGTTGCTGGTTCCTGGTGAATATTGTGTTCAATTGCCTGAATGAATAGATTCAGTTTTTACCTAAAACTTCAAGCTGTTCATGCAAATCATCATAATACTATTTTGTTCTTCAGGGAACCTGTTTCAAACAGTCTCTCCAAATGGTCTGTTGTTTCATATATTTCGAATTTTGGGAGTTCTGTCAATGTCATCTTATGAATGGCAATACTGACCTCTCTTGCCCTTTCCCATATCTCAAGTTTTTTATAACTCATTTTATTCAGTTTTTACCCTTAACCAGCCACCAGTAACCAGAAGCCTGCAATTAATACTCTGCTGCCAATAATAAAAAAACCAGGGTAATTATAATATACGAATTATGAGCTGATAAGTCATTATTTAAGATTAATTCTATAATTATTGTACTCTAATTTCAGTCTGGCAATGAAAACGGGTTTGCCAACAGGCAGGTAATCACGTAGTTTATAGGTGCTCCACATTCTCATTGGCAGTGGATTATAGAAGCCGTTTCCGGGTGTTGTTCCAATACAGTTTTTCCCTGCCTTAATATCTGAAGTTATATTAAATTCAGAATAGTAAATCCTTTTATTATTGTTTATAATAGTTTGATTATATAATCTGCCATACCCTGACGAAGATAGAAACACAATGGATAATATTGTCAGAATTCTGTCTGTCCGGTTTTGATGAATGAGTCTCATATTTATTTACAGTTATCGTTCGGCTGTAGATTTACAAATAAGTATTTACGAATGATTATTAGAAATAGAACGGGTGATATATTTTGAAATATTCCTTTATTTTAAATGAGTATTCCTATGGGGCGTCAAAATCATTGATGGGCTGGTAATTTTTTCATCAGGCAATGGATCGACTGTTCTTATCTTTCCATATTTCGAACTGAGATCTGCCATATCGCCCCAATTCAAAGCCCGTAAAGGACATGCATCAACGCAGGCCGGGTTTTCATCAAGGGCGCGTAAATCGGCGCACATATCACATTTACTCATTTTTTCGCCATCACTTTTAAACTGAGGCGCGTCATAAGGACAGGCTGAGAAACAGGTTTGGCATCCAATACATTTTACCCGGTCAACATGAACAATCCCTTCATCATCCTTGCTGATAGCAGAAACCGGACACTCAGCCAAACAGGGAGGAAATTCGCAATGCTGGCATGAAATACTTAAATGGTAAACATAGACACCTAAAGGAATAACGTCATCTTTTTCTGTATGCCAGGAACCTTGACTATGCTCGATAACTCTACGCCAGGTAACATCCACCGGTAAATCATTTTTATCTTTACACGCTGTCTGACAAGTCTTGCAACCAACACAAGCCCGAACATTCAGGTAAAACCCTAATTGTTTTTTATCACCCATGAGTGTCACTTTTAAATGGAATTCTCGCTGGCAATTTATAATCCGGGATCAATTCCATATTGTATTTTTCCACTTCCAGCAAACAGGAATTCCATCCGCTTGTTCCCTGCCCTGTGGTGATATCACCTGTTAAAATATTGGCGCTGCCTGCTATGTCAGCTCCAATTTTTTCATCCATTTCGGCCCAGGCACCACTACCCATGCAGGTAACACCTGGACGAATCCTGCTGGTTATATGGGCTTTTCTGATAACTGCACCATGGCGGCTAAAGGCTTTAATGGTATCGCCATAGATTATTCCCCGCTCTTTGGCATCAAGGGGGTTCATGAAAAAATCCTGTGGCCAAGCTTCCCTGAGCCAGGATACATTATCATATGTTGTACCTGCCCTGCGAAGGTAATGTACTGAGAAAAACTGCAATGGGTAAGCGCCTTTTGTTTTTGTTTTCCAGTTTGTAAAACTTGCTTCATAACCTTCTATTGGCGTAATATATTCGGCTATAGCGTTAATGTTGCTCCACCCGCACCCATTTACGAATTCTGCAAGTTCTTTACAATGAATCTCCAGTTTCCCGCTCCTGGTGCTTATGGGATATTTCTCCGGATCCTTCCTGAAATCCTCGAGCGGGATATGCCGGAAGTTATCGTCAGGTGATCGCGGTACCTGGTATAATCCTTTCTCTTTAAACTCTTTGAAAGGAATCCGGCCTGTCTGAGGAGTCCCGACAGCTCCGATATTCTTAATGTCTTCTTCTGTTATAGTTAAAAGTGGTTCATAACTCTTGCCATCTTCTTTGATCACCATAGCGCCGCTTGCCGAGTTGTAAACCTGCTGAGGCAATGAAACCTGATCGATAAGCGCTGTATCCAAACCCAAACGAGCACCAATTTCGCGGGCGATCCACATATCATCTTTGGCTTCAAACTGTGCTTCAACAGCTTTACTACCCATAAATATTACTTCTCTGTTGCCATCCGATTGTACCAAACCATCGCGTTCCCATTGCGTAGTTACAGGCAACACCAAATCGGAATACTGTGCTGTTGTATTTAAAAACTGGGAATGACAAACCATAAATTCGAGTTTCTGCACAGCATCGAACCCCTTTTTCTGACCCTCTCTGGAACCAAGCATATTGGTTTCGCCACCATGGTACATCAAACGTATATCAACTTTACGGATATTGTCTTTGCCAGCTGTGTATCCGCCTGTCAATATTGCATTCCAAAGCTGATTACCGGGAATACAAACACCACCTTCATCTTCAGGGCGACCGCTAACATAATCCTTCCCTGCACCTATCGGATTTGAGATTCCGGCAAGGCCATCATTTCCGGCATATACTAAGCGTGGTCCGCCATTTCCTGTAGCTGCATGTGTTGAGGTGCCAGTCATACGGCCCGATTCGCCAATGTGGCCTGTCATACAACCAAGCGTCATAAAAGCTTGCGGCCACGAGTCGGCATTGTTAACCCGGGCAGGAGCCCAGCTGGCAAGCAATGCCACTTTCTTTGTCCGGGCTATCTCTCTGGCCAGGGCCTTTATCCGATCTGCCGGTATGCCACATATTTCGGAAGCCCAACGTGCATCTTTGGCTTGATTATCTTTAACCCCCAATATATAATCTTTGAAATTCTCGGAAGGATCAACCCCTTCCGGCATATGTTCAGCATCAAAACCAACTGTACAGCGATGAAGAAAATCCCAATCAATCAGGGGATTGTTTTCAGGATTATCTTCAACTAACAATGTATGCATCATACCGAGTATCATGGCGTGATCTGTACCCGGCCGTACAGGATACCAGTCATCACCAAGGAGAGCCGCTGAAGAACTGTAAAAAGGGTCGATAAAGATAAACTTCGCTCCTGCATTTTTCACCTGTAGAAAATGATAAGTCGGGCTGCCCGGGCTACTCCAGGCCGGATTTACACCCCACATAATGACAAGTTCGCTGTTTCTAAGATCCATCCGGTCGCCTATGGAGGTGGAACTTTCAAACCCGCTACCTTTTCTTCTTTGATATATGCCGATACGTTTTCCTGTACCCATCCAGGAACCATAAGAATCCGTCATCCAACTATCAACACAGCCACCAAACAGGTTTATAGTTCGTTTTATCTCTCCACCACGGCAGTAAATGGATTCATTACCGGATTGTTCTTTAACACGTTTCAGTTCACTCACAACTATATCCAATGCTTCATCCCAGCTTATACGCAACCATTCATCTTTTCCACGGAGAGATTTGTCGCCACCGCCAGGTGCCCAATGTTTCCGGCGCATAGGATATTTAAGCCGGTCAGGGGCAAAAACCTGCATCCGTTGCGAGCGGCCCCGCAAACATGCCCGCTGCTGAGGATAATCAGGTGAGTCAATACGCGTATCATCGCTTTTAAGACGTAAGACTTTATTATCGGCTACCAATGCTTTTAGGGCACACCGGCCGCCGCAATCATGCCAGCAAACGACAGGAACCCATTTTCCATCAGCAAGTCTTCCTGCTTTCTTAGCCGCTTGTGACTTCGGATCGAATATAAAAAAGCCTTTTACAGTAAAAGAGGGGAGAATTGTAATCCCAGCAGAAACAAGTCCGGCTTTTCTTAAAAAATTGCGACGTGAATCTGCAGAATTTTTCATTGCGGTGTACTCGTATATGAATTTAAATTCCTTTCATAATGATTTAATCCGGAGTCGGCGATTTTCTATTGGAAAACACTGCTCTTTTTATTGATTGAAAACTCCAGTCCTCCAGCCGATAACCCCAACTGGAATACGCAAGAAGCACCAGATAAAAAGGAATTAATATTAACACTGCATTTTGAGGATAGTGGGAATTTACATCTATTAATCTTCCGAAAATTACAGGTAAAATTGCGCCGCCTATAATTCCCATAAGCAACATAGCACCGCCAATTTTGGTGTATTTACCAAGTTCTCTCATAGATAATCCCCAGATTGTTCCCCAGAACATCGCTGTACCAAATCCTGTTAATATCAGACAATAAATAGAAACCATTCCATCACCCAAAAATGAACCGGCAGATAATAAAATTCCCCAGATTGAAGAGAATTGTAAAGCCCTGTTTTGAGAAAAATATTTAGGAATAAAAAAGATGGTGGCCAGGTAACCCATTAACATGGCAATCAGCGTATAAGTTGGGAAATGCCGGGCTTCTTCAATGGATATTCCCAATGATCTGCTGTATATAATTACACCATCTACAGGTATTATTTCGCAGGAAATCGAAAAAAACATGGCAACAACACCGAGAATCAGCCAGGGATATTTAAAAACACCTGACCTGTGCTTAATATCTGTGCTTATGCCTTCTACCTCAACCTTTGATTCATCAATCTCAGGCATATTAGAAAAAAAGATTATTGCTGCCATTGATAACAAAACCAGGGTAATCATAATATAAGGGACTACTATCTTCAGGGCATATAAATCTAAAATTTTAGCCTTTTCTGCAATATCTGCAATACCTGCTCTGGCAATGACATCATCAGCATTGAGCAAAAAGACTGAACCTAGAACGGTAATACTAAAAATACCTGCAATTTTATTCGCAAGACCCAAAAATCCAACACGTTGGGCAGTGCTTTCAATGGGGCCGATTATTGCCACATATGGATTAACAGCGGCTTGCAATAATGTAAGTCCGGTTCCTGTAATAAACAGCCCTGACAAAAACATACCATAAGTTCGCGTATATGCAGCCGGAATAAATAATAAAGTGCCAAATGCCATAACTGATAAACCTAACACCATACCCTTTTTATATCCCGTATATTTTAATATCCAGGCAGATGGCAAAGCCATAAAAAAATAGGCAATATATGCTGCAAAAACCACCAATGAAGCCTGGAAATTGTTTAATTCCAGGCATATTTTAAAATAAGGTATAAGTATCCCGTTAAGCCAGATTATAAATCCGAAAACGAAGAATATCATTGCTATGATAGTAAGCGGAAAGATGTACGATTTTTTGTTTTGCATCTGAGTTTTGTTTACCTTAAATGATTTACTAATTATTTATTACTATTTGAATTTCATCGCCAACCTTAATGATCCCGGTGCCCTGATGAACAACATTTCGTCCAAACTCGATTTTCTTGTTTCTCAGGCGATATTTGGATAAGCTTTTGATTGGCTCTCTATCCGTATTGAATGCACCTTTTTCCGGATCAACATTGGGAATCATGCAACGACCACAATTTTCAAGACCTTTAAATTTGATATTACTGATTGTAAAATCCTCAATATTATCCTCCTGGTAGGGATAACCACCTGAAAATACAATATTAGGCCTGAACCTGTTTATGGTAACGGGAATTTGCATACGGTTGTTTAAATCCTCCAGTGAAGATTCTCCCAGCATCATAAAAGGGTAAGCATCGGCAAAGGAGGTAAATTTTCCTTTCGGCGCATATCCTGATGTGGTATCAACCGGTCGCATGCTGCTTTCGGGCATGAAAACCAATTTACAACGGATGCCAAGCATATCGCTGAACCAGTTATCTGCTTCTTTCCCCACTCTTTTAGCTTCAACAGTTGCGTTCCAAATGGTAACACTCTCCAGCCCACCTATATCAATAGTAAATGGAACTTTAAGATTGGTTCCCGGATGTTCAAGTGATTCTATCTTTAGACCATCTTCCTGTAATTCAACCTTCAGCAAAGCCATTTTGGGAAATTCCCTGAGTGTTAAAAAATTATTATGGTTATCCACAATCATCCAACGTCTGTCGTTTTGCAGACCACGGTCGGTAACTAAACCTGACGAAAGCGATATCCCCCTCAAGGATTTAACCGGGTAAATAAACAGCTGGCTTATTTTTAACATCTTACTGATTTTTGGAAAAATAATTTTGAGATTACTACCTGAGTGAATATTTCAAAATAACTTACCCTATCTATTTTTAATTAAACTTAACAATTTCTGCCGGATCTTCTGTTCCGCATCCGGTTCCATAAAACTACTACGGGCACGCCAGGATTCATATCCACCTCTTTCCAATTCGTGAGCCGGAAGAATATAACCGCCGTATGCATTTGCCAGGGATATTGAAAAATAGTTGTGTGAAGTGATACTCTTTTTCAACTTAAGCCCGGTTTCAGAAAAGAATTCCCCCGGAAGGGCTCCAATAACCAAATGTCCGATTTTTATGGATTGCACAGGCGCTATGAATGTATCAGGATATTCATTCAGTAATAGCTGTTCCCTGTCGTAAATTCGCTGTGTTACATCTTCTTTAAGGCTCAAATTGTCAAAATCATTTTCAATAAATGCTATACCTGCAGCCTCGAGTTCCGATGGTGAGGGTTTTCTGACTGCAAGCTCCAATTCTTCATATTGAACAGCCAATGAAGGGTTGTTCTGCCATTGCACATTCTTTAATTCCTCAAAAACTTTTTGAGCTAAAACACCTCCAATTAGTTTTGTTTTTGCAAAATCTTCCTTTGGGAAACGATCCGGATTCATGAAATCCCAAATGTTTACATCCCCGCTGGTTCCGTTGCTCATAATGCCAACGAAGTCCTCCCCTGCATTTAATTTTTTCTGTATCTGCTTCGAAAATTCACCGAAATAATCTGCAGTAATTGAATCGACATGCCAGTCCGCAACATAATGAAGGGAGTAGTTTCCCAGCACAGCAATCCAACGTTCATCCATTCCCTTCAGAGCCAGGAAACTCAGGCCAGGATCTGGAGTCCCTGCCGGTCCAACAATTAAATCTTCAGCCCCAAAAGGGTTTGTTTTCACCAGATCATTTTTGCGGGTAACAGGATTTTTTGCCTCATATCCTTCTTTCATAAGATATCTCCTGCAAAGGACATATTCAGGAACATCAACTGATCCGGAAGCCATTTTAGCGGGTCGCAATTTCTCCCTGGCCAGGTGAACTGCCTTAACAACCAGATCGGGAAGTTTATTTCTGTAAGCTATGTCGACAGCACCACCTAATAATCCGACAACATTTCCGGCAGCATGATCATGATTACTTGCAAGGAGTATGTTTTCGGGATGAATTCCGCATTGTTTCTGAATACGGAGTTTAATATCATCCATAAAGTCGGTACCCATTATGCAAATATCAACAATAACTATTGCAACTACTAAATTTTCCTGCTTGAAAACCAATGCCTTAACATGGAGCGGATCATGAATAAAACGCGCATAATGTGGCCAATAATCAACTCCAAGAATAGTGCCTAATGGTGGCGTAATGTCAACCATTGCTGCACCTGCATTAAAATTATGATTCTCCATGGTGATTTTTTTTGTTGAATCAGTTACTAAGTGAATATTTCAAAATAATTTGCCCGTTCTTCTTTTCAATTATTCTTAAATTCAATCATATAACTTTATACTTTATGAACTTTATTACTTTTTTTTACTTAGCCATCCGAAACCCAATGTAGTCAGAGTCGCCAGAACCAACGCCGCCACTGCCTGGAGGCAGATACCAAATCCGGAAGCTTGCGTTGGCCTCGGGATCATCCCAGCATCCGCCTTTCACTATGTGATACAGACCGGTAAAGTCATATGGTTTCGGGCAACCCTGGTATGATTTGGCCCAATCGCCACACCACTCATATGCATTGCCTGCCATATCCATACATCCATAGGGACTGGCACCTTCAGGATAACTGCCAACAGGTGCACTCTGATTTACTTTAAATCCGCCCCCGGCTGGATTATGATCTGAAGGGTTATTGCTTTTTTCCGGATCCCAGACATCCCCCCATGGCCAGATATTTGAATGAGTGCCGGTCCATCTTGCAGCTTTTTCATATTCCGCTTCAGTTGGCAATCTTCCTCCTGCCCATTTGCAGTATGCTTCAGCTTCATAATAAGTTACGCCAACAACAGGATGGTTATCAGTTTGATTAAAAGGTGGATGACCGTATCCATGCCCTATCCATTCCTGACCGGCAGCCCAATGTTCCGGCTCATTGCGTTTTTTATCTTTGTCAGGTCTTTCACCATAAGCAACATTACCATACATTCCGGCATAAACGATTACATTACCTTCTTTCCAAATCCAACCATCAATTGACCAATAGCTTGAATTGTTATAACCACCGGAATCAATAAACTTACGGTATTCGCCACGGGTTACTTCATATTTTCCAATCTGGTAGGCCGGGAGATATACAGGATGTTGGGGTCTTTCATCCCAATTACCGCTATCATTACCCATAATAAAATTCCCTTCGGGAATGGTAATCATTTCACCCGGGATAATTGGCGTTTGAGCCTGAACACGCGTGAAAAACAATAATCCAAGCAAAACAGGAATTATTGTACCCATCAACACATTGAATTGCAGACTGATATTCCGTTTTTTAAATTCAAATCCGAAAATATAATAAATAAACGATTGATTTTTCAATTTTCTCATGTGATTGTCAATTTTAACAGATGAATTATTAATTTGATATTAACCTGCAAAAGGCAATTATGTTTTCAAATCAGCTCACCAATGAGAGGTCAATAATACCACTTTCTATTTAATGACAACTTTACTAACAACAGCGCTTCTGCCGCTTTGAACACTAACAAAATATAATCCTTTCTTCCAATTTCTTACATCAATAAACGCATCCTCCGAATCATTCTTTATTCTGGCCATAATTCGTCCGGTAATATCAACAACAGTTATATTTGAATCAGGAACCAGTTTTGAAAGATTTATATGCGTATCCGCAGGATTTGGATAGATTCTAATTCGAAAATTTATGCCCAAATCCGACCTGGTATCAGTTGATCCATGATTCAGCATCCACTCTCTGCCCGGTGTTTCTGTTCTGAACATTTCTATCATTTTACGGTCCGCCATGGTAACAAAACAAGTACGTCCGTCCACACCACCAAAGGCTATGTTTGAGGGCTCTGACCCTTTGAGGGGAACTTCATGCAGAAGTATTCCATCGGGCGAAAAAATAGCTATTGTGCCCTTGCCAAATCGGGTGACATAGAGGTTTCCATCAACATCGCAGCGCATTCCATCAAGGCCATAATCATCCGTAAATGACACAAATAATGTTTTGTTGCTTATTTCACCATTCTCGTTAAGATCAAACTTCCATATTTTTTGCTGGACTGTTTCATTCACATATAAACGCTTTTCATCCTGACTGACTTCAATACCATTGGTTGTGCCCATGTTTCCATCAAGCAATACAGCCACTTTGTCTGTTCCAATGCTCCAAAGTTTACCTTTACTGTTGCTCCAGCTTGGGTCGCTGGCGAAGAGGATACCATTCGACATTATAGCAAGGTCGTTGGGTTGGTTAAAAGATGCATTGTGCAAATACACTTCAGCCTCTGATTTTCCGGCAGGAATAAGCAAAATATTATGCCCTGTATAATCGGCAATGTACATATTATCAAGCTTGTCGAACCGTATACCATTTCCAATGCTTCCTGCCGGCAGGGCACAAAAAATCCGGGCATTGCCGGCAGTATCAATAATGCCAATGGTTCCATCTTTTTGAAAATTAACGGCGTATAAATTCCCCTTTGAATCCACCGCTGGCCCTTCGATACCGCCCGTAAACAGTCCCTCGGCCGTGAAATCTTCGCTAATGTAAAGCTCTTCTACAACAGAGTCATTGGTTGGATTAGCTTCTCCCTTGCCCGAAACAAGTATAAATACCGCGACAAATAAATAACAAAAATATTTCATACTATTTCTATATTATAAAGAGGCAGTTTCATCTGGAAACTATCCGAAAGGCTTACATAAATTGCTAAGTAGTGATTGTAAGAAAACTCATTGCTTTACAAAAAAGAAGGATTTAAGAACAATGTTTAACGATTTTTGATTTTAGATGTACACTGATTGTCAATTGTTTAACCAAAACTTCATAAATCGTTAATCGATATTCCTTGTTCTTAAATTAAAAAAGGTAACGTTTTCTTAGAAACACTAAGTAGCCAAAGGTAGGTTACTCAGCAATTACCAGGTAATACTTTTTAACAGATTGTCGATACTTATTATCAGGTAAGAAGATTATCAGGTTCATGACCATCAGATCTGAAAGCAAAAAGAATCAGCTGATTAATTTATTAACGAACTATCGATGACCATAGCTTCGGCAATCATGTCCCGGTGAATCTCCTTATCGAAACCACAGATGGAAGTCAATACTGCACTGATTCCCCTGGCATAGATTGACCCGAACTCAACATCGGCAGCCAATCTGCCCCCTGCTTCGTCAGTAGCATTGAAATGACAACCCGATACCAATGCCTTTAAAATCAAATTATATGGAAGCTTCAACTCCAAAGCAAGGTGGATGGCACCGGCCAGCCGATCTTCGGTTCCAAGTTTGCGCTGCAAATCGCATCCCACCCTGAAGAGGGTATCGCCCAATGCTTTGTTCTGAAAGCGCTTCAGCAAATCATCAATATGTTCGGTAAGCGATTCAATGGTAAACTCATCGGGGTATTCTTTTAACAGGATGTCGGCTGCCTGTAACATGGTATTACGAACCTTCTCCTTTAATTGGCTATCGGACAGGACTTCATATAAATAGATCGAAGACGGATGCGCAAGATAACCCAAATAAGATGTGGTGGCATGTCCCAGATTGTGAATAAATAACTTTCTGTCAACCCATGCTTTCATGTTCGCTTTTGGCGCAAGTCCTTCGATCATGGGAATTGGGTTTTTAAAAGCCAGTTTGTCAAGGATCAGCGTATTATAGGGTTCAGCAAAAACCTGAAGGACATCAGCTTCCATATCTTTTTTGAGCATAATCGGGACCATTTTCCCAATACTTGTTTCGATCAGGCCGACCCGTTCTCCTAAAGGATAACCTTCCGGCAGAAGTTCTTTAAGTTCGTGATTCATGAATTCCGCAGCATTCCGGAGATTTTCCGCGATAATAATATCAAGGGGTAAGGCACCTATTGTCGCAAATCTTTGTATTAATCCTTTGGCAATGATTGGAATGATCGCCTTGAGTCCGTTTAAGCCCACCGATACTGCTAAAATCCGGGCAGTTGCAATCTCTTTTATTACGTTCTCATCATCATCTCCAAATACGCCCCTTACATTATGAATTGTCATTACTGACTCAACATCACTTTTTATCACTACATCATACTTATGCCGGAGGTTCAGTTCATCAATTACAGGTTTATAAACATCGATGAAAACGACTTCGTAGCCACCCCTGCTAAAAAGCTGACCGATGAAAGATCGGCCAATTTTGCCGGCACCAAAAAGGACAAGTTTATTTTGAAATGTATTATTCACAACTTTAAGTTTTATTGATTGAATTATTGAAGATTCTTCAATGTAGGATATAACTTCTTATAAAGGTTAAATCTTTGGTTATAGTAATCCTGATGCTTTGGTTCAACTTTAGAAAGGGGCTTAACCCATTTTTTTGCAATATCGCCGACGTTCTGCTTTGTATGGAAGGCTTTTGCCAGCATTGCTACCCCCATACAACCTGCCTCGGGAATATCGAGGATTACTATTGGTTTTCCTATCACATCTGCTTTTAACTGATTGTGGATTTGCGATTTCGCGCCACCACCGATGGCTCTTAATTCATTTACTTCATACCCTGATTGCTTAAGGATATCTAAATTTAATTTCATCTCAAAAGCGACTCCTTCTAATAATGCCTTCAATATTTCTTCGTGTGTGGTTGAAAAGTCAAGACCAAAAATTGCACCTTTTACAGAAACATCAAAATATGGGGTACCCGTAGCCGTAAAATAGGGCAGAACAAGGAGACGTGAAGGTTCCCCGGGCATCTTCCTGAGCAATAATTCATAAGGGTCACAATTTATGCTCTTCGCCTGCTCAACCTCCATGGCTCCAAATTCATCCCTGAACCATTTTAAAAGATTGCCTCCTGTAAGATTGAAAGCAACTGTTGCATAGGTACCCGGCACAGTATGGTCGTAAGTACAAAGATTACTTTTGCGCAGATCTTCAGTAAATATCGGTTTATTAAAAGCAGGGGTAATACATTCAACGGTTCCGGAAGCATAAACAGCAATACCCGGTTCTATCGCCCCGGCGCCGAGTGCAGAACATGGCTGATCGTGGCCTCCTGTTACGATAAAGGTGTTTTCGGCCAGGTTCAGATCTATGGCAATTTCTTTATTTACATACCCGGCAACTGAACCGGATTGCAGAGGCCTGGAAAGTTGTTCCTTCCTCACCCCTGTTTTTTCAAGTATCTCATCGTTCCAGGTATGATTAACAACATCAAAGAGCATTGTTCTTCCGGCCAGGGGCCAACCCATGGCTGGGCTTTTTATTCCCATCCTATACTGTAAAAGATCTTCAAAGCAAAGGATTCTATGTGCATTGCCCCAAATTTCAGGAGCGTTTTCTTTAATCCATAACAACTTGAACAACGAAAACATGGGATGAGGTGTATGGCCTGTAATATGGTACAGCTTTTCTTCCCCGAATTTTACAGTCCATGGCCCGATCATAGCATTCGCCCTGATGTCAGAAGAAACAAGGGCATTACATAATGCCTTTCCTTCTTTATCAATCATTGTAAAGGCTTCACCCTGGCTCGAAATCCCCAAACCCACTACCGAACCTTTCTCAAGTTGAGATGCCGATTTTTTGATTACCTGGAAACACTTCTCCATCACTTCATCGGTGTCAAGCTCTGCCCATCCCGTATTCTTTGAAATAATGTTATATTCCTGATAGGCCATAGAAATTTGTTGCCCATTCCCGTCAAAGATTACAGCTTTGCATCCGCTGGTACCAATGTCAATTCCCATGTAATGGTTCATAATGAGCTGTTTTAAATATACCAGAGCCTGAGGTAATCGAGAACTATTTTTTTAATTTCACCGAATACAATATCCTGCCTGTAAACAGTTGTATAATGTGAAAGCGAAGCTTTGTCGGATCTGCTTACATTTTTGCCAAGCAGGCCTGATTCAATCATCACCCCGGTCTTATCTTTTCCAATTATCCTTGAAGCATTTCTTACCATGTCCTCAAAAAGAACCGGCGAACTGTCCCTTTCCATAATTGTCCAGATGTTAACTTTTGCAATGCCATCATGAAAGAGATTTTTTACCTGATCATTTCCTACGGACGAAGTACCGTGCAATACAAGCTTTGTACCGGTCAATTTACTTATCTGTTGTGCCAGATCGCCGTGATACTTCAGGTCTGCAACGCTTGCCCGGTGCTCAGTCCCAAGGTTTGCGACAATAAAATCTGCCCGTGTTTGGGTCAGGTACCTGATGGCCTGTTCCGGGGTTGTCAGATCGCTTCTTTCATCACCGGTAGCATCCACAATTTCATCACAGGCGCCTTCAATAACAATTTTATGCCCATTTTCCTCAACAAATTTAGCGGTTAATATAATATTCTCTTCAAAGGATAAGGCCGATGCATCATACATAATCATAGAAAACTTGTCCATATCCCACTCCAGCAAAGGCTTATCGGTATCCCACAGGGTATGGTCGAGATGTATCATAACATTGAGTTTCTCAAAAGGCGATCCTTTGCTTGTCAGTACTTCTAAATCAGCCAGAAATAGTTTCAGGCCAATGTCCCAAAGTCTTGTATGAGTATAGTAAACTGACTGGCTACGGTGGCTATACTGATTCGTGATTCCAATGGTGATGGGAAGATCAGCTTGATGGATTAACCGGCTGTATTCGAGGGTAGCCGCCAGAATTGCTTCCGTAGTGGTAAGATTTTCTGTATTAAACGTGGGAATTACCCATTTTTTGTGAGCGGCTTCATGATATACATCAAGAACTTTGTTTCTTTCTAAAATTAGTGGCATAATAGTTCCTCCAGGATTTTAATATTTACTTTTATCGTGTTCCATTTCCCATTTTATTTCCCAACCAAAAGTTTTTTCAGGCTCCGTGATTAAAGAAATCCCATTACTGAAAGATTTTGACAGATCGCTGCATGTGCCCGGAATGGGTTCAAATGCACATTCGGTGCGCCGAAGTCCTTCTTCATCAGGGTAGCCGGTTTTATTCCACCATACTCCAAGTGTGGGGAATAATTTTCTATCAAAACGAATGTTCAGGGTCAGGCCTTTTTGAAACCCCAATTTAACAGAACCTTCAATGATTTCATTTAACAAAAGCATCTCATAACGGCCAGGTTGAATAGCAAGCAGATGATTGGCCACTTCAAATGCATTTTTCAGCTCGGATTCAACAAGATTAATGTCATCCAATATTTTGCCAAACTCCGGTAATTCGATTGATTGGATTTGATCCAATGGCATCAGGGGGTGCATAACATGAAGAAAGACCAGGCTTTTAACTGAAGTATTGGCAACTTCAAATCTCCATGTTAATTTGTTTCCGGTAAATTCCAGTATTCTTTTAAAAGTGCCTCTCTGGTTGAGGCAATCTGTAAAACATATCAATCTGTTTTTTTCTTCTTTTACCTGCCACTTCTGCCAGCATAAATCACCGTGATCCCTGCATTCATATTGTTCATCCGGGTAAGTGCACGGATCAACCGAAGGGAAACAATCATCATAACCATACACAGGTCTTGTTTCATATTCGCCGTAAAACTTATCAGGAGGCCTGAAAGAAGAAGGATTTGCAGTAAGCAAATCCTGATCTTCATATCTTAGAACCGAAATCCTTGCACCATCCTCCGGAATACATTGAATATGCCAGTTTGCAAAATTAGCTTTTATAATTTCCATTAAAACGCAATGTCTTTTATACCTGTGAACTCACAAAATGCTTTCAATTCTTCATCATTCATTTTTTCTCATTGCAATCTTTGCGGCATGTGGTTCGAAAATTTTGCTGCCATAATGCCAATAATATTTACCTCCCTGACAAAGTCAACTTTTCTATGATACGGACATTTGCATCTTTCTCATTTTCATGAAGAATAAAACCATTGTCCTTTTCAAACATTGCTTTGCTCCACAACAATAGTTTGTTCTCCTGGAAAACCTCAATTTGCTCGTTTATCCATGGCATTGCCTCATCTCCCCTGTTTAATCTTTCGAATGCCCAAGCAGTTACCAAAGCATTTTCCGGCAAGAAATTCCTTACTGTATTGTCAACGCGTGGTTCAAACTGAATAATTCTTTTCAGCATTTCTTCAGCTTTCGTAGTTTTCATTCGTTGCTGATAACATAAATAATCCATCCAGTCCTCGAGGCGCATGTCTATATCTTCCGTATATGGTTTTCCAACACCAAGGTTCTCAGGCCATAATCTTGCTTCGCTTATGAATTTTAAAGCTGCTTTATAGTTTTTCTTTTGCATCAACTGTGCCGCTTGCATCAGCTTGGCCTCGCGATATAACTCACGGCCTTCAGTAGCTCCTTCAGAAGGTACGATATTAATTTTCGTCAGTAATGCATCCGCCTCTTTGTACTTTTTGTTCAGCAAAAGGTTCTTTGCATGGAAGGGACCCATAATGAAATGCCCTGGATGCGAGCTGTAAAATACTTCAGTTATGGACAACGCTTTTTCGTACTGCTGATGATCATTGTAATAGCTGGCTAAAAGCATCTGATAACGCCATTGATTGTCGAGGGACAATGCCCTTTTCAAATCATTCCCGCACAGTGAATCACTTTTGCTACTAAGTATTTGAGCACGGCTTGCATAAAACGGTGCAAAATCAGGCTTGTCCCCGCACGAAGCGAGCAGGCTGATACATTCCTCTTTGCGGTTTCTGTCTTTATAAATTAGTGCAAGTTGATATTTCAGAAACCAATCATCCTGCTGGGCAAGCAATTGTTCGAGCACAAATGCTGTTTCCGGCCGAAATGGAAAAGAATACGAAGGATTGATATCTTCGCAGTTTACTTTTTTATGCTGCAAAAAGCTCAACCAATAAATCGTTTCTGCTGTCTGCGGCGATAATGAAAATACCTTTTCCGCTTCAGCCAGGCAGCCCGAATTGTAATACCAAATGGCCAGTTCAATATACGTTTCCTGTGGCAATTCATTCCGGATAAGAGAAGTAAATTGCATTTTACTGATTTCATCAGGTTTCACCAGGTATTTTTCAAATCCCGAAAAATGGTTCAAAGGGTCAAAAGATAAAATAGTTTGTAATATCGCGGCTGCTTTGGTCAGATCATTTTGATTACGGTAGATAACTCCCTGTAATTGCAGTGCTTCGATATTGTAACGGTTATAATCTACTGCTCTTTCGGCATAACCAAGCGCCTTCTCAAAATTTTTCTCTTTAAGATAAAGTCTGCTTAATTCGGTATATGCAGCACTGCGATACTCCGCCGAAAGCGTTGCCAGATCGAAGCCGTCTTTTGCATCAGTTATATTTCCAATCCGGGAATTGATAAGTCCATAGTAATAATTAGCCCCGCCATCATGGGTATCAATGCTCAAGGCTCTCCTCGCCAATTCAAGGGCTTGAGGATACAGCATATTGCGATATTTCATTTCTGCCATTTTTATCAAGGCAGGTAAATAATTGTGATCTTTTTGCAAAGAAGCCTTCAAATTCTCTTCAGCAAGTGGATACATTTTCTGGTCCATTGCTTCTTTACCCCGAACGTATAATCCATAAGCAGTTGTCCAGTCAATATCAGATGGTGCATCAACCGGCCGGCTTAATACATATGCCTTCGGATCAGAATGGTATATCAGTTTGTTTCCACCGAGTGTAACCGTTAACGACTGACCATTACCATTGAATTTTATAGAATCACTAAAAGTAATCAACGGTTTTAATTGAAGTCTCCTGCTGTAAATAACTTTTTGGCCCTCAGTTATCTCAAGTTGGTCATCAATAGCCTGAATCGGAGAAAAATACATTTTTAACAATCCGTCTTCATTTTTAACATTTATTGCTCCGTATTCATTTGCTTCCACAAATCCTTTTGTACGGAGCACAGGAAAAAAGTATTCTGTCCAGATGTCGGTAGAATAAGGAGCAAAACTCAGGTGTTTAAAAGGTGTAAATGTTGCGGACTGGCCATTCTGGTTAAACAACCTGCCCGATTGCATTTCAACATATTGTCCATCTGTATCTGTCAGCAATTTTTCCCAGATCATTCCCTGCCTGGAGAGTCCCCATATCCATATTTTCTTTCCCGCTTTATCATCATGAGCCCCATACCGTGCCATTCCAAAGTCATCATCATGCCAATATCCACCAGAAAAATTAGTATACTTTCCAAACACATGATAGGATTTATAGCCTCCGAAATTGTTGGATTCATAAAACGAAATATTCTTTCCGTTGCTTATATTAACGGGCCAATCGTTATGGTCGCCTTCATGCCCGATATAACATGTACCCGGAAAAATGAATTCGAGATTGCCTCCGGCTTTGAAGCCGCCATTTAACCAATGATAATAAGGTTGCCCGATAGGTGTTGCATTGTACCAGAACGTCCTGGTGATGAAACAGGCTTTATCTTTTGGAAGTCTGATCTCCAGCCGCCAATTGCTTCTCGTAAGCATATCCAGCACGCCCACTATGCAACTTACACTGCCGTCTGCATTATTCTGTGTTATATAATCGACAGGTGTGGCACAGTTGGGTGTGTGGCCAATGATGCCATAGTTGAGTTCCAGCCCGCCGCTTGTATACGGCCCACGCATGCCTAAATCGCGAAACTTTACGGCATGGTTATAATAAATAAAAGGCCGGTTTGTTGATTTTTCTATCGCAGTCCATATCTTGCCACCAACCTCCGGCAGGATCATAACTTTAATATAATCATTCTCCAGTTCAACTACTTTCCATGATTTCTGAACCGGTTTATCCGTAAATCCATCATACCGGAAGTAGGGATAAAGCGACGTTAATACAGGAATCGGGTTGGGATCCGAATATGGGTAGGTAGTGAAGACCTGCTCATATTCCTTTACTTTAGCTGTTTGAGATTGTGCTATGCCAATTGCACAATTAGAGAGCAAAAGGCAGCTAATTATCAGTTGCCGCCGAGTAGAATAAATAATAGCCATAATGTTAAATTTTATGTGTTGTCACTTTCTGCATTAACCTGTCATTTCTGCCGGCATAATTCATCATGATTTTTATTAAAGTGCGATGGCTTTTATTCCTGTGAGCTCACAAAATGCTTTAAGTTCCTCATAAAGATGTGCTCCATATCCAAGACAGGCATATTCATTATTCCAGGCCTGCAATAATGCATCGATATCACATTCAGCTTTAACAAATCCATGAGGCCAGAATGGGATACCACATTCATGTTTTCTTTTTTCAAGCTCATTGGCAGGAGGCTCGAAAATCGTGCAGCGGGTAATAACCATTTCAAATTTTCCATCGTTTCTGCCAAGTCTGGCAAGTACACCTTCGCCAACTTTACAAACTAATTTTATTGAAATACCACCCGCTTCTCCTTCCGTTGGGATTCCGTGTTCAGCAAATCCGGCAGGGCCGAGCTTACTTGCCAAAGAAGGAGGACATGCTCCATCACCAATAATTTTTATTTCATTGTTCAACTTATCAATATGCTGTAAATCGCCATAATAGACAGGTTCATCACTCATATCAGTCAAACATTTAACGGTGAGGGCTGTATTAAAATCTCCAAGGGTTGATGTGCCCATTCCGTCTTCGAGAATCATACTCTGGGCAAAACAGGTTGCGCTGTATTCATCGCCAAGGCCGGGAAAAGACTGAATGGTATAAAAATCCCATTCATTTTGCTTTACCATCTTTTTTAATGCCAGATAAAGTCGTATAGAACGCTCAGCCTGATCGTTATCCGGAATTGGTTCCGAAAAAAGTTTTTGTATTCTTTTTTTTGCCTCAACAATTTCATTTTTGGTAATCTTTTTAGCTGTATCGAGTAATTCCGATGTATCCCTTGAATCGATATCTGTTCCGAAAGTTTTCATCCATTGCGAAGGATCGGCAGCTCCACAGGTCTGTCCCATTCCTCTACCTCCAAAAGTACCAATGGTGCTCATGTTCAAGGAATTCTTCATGGCACTCGCACGGCAATATGATGTAATTCTCTCAATTTCTTTTGGATCTTCAAAACTTCCATATACAAACCGGTGCTTTAATCCGATCTCTTTTAATGCACCCTGCAAAACCAATCCACCAACCGGTCTCCATCCCTGGCTACCTGGATTAGTCCAGAGAACAATACCCTTACCCGTTGTAGCAAAATCACGGATTGCGCCAATCATATGAGAAGCCCAAACCCAGGTACCAGAAAATAAAACGACAGCATCAACATCATTCATTTTTTTAAATTTGTCGAAGCATTCCCTGGCTTCCTGCTTGGAGGCTATAACCAGATCGTATTCAACAAGGTCGATGCCGCTGCCCTTAAGTGCTTGTATGGCACCTGCAACAATTTTATCATCAATAAAAGGTGTTCCCATCGGATCCAATAACCCGTCTTTATGCACACCATAAACTATAAATCCAACTCTGGCTTTGATCATTTTTTTAGTTTTTAGAAGTATATTTTAAAATTTGTTCTATAATTTGATAAATATTTTACGTTTATAAAGGAAATAGCATATATACCACAATGCAAACCAAATTGTCAGTGATGTGATAATTTTTACGGTCAGTTCTCCGTTCCAACTGAATAATGCGGTCGTAAAGGGAATAATAATACCTTCCAATAAATGGTTTCCTCCGATATGGGCAAACAAGTATATAAATAGCGGGTTCATTCCTACAACTGCGAAAAACAATAATGATTTTTTGAACTTCAAAACATCAATCAACCAATAGGAAATAGCCAACCCGATCAATGCCCACCCGCCGCTGACAACAATAAACGAACTCGTGCAAATCCGTTTAATGATCGGTATAAACGGATCCATCGCATATCCGGTAACGACTCCGATAAGGCCTGCAATTAAAAGGATCTGCATCTTTTTGCGTGGAGACCATTTGTTTATTAAAACCATTCCGGCTAAAACGCCCCATATTGTATGGGCTGCTGTGGGAATTGCATTGAATGCCACCCAATGATCGCCGCTTAAGCTCCCCTGGACAGTCATCTCGAACCATGAACCGAAGTTGTGATCGGGTGTGAAAGGTTGGTTGAAACCATCTACTGTCCAGAAACGATAAAGCAAATCAGAAACCAGGATTAATGCAAACGAAACCAGCAACTGCCATTTCACAGCCTTACGCATAAGTAGGAAAGCAATCAGGTATGTGACCGACAATTGAGACAATACATTCGTGAAATGGAAAGTTATTTTACCGGGACCGATGCAATACAACGCCCAGCCCAGAAACAATAGCAAGAAAGACCGTTTCAGCACATGATGGAAAGTTTTATTCCAACTGTCACCTTTATCCCATCTTCGGTTAAGCGAGAATGGCATGGCAACGCCTACAATAAACATAAAGAAAGGTTGAATGAGATCCCAGAAATGAAGACCGTTCCATTCATGATGATGTAGTTGTTGGCCAATAAAGGAGATAATGGTTCCATTAAAGGCAGGATCAACCATATAGCCGAAAAGTTCAGTAAACTCTCCGATAAGCAGGAACATCGTCACCCCCCGGAAAAAGTCAACAGATAAAATACGGTCTTGTTCTTGTGTTAAATGGGCTGTTTTATTCATTTGTTTATTTATTAGTAAAGTTCATTTTGAGTGAAGGTATGATTTTTAAAATATTTTCACCATAAATTTTCTCCAGCACTTCTTGTGGCAGGCCTATGCCACATATTGGCCAGCGTGCCCGTTCAAAGGTCCCGTCATAATCAGGTGCATAAAACGATTCGTCGAAGGTTTCGAGAAATCTGAAATAAGTACGGTACATTTCAACTGAACTATCAAGATTTGCAGGCATATCTGTACCAAAAATAATTCTGTCCTGATGCTTTATGAAAAATTCCCTTGTAGTATAGGGCTGCCTGCCCAGCTCATCAAGCCTTGCAGAGAAATCTACATAAACATTCGGATTTTCATCCAGCAGATTTGAAACATATGGGATATTTTCGGCATAGTTCGCGAAATGAGGCAAAATAAATGTTGTATTTGGATGTTGCCTGATGAGGTCGTCGCGTCTTTTGAGCAGTTCAATTTTACGGGGATACTTCGGATCAACAAAACTCCATGAAGGATATTTCTTCAGCGATTCATAATGTTCGTTTTCAGGGATTACCTGATCAAAGAAACCTGCCGGATCTGCCTGATGAATTAAAACGGGCATGTTGAGCCGGGCAGCTTCTTCCCATATCGGAGCCAGCCTGGTGTCGTTACAATTGATCAGGTCGCCGTTGGAATCACGATAATGAAGACCAAGCTCTTTTAGTATTTTAAGTCCCTTTGCTCCTTGCCTTACATGACTGTTCATGGTTTCAATACACTCAGCCACAAAACGCCTGGAATCATAAAAAAGAGGTTTCTTTGTTGGCTGTGAAAAATTCGACATGGTAAAACAGTAAAACTTACCGGGATATTTCATGGAACAATTCCTGAAAAAATCTGAAATATTGCCCGGAGTAATCACATAACCGCCTTCTGCAAATTCGATGTGCACATTGCCCGTGAGATCACAATAGCTGATAACACCAACCTCATCCATTGTTTTGAGAACCCTCTCAACCTGCCAGTTGCCCCAGAGATGATTGTGTGCATCAATTACCGGGAAAGCAGCTTTGCCGATAAGGGTGCGATTCGTAACCAAATAATTTTTCTTTGTCATAATCCGGATATTATTTTCCAATGTGTCATTCCTGTTGAGAAGCCAAATACCCATGAATTGTCTGCCATTGGATAGCATAGATGCCTGCCACACACTGCATGTACGATCGGGTTTGTTTGGTTTTAATGTCTTAACATCATTTTGATTCTTTTACAGTGTTCGGACCTATAGCATTCTTACCTTTGGGATCACTGTCCGGCAGGATGGCGGAATGTCCGGCACCATTACTTAACGACTGCGTATGCCTGTGCGGTGTTAAAATCATTGATGGGTTCGTAACTCCACCATCAGGCAGCGGATCGACTGCATTAAGGTTACCGTGTTTCTTTCTGATCTCTGCCATGTCGCCCCAATCCAAAGCCCGGAGCGGGCAGGCGTCAACACAGGCAGGGTTTGTATCAATTGCACGCAAATCAGTGCACATATCACATTTACTCATCGGTTCACCACGACCACCAAACTGAGGTGCGCCATATGGGCAGGCCCATAAGCAGTATTGGCATCCCATGCATTTTGCAGGATCAATATGAACTATTCCATCTTCAGCTTTACTGACAGCAGCAGTTGGACAAACCGGTAAACAGGGGGGATTTTCGCAATGCTGACAGGAAACAGTCAAATAATAAGCAAACACATCTACCGGTACTATGTCATCTTTTTCAACCTGCCAGGAACCACCATTATACTCGATAACTTTTCGCCAGTTAATATCCACCGGTAAATCATTTTTGTCTTTACAGGCTGTCTGACAAGCTTTGCAACCGATGCATGCACCAATATCCAGGTAAAATCCTAATTGCATTTTCTCACTCATGTGTGTCCTTTTTAGTATGAGTGTCTTTGTTAAATAGGATTTTCGCCGGCCATTTATGATCCGGGATCAGTTCCATGTGATATTTTTCCACTTCCAACAAACAGGAATTCCATCCGCTTGTGCCCTGCCCTGTGGTGATATCACCAGTTAACACATTGGCACTTCCTGCTTTATCTACGCCGAGTTTTTCATCCATTTCGCTCCATGCGCCACCACCCATACACGTAACACCGGGACGAATTCTGTTGGTAACATGAGCTCGTCTGATAACAGCCCCATGGCGACTTCTGGCTTTTATGGTATCACCATGATTTATTCCCCGTTCTTTTGCATCTATGGTATTCATAAAAAAATCCTGTGGCCAGGCTTCTCTTAGCCAGGAGACATTATTGTATGTTGTGCCCGCCCGCCGAAGGTAATGCACTGAGTAAAATTGCAATGGATAGTCGCCCTTTGTTTTTGTTTCCCAATTTGTAAAGCTTGCCTCATAACCTTCTATTGGCGTGATATATCCGGCTGTAGGGTTAATGTCGCTCCACCCGCACTCAGCTACGAACTCAGCTAGTTCTGTACAATGAATCTCCAGCTTTCCGCTCCTGGTATTTATGGGATATCTCTCCGGATCCTTCCTGAAATCCCGAAGTGGGATGTGACAGAAGTTATCATTGGGTGATCGCGGAACCTGGTATATTCCTTTCTCTTTAAGCTCTTTGAAAGTAATTCGTCCAACCTGCGCTGTACCGACAGCCCCGATATTTTTGATATCCTCTTCTGTTATAGTTAGAAGTGGTTCATAACTCTTACCATCTTCTTTAATCACCATGGCACCGCTTGCTGAGTTGTAAATCTGCTGAGGCAAAGTAGCTGATTCGATAAGCGCTGTATCCAAGCCCAGACGAGCGCCGATTTCTCTGGCTATCCACATGTCATCTTTAGATTCAAACTGTGCTTCAACAGCTTTACTGCCCAGAAATATAGATTCTCTGTTTCCATCATCCTGCAGCAGACCATCCCGCTCCCATTGAGAAGTTACTGGTAACACCACATCGGAATACTGCGCTGTTGTATTTAAAAACTGGGAATGGCAAACCATAAATTCGAGTTTTTGCACTGCATCAAAACCCTTCTTCTGACCTTCTCTGGAACCAAGCATATTGGTTTCACCACCATGGTACATCAAACGTATATCCACTTTACGGGTTTTGTCTTTGCCTGAAGTGTATCCTCCAGTCAATATTGCATTCCAAAGTTGATTACCGGGAATACACACACCGCCTTCAGGGCGTCCGCTAACATAATTCATCCCTGCACCTATCGGATTTGGGATTTCAACAAGACCGCCACTTCCGGCATAGACTAATGGCGGGCCGCCATTTCCTGAACCTACATGTGTTGAGGTGCCTGTCATACGGCCTGATTCGCCTATGTGGCCTGTCATACAACCAAGCGTCATAAAAGCTTGTGGCCACGAGTCGGCATTGTTAATCCGGGCAGGAGCCCAGCCGGCAAGTAATGCCACTTTTTTTGTTCGCCCAATTTCTCTGGCTAATGTCTTTATCCGATCTGCGGGTATGCCACATATTTCGGAAGCCCATAGTGCATCCCTGGCTTGATTATCTTTATGCCCCAATAAATAATCTTTAAAATTTTCAGTGGGATCAACACCTTCCGGCATGTGCCCGGCGTCAAAGCCAACGGTACAACGATGAAGAAAATCCCAATCAATAAGGGGATTGTTTTCAGGGTTATCTTCAATTAATAATGTATGCATTATACCGAGGAGCATGGCGTGATCTGTTCCCGGACGAACAGGATACCACTCATCACCTAAGAGAGCTGCTGAAGAACTGTAAAAAGGATCGATAAAAATAAACTTCGCTCCTGCTTTCTTTACCTGAAGAAAATTATAAGTCGGGCTGCCCGGGCTGCTCCAGGCTGGATTTACACCCCACATGATGACAAGTTCGCTGTTTCTAAGATCCATCCGGTCGCCAATGGACGTGAAACATTCAAAGCCATTGTTTTTCTTTCTGCCATAAATGCCGATACGTGTTCCCGTGCCCATCCACGAGCCAAGAGAGTCTGTCATCCAACTATCAACGCAGCCACCAAACAGGTTTATAGTTCGTTTTATTTCACCGCCCCGGCAATATATGGATTCATTCCCGAATAGTTCTTTAACACGTTTTAGCTCACGCACAACAATATCCAACGCTTCATCCCAGCTTATGCGCACCCATTCATCTTTTCCACGGAGAGATTTGTCGCCACCGCCTGGTGCCCAATGTTTCCGGCGCATAGGGTACTTGAGCCTATCAGGAGCAAAAACCTGCATTCGTTGCGAACGGCCCCGAACACATGCCCGCTGCTGCGGATAATCCGGAGTATCCTGATGAGTGTCATCGCCTTTAAGGCGTATAACTTTATTATCTACAACTAATGCTTTTAAGGCACACCGGCCGCCACAATCATGCCAGCATACAACAGGAACCCATTTCCCATCAGCCGGTCTTTCTGCTCTCTTAGCCGCGGGTGATTTCGGATGGACTGAAAAAATGCCTTTTACTGTATCTGATATTTTACACATCTTAAATACGGTTTCAGAATTAAATTACTTAATAGTTTCATCATTTATCCTTTTAGTAAATAAACACCATAGGGTACTTGTGCAGCATAAAAAAGAACTCGTCCGGAGAGTTCAGATAAAGCTGCCATTGCAATTACCGGCCACATGACCCATAACACTACCGGTTGATCGACATACAGTAACAGCATCGCTAGTGAAGCTGCTAAAATTCCAAGCCAGGTGCGGATAACAAACATTTTCTTAATTTTCTGAAAAGGTTCACTTGTTCCCGATATCAGACGTATAAATCCGTTGTAGGAAAAGAAAAGATTGAGTAATATCAGCATAGCGAGAATTCCACCAGATCGGATAAGAATAAAACGAATGTTATATGCATCACTCCCAAAAGCATAACCCAAAGTACCACAGATTAACAGACCTGATATGACTGCACTCGTGTAAAATGAAACGATTGTTTGGAGCGAATCCCAAAACTTTACTGTCCTTAGCCGGTAAGCGGAGCCCATGCAGAAAAGCATTGCCAGGCCCGCGATAAGAGCCGTCCATTTCACGGTGTTGACAATAATTGTCCCTGCCGGGAAAAACTGTAGCAACGACATGACGAACATAGAACCAGTATATAGCGTAGCAAACAGTATTTCCCGGCTCAGCCAGGAGGTTTTAAGATTAGCCATCCCCCTCCAGGCATGAAGAGGTACCTTGAGATGAAAAAAAGAAGATGCCAGACCGGCGGCGGAAAGGAGAAAACCCACTAACCAACCGACATTGAAGAACAGGGTCATGGTATGTCCGGTTGAGAGATTACTCAGTTCTGAAAAATAGAATCCCAAACATGAGCCTACTGAGCTCTGCATCAAAAGGGTAAAAAAAACAAGAGACCTTTCTTTCATTTCTATATTACTTACAAAAATTAATTCATGGATTTTGAGACTTTAAAAATGCGAAAATTTATCCGGTTTTCAGTATAATACACTATTCCCATTAAATTCCTGACACAATCTTATGATTTAATCAATTGTAGTATTGCTTCTTTTCTTCCACATTTTTTCAATTTCTTCGAGTGATTTTCCTTTAGTTTCCGGCAGCCATTTTATTGAAAACGCCAACTGCATTAATGTGAAGATAGCAATGACCATGAAAGTGCCGGTTTTGAAATTTTTCAGCATTTCGGGAAAAACCCAAACCATCAGGGCATTGAAAAACCATTGGGTTACAACAGGAATAATCATGGCTGTTCCCCTTACTTTGTTCGGAAATATTTCTGACACCAGTGTCCAATATACAGGGCCGATGCAGGCTGAAAAAGAAGCAAGGTAACCGATACATGCTAATAACACGAATAAGCCCTCAAAATGACCGATATGGCTCATGTACATAAGAATAAATAAAGCAACGAACATCCCTGCCGAGCCGATAATATACAATGGTTTTCTGCCTATTTTATCAATAAAATATATAGAAACGAAGGTGAATATCAAGTTTATAATTCCCAATCCAAAAGTGGCAAAAAGTGCAGCATCGATATTAAATCCGGCGGTAATAAATATTTTAGGCGCAAAGTCAACAATGGCGTTTATACCTGTAATCTGTACAAAAACAGATAACAACAAACTAACAACTATCATTGCCTTATACTCCGGTTTAAACAGTTCTTTGAAGTTGCTTTGTTTCTCTTGCAGGCTCTCGCGAATTTCTTCAATTTCAAGAACTGCAAGGCTATGTCCGCCAACTTTTTCCAATACATCAAATGCCTCCTTTTCTTTCCCTATTCTGAAAAGAAAGCGGGGTGTTTCGGGCACAAGAAAAAGTAAACCAAAAAATAAGGCCGATGGGAAAACTCCTGTCATAAACATCCAACGCCAGTTATCAGGGCCGGAATCCCGCAGGAGATAATTAATCAGGTATGAGATTACAATACCAAAAACTATTGAAAGCTGATAGAACGACACCAACATTCCACGGGTTTTTGCCGGCGAAACTTCAACAATATACATGGGCGAAAGCATAGAAGCCGCACCTACCGCCAATCCACCCAGAAACCTGGCCGAAACAAATAAAGTATAACTGGAAGCAACAGCAGTAAGCAAGGATGTTATCACGAATAAAAGCGCAACATAAATCAATATTTTTTTTCTTCCATATTTATCAGTTATCTTCCCGGCAAAAGCAGCACCAAACATACAACCGAACAACAAGGATGCAAATGAAAAGCCTAAACCCAGCTGACTGTTTTCCAGGTGAAAATGAGCTTCAATGAAAGGGCCGGCACCGGTAATAATAGCAATGTCGAAGCCAAAGAGCAAGCCCCCCAGGGCGGCTACAATTGTTAGTAAAGCAAGGTATGCTTTGTTAATCCCGTTTTCCATGTACTTGTGTTTAATATTAATTATTGCTGGTTTTATTGTTTTATGATGGTTTGAAGTGCTTGAGAGATAACTATTACAATTAATGAGTATCGTGAATCACTAATAAGAAGGAAATTGATAAACAAATATTACCCCTCCGCCTGTCGGCACCTCCCCTATGCTTCGGCTCAGCTCAGCATAAAGGGGAGGCAGATTTTAACCAACAGAACTACAATCTGTTAGATTAGCACAAATCCAACCCCCTCCCTATTTTCTAGAAGGGCTGGGGTGGGTACATTAAATAAAAGAACTGTTTATTAATCTTTCCCGATACTCATTTTACAAATTACTTACCCTGTAAAGCCCTGCACCATGTGTTGGTAAAGAAATCTTAACAGTTGAGTTAAAAATACCAAGATCTTTATTGTTCCATAAGTCTATAAACTTACAGGTTGGTTTAAGACCCATTTCGGATAAAGTAACCGTTATTTCTTCGGCCGGATAATCGCCCAGGTAAAAAACAGCCAGGTACTTGTCAGTACTTCCGGGCACATCGGCTATCCATGCAATTTTGTCCACATACCGGAAAAGCTGCCGGTTGTTTGAACTATTCTGATTCACTTCGAGTACTGCCTTGTTTGTCAATAGTTTGCGTTCCGGGTTCATCATCATTGTCAGGTCTCCTCCATACATTAATGGAGAACGAAAGATTGCAAATAGTGTCATCAAAGTTTTTTTCTCATTCTCGGTATACAACGATCTCCTCTGTTCTCCATTTGGTCCACGTCGTGATAGAAGACCAATAGGTATCATGTCAGCATCGGGCCAGTTACCTTGTCCGATAAATTTTTCCCAGTTGTGGCATAATTCAAACTCATTATACAAGCTATGCCAGTTGTCCCAGAAATCGCTCGAAATACGCCACATATTGGCATTGGATTTAACATGTTCAGCTTGTTTGTCAACAATATAATCGCCGGGTGATAAACTTAGTACTATCGGTCGTTTGCAGTTATCGATAGCTTTGCGGACTGCTTCAATTTCATCATAATGATATGGAGAAGATATATCGTCGACTTTTACAAAATCCACACCCCATGAAGCATAAAGCTCGAACAGGGAATTATAATATTCCTGGGCTCCTTTTTTGGTCATATCCACACCGTACATAGTGTTCAGCCAATTGCAGGTATCGTTTATATTAACAATCATATCGGCAGTGACTTTAGTTCCTAAAACAGGAAGTTTTTTAGCTACTGCTTCCCTGGGTATGCCACGCATAACATGGATTCCGAATTTTAGTCCAAGGCTATGAATATAATCGGCTAGGGTTTTGAAACCCATATTATTTATTGAAGACGGAAAACGGTCAGCCGCAGGCAGTAGCCTGCCGTTTGCATCCATAGGTAAATTAGGTTTAAAACCTGAGATTTGAGATGGATTGTTCATTGCCCCGGGATACGGATAAAACCAGCAATAATCAACGACAACATATTGCCATCCAAATTCCTTCAGATGGACTGCCATCATGTTTGCATTGTCTTTCACTTCCTGTTCAGTAACGGTGGCACCATAACAATCGTAACTGTTCCAGCCCATTGGCGGAGTTTTGGCCCATTCTTTAAAGTTCTGGGCAGAAACTACTTTTGTTTGAAATACACTAAACAGAACGAGTGTTGCAAGAATCATCTTTTTCATTTTCATTATTATTTAGTTTACATTTTTGGTTTTTACAATCCGGCTTTGTGCAGTGTGATGCTCGTTAATCTTCGATCTTCGATTTTCACTCTTCACTCTTAAAAGACCTCACCCCCGGAAGATAT
>Ga0315283_10000394_pt1 | contig 32018 bp, 29 predicted proteins | sample YL17G09_0_MG_FD_204541 | JGI IMG/M metagenome (GOLD analysis project Ga0315283, IMG submission 204541) | Sediment microbial communities from Yellowstone Lake, YNP, Wyoming, USA - YL17G09_0 | ecosystem: Environmental > Aquatic > Freshwater > Lake > Sediment | place: USA: Wyoming | collected...
CTGGGGGCTCAAGGAGGGAGGGATGATCGCGCGGAACCCTCTCGACCCGTCCGATCAGTGGTACGTGTCGAAGGAGTTCTTCGAGAGCTCCTACATCCCGGCCCGGGAGTGGTAGGCGTGAGCGACTACCCGCTGGGCCGGCCCTCGTGCGAGGCGTGTCGGGGGGCGTGCTGCGAGACGATCCTGCTGCCCGAGACGCTGCAGGTAGACCTCGAGTGGCTGGAGGTCCGGGGCGGCCGGTTCGTTCCTGGGGCGCTCGAGCTCGCGTTCGTCTGCCCCAAGCTCGACACCTGGGGGGCGTGCTCGATCTACGATGACCGGCCGCACCTGTGCCGCGAGTACGCCGTGGGAGGGGTCCACTGTAGGGCGGCGATCCGGCGGCTCCGGACGCCGATCCAGCAGGGCGCGATCTTCAATTCAGAGCGCGACCCTTCCATTCGCCCACCTGGCGAAGAAGGTCCCCCGCCCGAAGGTTGATCGCGGCGTGGAAGGCGAGCTTGTCCCGCCACTTCTCGATCTCGACTCGGACCACGATCCGGCTGTCGTCGGGGAGCGAGTGGGCCATGAACATGATCCAGGTCTCGTCTTCCTCGTGGATGAGCAGGAGGTGGACCCCGTTGCTGGTCTCCTCGAGGACGAGCCATCCACAGCCCTGGGGGAGAGGCGCCGCGTTGACGGTTTCAGCGAGATCGCTTGGCGCCAGCATCGTTCCTCCTTGACAGGTACGGCCTTACAGGTCGAAACTCTACCGCGGCGGCGCGCGAAACGACAGGGGGAAAGATGAGCCTTCGATGGCGGTGGTCCTGGGCCTGGTTCATCGGAGCGCTCCTTGGCGCGGGCTGCACGAACCACAAGCCCCCGGTCGTGGTCCCCACCCCGCCGCCTCCGGTCATCGAGGAGGGGCGGCCCTCGAGTCCGCAGTTCGTGGAGCTCGAGCTCCGCACGACGCCCCAGGGCACACTCACGCGCGGCGGGGCGCCTTTCGCGATGGTAGGCGGCATCCCGTGCTGGCCCACCGATGGGACCGGCGAGATCCTGCGCGTGGGCCCGGAGGGGCGTCCGATCCCCTACCTGTGGCCGCTCGTCTCGAAGGAGTGGGCCGCCTACTTCGCGTCGGCCGGGGGCAACACGCTCCACACCCGCACCGGCCCGATCAAGGACCCTAAGTGCTGCGGGCTCGAGACGGTCGGGGGGCCGTACCTCGCTGACGGAGTGACCCTCAACAAGCCCTTCTGGGAGCTGTTCCACGTGGCACACCGCGAGGCCGGGAAGCTCGGCGTCAACGTCCAGAACGGGGTCCTCGACGGCTGGGTCCTGAAGAACGCGGTCAATGGTGAGCCGATCATGGCGCTCCCTGAGGAGGACATCCAGAACGCGCACGACGTCCCGATCCGCCCGAACATCCGGCGCTGGGTCTTCGACCTGGTGAAGCAGGGGTGCAACTGGAGGAACGGCTTCTGGGAGATCGGGAACGAGTCGGACCTCGCCCAGGGCTGGACGCGCGAGTGGGAGCGGGCGATGTTCCAGCTCATCCGGGAGGCCGAGCACCAGGAGGGATGCCCCGGCACGCCGGCCCTCATCGGGTCGAACACGCGCGACGAGAGCGGCCCCTACGACCTGTTCTCGGTCCACTGGCCGGTGGCCCTCACGGGGCCCACGAACGGTGGTCGCTTCACGATGGTCAACGAGTACAACCCGTCGCTGGCGCCGGCCCAGTTCAAGAGCCTCTACTGCACGGCGCGCGCGAGTCACCAGGCCTTCTTCTGGTGGCGGTCGGATGGGAGCGACGAGCGCCAGGAGGAGTCGCTCGCGGTCATCCGCGCGGGCTGTGACGCCCCTCCATCCTGCCCGGACCCCACGCCCGATCGGAAGAAGCTCGGCTGGAACATCCCGTGCAAGGCCAACGGCGTTTGTGACGCAACGCCTCTCGGCACGCGGGACCCGGCCTACTGCGCCTCGATCGGGATGCCCTACGGACCCGACGGAGTGACGCCCCGCGGCGCGTGCCCGATGAGGAACGAGTGCGCCTCGCCGCCCGACCCGCCGAACCCGCCCGGCTTCGAGGGCTTCTGCGAGGACCGCCTCGCCTGCGAGCAGTTCGCCCTCTCTGTCCCCGGCGTCTGCAGCGCCACGGCGCCCCTTTGGCGCTCGGACGGTGAGGTCGTGCTCGAGGACCAGTACGGGTTCCGCGCACGGTGCAACGGCTGCACCTGGCTCGAGGCCTGCAACTGTGACGGCACGAATTGCGGGAGGGCGCAGCTCCCGTGATCTACGGCCTCAACGCTGGCTTCGGTCTACCCCAGGGCTGCGGGGCCGAGTGTTTCGTTACGTACCAACTCAACGACGGCCGGGACCTCTCGAACGACCAGGACTGCTTCGGAATCCGCCGAACCGACGGCACGCTCAAGCCGAGCGCGACCATCTTGCTGAGGTGAGCCCGATGAGTGTCAGAAGCTGGTACGCGGCGTCGATCCTGATCGGCTTCCTCGCCTGCCACGCCCCGGCGCCGGCTCCCACCCCGACACCTACCCCGATCCCCACTCCGTCCCCGATCGAAACGCCGTTGGCGTGCGCCCCGGCTCCCTCCCTCGACCTCTCCCCGCTCCAGCCGGAGCCGGTCTTCCGCCTGGCGGTACGCGCGGCCCAGGAGGCGCTCGGCGACGTCTGCGGCCAGGACTCCAGCCTCTCGCTCGACCGTCTCGCCCTGCAGCTCTGCGAGGCCGGATACTGCGCCAACCGCGACGAGGACCGGGTGGTAATCCAGCGAGAGCCCCCCTTCGGCGATCTCTACGAAGAACATCATGCCGTGTATTACGGAGACGGTTGCTGGACATTTAACACCTTCAAGCGTGTACTGAAAGCCACAAAGGAGAAGTGATGGTAAGGCGAATTCTGTTCCTGCTGCTCGTGCTGTTCTCGGCGAGCCTCGCGTTGGCCCAGGCCGAGACCCCGCCGATCTCCGCGATCGACTGGAACGCCGTCGGAGCTCAGGCGATCATGGGCCTGGCGCCGGTCGTCGTCTTCCTGCTCGTCCAGGGGGTCAAGGGCCTCTCGACGAAACTGCCGAAGTGGGCTCCGCCCGTGATCGCCCTGGCCCTCGGCGCCGTGGCGAACGTGGTTGCCCAGATGGCCGCGAGCCCCAAGAACGCCATCATGGGGGCCATCTTCGGCCTGGCCGCGACCGGGATCTACGAGATCCAGAAGAACCTCCGTGGCTGACGAGGCCTACCCCTACAAGGTCATCGGGACGGCGCGCGACGGCTCCGAGATCCGCAAGTTCACGGCCGACAAGATCGCCTCCGCGATCGACAGCGCACTCGCGGCCTCCGACTTGAAGGTCAACCAGAACGCCGCGGTGGTCGTCACCTACTCCGACGCGGCGGCTGGGGGCCCCGGTGTCATCCGGGGGGCCGTCATGGTCCGCAAGGAGGTCGGGACGTTCTTCAAGCGGAAGGTCGAGTTCACCTTCGCCGGGGTCCTCTCCCACGACTTCTCGACCGGCGACAACCGGAAGGAAGCCGGACTCGTGATCCGAATCTGACGATGGCAGCGAAGAAGCTCTCTCCGGAGTTCCTGGCTCGCGTGGGCAAGACGGCCCCCACCGTCACCCGCGCGAAGAACGGCCGACTCACGTCCAGCCGCTCCGAGTTCGGCAAGGAGATCGCCACGGAGCTCGTGAACGATCCCCAATATCGAAAGAGCGTCCTCGAGCGACTCCGCGCGGGAGTTGCGGGACCCCTTGAAGTGCATCTGTGGCGCCTTGCGTTCGGCGACCCCCAGAAAGACGACTCCGAGCGAGCGGCAGAGATCGCCAAGTTCGACAAGATCCGCGACGAGCTGCGCGACTACATGTCGAAGAACCGCGACCAGGCCCGGGTCCTCGACGCGGTAGTGACCCGGGCGCCGCGGCTCCTGCCCCTCCCCACCATGCGGCGGCCGGAGCCGGAACCCGAGAAACCAGACGAGGGCGATGCCCAGCCAGCCTGAGCAGTTCGAGCACGCGCACCTTCTCTCCCCGCTGGGGCTGGCCATGACAGCCACGGCGGGGGCGCCCCAGCCCTACGAGTACGCCGAGCATCTCGACCTCCTCTCCCAGGAACTCGTCAAGCTGCGCTCCCGGGAGCCCGGATGGCCCCGGAGGCTCCTCGTCACCTTCCCCCCGCGGCACGGCAAGTCCGAGATGTGCTCCCACTGGTTCCCGTCTTGGGACCTGGCACTCGAGCCGACCGACAAGATCATCCTCACGTCCTACGAGGCCGAGTTCGCCGCCCACTGGGGCCGCAACGTCCGCCGGACGGTCCAGGAGCACTACCCGATCATCGGGGCTCGGATCACCGAGGACTCCAAGGCCGCCCACCGGTGGGAGACGACCCAGGGCGGCGGCATGGTCACGGCGGGCGTCGGGGGCCCGATCACGGGCAAGGGCGGCAACATCGTCATCTGCGACGACCCGATCAAGAACGCCGAGGAGGCCAACTCCCAGGTCATCCGGAACAACATCTGGGAGTGGTGGGTCACCACGTTCCTCACCCGCATGGAGCGCGACCGCCACGGCAACGAGCCGATTCTCGTCCTGATCCTCACCCGCTGGCACGAGGACGACCTGGCCGGCCGGATCATGCTCACCCCGGAGTTCAAGTTCTGGCGTCACCTCAACCTCCCGGCGCTCGCGGAAGGCGACAACGACCCCCTGGGCCGGCTGGAGGGGGACGCCCTGTGGCCGAAGAAGTTCGACGGCGCGACCCTCGAGTCCAAGCGCGCCGAGATGGGCTCCAGGGCCTTCACCGCCCTCTACCAGCAGCGCCCGTCTCCGGTCGAGGGGTCCGCGGTTCAGCGCTCGTGGTGGCGGTGGTACGACGACGCCCCGGCCCTCGACCAGTTCGACCAGATCATCCAGTCCTGGGACCCCACCTTCAAGGCCGCAGCGAGCTCGGACTACGTGGCCGGCGGCCTCATCGGGCGCCTGGGGAACCAGTTCTACATCCTGGACTGCGTCCACCAGCGGCTCAACGGGCCCGACACGCTCCGGGCGATCAAGCAGATGGACGACCAGTACCCCCAGGCCCGGTGGTGCCTCATCGAGGACACGGCCTCCGGGTCCATGATCTGCGACATCCTCGAGCGCGAGCGGGGGCACATCGTCCGGGTCAAGACGCGCGGCCGGTCGAAGGAGACCCGGCTCCACTGGGGCGTCAACTCCGTGGCGGCCGTCATCGAGCGGGGCCAGGTCTGGCTTCCCCGGGGTCGCGCGTGGGCCGGCCGGCTCGTGGACGAGGCGGCCTCCTTCCCCCACGGCCAGCACGACGACCTGATCGACATGCTCGTCCAGGGGATCGAGCACCTGATGCCCAAGGCCTGGCTGTCGGAGAACCGTGCGGAGCGGCTCGCCAAGGTCCACAACCCGGCTGACTACCACGAGGCAATGAGCATGGACCTCCACGCCAAGGTTCGGAAGCGGATCGAGGCGATCCGGAAGCCCATGCGCCGAAATCGTCGCGAGCCCTATTCCGGCGTGTGATACCCTTTCGCGGAGGCACAACATGTGGGGGTCGAAGTGCAGGGGCTGCGAGGCGAAGGACAAAGAGATCCTTCACCTCATCGCGCAGCTCGACCGGCTACACGCCCACCTCGAGTCCTCCCAGGCCCGGATCGCAGAGACGGTCGCTCCAGGCATCGAGCGACGAATCGCCCAGAAGGTCCCGTCCGCGCGCGTGAACACGCCGCGCGCCTTCATCCCCAGCTTCCCCGGCTACTCGCGCGAGGTGGCTCGACCCACCGTCGCGATCTCGGAGCCGGGCAATGAGTAGCCCGGCTCCGACGATCACCCCCGCTCCCTCGTGGCTCAAGATCCCGACGCTTAAGAGTAGAGACGAGGAGGTTCGCCAGTGGATGCGAACCCACCTCGACTACCTCTCGCCGCGGCGCCGCTGGCAGACCCAGCGCGCGGCCCTCAACCTGTGGATGTACCTCGGCCGGCAATGGATCGAGCCGCGCGCCGAGCTCGCAGCCAACAACGGCGGCTACCACTTCGCCGAGATCTTCCGCGACTCGAACGCGGCCTTCCCCAGGCCGGTCACGAACCTCATAGCCCCGGCGGTCGACAACGAGGTGTCCCGCCTGGCGCGCAAGGACTACGTCCCCGACACCTCGGCCGGCAAGAACAACCCGGAGTGGATGGCCGCGGCCCGCCTGGCCAAGGACATCCTCATGCACGAGATCTCCAAACAGATCTGGCACGACAAGCGTGAGCACCTGATCTTCAACCTCTGCATCGACTCGGTGGCGATCGCCAGGTCATGGTGGGACGAGAACGACGTCGAGGTAACCCTCGTCGCGGCGCCGGACTCCGTGAAGTGCCCGACGTGCGACAGGTACTTCGCGTCCGCGAAGGTCCCACGCCTCTTCCTGCAGACCGGCATTCCGACCGAACCCGGCAGCGAGACTCCGATGATGGGCATCCAGCACACGGAGACGCTCGAGGAGGTCGACCAGACCGGCGAGATGACAGCCGAGCAGGCCGACGCCGGCGCCCAGGTGCGCCTGCGGCATTGCCCCTACTGCTCCCAGCTCTCGCTCCTCAAGCCGTTCGAGATGTCCGAGAAGGAAGCCACAAGCGAGGATCCCTTCGGTCGCCCGATGGGCCTCGAGGTGCCGCGCGGCGAGGGTCTCATCGACGTCGTCTCGATTCACGAGTTCTACCCCGAGAACGGCGGGCTCGGCGTCGAGCCGTACCAGCAGAGGATCTTCTCCCAGGTCAAGGTCCGCCCCCTCGAGTGGGTGGCCTTGCGGGTGCCGGAGTTCCGCGCGAACCTCGACCCGGAGGAGCCGTCGCTCCTCCTCAAGTACAACCCCCTCTACGCCGAGCAGGCCTTCCAGGGCGCCGCCAGCGCATACGGTATGGGAAGCGGGTACGAGTCGTACTACAACCATACCCGCGTGCATGAAACCATCCTCGCGCCCCAGCCGATCGAGGGCCTGGAGCGGGGCGCCCACTTCATCATGGTGGGGGACAAGATCGCCCGCCGGCCGCTGTGCATCGAGGTGAACACGGAGAACGGCGCGAAGCTCGTGCCGCGGATCAAGTACCACTTCGCGAGGTTCAAGCGCATCCCTGGCAACTTCTGGGGGCGGACGTTCGTGGACGACATGATCCCCCTGCAGCGGCGCCTCAACGAGGTCGACGCCCAGTCGGTCGACCTTCGCGAGCGCGGCAAGCCGAACATGTGGGTGCCGGAGGGGACGGAGCTCTACTACCGGGACGACATCGTGGGGTCACTCAACATCATCGACTACGACGCGGCCGCCTCTGGGTGGTCGCCGCGCGACGGGCTCTTCCCGGGAATCCCGCTCACCGGGGCCGTCTACGCCGAGGAGCGGGCCGCGATCCTGCGCGACATGCAGGCGCTCGGGGCCCCCCAGGACATCGAGATGGGGCAGTCGCCCGGCTCCGTCAAGACGACCTCCGGCCTCATGCTCCTCTCCGAGGAGGCCTCCCAGAAGCGGGCCCCGCGCGAGCGCTCGATGCTGAAGCTCTACGAGTCCGTGTTCGAGCACCTCCTGGAGCTCAACTGGGCGCTCCGCAAGGAGGACGCGACCTACGAGATCCAGCGCGAGGGCGGGATCTACGAGGAGGAGTGCTACACCGGCGCGGACCTCCTGGGGAACATCCGGGTCAAGATGGCGGCCCGGGTCAACTACGACCAGACGCTCTACAACAAGGAGGCCGCCGCGGAGGCGCTCCAGCTCGGCCTCTACAAGCTCGACACGCCGGCCGCCGTCGATCGGGTCCTCGACCTGATGAAGCTGCCGAAGGACGTGAACGAGAACCAGACCCTCCAGATCACGCGCGCGGAGATGGCCTGGACGCTCTTCCTCAAGAACAGGGCCATCCCCCCGATCGACCCCACGATCCACGACTCGCTGACCTGGTACTCGGTCCTCGGAAAGCGCTGGCTTACCGACCAGGCCTACTCGATGCAGGAGCGGTGCGGCTGGAAGAAGATCATCCCCCGCATCGTGACCTGGCCCCAGGTCCTGGCCGAGACGGAGGCCGCCGAGGCTCCGGCGAAGGCGGTCTACGGGAAGTTCCCGCAGGAACAGTGGCCGGCCATCCAGCAACAGGGCGAGGCCCTCGTCGCCCAGGCCACGGTAGCCGCCCAGCAGGCCCAGGAGAGCTTCAGCAAGATCCAGGGCAACGTCGTCCCCGGCGCCGCGCCGGCCGCCCCGCCCCCGCCCCCTCCGATACAGCAGTTCCCGGTCCCGCCCCAGCAGGGCTTCCTACCGGACCCGATCGAGGACAAGATCTACACCGTCTGGATCAGGATGATGCCGGAGTTCGACGCGGCCCGGCTGGCGCTGGATCAGGCGAAGCAGTTCAAGGACGTCGTCGAGCCCGCGCCAGAGAGCGAGCAGGTGGAGGATCTCGATGCCCTCTTGCGGATGCGGGCGGTCATCGAAGGCTACCGTCTCCTCGCACAGCCCCCAGCCATCGGCGCCCCGCCTCCGCCCGGTGGAGCCACCCCTCCCGGCGCCCCGCCCGCCCCTGGCGCCCCGCCGGGCCCGGTCGCCCCTGGCGCCCCGCCGCCTCCCCCCGGAGCGTAGGATGGCCACGCTTGCAACCGCGGCAAACACGGTCGGCCGCTGCCACATCTGCCACCTCGACGCCGTGCCGATCGAGTACTGCGACCGGTGCGACCACTGGTTCTGCACCCTCTGCCAGGACAACTGGCTGTGGCGCGGCATCGAGTTCGTGAAGCAGCTCGTCGGCGGCCGATCCGAGGGTTGCTGCGGCCCCGCACAGGCACTTTCCGAAGGGAGGACATAGGTGGACGACCCCGTCAAGCGCAAGAAAAAGGCCCCGGTCGTGTCGAGCGACGAGGCGGCCGACATCCTGGCTGACCGCGGGCAGCCGTGGAACGACCCGTCGCTCAAGCCGAAGGACCCGCCTCCGAAGTACGACGCCGCGGCGGACAAGCCCAAGTCGGAGGGCAAGCCCTACGAGTTCAAGGTGCCCGACCCGGAGGCCGACGCGAAGAAGCTCGAGAAGCGAAACCGGGCCGTCGCAAAGGGCGCAGGCTGGCTCTCGGACGCCTGGTCCCGCTGGTGAGGTGACCGATGCCCAGGAATCAGCCGTTCAACCAGATGGAGGCCACGAGCGGCGCCGATAAGACCGGCCCTCTCCAGGCTGACGAGTACCCGAAGTTCCCCAAGGACCACAACACCTCCACCCAGAAGGGGCGCCGCAAGCCCCGGGGGTACTCCAGCACCCAGGCCGCCGCCGCGCTGGAGTCGCGATCAGGCAAGAAGGGATGCTGCCCGTGAACTGGACGCCGCTGTACGACAAGGTGATCGTGAAGAGGGACGCCGCGAAGGAGGAGTTCGCTCCGGGCCTGGCGGTTCCCGACACTCACAAGCAGGACCAGAATACCGGCACGGTGCGGATGATCGGCCAGGGTCGCTGGATCCAGGGCCTTCTGTACCCCCTCACCGTCGCGGTGGGAGACCTGGTCCTCTTCTCCAGGTTCGCCGGCGTCGAGCTCGAGGACGAGGAGAAGGGCCTCATCATCCTGCGCGAGGACGAGATCCTCGGCTGGAAGTCGCAGGGTTAAGTGAGGGGCGGACCCGGGTCACCATCAGCGGGAACCAACGGCTCCGGGCGTCCCACGCACCGCCCCGCGAAGCATCGTACCGCAATCCGTTCTTGACGCAAACGGTTTAGATGGACGACACTCCCGACATCCCGGTCGCCCCGGGGAGGTAGAACATGGCCGATGACGACGTGAACCTCGACGCACCGGCGGGGACGCCCCCCGACGAAGGTGCGCCTGACGAGCTGTCGGGGACGCCCCCCGACGAAACGGAACTGGGCGACGAGCCCAGCGACGACGAAGCCCCCAGCGACGAGCCGGCCGACGAGGACGCCTCGAGCGAAGGGCAAGACGATCCTGCCGACGGACCGCCAACCGACCCTGCCGAACGGAAAGCCTGGGAGAACCTCTCCAAGAAGTACGCCTACATCAAGGACCCCGAGGACAGGCAGGAGGCGGTCGCCAGAGCGTACTGGGACAAGGCCCGCTACGCGAAAGAGCAGAGGATCCGAGCGGACACGGCCGAGGCCGAGCTGGTCAAGCTCCGAAGCGAGCGCGAACAGGCGAAGCCGAAGGAAGAGCCGAAGGAAGAGCCGCCGCATCCCGACGTTGCCAAGATCGAGGGGCGCATCCAAGCTCTGTACGCCAAGAACACGAAGATCCAGGAGGAGCAGAAGTCGAGACTGGCCGAGCTCACGAAGTTCGACCGAGAGGTGGCCATCGCAACCGACCGCCTCAAGGACGCCTACGACGAGAACAAGCCTGCTCTCGAGGACCGTCTCCGACTCGCGCAGCGCGACTACGACTACACCCGCCGACAGTACCTCGATGCCAACGAGAAGATCGAGGACCTCCGGGAGCGGATGGAGCAGGAGCTCGCGAATCGCGACTGGGTCGTCAAGTTCAACCGCGACCAGGCAAACCGCACTCAACAGGAGCAGCACAACCTCGAGATCTTCCAGAAGGAGTTCCCCCGCGAAGTAGACGAGCTGATCGAAGCCAAGGCTGACGAGTTGACCCTTCCGAAGGACCCGCGCATTCGGCAGGCCGTCTGGAAGCACGTCAACCGAGCCCTCATGGTCGATCTCCGACAAGCGAACGTCCCGGATGTCGGGCAAGTGGACCTGCCCGGCATGATCGAGAGGTTCGTCAAGGAGTACGCCGAAGACCGTGACTTCGCCGGCAGATCCAACTTCAAGGCGCGCTCCGACGCGAAGCTCGCGGTAGCCGCGCGAAGCGGAACGGGGGTAAGAAAGGCCCCCGCAACACCCGCCAAGCCGGCGCCGGCATCGTCTCGTCCGCCGGTCCCTGCTGCCCTTCTCTCTGGCGACACGTCCCCCGCCATGGCTCGAGCCAGAAGGTTGCTCGTGTCCAAGTTCGGGGGCTGACGCCGGGCTCGAGGATTTCATGGCCGACACCGGTGCATTCCAGGACATCAGCAACGAGCTGAAGAACGTCTACCCCACGGGCACCTTCGAGGAGCCCGTCAACAAGAACAGCAAGTTCCGCCGCGACCTGCAGAAGGTCGACCTCATGCTCGCCGAGGGCGTCGGCTACTTCCCGCTGGGCGTCGCCTCGGCGTGGAACGTCGGCGTGATCGCGGACATGGGGACCTTCCCCGCGCCCATCGACCCGACCCGCATCCAGGGGAAGGTCACCCCCGAGCTCTTCGTCGGCTCCTTCCAGATCGGCCTCAAGACGAAGGTCGCCGCGAAGACCGCCAAGGGCACGTTCAACACGGGCGGCATCATGGCCGACCGCGTCGAGAACACCGTGGCCGAACTCGGCAAGTACATGAACCGCGTCTACGTGGGCTCCACGAACGGGATCATGGCCACCGTCGCCTCGAACTCCGGCGGCTCGGTGATCGTCCTGCAGAAGCCCCTGGGGGCCGAGCTCCTCAACAAGAACATGCGGGTCGACTTCTACAACGCCGGCACGCCCCGCACCGCCGTCAACACCGCCCTCACCGTGGTGAACCGCGCGACCCAGACGGTCACCTACGCGGCCGCCAACGACGCCGCCATCGCGGCCGGCGACTTCGTGTACATCGCGAACACCTACGGCCGGGAGATCTGGTGCCTCACCCAGATCGTCGGGGACGCCGCCGACCAGGCCACCATCTACACGAACGGCAACCGCTCCACGTACCCCGAGCTCAACGCCTTCGTGCAGCGCTCGACGTCGGGCTTCCGGGACATCTCGGAGCAGCTCATCCTCGACACCATCGACCTCCCGATGCGGGAGACGGGCAAGAAGATCAACAAGGCCCTCTCCAACACCGGCCAGGCCCGCAAGTACGTCGAGATGATCCAGGCCGAGCGGCGCTACGCGGGCCCGCAGGGCGGGGCTCCGCGCTACACCGTCGGCTACGACGAGGACTCGCTGCAGATCCTCGCCCCCGGCGTCAACGTCAAGCTCGAGGTCGACGTCGACTGCGCCCCGCGGCGCATGTACTTCCTCGCGATGGACACCTTCGGTCGGTACGAGTCCATGCCGATCGACTGGATCGACCAGGACACCCTCCTCCGGCTGGTCCCGGGCTCCGGCACGTTCAAGGCCGGCTTCCTGGCCTACGTCGGGTGCGTCGAGAACATCATCAACACCATGCCGCGCGCGAACGCCCGGCTGGACGACCTGTACGACCCGATCTGCGGCGACTAGTCCGCAGCGTCTGAGACGTGGGCCCCCGGGGGCCGGCCATCGGCCCCCGGGACTTGAGGGGGAACCCTCTGAGAGGAGAAACACGAGATGGCGAGCATCGGAACGAAGAAGGGCACGGAGAAGGCCGGCGGCGGGATCACCTCGAACTCGATCAAGGACGAGGCGATCTTCGCCGGCAAGCTGCACCCCGACATCACCCAGGGCAACTACATCAACTACGGCGGGAAGGGCCAGCCGTACCTGATCCTGGCCACCCAGGGCGCGGTCGCATCGGGCGGGGACACGGTGGAGCACATCGCCTACCTGCCGTCCGGGGGCGCGCTCCACTACAACCCCGTCGGCGCCATCGCCCAGTCGATGAAGGGGCCGGAGGCCAACGCTCTCGGCCTGCGCCTCGACTTCGACGCGGCGGCCGGCGACGGCGTGAACATCGTCCCGGGCGGCCTGCTGGGCCCGTGGCGCCACACCATCGAGCGGACCGCGAACCTCGCCGTGGCGCGCTCCCTGTTCTTCCGCTGGCGCGGGGTCATCGAGGACGTCTCCGGGAACGCCGAGTTCAACATCGGCTTCCGGAAGGCCGAGGCGATCCAGGCCGCCGTCGACAACTACGACGAGGCGGCCTACTTCAACATCCTCCTCGGCGTCATCAACATCGAGACGATCCTCAACAACGCCGCGACCGTCACCACGGCGACCACGAACACCGCCTGGGCCGACGGCGAGGAGCACGATCTCATGGTCGTGTGCCACGGCAACGGCAAGGTGGAGTTCTTCTACGACGGGAAGCCCCCGATCGTCTCCAAGGCCTTCCAGTTCGACGACGACGAGGTCGTGGTGCCCTTCATCCACTGTCTCCAGTCCGCCGACTTCACCTTCCTCTACACGAAGAAGCTCGAGGTCGGCTTCCTGCAGCAGATCAAGCGGATGAACACCCGCTAGGGTCCAGAGATGGACTTCGACCACTACTGGAGGGTCGCCCCCGACCAGTACACCTGCGTGTCGCCGCCGGGGTACGAGAAGGACCCGGCGGTGACCGCGGCCATCCGCGAGTTCGATCCCGGCCTCATTCCAGTCTGGCGCGTCCAGCTCTGGAGGTTCCCGGGGAGCGCCACCGAGCGACGTGTCGTCCACCACGGGATCGCGCGGTACTACCCCGTGCCGCGCTACATGCGGCGCGCGCTGCGGGTGGAGCTGCCTGCCGACTTCGACGGGGACGCTCCGAACATGCTCGACGCCATCCTCGAGGACGACAACACGCTCCAGTACAAGCGGGGCGGCCCCGGGGACTTCCTGCCCTGGGACTGGGCCCTGTACCGCTGGTGCCGCTTCCAGTTCGACAAGCTGACGCTCGCGGCCTGGAGCGACCGCGCGGAGCGCAAGCAGGCCCGGCAGGCCCGCGAGTACAAGGCGATGATGGACGAGCTCGAGTACCGGAAGAAGCAGGTCGAGCCGTACCTGCTCAAGACGGCCGACAAGATCTCGGACCGTGGGGTCCGGCAGTACATGGACGCGATGTGGGGCTCCGGCGCCGGGAAGGTCCCGTTCCGTGAGTCGAAGCTGTTCGCAGATCTCGGCCGGTCGCCCCGGCCCGAGAAGACATTCGGGCGGGTCGCCCCTGCCCTCGAGCTGGGAGAGTAGTCATGCAGGTGAAGAAGCTGTGGAACCGGGTGAACCGCCAGATCTTCGTGTGGGCCGGCGAGGAGCCGCTGACGCTGCTCTACAACGCCCTGACGTTCGTCATTCCGCCCCGTTTCGAGACGGCGAAGCCGGGAGTCGTCGGATCCATCTACCGCCACGAGAGCGCGCGCAACGGCTCCGGGGACCTCATTCCGGGGACCATCGTGGTCGAGGACGAGGACATGGCGACCGACACCGGCGGGAGCAAGAGGGTCTTCGACACCCAGGAGATGTGCCTCTATCTCACGCGCGACCGGGACGACCTCTTCCAGCGCGGGTTCAACATCGTCTCCACCATCGATGAGGTCTCGATCGCGATGGAGCAGGGCATCCCGCTCTACGAGGCCAGCCAGGACGAGCGCGCGCGCGGAATCCTCGCGGCAGAGCTCGACCGGCAGAAGCGATTCGAGGAGAAGGGCCAGCCGGCGCCGCCCTCCTCGAGCGATCACCACATCCACTGGGCGATCCGGCACCTCAAGAGCCGAGCTCCGGCCCGGGCGACCCACTCTCCGGCGGACCTGCGCTCGATCCTGGAGGGCCGCTACGCTGCGGACGCGCCCCCGGCAACCGTCCGGCTCCCAGTCAAGTACAGTGGGGCGGCCCTCTACGACGAGGCGAAGTCGCTCGACATCGTGCTCAACAAGACCGAGCTCCAGGCGATCCTGGAGGGCGACGAGGAGCAGATGGGGTTCGTCCGGGCGAAGATCCAGGCCCGGCGGGATCGGAACATGGAAGAGCGGACGGCGAAGGAAGTCGCCGCCGGGTAACGCCGTAGGAGGGCCTGGTGAATGTAGACGACCTCATCGACAGCGCCCTCTCTCAGGGGGACAACGTCTCCGAGTCGGACCAGGCCTACGTCGAACGTCGGCGCCGCGCACTCGCCTTCACGCGCGAGGTGTTCGACGACGCCTACTGGGCGCGGGACTGGCCCCGCCGGAAGACGTTCGCGAGCCTCACCGTCCCCGCCGCCACCGGCCAGGTCGCGGTGCCGGCGGACTACGGTAGCATCGGGCAGTTCGGGGGGCTCTACCTGGTCGTCGGGGGGCGCCCCCAGCCACCCTTCATGGACCGGGTCCCGGAGTCGGAGATCACCGACTCCAGGGCCGGCCAGGAGCGGACCGACAGCCCCGACAAGTACGCCATTTTCGGGATGGTCGAGGTGGGGACCGGGAGCGGCGTCTTCCGCGATCTCATCCAGCTCCCGATGAACGTGGGGGCGCTCGCCCTCGAGCTCCACTACCAGCGCAAGCCTCCGAAGCTCCTCGACGCGGGCGACCCGGACGCCGACCTCTCCTACACGCTGGCCTCGCTCACCTCGGTCCTCCTGGTAGCAACCGCCACCATCGGGGCGGCGCACGGCTTCAAGACGGACGACCTGGTGGTCATCTCCGGCGCGGTCCAGACGGCCTACAACGGGACCTTCCGGGTCATCGTCACCGGCGCCACCACGTTCACCTACACGCTCCTCGCCGCCGCGTCGGCCTCGCCCGCGACGGGCACGATCACCGCGGCGATCGACATCGCGGCCGGGAATTCCGCCCTCAACTACATCTCGGAGATGTTCCACCAGAGCGTCCTGCTCAACGGTGTAAAGGCGAAGCTGCGCGAGTCGAAGGGGGACGGTCGCTGGCAGTTCCTCGAGGGCCAGTACCAGAAGCAGCTCGCGGCGATGAAGCGCGAGCGGACGAGGTTCGAGGGACAGGGCCGTCGGATGCCGTCGTTCTTCGGGAGTGGGGGGCGCCGGTAGATGCCGCGCCGATCCGCAGAGCAGGGCGTCAAGCCGTTCGAGCTCCGGACCGGAGTCGGAGGCCTTCCCCCCCTCGGGGGGATCTACCGGGCCGGCGACCCCGCGACCATCCCGCCGTTCAAGCACCACATGGTCGTGAACTGCCGCATCAAGCCGGCCGGGCTCTTCTCGCGCGACGGGCTCGTGACGGTGTTCGACACGGGCGTCGAGGAGTGCATCAACGGCATGACGGAGTACGGCGACGAGCAGGGCCAGGCGCTCATGCTCTACGCCGGCGCCGATGGCGTGACCGGCCCCCCGGACTTCAACATCGCGACGTTCCGGGCAATCTTCCCCGGTCAGAGCATGACCTACTCCGAGTTCGTCTTCGTGCTCGAGGGCGAGGCCGGGCCGGTGGACACCTGGTCCCCAGTCGTGTCCCCACATTGCCTCACCACCGGACATGCGGCAACCACGGCAGAGAGCAACCCCTTCCTCTTCCGCGATCGAATCCACCAGTTCCGGTCGGCGAGCGGGATCCTCGAGCTCTGGGAGCTGCCCCTCCCGGAGCGCTCGTTCCTCCAGGCCGCGGACTGCAGCAGGGATTCCTCGACCGTCGCGAGCCTCACCGCACTCGCGACGAAGTGCGTGGCCGTCCCGGGCACCGGGCCCGATTCGATCGGACAGAAGTGGCCGTTCAACCATCCCGTCTCTCAGGCGATCCGCCGCGTGTCGTTCACAATCGCCGGCTCCACCAATCCGGCCCTGTACCGCTCGAGTCGCGTCATCGGCGACCCGCGCTATCTCAGCGAGCCAGGCGTGAGCTTCGCGATCTGTCCAGAGCGAGTGGACGACCCTCTGACTGGCGCCGTTGGCGTGGCCGACGTTCTATACGTCCTCGTCACGAACGTCACGGGGGCGGACTACACGCTTTGCCGCTGGGATGGGGTGAGCCTCGGGATCGAGCACCAGCTTCCGGTCGGCACGCTCACGCTCGGCTTCGTGACGGTCTGCATCGCTCCCTCCGGACCGGTGATCTACGGCGAGGGCTGGGACCCAATCCAGGAGGCCCAGATCTCCTACCGTGACGACGACGGGGTCTGGCACGACGACGGGATTTCAATGACGGTCCCCCTCGCCACCTACTACATCAGTGCCTGGAAAAGTTTCGACGGCGGACTCGTGCTGGTAACGAAGCAGCAGATAGTAAGCGTTACGGAGCTTTCTCAGGTCACCCTCCAGCGCTTCAGCGCCGACTCCAAGCACGCGCAAATCGACGACCAAGTAGTGTGGTCGAGAGAAAGCAATCAGCAGCCGAGCATCATCGACGCCTGCCTGGCGGCCGGCACCTGCTATGCCCTCCTTGTCGCCCCCGGTGCGAGCACCCCCGTCTTGCTGGCGAGCCTTGAAGTGGAACGCACCATCGACCCCGATGCGTCCTTCGGCTACTGGATCCAGGCGGTGGGCGACCGCGTGTACGTGGGCGGGGCATTCACCGACGCCTGGGATCCAATTACCCAGGGTCCGGTGGCCATCGGCAAAAGGCACTGTGTCTTCGACGTTACCGACTTCTCGGACATCTTCCTCGTCTACGAGGTCCTCGATAGCGCTCAGGACTTCGACAACAACGGGAACGAGACACATCGGATCGCGCGCGGATGCCTGCCGGGCCTGCCCGGCGGGGGCTCGACATCCGAGGGCTTCGGGGAGACCTACGGCTGATGCCGATCATCTATGCCCAGGGCGGACGTCTTGGAAACGATTCGGCTGGAGGCGTCGTCGCGCCCAGCCAGTTCGCGGCCCAGGGCGCCATCTACACCGGAAACCGACCATGCTTCGTCTGGTTCCGCGGCGACCTTCACGTCATCGGCTACTACACCCGCCCCGTGGTGCGCTTCATGGCCGACGCGGGCCAATGGCGCCTCTCCGGGATCAAGTCGCCCCAGGAGAAGCTCTCCGTGGCCCCGGGAGCCCTCGCTGGAGGGTCCGCTGGCGAATGCCTCGCGGCCATCACATTCCTCCACAAGTCGGGCCAGAAGGTCCTCGCCGAGTCGAACTTCTCGAACGTGGTCGATGTGGGAGCGCTCACCGGAGAGGGTCGCTCGTGGTCGAACATCGACAAGAACACGGCCGAGGATCGGGTCACACACGTCCGAGGCTACGTCTCGATGAACGGGAACCTCTTCCGCATGGCATGGGAGGCTCCCTTTGGGATTTCTACGATCACCGAGAACACGCGCACCGCCGCCCTCACCTTCGCCGGGCCGAACGACTTCGACCACGGGATCACGCCCGCCACACGCTTCGGGCACTCCTTCGCCGGGCGCATGTGGTACGCGCGCTCGTCTCAGCACCCCTACCGCGTCTGGTACTCGATGGCCGGGGAGCCGCAGTACGTCAAGCCGGCGTCCTTCCGGGACACCTGGGACAAGGAGCCGATCACCGCCATCTGGAAGGGGCGCAACGAGCTCCTCGTCTTCTGCCAGCGCGCGAGCTACATGATCCGGCAGTTCGGCCAGGGCGCCGACGACTTCATCATGGAGAAACTCGACTCCGACGTGGGGTGCGTGAGCCACTGGGGAATCCAGGAGATCCACAACAAGGTCTGGTTCCCCAGCGAGGACGGCATCTGGATCTACGACGGCGGCTTCCGCTACCTGATGAAGGAGGTCCAGCCGCTCTGGGGTGGGGACTGGAAGACGAACAAGAACGACTTCCTCAACGGCTTCTCGATGCACGACCGCGTCAACAAGATCTACATGTACGCGACGAACCGAGCGGCGAAGCCCGAGTACGAGGGCCTGGACATCTTCCCGGGAACGGTCACCTACTGCGGCTACTACGGGCAATTCGAGCCGTCCATGCAGGGGAATCAGCCGAACCCCGAATGGACGATCGACATGAAGAACCGCTTCGACTCGAGCGGCTTCTACAACTCCGACGGCGAGCTCGTGATCGGCTCGTGCGACGGTGTCATTCGGAAGCAGGACGAGCTCAACGCCGACGACGATGGGGACCTCCTCCAGAAGGAACTCGTCATCAGGACCGGGCACCAGCTCTTCTTCGATCCGGGCGACGACCTGGAGGGCGGCAAGCAGCTCAATCAGCTCTGGGCCTACATCGAGTCCGAGGCGACCGCCTGGCGCATCTACGCGAAGGGCGGCGACGAGCAGGCCTGGCAGGGGATGCTGCCTGACAACGACTTCTGGTTCTGGACCGCGACCGTTGCGGCGGCCTCGAGCGGGGAGATCCGCCGGATCACGCCGAGCCGGAGCGGCCCCAGGACCTACGACCTCCTCTACGTGCCCGCGGGGACCCACTGGTTCGTGCCGGAGCGGGTGACCGGGCGCGGCTTCACGTTCGAGATCCGGGCTACGGCCCCGGTGGGCCTGCAGTACCGCGGCATCGGCGGCCTATGGTCGCCCGGCTCGACCGCGCGCGGGGTGGCGGAGCGCACGAACATCACGCTCTCCGCGACCATCAACGCGACCGACCTCGACCTCAATCCAAGCCTCCCCTGCGGCTACTACCCCTTCACCATCAGCGCGGTCTACAACTACGGCTCTCCGCTGGCCCCCGTTGTCGCGACGATCACGGCTGTCGCCACGGGCGGCGCCGCGGTCAATTTCACCGAGCAGGTGACGCTGAATCCCGGCACGCTCATCGGGGTATCGGCTGACCACCTCTTCTGCGAGGACGATGCCTATGACGTCACCATCACGCTCGAGGACGGGAACGGAATCCCCGCGAATGCGCCGGTCACTGGCGCGATCCTTGGCATCGTGGGCGGGACCTTCCTCACGACCGCGAACGTCACGAACGCCACTCCGGGGGTCGGGGTCTCGGTCACCTTCTCGGCCACCTTCCCATGAGTAGCCCGCCGCTTCCCTCGCGCTACCGATGGCGGTTCGACCAGTCGACTCTATGGAACGGGCTCGTCCACGCATGGGCGCTCGATGAATCGTCCGGAGATCGAGGTGACGCCGTTGGTTCGTGTGACCTGGTCGAGGTCGGGACGGTTCCGGCGGTGGCGGGCCTTGTTGGGAACGCGGCCGACGCGACTGGCGGATACCTGTACAACCCGGCGCTGGCCGAGTCCTTGACCCAGAAGTTCGCCTTCGCGGTCAACTTCAAAGCGGGCATTGGCGGGTCGATGCTGATGCTGCAATTTTTCCACTTTCCCGGAGCGTTTTTCGGCGGACTCCTTCAGAACCGCGTCTACTGGGAGGTGGACGCCTGGACCGACCCTCACGCATCGTGGGGGGCCTCTGCCGGGGACGGACTCTGGCACACGATCATCGTCTGGGTCGATCGAGACGAGGACAACCGTATTCAGTCGAGCTTGGACGGGGCCGCAACCGTCTACAGCGCATTCCCGATCACGGGCACATTCAAGGTGAATCCCGGTCTGGGAATGCCGATCTGGGTGGGGTACGGTGTCGACGGGACCACGCCGACAGGACTCGCGCTACAGCGGCTTCTCTGGTGGAACCGGTCGCTCACGGCAGGTGAACGCGCGGAGATCTTCGCCGGCCACTACTACGGCTCGGCCCGGAGTGCCGCGGCATACCCCTACCCCACCGCCGGCGCTAAGGTCTGCTCTCTCCAGGTCACCGACGACTGCGGCCTCGTGGCGACCGATACCGTCGTGGTGACGGTGACATGAGCAGCCCCCTTCCGGTCCGCTATCGCTGGGACTTCGGGGATGCGCTGCCTCGCTTCTCTCGGACTGGGCTTCATTGTTACTGGGCACTTAATGAAGCCAATGGGACAAGAGCAAAAACTTACGGGTCGTCTGTCACAGGAGATCTATCCGAAACGGGTGGTGCCGTTCCGGCTGTCGTCGGGCAGTATGGGAATGCAGTCTCTTCAACTGAGGCGCAGGCTGGGCATCTGGTCGGGACTTTTGATGAAGTGGATCTGGCAGCAACTGGTTTCACCATTGCGATGCGTCTCTACTGGGCTCCGAAGAGTCCTACGGTTGAAGTCGAATCCTTGATTCATCTCTGGTCTTCGTCGGGCGGGGCTGTCCCCCTGAGTTATCCAAACCTTGCAATCGTTCGCTATTTCGACACCGACTACGTGAACTTCGGAATGACAGGTAGCGCAGGAAGTACCGTCAACATTGCTCAATTCGGGAATGGGGTACCAGGTCCGTTCATACCGAATGCATGGAACTTCCTCATCTTCTCTTGGGATGCAGCAACCGGACAAATGCTCATCCAGACGAATGATCCACTGACCGGGACCAGAGGCGGAACCCCACTCGTCGGGACGTATTCTGCCGCCAATTTCGGGTCTACTGGCTTCAAGTTCGACAGCATAGACCTCTTGGGCAAGTGGGCCAATTCGGGGATAGCGTGGCAGGGCTATGTTGACGAGGTGGCTCTGTGGGCGAGAGTTCTCACGACAGATGAAAGAGCTATCGTATTCGACGGCAACTCCAGGCTTGAAACCCCCGTGTACCAGTATCAAACGGCTGGGGTTGAGACGGCCTCCGTCACCGTCACCGACGCCTGCGGGCGAGTCGCAACGGACACGGTAGCGGTGACGGTGACGTAGAGCTTGCGTCCACATGTAGAATACGGGAGGGTGGAAACATGCCAGGTCTGGGCGGTCCCACAACGAGGCCGTTGGGAGGGGGCGGTTTCGCCTCCGGCTACTACACCAACGTCAATAGCGACGGCGGCTCGCTTGGTACGCCGGGGTCGATCGGGTACAAGACCACCAAGCCTGTACCGACCGCGGCCGCGGCCCCCATCAAGTTCTCAATGCCGCCGGCTCCGACATGGAGTCCCTCCGCGGTCCCGCGGCCCGAACTCGATTCGGTCACGCCCGAGGCGGCCTACGACCCGGAGATCGCGAAGGCCCTCGCTGGGCAGCAGGGCTACGCTCAGGACCTAAAGGCCGGAACCGGCTTCGCGATGGACGTGCTTACGGGCTCACAGGCGGATCAGCTCCAGGCGCAACTCGTCCAGGCCCGGCAGGCCGCCGCGCAGGCCGGCATCCCCTTCGACGAGGCCGCCTGGCGCTCGACCTCGATGCGCGGAATCGCTGGCGCGCAGGCCGACGAGAAACTGAAGCGCGAGGCGATGGTTGGAGGGGCTCTCGGGGCCGTGGCCGGAACGGCACAGGGCCAGGCCAGCGAGCGCGACACCAGGCTCGGGATCGACCTCTCCGCGAAGAGCACCATGAACGCGCAGAAGCTCGACCTCTACAGCCGCGACCTCGAGAAGTACGGGACCGACACCCAGGCCGCGACGTCCGCGAACAGCGCCCTCATGTCCTTCTACTCGCAGTTGATGGGCGGGATGTTGGGCGCCATGAGCCCGGGGAACATGTCGATGTCCAGCTCCAACTACTACTCCTGAGGGAGAAGCGACCATGGCCAGCCCTGCATTCAACCTCAACGCGATGATGCCGATGGTCCAGGCGCTCCAGGACCGGTACGGCCAGGCGATGGACATTCAGACGCAGCGAATGTCAGACGCCGGCACGAACGACCGAATCGCCTTCGACAACTGGAGGAAGAAGCAGGCGCTCGAGCAGGAGAGGGCCAAGCAGGGCATGGCCATGGAGCGCAAGGCCTACTCCTCGGCCGAGGCATCGAAGGCGCTCGCGCTACGCGAGAAGAGGGATGCGGCGGCGATCGCGACCAACAAGGAGCGCGCCGGCCTCAACGCGCAGATGATGCGTCACTACCCGGGGATGGATGCTGGGGGCAACCGGCCGGGCCTCGGAGGCCTTGCCGATTACTACCAGTACGGGACCGGCAGCGCAGCGGGGCGCGGCGGTGGTGCGGACGCGAAAGGTGCGCCAGAGAACGCGACCGGATCCGGCGCCCCGCAGCTCCCGGCGGAGGCCCAGAATTGCCCGCCCGGCATGAGGTTCGACGGGAAGGGCTGCTCGTACCCTCAACCCTACGGGCTGGGCTAGGCCATGCGGACCGGGTTGTCGAACTGGCAGAACTTCAAGTCGCCGCACGACAGCCTCGACACGTTCACGCGCCACGAGCCGTTCGGTGACGAGCTCAAGGCGACCTACGTCGGCGGCACGAAGCGGCCCGGGAAGCGCAGCCGAAAGGCCTGCTCCAGCGCACTCGAGAAGCGCTGGCGGAAGCGCCGGTAGGAGGACTCGATGGCGATTCCCGCAAAGAAGCCTACCGACCAGGAGCTGGCCCAGAAGTACATTCCGAAGCCTGTGATGGATGCGGCCGGCTGGATCGGCGACCGAACCCGTGAGGGCCTCGGCTCGGTGGGGATCAGCACTCCCGACAGCAACACGGTGGGCGGCGCGGTCCGGGGCGCGACCGGCGCCGGAGCGCCGCCGAACTACGACGCCGAAAAGGCCGCTGCTGCTGATGACGCGGCGCACATGGCGGCAACCGCCAGGGACCGGGGCCGCGCGGTCGCTCCGCCTCCCGGCCAGATCGAGACGCCGACTCCCCGCAACCCGACCGCGCCCGGCCCGACGGCAACGCCCGCGACACCCCCCGCGGCCGGCGCCGAGCCCTACGGCCCGGGCGTGAAGGCGAAGTTCATGAAGTTCAACGGCAAGATCGTGGGGGCGGCGCCGGAAGGCAACGCGTCGATCCGGCCGGACGTGGGCGGGGGGCTCTACTCTGACAAGCTCCGGGCCCTGGAACTCGACCTGCCCCGCATCGACACCTCGACGCGGGGTGGGGGCGTCCTCCACGAGACGCCAGGCGGGGGCCAGCTCGGCTTCACTGGTCCCCACTCGCGCACCACAGAACTCTCCGGACTGGAGCAGGCGGTCGCCCGCCGCGACTGGCTCGAGGGGCGGGTGGGCGCCGAGCAGGCGAACGAGTCCGCCGACGCGAAGCGCGCGGAGGAGCAGGCGCGCGCCGAGGCGAGCATCAAGTACGCCCAGGTCGACCCGCTCGACCGTGCGCGCATCGAGGCGTCTGGGAAGTACGGGGGGGCGCAGATCACGGCGGCCACGGAAGAGGCCTCGCGAGCTCGCGCGGCCACGATCTACCAGGGCTACATCCCCCAGTTCCGGGCGGTCACGCAGGCCATCGCCGCCGCGAAGACGGTCGAGGACCGAACCGCGCTGCAGGCGGTCCTCGACGGCCTGCGGCGAGAGGCCGAGATCCAGGCGGGCCTCGCAATCGGAAAGGTCTGGCCGGACCCGAAGCAGAATCCGTTGGCAGCACTTCTCGGAGGCGCGCTCGGCGGGGCGGCTCCTGCGGCGACTCCTGCGGGGCCCCAGGGGTAACGAGGCCAGATGGCGATCTCCCCACCTGGCCCCCGGCGACCCCTGACGCTCGACGAGACGCTCGCCGACCTCGAGGCGCAGCGCCAGGCATCCCTGGCCGCAGCGCCGCCTCCCGCCGCCCCTCCGCCGCTGCCGCTGATCCCGGAGCTCCAGGGCCGTCCCGATCCGTGGGCGTCCGTGGGCCTCCCGCCGCCCCTCGACCTCCCCGCGTTCACGCCGGCCGAGCCGACCCCGCCGCCGCCCGCGCCACCCGGCATCATCGGGCGCTCGATGGAGGCGCTCTCGGAGGCGGGCGGTCGCGCGGCGGCCTACTACGCCGGGAACCCGGCGGCGCTCTCGGAAAAGCCCCCCTCGCTGCGCGAACAGGCCGAGGGCGCGTTCGGCTGGGCCGCGGCCGGCGAGCCGGAGCCTGGCGAGGACCCGGGGATGGCCGGGCGCCGGGCGATCGGCCGTGGTGTCGGAGACGTAGCCGCAGGCCTGGCCGACCCGAGCCAGCTCGCCCTCATGGCCGGCATCTATGGCGCGGCCGCGGTTGCGCCGGTGGCCGGGACGATCCTGGGCATCGGCGCGATGGGCATGATGGCCAAGTCGACGTTCGACCAGGCCAGCAACGCGATCGCGCTGGGGAGCAAGTTCGGCTTCAAGAGCCCGGAGTTCCTCCAGGCCGCGACCGAGGCGGGCGGGAACACGGCCATCCTCGGCGCCCTCGGCTACCTCGGCTACCGCAGCATGAGGCGCAAGCCGGTCGCCGCCGAGCCTGCGGAGGCGCCGCCGACCCCTCCCACCGGAGAGGCGCCGCCCGCCGGAGGGCTACCTCCCGGAGTGCCGCCGCCGCAGCCCGGAGAGCCGCTCCCGCCCCGCGGCGCGCCGCCCGGCCCCCCGCCGGCCGACGCCCCCCCGCGCCCCCCGACGATTGATCCGCTCCATCCGAGTGCCGAGCTTTGGGACGACGCCTACCGGTGGGCGAAGGACCAGGGCATGGACGAAACCCAGGCGATCGGCGTTGCCGACGTGGTTGTAACAGAGACGGCATTCCCGCCCCCATCGCGACCCCTCGACGGAGCGCCAAAGGTCGAGAAGCAGATGGGGCCCGGAGAGGGCCGGCCCGAGAATGTGGGGACGCCGCCGAGGACAGAGCTCGAGGCGAGTACCGAGCCGTTCGTTCGTGCGACTCTCGCCGAATTCGACCGGGCGATCACGGCCGCGGAAGCCGCCGGTGACGCCGAGCTTGCCCAGCGGCTTCGCAACGAACGCTACAAGGTTCTGACGGCTGGGAGCAAAGCGGCGAGTGCTCCTACGCCGGCCAGAACACCAGAGGCAGGATCGGTTGCGTTCCCGCCAACCCCGGCCCCGGGGCCGACCGGAAGCGCAACGGCGACGGCGACTGCACCGCCGCCCCCCGGCACCACCGTTCCCGGCCCCCGGCCCGGCGCCGAGGTCACCCCGATGATCCCCGGCGAGCCGGTCGCGCCCGGCGCCGCGACCCCCGTCGAGGCGGCCGGGGCGCGCGCCGCCGGCCAGGCGCCCGAGGTCGACGCACTTCTTGCGGCCGCCCGCGACCAGGCCGCGGGCGGCACGGGCGAGACGCTCCCCCCCGGGCTCACGCCGGTATCCGGCCGGCCCGAGGGCGCCGCGGCCGCCGCGGGAGTCCGCCCGACCCCTGCCCTACCGACGGTGACCGGTGTCGTTCCGACCCCGCTGGCGCCGCCCGTGACGGGGATGGCCCCGCCCCCCGCGCCGATCCCGTCGCCCGTGGCCGGGCCGCTGCCGGCGCCGCCCTCGCCCGCTCCGCAGCCGCAGGAGCCCGTGGCCCCGGCAGCGGCGCCCGTCACGGCGCCCACCGGCGGCAGAATCCGCCTCAAGGTCGTCGACGGCATGTGGGTGGCCGGGCACGAGGGCCCCGTTGCCGCCAAAGTCCAGGAGGCGTTTGGTACCACGGAGGTCCCAACGCCCTGGGGCGAGGAGACGGACCCGGCCGAGATCGTTGCGGAGCTGCAGAACCGCAACCCGAACCTCGAGGTGGTCGTGGACCGGGCCCCCACGGGGCCGGTCATCCTCCCGCCTACGCGCCCCGCCAAGCCCACGGCGGCGCCTCCCGTGGCTGTTGCCCCGCCCCGCCCCGCTCCGGCCCCGCCTGCGCCGGCCGCTGCCACGGAGGCCGAACCTACGCGACGTCTCCGCATCGGGCGGGGCGCCCACGGCCAGGTGGAGGTGATCTTCCCGGACTCCACCCACGCCGACCTGTTCTCGGCCCCGGGCCGGTCCCGGCGCCAGATGCGAGGGGAGGGGGCCGGCCGCCGAGGGGCGGACTGGCCCGGCCTGGCGAGCCGGCTGAAGGTCCCGGAGGCCGAGGTGGGCGCTGCGGCCCAGCGCTACCGGGACCGCATCCAGCGGAACATCCGGGCCCTCCCAGAGGGCGAGAGGTACGAGGCGCCCCGCTGGGACTCCGAGGACACGGAGGCGCCGGCCCCCGCGCGCGCCGCCGAGGCGCCGCCGGAGGCCGTCCAAGGCGACATCGGGCGGGGCCCCGGGGGGCAGGGCTGGATCGTCCGGACCTACGGCCGGGACAAGAAGGTGGTGTCCGAGTCCGAGGCCTACGTCAACAAGGACGAGGCGAAGGGCGCCCTGAAGGCGCTCCAGGCGCAGCTCGGCCGAAACCGGTTCGAGGCCCGGAAGAAGGAGATCTCCCCGACCGAGGAGGACTGGGCGGCGATGTCGCCCGCGGACTACGAGGCCAGGGTCGTGAGCCCCGGTGGCGTGCGCGACCCGAACCGCCTCGATCTCGGCGAGCTCAAGGAGCAGGCGGCGGCCGGCAGCGCGACGACGGCCTACCGGGCGATCCGGGCCGCGCACTCGATGGGGAGGCCCGTCCACGAGGGCTGGTACGACGTCTTCCCGATGCTGCGGAAGGTTCCGAAGACCGGAGAGCGCGGGCGGGCGGGCGCCGAGTTCAAGCCCGAGAAGAAGCCGGCCGAGGCGCCCGCCAAGAAACCGACGAAGCTCCAGCAGGAGATCGCGAATATCCTTGAGTTCTCAGCGGACGGCTACGTCGAGCCCGACACTGACTTCTCCGGATTCAAGATCGGCGATGTCGTCAACGTCAAGGGGAAGAAGCAGCAGGGCAGGATCACGCGTCTCTGGTCGGTCAAGCACGCGAAGAACGCCGCGCAGGAGAAGCAGATCCGGCGCGACTTCTCAAGCGGGCGCGTTGCCAACCTGCACTGGTCCGACGGGACAGGACAGAACGTCGACCTCGCACGGTTGAGCAAGGCCACAACGACCAAGCCCAGCCGGCCCACCCACGACGCCGAGGGGAATCCGATCCGGTACGCAACGCCGAGTCCTGGCATGGCCGCCGCGGCGCAGGGGCTCGCCGGAGAACTGGCGCCCGCGCCGGCGAAGCCCGTCGACGTCGCCCCGCCGGCCGCTACGGACCCCGAGCTCGAGGCCGAGCTCGGCCCCGGCGAGGAGCCGGTCACGCCCTCCGATGTCGCGCCGGCGGATCGCGACTGGGTCGCGGGATGGGGCTCCTCGCGGAGCGCCGCATTCCAGCGAGCGACCGAGCGGGTGGCGGAAGCGCTTCGCGCGGACCTCTACAAGCTGACCAACGACCAGGACTTCCGCTGGCGCCTGGTCAACGACGCCAAGGCGGACTGGGAGTACTTCGGCCAGAGGATCGACGCCGCGACGAACCAGAAGATCAAGAACCGGGCGAATCAGCGAGCGGCGGCGAAGCAGAAAGTTGAGTCCCTGGAGGCGCTCTACGCCGCGGGCCGCGAGTCGATGGCAGGACTCCTGAAGGGCGAAAAGGAGGGCGCGGCCGTCACGGACCGCATTCACGCCCTCATCGAAGGGCGCGCCGGCCTCAACCGCACCCAGCGAGACCCGGGCGCGCTGCCGCTGACCGGCTACGCCTACGAGATGGTGAGGGGCTGGGCCGAGGAGCGTGAGAACCTCTCCGTCGAAGAGGCGGTCGCGGAAGTCCTCGAGCGCGCACCCTACTACGCCGAGCGCTGGACCGCGGAGGACGTGATCTCCGACCTCGAGCGTCTGGCCGAGCGTCTCGACAAACTCAACGAGCAGCAGGTCCGGTTCGAGGTGGACATCCCCGGCATCGGGCGGAAGAGGCTCAAGAGCCTCCTCGACATCCCGCCCGCGATGCTGGGCGCCCTCTCCGACGCCAACACGGCTGCCCTCAAGCAGGTCACCGACTACCGGCGCCGGACGATGGCCGAACGGAGCGCGATCGAAGAGCTGCTCACGGAGTTCCAGGAGCCGGCGCACCACGACACCCTCCACCGGATCGCGGATGCGCTGACCCAGGACCTGGCGCTCATCGCGGCCCGGCCGGAGTTGAAGGCGGAAGAGCCTCTCGCCAAGACCTTCATGTGGGACGTGCGGGATCCGGCCACTGGCAAGCAGATCACGACGGAGCAGGCCATCAACGCGATCCGGGAGGGCCGCGGCCGGCTGTTCGCCAGGATCCTCTCGGAGTACCGGCTGGCGTCCGCCCTCATGGCCGACAACATCCCCTTCGACGTCCCCGACGGCGGACTCGCGGACGGGGAGGGCATCCTCGAGGCCCCGGGCAGCAGGCGGCCCCAGCAGGACCTCATCCCCGGCTTCCTCGAGGCCGTCATGGGGACGCCTCAGAAGCCCGTCGAGCGCGCGGGCAAGCCGGCGAGCAACTTCATCGACTCCGAGCTCTTCACCCAGGAGGAGCGCGCGAAGGCGCAGGCCGACGAGGAGAGGTCGAAGAAGGCGCAGAAGGGGCTGTTCAACGAGGCCGCGGGCACCCGGACGGTCATCTTCCTAAACAGTCCACAGGACGAGTTCAACGGTCGGTACGGTCCGCCCCCGCGGCGGGCGACGGAAGCGCAGCTCGCGGCCCGTCGAAAGTGGCTGGACCTCGTGACGACGTTCGCGAATACTGGAGGCTCCAATGAGCAAGGCGCACCCGCACTCCGTCCTGCCAAAGACGCCGAAGGAGGTGGGGATCTTCGCTCCGACTCCCTACAGCCAGCTCTCGGAGGAGGAGCGCAAGACGCTGACCGAGGCCGAGCTGGTGGAGGCGCTCGCGGAGGAGAGCGAGGACTGGCAGGCGTTCCAGGAGGCGAAGGAGCTGCAGGACCTGGCCGAAGCGGAGCGGGTCGAACTTCTCGAAAGGGAATCTTCGAGATCAACGACCCCCGATACGCCGCAACCCACGCCAGGCCCCCGAAGTACGACCTCATCCCTGCTCGACTCCGAGGAGTAGACGCAAACGGCGACTCCTACCTCTCCGAAGACCAGCAGATCGGGGTAGCGAAGGCGATCGAGGCGACGGAGGCCGGCAGCGGCTTCCTGTTCGAGGACGGGACCGGGGTTGGCAAGACCCGGGAGCTCCTGGCCGTCGCGTACTACTGGGCCAACCAGCCGCTTCCCGAGACGAAGCCGGGGTTCTACGATGGGCTCACGGACGCCGACCTCGAGGCCGCGCTGGATGCCTACCGGACCAATCCCGCCGCAGCCACTGTCGCCTCACGAGAGAACGCCGAGCGGATGCGGAAGGAGCTCGACCGGCGCCGCTCCACCACCGAAGAGCCGCCGCCATACTCCAAGGCCACCGACGCCGAGCTCGAGGCCTACTGGGAGCAGGAGGTCGGAACGGCCTCGGCGACGGCGCAGGATGCCGCGAAGCGTGCCCGGAAGGAACTCGATCGGCGCAAGGCCCTCGCGAGCGCCCACGCGCCCTCGTCCTTGAAGCACAAGGTCATCATCGTCTCCAAGTCCGGCGCCATCGAGGCCGTGAAGGACAAGGACGGGGTGTGGCGTCCCAGCGGATCCTACGCGGACGACTCCGCGGCGATGGGCATCCCGATCACCTACATCAAAGACCGCACCCAGCCACTCGAGCCGGGGAAGGTGTACCTGGGGACGTACCACGATCTGCGCGACTACAAGATCGACAACACGACCGTCCTCCTGCTCGACGAGGCGCACCAGCTCAAGAACACCGGCCAGTCCGAGATGCACTCGGCCGGCGTCTCGCTGATTCGGAAGGCGAAGGTGACCGTCTTCGCGACCGCGACCCCGGGAGACAAGCCGTACCACATGGCGTATCTCTCTTCGATCGGCCTCCTGGAGGGCAAGGAGATGGTCGAGGCGATGAAGCAGCTCGGAGTCACCGTCAAGGAGAAGAAGACGTTCTCCGAGAGGCTCTACAAAAAGCTGGTGTCGGACAACGTCCCGGCCCACGAGGCCCGCGAGCAGGCGACCGAGACGTTCTACATGTGGAAGACGACCAACCTGAAGAAGATGCACAAGGAGACGGAGGCGCTGTTCACGCGACTCACCGAGAAGGGGACGGTGGTGAAGCGCGAGGTGGACATGTCCTCCATCGACGTGCGGACGGTGATGATCCGATTGCCCGAGGACGGCCACAAGGCGATGGCCGAGATCGAGCAGGGCCGCTTCGACCGCAAGACCATGCTGCAGCACCAGCGGCGCCAGCAGGAGCCGTACAAGCTCGAGGCGGTGAAGGGGATCATTCGGGCCGAGCTCGCCGAGGGCCGCCAGGTGGTACTGTTTGCCGCCCGGGTCAACCGATCCGACGTGGTCGAGAAGACGAAGGACCCGGAGACTGGCGAGCTCATCACCCGCCTCCTAATGAGCTCCGAGGGGACGCTCAAGCAGCTTCGCGAGTGGCTGAAGGGGGAGGGGATCGCCTTCTCCGAGATCCACGGCGCAGCCGACGAGAACAGCAAGACCGCCCAGGCCCGCTTCCAGTCCGGCGAGGCAAAGGTGGTGATCGCCACCTACGAGAAGGGCGGGACCGGGATCAACCTGGACGACCGCGGCGGCGCCGCCCCCCGGACGATGGTGATGATGACGCCCCCGTTCGACTCGGTGTCGGTCGTCCAGGCGGTCGGGCGGATCCACCGCTTCACGACGCGGTCGTCCTCGCGGGTCCACATGCTCTTCACGGACCACGGCATCGACAAGTGGAACGCGCGGATCCTCGCGACGAAGATCGCGATGCTCCACGCGATGGTGTCTGGCGACATCGAGCTCCTCGACCCGTCAATCCTGGGCGGCGGCGAGGAGGCCCTCCAGGCCGGCACGGTCCACTACGGCGATGCCGCGGTGAAGCTCCTGAAGGAGGGCCCCCCGGACCAGGCCAACGGGCTGCGGTCCGCCCGCGAGTGGAACTATGTGATCGCCCAGCTCAAGAGCCTCGGCGTGAAGATCACCCAGAAGGGCGGGGAGTTCTCGATCCAGACCCACGAGGGCTTCGCGATTGAGGGCACGCTCGAGAAGACGCCGCGCGCCCTCACCTACGGGGTCCTCCGGTGGAACCACGACGAGGAGGCCGGCGACCTGGTGAAGACGCTGGCGCTCGCGCCCTCCGTCATGCGCGGCGCGAAGACCTCGTCTCAGGTCGCGGCAACGCTCGCCAGCCTCCATCCCGGCCGCGAGCAACTGAAGAAGATCATCTCCACGAAGCAGTACGAGATGCACGCGCGGGTCCTTCGCGACCTCGGGGCGATCTACGGCACCGACGGGAAGCCCGGCTCGTTCACGATCCCGACGGCAGAGGGTCACCTGTACGCCGGCGAACTCGTGGCCGCGGCCATCGACTGGGGTGGGCGCGCGAAGCCCGGCCAGGAGGGCGGGTTCTACTGGCAGCGGCTCGGGAGCGAACTCGTCCAGCAGGCCACCCAGTCCCAGGCGGAGAATCGCCGCAACATGGACCGCCTCCTGGCCCGCATCGAGAAGGGCGCCTCCTTCCGCGATCTCTACACGCGGCACCAGCCGGCCCTGCGCGAGCTCTTCGGGAACGACACCGACCTGTTCATGCGGATGCTTGCCGTGACGTTCCAGGCCGCGAACACCCGCGGCTCCTTCACGCTTGCGCTCAAGGCCTACAAGCAGCTCCGGCTGGGCCAGCCGTTCGCCGGGTTCATGGGCCCCGTGCGCCGGGCGCTCGACAAGCTCGCGGCCGGCGAGTCCGAGTACGTGCGCGGCCCGAAGATGCGCCCGTTCGCGATGGCCGCGACGAACGAGGACCTCCACTCGATCGCGGTGGACCGCCACGTCGGGCGGTTCATCCTCGGGGACGACTGGAACGGTTCGGAGGCCCAGAT
>Ga0315283_10000395_pt1 | contig 32014 bp, 25 predicted proteins | sample YL17G09_0_MG_FD_204541 | JGI IMG/M metagenome (GOLD analysis project Ga0315283, IMG submission 204541) | Sediment microbial communities from Yellowstone Lake, YNP, Wyoming, USA - YL17G09_0 | ecosystem: Environmental > Aquatic > Freshwater > Lake > Sediment | place: USA: Wyoming | collected...
CGAGCGCGGGGTGGCCGCTTACGCTCATGTCCCCCGACGACGGCCTGGCGGCCGCCGTCTCCTCCTTGACTTCGCTACAGCGGCCACCCCACGCCCGCGGCAGGCCGCAGGGGTGGCGCTCGACGATGGCGAACAGCCGCTGCTGCCGGATCTGGCCGCCGGGGTGCCCTGCGCAGCGAAGTAAAGGAGGAGGCTTCGGCCGCAGGCCGAGGCCGGGGGACATGAGCGGAGCAGGGCACCCCGGCGGCCCGATCCCGCGCCGATGCACGCACGCATGGGCCAGCACAGAGGCAAACGTCCGCATCGGGCCGGGAGCGGCCGCCCAGTTCAGCGGGAGCTTCACTTCGCCGCCTCCATCACCACCTTGGCCGATTGAGGCCTGTCGCGACTCGCCGGCCCGGCGTGGGCCATCTCGAGCAGGAACTTCTGCATGTCCCAGGCTCCGGTCGGACAGCGCTCGGCGCACAGGCCACAGTGCAGGCAGACGTCTTCGTCCTTGACCATCACGCGGGCCGTCTTCAGCGCCGCGCTGACGTACAGATCCTGCGTCACGTTGTTCGCCGGTGCATGAAGCCGGGTTCGCAGCTCGGCCTCGTCGCCGTTGTCGACAAAGCTGATGCAGTCCATCGGGCAGATGTCGACGCAGGCATCGCACTCGATGCACAGCTTGTCGGCAAACACCGTCTGCACATCGCAGTTCAGGCAGCGCTGGGTTTCCTTGAATGCGGTGGCGGCATCGAAACCCAACTCGACTTCGACCTTGATGCTGGCCAGCGCGATCTCGGCCTTGGTCCACGGCACCTTGAAGCGCAGGTCGTTGCTGACCGCGTTGTCGTAGCTCCACTCGTGGATGCCCATCTTCTGCGACAGCAGGCTGACCTGCGGCGACGGCCGCTGCGCAATGTCTTCGCCCGAGAGGTGGCGGTCGATCGACACCGCGGCTTCGTGACCGTGGGCCACGGCCCAGATGATGTTCTTCGGGCCGAAGGCTGCGTCGCCGCCGAAGAACACATGCGGGTTCGTCTTCGACTGCATCGTGCCGGCATCGAGCAGCGGCAGGCCCCATCTATCGAACTCGATGCCGCTGTCGCGTTCGATCCACGGGAAGGCGTTTTCCTGGCCGACGGCGATCAGCACCTCGTCGCATTCGAAAAAAGCGTCGGGTGCGCCGGTCGGCTGCAGCAAGCGGCGGCCCTTGTCGTCACGCACCACCTCGACGATCTCGAACGTCATGCCCTTCAACACCCCCGCTTCGTGCACGAAGGCCTTGGGCACATGGCAGTTGATGATCGGGATGCCCTCGTGCATCGCGTCTTCCTTCTCCCACGGCGAGGCCTTCATCTCGTCGAAGCCCGAGCGCACGATGACCTTGACGTCGTGGGCGCCGAGGCGGCGCGCCGAGCGGCAGCAGTCCATCGCGGTGTTGCCGCCACCGAGCACGATGACGCGCGGCTTGACGGCGGTGACATGGCCGAACGACACCGAGGCCAGCCAGTCGATGCCGAGCCGGATGTGCTCGGCGGCCTCGGCGCGGCCGGGCAGTTCGAGGTTGCGGCCGCGGGGCGCGCCGCAGCCGACGAACACCGCGTCCCAGCCCTCGGCCAGCAGCGCGTTCATCGAATCGACCCGCTCGCCGCTGCGAAACGTGACGTTGTCGCGCAGGATGTAGCCGCACTCCTCGTCGATCACCGACTCGGGCAGCCGAAAGCGCGGCACCTGGGTGCGCATGAAGCCGCCCGGCTTGGCCTCGGCGTCGAACACCGTGACCTCGTAGCCCAGCGGCGCCAGGTCGCGGGCCACGGTCAGCGACGCCGGGCCGGCGCCGACGCAGGCCACACGTCTGCCATTGCTGGCACGCGCCTTGGGCAGCCGCGACGTGATGTCGTCCTTGTGGTCGGCCGCCACGCGCTTGAGCCGACAGATGGCCACCGGTTCGGGCTTGGCCGTGTTGGCTTGTTCGACCCGCCCGCGCCGGCAGGCGGGCTCGCACGGCCGGTCGCAGGTGCGGCCGAGGATGCCGGGAAACACGTTGGACACCCAGTTGACCATGTAGGCGTCGGAGTAGCGACCCTGGCCGATCAGCCGGATGTACTCCGGCACGGGGGTGTGCGCCGGGCAGGCCCACTGGCAGTCCACGACCTTGTGGAAGTAGGCCGGATCGGCCGCGTTGGTGGGCTGCACGATCGCTGTCTCCTGAAGTGGCTCAGCCGAAGCTCAGTTTCTGGGTGATCACCAGGTCGTTCCAGCGCCGTCCTTCGTGGGCCATGAAGGCGTCGAATTCGGCCGGCGTGCTGCCGACCCACTCGAGCCCTTGCTGGGCCAGCGTCTGGCGCACGGCAGGCACCGACAGGGCCTGCACCAGCGCCGCATGCAGCGCCTGTTGCCGCTCGGCCCCGATGCGCGCCGGCGCCACGGCGCCGATCCAGGTCGAGACATCGAAGCCCGCCACGCCGCTCTCCGCCAGGGTCGGGATCTCCGGCGCCACCGAGTAGCGCTTGGCCGAGGTCACCGCCAGCACCTTGACGCGGCCGCTCTTCACATGCGGGCCGATCGCCACCCAGCTGCCCATGAACAGCTGCACCTCGTCATTCATCACCGCCTGCAGCGCCGGCACGCCGCCGCGGTACGGGATGTGCACGATGTGCGTGCGGGTCTGCATCTTGAAGAGTTCGGCGGCCAGGTGGTTCAGGGTGCCCAGACCGGCCGACGAGACGTTCAGCGCCCCCGGTTTGTTCTTCGCCAGCGCAATGAACTCGGCGACGTTGTTGACGGGCAGGCTGGCCGGCACCGCAAACACCAGCGGAAAGCTCAGCAGCCGCGAGATCGGCGTGAAGTCGCGCAGCGTGTAGGGCAGTTGCGGATAGACCAGCGGGTTGGTGACATGCGAGTCGAACACCAGCATCAATTGATTCGGATCGCCCGCGGAGCGGGCGACGCCGGTCGCGGCGATCGAGCCCGAAGCGCCGGGGCGGTTCTCGACCACCACCGTTTGCTTCAACGCGCGCGGCAGGTGTTCGGCCAACAGGCGGCCGGTGAGATCGACCGAACCGCCTGGCGGCACCGGCACGATCAGCTGCAAGGGCTGGCTGCCGGTTTGCGCGCTCGCCCGCGTCGCCAGCGCGCTCGCCAGGCCGAAGGCCAAACACTGTCTGCGATCCATCGCCCACCCCTCCCGCGCAACACGGCGCCCGCGAGTGTGCCTCATGCGACCACGCGCAACACCTTGACCAGCCCCTCGACCTTGCGTCCCTTGCGCGCCCGCCGGCCTTCATGCGCGGCCAGCTTGTCGCCACGCAACGTCTCTTCCTTGGCTTTGCCGCCACGGCCCGTGCCCTGCACCGTCAGCGCGTCGGCGCAGGCGGCCACGGACAACAGCGGGTCGTTCGCATCGACGTCCATCAACGTCAGGCCGCGACCGCCGTTGGCCTGGCGCTTCAGGTCGGCCAGCGGGAAGACCAGCAGCCGGCCGCCGAGTGCCAGCGTCGCGACGCGCGTGTGCGCCGGTGACACGAACGAGGGCGGCAGCACATGCTCGCCCTGCTCCAGCGCGAGGAAGGTCTTGCCGCCGCGCTGGCGACTGAGCAGATCGCCCACCTGTGCCAGCAGGCCAAAGCCCCCGGTGTGTGCCAGCAGCAGCAGCGTATCGCCAGCGCCGGCGACGTAATGCGACGGCTGGGTGCCGGCTTCGAGGTCGATCAATGACGTGACCGGGACGCCGTCGCCGCGCCCGCCGGGCAACCCCGCTGCCGCCACGCTGTAGACGCGGCCATTGCTGCCGATGACCACCAGCGAATCGACGCTGCGGCAAGGGAACGCACCGTAGAGCGCGTCGCCGGCCTTGAAGGCCAACCCGGCCACGTCGACCTCGTGACCCTTCAGCGCCCTGACCCAACCCTTCAGGCTGACCACCAACGTCACCGGTTCGTCGACGACCTTCACCTCGGCGACCGCGCGCTTGTCGGCCTGCAGCACGGTGCGACGCGCATCGCCGAATTGCTTCGCATCGGCCTCGATCTCCTTGATCACCGTGCGCTTCAGCGCCGCGGCGCTGCCCAGGATGTCCTCGAGCTTGCCCTGCTCGTCGCGCAGGCCCTTCAACTCCTGCTCGATCTTGATCGCCTCCAACCGCGCGAGTTGGCGCAGGCGGATGTCGAGGATGTCGTCGGCCTGCGTCGCGCTCAGCTTGAAGCGTTCGATCAATGCCGGCTTGGGCTCATCGGCATTGCGGATGATGCGGATGACTTCGTCGATGTTCAGCAGCACCAGCTGCCGGCCTTCGAGCACGTGGATGCGATCGAGCACCCTCTGCAGCCGGTGCCGCGTGCGCCGCAGGGCCGTGGACTGGCGGAACTCGGTCCACTCGGCCAGCATCTGGCGCAGGCTTTTTTGCGTCGGCCGGCCGTCGATGCCGACCATCGTCAGGTTGACCGGAGCGCTCGACTCCAGGCTGGTCTGCGCCAGCAGCGTATTGATCAGCTCCTGCTGCTCGACGGTGCGCGTCTTCGGCTCGAACACCAGGCGCACCGCGGCGTCCTTGCTCGACTCGTCGCGCACCGCATCCAGCACCGCCAGCAGCGCCGCCTTCAATTGCACCTGCTCGGTCGTCAAGGCCTTCTTGCCGGCCTTGACCTTGGGGTTGGTCAGCTCCTCGATCTCTTCCAGCACCTTCTGCGTGCTGGTCCCCGGCGGCAGCTCGTGCACCACCAGCTGCCACTGGCCACGCGCCAGCTCCTCGATGCTCCAGCGCGCGCGCACTTTCAGGCTGCCGCGCCCGCTGCGGTAGGCCTCGCGGATGTCGGCCTCGGCACTAATGATCTGGCCGCCGCCCGGGTAGTCGGGGCCGGGCAGGAGCATGAACAGCTCGTCGTCGGAGAGTTTGTCGTTCCTCAGCAGCGCGACGGCCGCGGCCGCGACTTCGCGCAGGTTGTGGCTCGGCACCTCGGTGGCCAGGCCGACGGCGATGCCCGACGCGCCGTTGAGCAGCACGAACGGCAGCCGCGCCGGCAGTTGCCTCGGCTCTTCGGTCGAACCGTCGTAGTTGGCAATGAAATCGACCGTGCCTTCGTCGATTTCGTCGAGCAACAGGCGCGCGATCGGCGTCAACCGCGCCTCCGTGTAGCGCATGGCGGCCGCGCCGTCGCCGTCGCGCGAACCGAAGTTGCCCTGGCCGTCGATCAGCGGGTAGCGCAGCGCAAAGTCCTGCGCCATGCGCACCATCGCGTCGTACGCCGCGGTGTCGCCATGCGGGTGGTAGCGGCCGAGCACGTCGCCGACCACCCGCGCGCTCTTCACCGCCTTGGGGCCGCCCGGCGCCGCGCCGAAGGCCAGGCCCATGCGCTGCATCGCATACAGGATGCGGCGCTGCACGGGCTTTTGCCCGTCGCAGACATCGGGCAGTGCGCGGCCCTTGACCACCGACAGTGCGTATTCGAGGTAGGCCCGCTCGGCGTAATGCGCCAGCGTGATGGCGTCGTCGTTCGGTGCCGGCGGGTCCGCGGTGAAGAGGTCCAGGGTCATGTCGGGGCGAGGGTCCGGCCTGCGGCCAGCGAGGCGCGCAGTGTAGCGAGCCCCCCACGACGCCCTGCGGGTTTGCCGTGCATCAAGCACGGGCCAGCACTCGGCGCCCACAATGACATAAACATCATGAACAGGATACTTACCCGACCCCCCGCTCGGCCCTCGCCCGCCCATGCCGTGGAGTCGTCCACCCAGCGCCTGGATCGCCTGGTGCATGCAAGCGCAGCGCCTTTGACGGCAGGCCTGTCGCCGGTTTCGTTGTCGCTGGCGCTGGCCGACTGGGCTTGGCACCTGGGTGTCTCGCCCGGGCGACAAATGGAGTTGGCGGCGCTGGCGACGCAGCTGGCCCGAGACACTCTGCAACGATCGGCCGGCGACGGCCGCGACGCGCCCGTCGGCGACGCCGACGACGACCCGCGCTTTCGCCATGAGGCTTGGGCCTCGTGGCCGTTCAGCGCGATGCGTGCCGGCTTTCGCAACACCGAAACCTTCTGGCGCGAGGCCGCGCACATGCCGGGCATGACCGCACACCATGCCGAGATGACACATTTCTTCGCCCGCCAGTGGCTGGGCATGATGGCGCCCGCCAACTGGCTGGCCACCAACCCGGTGGTGCTTCGCGATGCCGTCGAGTCGGATGGCGCGCACCTCGCGAAGGGGGCCCTGCACTGGCTGAGCGACGTCTCGGGGCTGCCCGACAAGCAGAGCATCGCCGAGGCGCACCGCTTCGAGGTCGGCCGCAACCTGGCGACCACGCCGGGCAAGGTCGTCTTTCGCAACCGCCTGATCGAGCTGATCCGCTACGCGCCGCAGACCGCCAGCGTGCACCCGGAGCCACTGCTGATCGTGCCGTCGTGGATCATGAAGTACTACATCCTCGACCTGTCGCCACACAACTCGATGGTCCGCTACCTGGTGCAGCAGGGGCACACCGTGTACATGCTGTCGTGGCGCAACCCCGATGCCAGCGACCACGACCTGACGCTGGACGACTACCTGCGCCTGGGCGTGCTGGATGCACTGCGCGCCGTCGGCGGGTTGTCCGGCCGCAAACAGCCGGTGCACGCGATGGGCTACTGCTTGGGCGGCACCTTGCTGGCCATCGCTGCGGCCGCACTCGGCCACAACGGCGGCGCGGCGGGCGCGGGCGAATTGCCGCCCTTGAAGTCACTGACGCTGCTGGCCGCGCAGACCGATTTCTCCAAGCCCGGCGAACTGGGGCTGTTCATCGACGAGAGCCAGATCGGCTACCTCGACGAGATCACGCGCGGCAAGGGCTACCTGCCCGGCGAGAGCATGGCCGGCTCGTTCCAGTTCCTGCACTCGCGCGACCTGGTCTGGACGCGTCGCATGCGCGAATACCTGATGGGCGAGCGCGAACAGCGCACCGACCTGATGGCCTGGAATGCCGACACGACCCGCATGCCGGCGCGCATGCACCACGAATACCTGACCGCGCTGTATCTGCACAACGCGCTGGCCACCAGCAGCTACCGCGTCGAAGGGCGCGCGGTGTCGCTGGCCGACATCCGCATTCCGACCTTCATGGTCGGCACCGAGCGCGACCACATCTCACCCTGGCGCTCGGTCTACAAGCTGCACCACCTGTGCGACACCGAGATCACCTTCGTGCTGACCAGCGGCGGCCACAACGCCGGCATCATCTCGGAGCCCGGGCATGCCAACCGCAGCTACCGCATCGACTGCCGGCCCGCACACGGCGCCTGGGTCGAGCACGAGCAATGGTTGCGGCAGGCGCCGCAGCACGAGGGCTCGTGGTGGCCGGCCTGGCACGAGTGGCTGGCCGCGCGCTCGTCGCGCATGCAACGGGCGCGTCCGATCCCGGCCAAGGCATCGCTGGCCGACGCGCCCGGCCGGTACGTGCGGCAGCGCTACGCCGACTGAACGCCGCGCGTCGCAGCCCTTGGCGCGATCGCCCCGTGCGCGGTCAGCGCTGCGACACATGGCGCGGCCATGATCGGCCACCCCGCAACGATTGCGCCCGCAGGACACCATGAGCATCCGCCACCTCGACTCGCTGTTCGATCCGCACTCGGTGGCGGTGATCGGGGCCAGCTTGCGGCCAGCCAGCGTCGGCGCCACGGTCTGGCGCAACCTGCGCGAGGGCGGTTTCACCGGCCCGCGCTGGGCCGTCAACCCCAAGTACGCGAAGCTCGGCGATGAACCGGTCTATCCCGACATCGCCAGCCTGCCCGAGGCGCCCGAGCTGGCCATCATCTGCACGCCGCCAGCCACCGTAGCCGCGCTCGTCGAAGCGCTCGGTGCGCGAGGCACGCGCGCGGCCATCGTGCTCACCGCGGGCCAGAACCCGGCCCAGAAGCAGGCCATGCTCGACGCCGCTCGCCATCACCTGCTGCGCATCCTGGGACCCAACTGCCTGGGGCTGCTGTCACCGCACGCCCGGCTCAACGCCAGCTTTGCGCACGCGGGGGTGGCAGCCGGCGGTCTGGCCTTCGTCTCGCAGTCGGGCGCCCTGGTGACCACGATGCTGGATTGGGCCAACGGCCGGGGCATCGGCTTCTCGCACTTCGTCTCGCTCGGCGAGCATGCCGACGTCGACTTCGGCGACCTCCTGGACTGGCTGGCCAGCGATGTGCGGACGCGCTCGATCCTGCTCTACATCGAATCGATCGAGTCGCCGCGCAAGTTCATGTCGGCCGCTCGCGCCGCGGCGCGCAACAAACCGGTGCTGGTCGTCAAGGCCGGCCGTTCGCCGCAGGGCCAGGCAGCGGCCGCTTCGCACACCGGCGCGCTGGCCGGCTCGGACGGGGTCTACGACGCGGCCATCCGCCGCGCCGGCATGCTGCGGGTCGATACGTTGCAGGACCTGTTCGTCGCCGCCGAAACGCTGGCCCATTTTCACGGCACGGCGCGTGGCCTGCCCGGCGGCAGCGACCTCGACACGCTGGCGCGCCTGACGATCGTCACCAACGGCGGCGGCGCGGGCGTGATGGCCGCCGATGCCGCCGCGCAGGCCGGCGTGATGCTGGCGCCGCTGGCCACGGCCACACGCGAGCAGCTCGACGCCGCGCTGCCGCCGAACTGGAGCCATGGCAATCCGGTGGACATCATCGGCGACGCGCCGGTCGAGCGCTACGTGCAGACGCTGCAGACGCTGCTGGCCGACCGCCGCAGTGGCACCCTGCTGTTCATGCACGCGCCGACCGCGATCGTGCCCAGCGCCGAGATCGCGCGTGCGCTGGTGCCGGCGGCGCAGGCCGCGGCCGGCCGCTTGCTGAGTTGCTGGCTCGGCGACCCGGCGGTGCAGACCGCCCGCGACACGTTTCACGACGCCGGCATCCCGACCTACGACACCCCCGAGCAGGCGGTCCATGCCTTCGCATTGCTGCTGACGTACCGGCGCAACCAGGCGCAGCTGATCGAGGCACCGCCGGCCCGCGCGCAAGCCGCCCTCGACCTGGCCGGCGTGCGCAGCATTGTCGACGCGGTGCTCGCGAGCGGCCGCGAATGGTTGAATGAGCCGGAGGCGAAAGCCCTGCTGTCAGCCTGCGGCGTGCCCGTGGTTGGCACACGGGTCGTCAGCGCCAGCGCCGAGGCGGCGGTGCAGGCGGCCGATGCCGTCGGCTACCCGGTGGCGCTGAAGATCCTGTCGCCGCAGATCACGCACAAGAGTGATGTCGGCGGTGTCGCCCTCGACCTGGACGACGCGGCTGCCGTGCGCGCCGCGGTCACAGCGATGCGCCAGCGCGTCGCGCACCTGCGACCGGACGCGGCGATCGACGGCTTCACCGTGCAGGCGATGATCCGCCGCCCGCAGGCGCTCGAGCTGATCGTCGGTGCCAGCGTCGATGCGCTGTTCGGCCCGGTGCTGCTGTTCGGCCAGGGTGGCACCTCGGTCGAGGTCGTCGCCGACCGCGCGCTGGCGCTGCCCCCCTTGAACGCCCCGCTGGCGCGCGCGCTGATCGCGCACACCCGCGTGGCGCGCCTGCTCGCCGGATGGCGTGACGTGCCCGCCGCCGACTCCGCCGCCATCGTGGCCGTGCTGACGGCCGTGTCGCAACTGCTGGCCGACGAACCGCGCATCGCCGAGCTCGACATCAACCCGCTGCTGGCCGATGCCCAGGGCGTGATTGCGCTGGACGCGCGGGTGCGCGTGAGCGCCTCGGCGCCCGGTGGCGCCGAGCGGTTCGCGATCCGGCCCTACCCGGCCGAACTCGTCGAGACCATCGAGTGGCAGGGCCGCACCTTGACGCTGCGCCCGATCCGTCCGGAAGACGAGGCCCAACACCTGGCCTTCCTGTCACGGCTCGACCCGGTCGACATCCGCATGCGCGTGTTCTACAGCCGCCGCAGCATCGAGCGCAGCGAGCTCGCGCGGCTGACACAGATCGACTACGAACGCGAGATGGCCTTCATCGCCACGTCGCCGCTGCAGGACGGCGGCGAGGAGACCCTGGGCGTCGCGCGCGCGCTCTGCGACCCCGACAACCAGGAGGCTGAATTCGGCATCGTCGTGCGCTCGGACCTCAAGGGCGGCGGCCTCGGCGAGCGCCTGATGCACAAGCTGATCGACCACCTGCGCGCGCGCGGCACGCAGCGGCTGGTGGCCACGGTGTTGACGGAGAACACCCGCATGCTCGAACTCGCGCGCGAACTGGGCTTCGAGTTCGACGCGTTGCAGCCGGACGACGACACGCGCCGGCTGGGCCTGAGGCTGACCGGGCCCTGAACCACAGCGGGCGGCGCGGCCTGCGGGCTCGGCCAGCGACGGTCACCGATCGGCCGCGGCAAGCATGGCCGCCAGCCGCAGCCGCACGGCGTGGGTGTGCACCGGCAGCACGGCCACATCCCCGGGAACCAGCCATTGCAGCAGGTGCAGCGCAGCGGCTTCCTCGTCACCCCCCTGGACCAACTGGTCACGCGCCAAGCCTGCTGCCTGCAGCGCGCGCTCGATCAATTGCGGCACCTCGCCCGGCGCGCGCCCGCGCAGCATCAGCGGCAGTTCCTTGACCACCACGACGTCGGGCTTGGCGCGGGCCGCGGTCCGGGCGAGTTCGGCGATCGCGTTGTCGTCGCGATTGCCGGCCTGGCCCAGCAGCAGGCCCAGCCGTCGCGGTGTCAGCGAGCGCGCCACCTGCAGCAGTTGCCACAGCCCGGCCGGGTTGTGCGCGTAGTCGATCAGCACGGTCGCACCACGATGCGCCCAGCGCTCGAGGCGGCCCGGATTGTCCTGCGCTCGTGCACCGAACGTGGCCAGCACCTCGCGAACGGCCGGCAGCGGCAATCCCACGAGATGGGCGGCCAACGCCGCCGCGGCGATGTTGTCGATGTTGTAGCGCGCGGCGCCGTCGACGGTCAGCGGCATCGCCGCAACGCCACCGAGGTCGTGCTCGGCGCCCGCGGCGGCAAGACACAGGCGCCCGGCACGCACGCCGCAGGTGCTGCCGCCGCTGGCGCGCAGCGCGGCGAGCGACGGGTGGTCGTGGTCCTGCGCGAACGCAGCTTGCCGCACCGCGATCGCGTGCGGCGTGCGCGCGGCCGCGCGCATCAGGACCTCGTCGTCCGCGTTGAGCACCAGCGTGCCGCCCCGGGCGACGGCATGCGCGACGACGAGCTTGATCTCGGCGAGGTCGTCGACGCTGTCGCTGCCATATTCGCCCAGGTGGTCGGCACTGATGTTGGTGACCACGGCGACGTCGGCGCGGCGCACGGCCAGGCCGCGGCGCAACAGGCCGCCGCGCGCCGTTTCCAGCACTGCGAAGTCGACCTCGGCGCGGCGCAGCACGTCACGCGCGCCGGCGGGACCGGCGTAGTCGCCAGGGGCCACCGGCACGCCTCCGACGACCACGCCTTCGGTGCAACAGTAGCCCGCTCGTCGCCCGGCAGCAGCAGCCATGGCCGCCAGCAGCCGCGTGGTCGTGGTCTTGCCATTGCTGCCGGTCACCAGGATCGACGGCACGTCGTGCAGGCGCGGCCACGGCACATCCATCGGCAGCGGCAAAGCCGCTCGCGGGTAGCTGACACTGCCGCTGCCGGCGCCGATCGACAGCGTGTCGTCGTCCTCGAAGCACGGCAGGCCGCGCTCGGCGGCGGCCGCCATCAGCCGCGCCAGCGGGCGTGAACGCTCGCGGTCGGCACGGGCCGCGAAGGCGGCGCCGACGACGGCCGCAGCCGCGCCGTCCGGTTGTGCGAGGTCAAAGCCTGCCGCGCGGACGTCCTCGAACGACGACGCCGCACGCTCCCAGGCCCATTCGTTGACTTCGGTGGCCGTCAACAGCATCGCCTCGGGCGCGGCAAAGGCGAGCAGGGTGCCGAGCGCATGGCGATGCGCGCGTGGCTGCGGGTCGGCCCAGCCAAGCACGGCGCACAGCGCGCGCACGTGGTCGGCCCAATGGCGGTGCGCGGCCGCGTCACCCGCGGCGGCGCCCAGCGCTGCCAGCACCACCGCAGCACGGTCGAAGTAGCGGTTGGGCCCCGGCAGGCGGCGGGAATCGTCGAACAGGAAGCGCGGCTCGACGCTCGGCGCCGCTGCAGTCATCGCGCCACGCTCAATCGCCGGGCTCGTCGACGAAGCGCAGGCCGCGCTCGTCGCGGACGAAGCCCGCCGCCTGCAGCGCACCGTCGTCGCCGGCGGCCATGGCCAACGGTTCGTCGTCGGGTTCGAAGGCCGCCACGCCCGCCACCGGCCGGGCAGCCACGGTGGCACGCACCGCCACGGCCTCGTCGGGCCTGAACTTGATGACCTGCTTCCACGAGCGTGTCAGCGTGTCGGCGAAGATCAGCAGCAAGTCGCCCAGCCGGCCCATGCGCAGGGCTGCGGCAATGGCATCCTGTTCGTCGGGGATCACCGTGATCGCGCTGTCGGCGACCCCCTTGCCGCGCAACACCGCCGCGATCATGTTCGGCACTTCGTCGTTGGCACGGCCACGCAGGCCGTCGTCACGGCGGCAGAAGTAGTGGTCGAAGCGGCCGGCCACCTGCTCGGCGATGGCCACGATGTCCTCGTCGCGCCGGTCGCCCGGGCCGGCGACGACGACGATGCGCTGCCCCCGCACGTCCAGACGTTGTGCCAGGTCGGCCATGGCGCCCACCGCATGGGCGTTGTGCGCATAGTCGAAGATCACCTTGAACGGATGCTCGTCGTAGACGTTCATCCGCCCCGGGGCCTGGAAGAAGGTGCTGTCGAAGGTCCGCAAGCCCTGGCGGATCGCGTCGAGCTTGATGTCCAGGCTGAAGGCCATGGCCGCCGCGAACATCGCGTTCTGCACGTTGTGCATGGCCCGGCCTTCGAGCGTGGCCGGGATCAGGTGCGTCCACATCAGCGGGATGTGGCGGCCCTTGTCGTACAGCGTGATCATCTGGCCGTTGACGCCGGCCTCGAGCGCGCAGGCCCGGCCGCCAGCGCGGATGTGCTCGCGCACCACCGCGTGCTGCGGGTTGATCGTCACGTAGCACAGGTGCTTGGCTTCGGTGTGCGCCGACATGCGGATCACGTTGTCGTCGTCGGCGTTGAGCACGGCGCAGTCGCGCGCGACTTCGACGACGATGCGCTTGACCTCGGCCAGCTGCGCCAGCGTGTCGATGCCTTTCAAGCCCAGGTGGTCGCTCTGCACGTTGAGCACCGCGCCGACATTGACGAAGGGCACGCCCATGCCGGCACGCAGCAGGCCGCCGCGCGCGACCTCGAGTACGGCCAGGTCGATCTTCGGGTCGGCCAGCACCATGCGCGTCGAGACCGGCCCGGTCATGTCGCCTTCCACCGTGCGCTGGCCGTCGATGTAGACGCCGTCGGTGGTGGTCAGGCCGGGCGTGAAGCCGGCCATCTTGCTGATGTGGGCGAGCATCCGCGCCGTCGTCGTCTTGCCGTTGGTGCCGGTGACGCAGGCGATCGGCACGCGCGACGCCGTACCGGTCGGGAACAGCATGTCGATCACCGGGCCGGCGGCATCGCGCGGCGTACCTTCGCTGGGTGCCACGTGCATGCGAAAGCCCGGCGCGGCGTTGACTTCGCAAATCCCGCCGCCGATGCGCTTGTAGCTTTCGGTGATGTCGGGGCAGAGGAAGTCGACGCCGCCGACGTCCAGGCCGATGGCCGTGACGGCGCGCACCGCCATGTCGCGGTTGTCGGGGTGGATCACGTCGGTCACATCGGTCGCCGTGCCACCGGTGGACAGGTTCGCGGTGCTGCGCAACAGCACGGTCTGCCCCGCGGCCGGCACCGAGTCGACCGTCAGGCCCTGGCGCGTCAGCATCGTGTCGGCCTGTGCATCGAGATCGATGCGGGTCATCACCTTCTCGTGGCCGACACCGCGCCGCGGGTCCTGGTTCACGCGCTCGACCAGCGCCTTGACACTGTGCATGCCGTCGCCGACGACATGCCCCGGCGTGCGCCGCGTGGCCGCGATCAGGTCGCCATTGACGACCAGCAGACGATGGTCGTCGCCTTGCAGATAGGTCTCGACGATCACCGAGGTGGAATGCTCGGCGGCAGCGGCGAAGCCCGCGCGCACCGCGTCGGCGTCGGCCAGTCCGATCGAGATGCCCCGGCCGTGGTTGCCGTTGTAGGGCTTGGTGACCACCGGGTAGCCGAGGCGCTCGGCCGCGCGCACGGCACGCTCGGCCGAACGGACCAGTTCCTGCCTGGGCACCGGCAGGCCGCAGTTGGCCAGGATCTTGTTCGTCTCCTCCTTGTCCTGTGCCAACTCGACTGCGATGTAGCTGGTGCGGCCGGTCACCGTGGCTTGCAGGCGCTGCTGGTACTTGCCGTGGCCGAGCTGGATCAGGCTCTGCTCGTTCAGGCGCAGCCAGGGAATGTTGCGCTCCTCGGCGGCCTTCACCAGCGACGCCGTCGACGGCCCGAGTGCGCGGCGCTGGGCGTAGCGGATGTATTCGTCGCGCGCATCCTGCCAATGCCAGTCGGCCGGCACGACGCCCTCGGGCCGCAAGCCGACAGGCAGCAGGGAGCACAGCAGGCGGATCGCCAGCTCGCCGGCCTCGATGCCCTGGTCGCGCTGCTCGTATTCGTAGACCACGCTGTAGACGCCGCGGTCGTCGGTGCTGCGCGTCTTGCCGAACGTGACGTCTTCGCCGGCGATGTTCTGCAGCTCGAGGGCCACATGCTCGAAGACATGGCCGAGCCAGGTACCCTCGCCTTCGCGCATGCGACGGATCAGGCCGCCGGGTTCGCCGTAGGAGCAGCCGTGCTCGCGCAGGCTCGGCAGCGCATCGACCAGGCCGTCGATGTAGTCCGGCCCGAGGCGGGCGGTCGGCCAGTCTTCGAGCGCGCCGAGGTCCAGCAGCAGCCGGATGACCGGGAAATGCGCGTACAGCGACGGCCCGACGTAGACATTGCGTTCGCGAATGCGCATGGCGCGGACTCCCTCAGGTCTTGGAAACGATCAGCGTGCCGGCATCGGCCTGCCGCGTGTGCAGGTTGAAGGTGGCGCCCTGCGTCAGGATGTGCAGCTTGACGCCGAGCAGGCAGACCGGCTTGCCTTCTTCGATGCTGTCCATCGACGAGAACTGCACCCCGGCCGCATCGACCACCGTGATGCCGCCCGAGCCCTGCACATGCACCGTGTTGTCGGGCGCGATGAATGCCGCGGTGTCCTCATCCAGGCCCAGGCCGATCGCAAACGGGTTGTAGGCCAGCGCGGTCAGCAACCGGCCGAGGCGGTCGCGCTGGCGGAAATGCTGGTCGATGATGAAGCGGTTCGTCAGTCCCAGCCCCGGCGCCAGCCTTACCGACCCGGCCACCGGCGAGCTGCCCTCATCGCCGAAGGCGATCATGTGCTCGCTGATGAAGGCCGCACCGGCGCTCGTGCCGGCCACCGGCACGCCATGCGCATTGAGCACGCGCACTGCCTTGGCGATCGACGTGCCGCCGATCAGCGTCGACAAGCGCAACTGGTTGCCGCCGGTGAAGAACACGCCCGTGGCCTGTTGCAGCCGGCCGAGCCGGCCGCGCTCCTCGGCGTCGCGCCGGGTGTCGAAATCGATCGCCGTCGCCCGCTTGGCGCCGAGCATGGCGAACAGGCGCTCGTAGCGCGCCCCGGTGTCGCGCATCTGGCTGGCCGTCGGGATGACGACGATGTCGGCGCGTTCACCTCCTGCGAGCTGAACGAAGCGCTCCAGGATCGCCGGCGCGTTGGCCTTCTCCTCCGCACCCCCGATCGGGATGATCCAGCCCCGCTGCCTGCCCTCGGCCACCTTGCTTGCGCACATCTGCTGCATCCGTTGTCGTTATGGCGCCATGATGCCAGCCAATGCCGGTCCAGCGACCCGGCACTGGCCAGCGGTGTGCGCTGCGTCAGCCGCCCACCGATACATAGACGGCGGCTGTGGCCCGGACTTGCGCAGCCACCCGCTTGACCAGCGCGACCGGCGCGACGACGCGAACCTGCTCGCCATGCCGCAGGATGTCCATCGCCAGTTCGGTCGCATCCGAGTACGGCACGCGCAGCGTCAGCGAGCCGTCGTCGTGCAGCGTGCCCTGCTGCTTTGGGTGCCATTGCTCGTGCTGCACCCACTGGGCCGCCTCGGCCGTGAAGAGCAAGGCGGCCCATTGCACCTTGGCACCACTGAAAGCCCCGTAGCCGGCATCGAGTTCGGCCTCGATGGTCTTCAGCGCCACGTCCTTGGCGCGCTGCTCCAGCAAGGTGGCACTGCGGACGGCGTCGAGCGCGAAACGCCGCAGCGCGTCGCTGGTGTGGCACCAGGCATCGAGGTACCAGGTGTTGCGCCAGTGCACCAGTCGCTGCGGCGAGACGCTGCGTTCGGTCTCCTCGCGGCGGCTGCGCACCCAGTAGCGCATCTGCACCCGCCGGCGCTGCGTGATCGCGCTGCCGATCAGCTCGAAATGCCGGCCGATCACCGGCCGCCGCGCTGCGCTCAGGATCTTCACCCGCTTCATCAGCTCCTGGGCTTCGGCGTCGCTGGCGCCCAGCATGCCGTGCAGCTTATCGAGCAGTGGCTGCAGGTGCCGCGCCAGCACGCCGCCTTCGTCGAGACCCTCGATCAACTGGTGCATGGTCAGCAGGGCGTGGATCTCGCGCTCGTTGAACCAGACCCCCGGCAGCTCGTGCCTGACCTGGCGCGCATCGCGGGCGTCCGGGCGCATCGAGTAGCCGTTGGCGAAGCGGTCGTAGACGATCGGCGCATCGAGGCGCTCGCGCAGGTACTCGAGGTCGCGCTTCAAGGTCGCACGGCTGACACCCAGTTCATCCATCAGATCGGCAAAGGGCACCGAGCCGCGGCTGCGGATCAGCATCTCGATCTTGTAGAAACGCTCGGTGCGGTCCATCGCCGCTCAGGCATCGCCGCGCAGGCGCCGGTGGACACGCCGCGTGGTCGTCCACACGGCCCACAGCACCAGCGGGATCAGCGCCCCGGCGGCCAGCTCCGGATCGATCGGCAGGCCGGCGGCCTTGGCCGCCTTGCCGGCGTACAGCAGCAGACTGACCATGTAATACGAGATGGCAGCGATCGACAGGCCCTCGACGGTGCTCTGCAGGCGCAACTGCAGCTCCTGGCCGCGAGTGAGCTTGGCCAGCAACTGCTGGTTCTGCGCCTCGGTGACGATATCGACCCGCGTGCGCAGCAGCGCGCCCGCGCGTTCGACACGCTGCGACAGCGCGGCCAGCCGCTGTGCGGTGGCGGACACGGTGGCCATCGCCGGCGACAAGCGCCGCTGCATGAACTCACCGATCGTCTGCGCGCCCGGGATCGCCTTCTCGCGCAACTCGGCGATGCGCTGGCGCACCAAGGTGTCGTAGGCCTGGGTGGCCGAGAAGCGGTATGTGTGCTCGGCCGTCGCGCGCTCGACCTGGGTCGCCAGTGCGATCAGCGTGTCCAGCAGCTGTTGCTCGGAGACCTGGGTGCCCTCGAGTTGCGCTGTGATGGCGGCCAGTTCAGCCTCGGCCTCGGCCAGCATCGGCGCCAGCACCTTGGCCACGGGCAACCCGCGCAGCGCCATCAGCCGGTAGGTTTCGATCTCGAGCAGGCGCTGCGCGATGCGTCCGGCGCGGCTGTCGCTGGTGTCGGCCGCAGCAACGACGAGCAGCCGCTCGAAGCCATCGTCGCGCAGCTGGAAGTCGGTGACGGCACACGAGTGTCCGTCGGCCGCGTGCCCGCCGCCGACCGCACCGGTGCCCATGCGCGAGGCGACCACCGCGGTGTCGCCGAACCATCGGCGCGCCGACGCCAGCAGGCCCTGCGCATCGTCGAGATCACCGACGACCATGGCCAACTGGATCGCCGCCACGGTACGCCCGGGGATGCCGCGCAGCCAGGCCACCTCGACTGCCAGGCTGTCCAGCAGAACGGGCAGGCGCACGCCCAGGCCGACGTCGGCCGGCAGCGGTTGCACGATCGAATAGCGTGTGAACTCGCTGTGGCGTTCCCATTTCAGGCTGTTGGCGCCCAGGGTCAGGCGCAGGAAGTTGCGCCGCAGGTCGTCGCTGACCAGATGTTGCTGGTCGGGCAGGCGACGCAGATGCTCGCACTCGGCGTCGCGCGACACGCCCTCGTTGAGCACCGCGACGTAGGTCACCAGCGCCGGCAGGCCGACCCGCGCCGACGGCCGCGCATGGACCTCGTCGTGCAGCGCGCGGCGCTGCGGATCGTCGGCGGGCAAGGCAGTGGTGGCTGGGTCGGCATGCACATCGGGATGGTAGCCGCCCGCCCGTGGCGAAGGCGCACAGGCGCAGGCCGAAAAGCTGCGCTCGAGACGATGAGCGGCATGAGCCTGCCAGATCGTCAGCGGCTGTGCAGTGTCGTCGTCTGCCGCGCCGCGCGCCTGCTGTTCGGCGAGCCGATGACCGGCAGACGATCGACTGAATGAATTGCGGCAGGCTCACGCCATGAGCCTGCGGCCGCCGAGACTGGCGTCGCCGGGGTCGTCCCGGTCCCTGTCAGAAAGGCCAGCCGCCATGCGCAGCTCCGATGCCCTCACCACCGACCTGTTCGACGAGCCCCTGCCCAGCGCCCAGGCCGTGAAGCCCGCCGATGCGATCGGCTTCGAGATCGGCTGGGACTTCGCCCACTACCGTCTCACGCCGCCGGCGGCGCAATTGGCCGAGGGCCAGGCGGTGCGACAGGGCTGGCTGGCCGGGGCTGCGGTGTTCGGCACCCGCAGCCTGAAGCCGACGCCCCAGGTGCGCACGTGGTTGCAGCTGCGCCTGAGCGCCTGGCAGCGCGGCTGCGCGTTCGAGGGCGTGCAGGTCACGCCGCACTTCCTGGCCCAGATCGACGTGCCTGTGTGCCCGGTCACGCGACTGGCGCTCGGTCGCGCCAGCGGCGCCGGCAGCGACGCGGCGGTGGACCGGGTCTGCCACCAGGCCGGCTACGCCGCCGGCAACCTGGCCACGATGAGCCTGCGCGCCATCCAGGCCAAGGCTGAACTGGGTTGGCGCGAGGCGCTGACGATCGTGTGCCGGCTCGAAGCCTCGGGCCTGGACACGCTCGACGGCCTGACGCCCGCGCACTGGTCGCGCCTGGCGGTGTTGATGAGCTTCGTGACGCCGCTGCCGCACGCCGAAGCGGCCGGCCTGCCGCTGCGGGTGCTGCCGCCGAACCGGCTGCGCCTGCTCAACGCCGTGCAGGCGCTGCAGGCGGTCGTGACGCTGGCGTTCATCCAAGCCCAGGCGGTGCCGCGGCTGCGCGAGCTGATGAAGCACCTGCCGGCGAACGCGAAACACGACTTCCAGGTCTTCATGCTCACGCTGCAGGCGCGGCGCCTCGGCATCGGCATCCAGGCGGGTGGCACGCAAGTGCGGCAGGCGCTCGAAGATGCCTGGGCCGACGCCGCCCTGAATCGCCGCTGGCAGCGCTTCGCGCTGCAACTCGACGAAGCCACCTGCGAGCGCCTGGTGCGCATCGCTGCCCGTCACGGCCTGGGCGGCAAGGCCTGGCAGTGGCTGCCCAGCGCGGCCGCCACCGAGGGCTGGGCGCTGCCCCTCGGCGGCCAGGCCGGGCCGCAGCCGGGCTGGGCGCGCAGCAGGGCGCAGGTCAAGACCCGTGGCGCCCGGCCTACCATCGCGGCATGCAGAACCTCGACTTCGACGTGCTGGTCATCGGCGCCGGCATCGCCGGGGCCTCGGTAGCGCACTTCCTCGCGCCGCAGACCCGCGTGGCGTTGCTCGAGCGCGAGCCCTATCCGGGCCTGCACACCACCGGGCGCTCGGCGGCGATGTTCATGGAGAGCTACGGGCCGGCCCAGGTGCGCGCGCTGACGCGGGCCAGCCGCGCCTTTCTCGAGGCACCGTTCAATGACGAAGCGCCCTTGATCACGCCGCGGGGCGCGCTGTTCATCGCCCGCGCCGACCAGGTGGCCGCCGTGCACGCGCTGCACGAGCAGTTGCACGGCGAAGGCACGCAGGCCTGCCTGCTCGACAGCGCCGCGGCACGGGCCCGCGTGCCCGTGCTGCGTGAGGCCGCGACCGCGCTGGCCCTGCTCGACGACGATTCCGCCGATATCGACGTCGATCGCCTGCACCAGCGCCTCCTGCGCGGCGCACGGCAGTGCGGCGCGCCGCTGTTCGCCAATGCCGACGTGCAGGCCATCGAGTTCTCGGGGGGTCGCTGGCAGGTCTCGACCCGGGCACAGCGGTTCACGGCAGCGCTGCTGGTGAACGCCGCTGGCGCCTGGGCCGACAGCGTGGCGGCGCTGGCCGGCGTGATCCCGCTCGGGTTGCAGCCGCGCCGCCGCAGCGCCTTCACCTTCGCGCCACCGGCGGGCAGCGACATCCGCGCCTGGCCCTGCATCGCCGACATCGACGAAACCTTCTACTTCAAGCCCGACGCCGGTGTGCTGCTCGGCTCACCGGCCAATGCCGACCCGGTGCCGCCACATGACGTGGTGGCCGAGGAACTCGACATCGCTACTGGCATTGCGCGCATCGAGGCGGCGACGACGCTGACCATCCGTCGCCCGATTCGCACCTGGGCCGGCCTGCGCAGCTTCGTGCCCGACGGCGCGCTGGTGGGCGGCTTCGACGACGCGGCGCCGGGTTTCTTCTGGTGTTGCGGCCAGGGTGGCTACGGCATCCAGACCAGCCCGGCCATGGGCCAGGCCTGCGCCGCGCTGATCCTCGGCCGGCCAATGCCGACGCACATCGAAGCCGAAGGCTTGGCCTTTGCCGATCTCGCCTGCCGTCGCTGAGCTATTCCAGATCGAGCGCAACGCGCGCGTCGTACTCGCGGTCGAGCATCGACATCACCCGCAGCGAGTCGTATCCGTCGGCGAGCTTCACGCTCTCGCGCAGCGTGCCCTCGTCGACGAAGCCCTCGCTCGCGTAGAGCGCCAACGCGCGCACGTTGAGTAGCTTCACGTCGAGCCAGAAGCGGTGTGCATGCAGGTCGCGAAAAGCCATGCGCTTCAACAGCCGCACACAGGCCCGGCCGAGGCCGTGCCCCTTGGGCTGCAGCACGATGCGCTTCAACTCGACACTGCGGTGCTGGTTGCGACAGCCCTGCAGGATCACGAAACCGGCACGCGCCCAATCGTCGCCGGCCTCGACGATGAAGTGGCGGAAGTCAGGGAAGCGCACCGCACCCTCGTGCTGCGTGCGCTCCCAGGGGGTGATGAAGGGCAGGTTGTGCGCATCGGTTTCCACCGTCTGAACATAGTCGAGGTCCGACAGCATGGTCGGGCGCAGGCGCAGGCGTGGGGAATCAGACATCGATCTCGACCGTGTCGCCGTGGATCTCCATCAGTTCGCGCCGCGCAGCGGCTTCGCCCTTGCCCATCAGCTTGGTCAGCGCGTCGACCGTGCCGGCATGGTCGAGCTGACCGTAGGCCACCTGCAGCAGGCGCCGCGTGTCGGGGTTGAGCGTGGTGTCCCACAACTGCTCGGCGCTCATCTCGCCCAGGCCCTTGAAGCGGCTGATGCTCCACGAGCCATCGCGTGCGCCTTCCTTGCGCAACTTGTCGAGCGCCGCAGCCAGCTCGCCCTCGTCCAGCGCATAGATCTTGGCCGCCGGTTTCTTGCCGCGCGCCGGGGCGTCGACACGAAACAACGGCGGCTTGGCCACATAGATGTGGCCACGCTCGATGAGCTTCGGGAAATGGCGGAAGAACAGCGTCAGCAGCAGCACCTGGATGTGCGAGCCGTCGACATCGGCGTCGCTGAGGATGCAGACCTTGCCATAGCGCAGGCCCGAGAAGTCGGGTTCGTCGCTGGCGCCATGCGGGTCGATGCCGACGGCCACCGCGATGTCGTGGATCTCGTTGTTGGCAAACAGGCGGTCGCGCTCGACCTCCCAGGCGTTGAGCACCTTGCCGCGCAGCGGCAGCACCGCCTGCGTCTCCTTGTTGCGGCCCATCTTGGCGCTGCCGCCGGCCGAGTCGCCCTCGACCAGGAAGACCTCGTTGAGCGTGAGGTCGCGGCTCTCGCAATCGGTCAGCTTGCCGGGCAGCACCGCCACGCCGGAGCCCTTGCGCTTCTCGACCTTCTGGCTCGCCCGCTGGCGCGTCTGCGCCTGGCGGATCACCAGTTCCGCGAGCTTCTTGCCATGCTCGACATGCTGGCTCAGCCACAACTCGAGCGCGGGCCGGGTGTAGCCCGAGACCAGGCGCAGCGCATCGCGCGAATTCAGGCGTTCCTTGATCTGGCCCTGGAACTGCGGGTCCAGGACCTTGGCCGACAGGACAAAGCTGGCGCGCGAGAAGACGTCGTCGGGCATCAGCTTGACGCCCTTGGGTTGCAGCGCGTGCAGCTCGATGAAGCCCTTGATGGCGGCGAACAGGCCGTCTTTGAGGCCCGATTCGTGGGTACCGCCGGCCACCGTCGGGATCAGGTTGACATAGCTCTCGCGCAGCGTTGCCCCGTCTTCGGTGAAGGCCACGCACCAGGCGGCGCCCTCGCCTTCGGCGTTGTTCTCGCTGTCGCCCTCGGCGGCGTAATGCTCGCCTTCGAACAGCGGGATCAGCGGGTCGGCCGCCAGGCTCTGCATCAGGTAGTCGCGCAGGCCACCGTGGTAGAGCCAGGTCTGCACCTCGCCGGTCTTCTCGTGCGTCAAGGTCACCGTCACGCCGGGCATCAGCACGGCCTTGCTGCGCAACAGGTGTAGCAACTCGCTGCGGGGCAGTTCGGCGCTGTCGAAGTACTTGGCGTCGGGCCAGACGCGCACGGTGGTGCCCTGCCTGCGATCGCTGGCGGTGGCCTTGCGCAGCGCCTGACCCTCGACCACGTCGCCACCCGAGAAGGCCATCGTCGCCACCTGGCCTTCGCGATAGACCGTGACCTGCAAGCGCTTGGCCAGGGCATTGGTGACGCTCACGCCGACGCCGTGCAGGCCGCCGGAAAAGCTGTAGGCACCGCCGCCGCCCTTGTCGAACTTGCCGCCGGCATGCAGCCGCGTGAAGACGATCTCGATCACCGGCACACCCTCTTCAGGGTGCAGGCCGAAGGGGATGCCGCGGCCGTCGTCCTCGACGGCGACCGAGCCGTCGGCGTGCAGGGTCAACGCGATGCGTTTACCGAACCCGGCCAAGGCTTCGTCGGCGGCGTTGTCAATGACTTCCTGGATGACGTGCAGCGGGCTCTCGGTGCGGGTGTACATGCCCGGTCGCTGCTTGACGGGCTCGAGGCCCTTCAGGACCCGGATCGAGGCTTCGGCGTATTTCGATATCTTGGTCGGCATGGCGATGGATTCTAGGTAGGCCCTGGCGACGCAAGGATCGCGCACCCGCTAGAGTCGCGGCATGCGCGTCCCAAGCCACACCACGCCACCACTCTCGCTGACCCAGGTGCTGCTCTGTGGCGCCGCGATCGTCACGCTGACGATGGGCATCCGCCACGGCTTCGGCCTGTGGTTGCAGCCGATCACGATGGAGCGCGGCTGGCCGCGCGAAACCTTCGCCTTCGCGCTGGCGGTGCAGAACCTGGCGTTCGGCCTGGCGGGGCCGCTGGCGGGCCTGTGGGCCGACCGCTTCGGCGCGTTCCGCGTGCTGCTGGCGTGCGGCGTGCTTTACGCGCTCGGTCTGGTACTGATGGGCCTGAGCAGCACCGGGCTGGCGTTCACCGGCAGCGCCGGGTTGCTGATCGGCATCGCCCAATCAGGCTCGACCTATGCCGTGGTGTTCGGCGTGATCGCGCGCAACGTGGCGCCCGACAAACGCTCATGGGCGATGGGAGTGGCTGCCGCTGCCGGCTCATTTGGGCAATTCCTGATGGTGCCGGTGGAGGCCTGGTTGATCGCCCACAGCGGTTGGCAGAACGCCTTGTTCATTCTGGGCGTGGCTGCGCTGGGCATCCTGCCGCTGGCGCTGGGCCTGAAGGAGCCTCGCGCCGCCGTGCCGACGCACGGGCAGAGCGTGGGGGCGGCGCTGCGCGAAGCGTTCGCCTACCCGAGCTTTCGCCTCCTGATGGCCGGCTACTTCGTCTGTGGGTTCCACCTGCTGTTCATCGGCGTGCACATGCCGAGCTACCTCAAGGACCACGGCATGGACCCTGGCGTGGCCACCACCGCACTGGCGCTGATCGGCCTGTTCAACGTCTTCGGCTCTTATGCGGCGGGCGCGCTGGGCAACCGTTGGCCCAAACGCTACATCCTGGCTGCCATCTACTCGCTGCGGTCGGCCGCGATCGTGGCATTCGTTGCCTTGCCGCTCACGCCGTCGAGCGTGTACGTCTTTTCCGCCGCGATGGGCCTGTTGTGGCTGTCCACAGTGCCGACCACCAACGCGCTGGTAGCACAGATCTTCGGCGCGAGGTACCTGTCGATGCTGAGCGGGTTCGTCTTTCTCAGTCATCAGGTCGGTGCCTTCCTCGGCGCCTGGCTCGGCGGCAGACTCTACGACTCCCTGGGCAACTACACCGCGATGTGGTGGATCTCGGTGGCGCTGGGCCTCTTCGCAGCACTGATCAATCTGCCGGTGCGCGAAACGGCGATCCGGCGCACGGCGGCGGTGCCAGTATGAAACGTCGCCCGCCAGGCTGGCTCCAGTCGCGCCTGCTGTGGGGCGCGGTGTCAGCGCTGGTCCTGGGCTTGGTGTTCGTGTCTTACCTTCAGCCCGGCCTGATGTTCGATCTGGCCAACCGGGTCTGGAGTTGCTTCTGAACGCTCATCCAGCACTGGCGCCTTCCGGCTGGGTGATGCGCTGGTCGCGGCTGATTGCGCCGGGCGGCACGGTGCTGGACGTGGCTTGCGGCAGCGGCCGACACATGCGCTGGCTCGCAGCCCAGGGCTTTGCCGTTTGCGGCGTCGACCGCGAGGCGGCGCTCCTGGCGCCGCTGCAGCCGATCGGCCGCACCGTCGCAGCCGACCTCGAAGGCGGGCCCTGGCCGCTGGCCGGCGAGCGCTTCGATGCCGTGGTCGTGACGAACTACCTGTGGCGCCCGCTGTGGCCGGCGCTGCAGGCCAGTCTGGCCGACGGCGCGGTCCTGATCTACGAAACCTTTGCCGTCGGCAACGAGGCCTTCGGCAAGCCGTCCAACCCCGACTTCCTGCTGCGCCGGGGTGAGCTGCTCGAGGCCTGCCGCGGCCTGCACGTCGTGGCCTACGAAGACGGCTGGCTCGACGATCCGCCGCGTTGCGTCCAGCGGATGGCTGCCATCAACGCACCCGCTGCTGGCGCGCTCTTTGCGCTCTAGCCGCCGGTCCGCGCGGCGGCAGCTAAAATCGCCGGCTTGCAAAATCCTCAGCTTCCCATGAACCCGATTGTTGGCAGCATCGTCGCGCTGGTCACTCCGATGCAGGACGACGGCAGCGTCGACTACCCCGCATTGCGCCGGCTGATCGACTGGCATGTTGAAGAAGGCACGGCCTGCATCGGCGTGGTCGGCACCACCGGTGAATCGCCGACCGTCGATGTACCCGAGCATTGCGAGATCATCCGTGTCGCCGTCGAGCATGCTGCGGGCCGCGTGCCGGTGATGGCCGGCGCGGGCGCGAACTCCACGCGCGAGGCCATCGAACTGTCGAAGTTCGCTCTCGACGTCGGCGCCGATTGCACGCTGCAGGTGGTGCCCTACTACAACAAGCCGACGCAGGAAGGCATCTACCGCCATTTCCGCGCAATCGCCGAGTCGGTCGACATCCCGGTGGTGCTCTACAACGTACCGGGCCGCACGGTGGCCGACATGCAGCACGAGACGGTGCTGCGGCTGGCCCAGGTGCCCGGCATCGTCGGCGTCAAGGAGGCCACCGGCAACATCGACCGCGCAGCCTGGTTGATCAAGCAGGCCCCGAAGGGCTTCTCGATCTACTCCGGCGACGACCAGACTGCCATCGCACTGATGCTGCTCGGCGGCCACGGCAATGTCAGCGTCACCGCCAACGTGGCGCCGCGCGCGATGGCCGAGTTGTGCCGTGCCGCCATCGCCGGCAACGCCAGGCAGGCCAGCGAGATCCATTTGAAGTTGCTGTCCTTGCACAAGCAACTCTTCGCCGAAGCCAACCCGATCCCGGTCAAGTGGGCGCTGGCGCGGCTGGGTCGCTGCGGGCCGGCATTGCGGCTGCCGCTGGTCGCCCTGTCCGAATCCCTGCGCGCGCCGCTCGAGCAGGCGATGCGCGACGCCGGCGTGCTGTAGACCACAGCCGACCGAGAACCCTTGTCGTCAGTCCGAGTCCCCTGTCCTTCAGACCGCCGGTCGCTGCAACGCGCCGCCCCACCCATGCACCCTGTGATCGCGTCCTCGCCCTCCGTCCTGCGCCTGGCCCTGTTGCTCGCCACGGCCTGCGCGCTGGGCGCTTGCTCCAGCATCGACAGCACACTGTCAGGCGAGAGAGTCGACTACAAGAGCCAATCGGCCAAGACCGCGCCGCTCGAGATACCGCCCGACCTGACACAACTGCAGCGCGAAGGGCGCTACCTGCCGCAGGGCGGCGGCGCCGTCAGCGCCAGCAACTTCAACTCAGTGGCGGCCACTTCGGCCGCAGCCGCAAGTGCGGCCGGCAACATCGCTCCGAGCAGCATCGGCCAGATGCGCGTCATGCGAGACGGCAACCAGCGCTGGCTGTCCGTGCCGATGCCGGCCGAGCAGTTGTGGCCGCAATTGCGCTCGTTCTGGGAGGAACGCGGCTTCTCGCTGGTGATCGACAACCCGGAGACCGGGGTGATGGAAACCGACTGGGCCGAGAACCGCGCCAAGATTCCGCAGGACGTCATCCGCCGCACCATCGGCCGCGTCCTCGATTCGCTGTACGACAGCGGTGAGCGCGATCGCTTTCGCGTGCGCGTCGAGCGCAGCGCAACCGGCAGCGATGTCTTCATCAGCCACCGTGGCATGACCGAGGTCTACACCTCCGACCGCAAGGAACAAACCACCTGGACCAATCGCCCCAGCGACCCGCAGCTCGAAGCCGAGTTCCTGTCGCGCCTGATGGTCAAGCTCGGCGCCAAGGAAGACGTGGCGCGCACGGTGGTCGCCAACCCGGTGACCAGCGCTCCGCGGGCACGAGCCGTCGCTGGTCAGGCCGCTGCGACGCTGCAGGTCGACGAGGGCTTCGATCGTGCCTGGCGGCGTGTCGGCCTGACGCTGGACCGCAGCGGCTTCACCGTCGAGGATCGCGACCGCGCCAGTGGCCTGTACTTTGTTCGCTATGTCGACCCCAAGGATGCCGCGACAGCCGACCAGAGCTTCCTTGCCAAGGTGTTCAACCTCGGCAAGTCCGAGACGGCACAGGCCCCCGGGCGCTACCGCATTGCCGTCAAGGCCGACGGCGAGCGAACCAGCGTGTCGGTGCAGAACGCCCAGGGCGGCCCGGAGAACAGCGCAGTCGGCCAGCGCATCGTGGCCCTGCTGGTCGAAGACCTGAAGTAACGCCTCGCGACTGCCCGCAGTGCTGCGCTTCACCAGCCTGGGCAGCGGCAGCAGCGGCAACGCCACGCTGATCGAGGCACAGCCGCGGGATGGCGCGCGCGCCACACGCCTGCTCGTCGATTGCGGCCTGCCGCCGCGCCAGCTTGCCGCACGCCTGGCCGCACGCGGCCTGTTGGTGGCGGACATCGACGCGGTGTTCGTCACGCACGAGCACAGCGACCACGTCGGTGGGGTGCTGGCCCTGCAGCGGCGCCATGGCACGCCGGTGTGGGCCAGCGCCGGCACTTGGGCCCAGGCCACAGCGAAGGCAGCCGATGCACCGGCGTGCCATGCCGCGCGCGACGGTGAAGCGATCGTGATAGGTGCCCTGACACTGCAGCCCTTTGCCGTGCCGCACGACGCCGCCGAACCCTTGCAGCTGACCTGCAGCGACGGCCGGCATTGCGTCGGTGTCCTGACCGATGTCGGCGAGCCGACCGATGCCGTGGTGCGCGCCCTGCAGGGCTGCGACGCGCTGCTGCTTGAAGCCAATCACGACACCGACCTGCTGGCCGCAGGCGGCTATCCGGTGTGGTTGAAGCGACGCATCGCCGGGCCCCGCGGCCACCTGGCCAATAGCCAATCGGCCACCCTGCTCGACGCCTGCCGGCATGACGGCCTGCGCCATGTGGTCGGCGCGCACCTCAGCCGGCAGAACAACCGACCCGAACTGGCGCTGGCCGCGCTGCGTCGCGCTCTCGGTGCCGCCAGCACGCAACTCGTGGTGGCCAATGCGGCCGAGGGTTGCGCCTGGATCGAGCTGCGCTGAAAGCGCAAAGCAGAAAGCCGCCCGGAGGCGGCTTTCGTTGAGTGATCGGCGAACCGATTACTTCTTCGGGGCGGCGGCGTCCTTCATGGCGCCGGTGGCAGCCGAGGCGGCACCGGTCATGGCCGACGCAGCGGCGTCGGTGGCGACAGCGGCAGTCGTGGCAGCGCCAGCGACGGCGGCGGATGCGGCGTCAGCCACAGCGGCCGAAGCAGCGGCGGCCACAGGGGCCATGGCCGATGCAGCAGCAGCAGCGGCCGGGGCAGCAGCTTCTTCAGCCTTCTTGCCGCAAGCGGACAGGGTGACGGCAGCAACCAGGGCGGCCAACAGGAGCGACTTGTTCATGAGAAATATCCTTGGAGTTCAGTGAGTCGAACGATTAGCAGTAATTGGTGGATTCCAAAGAATCCGCTTCGATCAAGGACAAGAAACGCTCGAACCGCCCTTGTACCTAGCCAAAGATTATAGCGTTCCTAGGGATTTGCCCTATAAGCCGAGTGTATTGGCCGGAAAGTCGGCCTCTGAACGTTGCATAAGCACATCAGCCACCTCGCGCCAGGCGCTGATCTCGCTGTCGTCGCGCAGCCAATGGCCGCGCCACTGCAGGCGATCGGCCAGTTGCAGGCTGTGCGGGCCGGCCAGCAGCAAGGTGGGGACCTGCGAGGTTTCGATTTCGGTGGCACGGCACTCGATCACATGCGCCCAGTCGCGGCGCCATGCTGTGAAGCGCGGACAGTGCCGCGACAGGTCGTCGAAGCGGGCGGCGATCATCAGCAAGCGGCGCATCGGCAGCCGCGCCCAGGCGGTCAACGCACTCAGCACCTGGGGATCCTCGAGCGGCCAGGCTTCGAAGTCGGGATCGACGAAGCACAACTCGCGGGCCCGTTCGCTCGCGGCATGTGACAGCGCGAAGCGCACGGCCGCGGTGAATTCGCTGCGCCCGTCGATCAGCGCAGCACCTTGGGGAGCATCGGGGTTCATGCAAGCCTCCTCACAACCGAGTCTCAATCGATGGCTCGCAGCCAACCGCTGGCCAGCCATTCATCGAGCATGGCTCGCGCTTCTCGGCTGGCTGCGCGCACATCGCGGGCACCGAGTTCGCGCTGGTCGGCCAGCGTGCGCATCAACTGCGCGTCGCGGCCCGCGGCGCGCAGTGATTCGCCGTTGATGAAGATGTGTCGTGCGTCGTAGGCCATGCGCGAGCGGCGGTCGAGCAGCACGCCGCTGTCGGCATTTTGCACCGTACCACGCGGCACGTCGAACCAGACTTGAGCCTTCGGTTCGGTGAGCCATTCACCGAGCGTGCGTTCCAGCACCACCGCGTCGGCCACGGCCCGCGCGACCGCGTCGCGGGCGAAACGCTGCAAGGCCTGCGGCACGGCGCCCGGCGCTGCCGTGGCAGGTTGCGCTGGGTCGCGGTAGCGCGGCGGCGCGCTCCTTCCCGAGGCCACAGCATCTGCCAGGCGCGCGAGCAAGGCCTGCGCCAGTTCGTCGGCGCAAGGAGCGCGAAAGCCGATCGAGGCGGTCATGCAGTCATTGCCCACGGCCACGCCGTCATGGGCCCAACCGGGAGGCAGGTAGAGCAGGTCGCCGGGTTCGAGCACCCAGTCCTGCTCGGGTTCGAACTGTGCCAGCATCTTCAGCGGCACACCCTCGCGCAACTGTGGCCGGCGCGTGCGGCCGATGCGCCAGCGGCGCTGGCCCTGCACCTGCAGAAGGAACACGTCATACGAATCGATGTGCGGGCCAACGCCGCCACCATCGCTGGCGTAGGACAACATCAGGTCGTCGAGCCGTGCGGCCGGCACGAAGCGAAAGCGCGACAACAGCTCGTGAGCGGCGTCGACATGCAAGTCCAGCCCCTGTACCAGCAGCGTCCAGCCTGGTCGGGTCAGTGGTGGCAGGCTGCGCCGCGGCAATGGCCCATGCCGCAGTTGCCAATGGTCGCGGCCATCGTGCTGGATCAGCCGCGACTCGACGTCGTCGCGCGCTGCCAGCGCGAACAGCGCCGTGCGGGACAGCGGCGCTGACACGCCTGGCACGGCCTGGCGCACCAGGCGCGGCTTCTTGTGCCAATGGCGGCGCATGAACTGCACCGGCGACAGGCCACCGAGCAGCGTCTGGGGGTGGTTCAGGTCCATTCGACGATTGTCGTGCTGTGCCATCATTGTCCAATGCTGATTCAGAAACCTTGCGTCGTGGCCCTCGTCTGGCAGTTGTCGGACGCACAGAGCCAGGCCATCGACGAACTGGTCGATCCGGTGGAGTTCTACTTCGGTGGCGACGACCTGTTGCCCAAGGTGGAAGAGGCGCTTGCCGGCCAGGCGGTGGGCTTCGAGGCGCACCTGCATCTTGAGCCCGAGCACGCCTTCGGTGAGTACGACAGTGCGCTGGTGTGCTTCGAAGACCGGTCCCTGCTCCCCGCCGAGGTGGAGCCCGGGATGCAATTGGAAGGCCTGCCCGACGGCAGCGCCACGCCCGACATGCCGCCCGACACGCTGTACACGGTCACCGAGGTCTACCCCTCGCACGTGGTGCTCGACGGCAACCACCCGCTGGCCGGCATGGCACTGCGCCTGCACCTGACGGTGCGCGGCGTGCGTGAAGCAACGAGAGCCGAAATCGAGGCCGGCAGCCTCGGCGGCAACGTGCTCGATGGGCTGGAAGTACTCCCCGCTGCGCGCGGGGTGCACTGAGGAAGTCACGACCCCCGGCCCACTGCGCCGGCTGCTTCAGGCGGAGCCCGGCGCGGCCAGCGTCTCAGCGCTTGCCGGTCGAGCCGAAACCGCCCTCGCCGCGGTCGGAGGAGGCAAACGTGTCGACGCGACGGAACGAGGCCTGCACCACCGGCACGATGACCATCTGTGCAATGCGCTCCATCGGCTCGATGACGAACGCAGCGCTGCCGCGGTTCCAGCAACTGACCATCAAAGGACCCTGGTAGTCGCTGTCGATCAGGCCGACCAGGTTACCCAGCACGATCCCGTGCTTGTGGCCCAGGCCCGAGCGCGGCAGCAACATCGCGGCCAGGCCCGGATCGCCGATGTGAATCGACAGCCCGGTCGGAATCAGCTGCGTCTGGCCAGGCACCAGCGTCAGCGCCTCGTCCAGACAGGCCCGCAGGTCCAGACCCGCGCTGCCCGGCGTGGCGTAGTGCGGCAAGTGCGCGGCCATGCGCGCGTCGAGCACCTTGATGTCGATGGTGGTCACGGCCTGCCCAGGCGGATGGCGATCTCGCGCACCAGCTCGCGCGCCAAGCTCAGCTTGTCGGCGCGCTGACCGGCACCCGGCAACTCGCGCTCGCCCTGCTCATCGACCAGCAGCAACGCGTTGTCATCCTGGCCGAAGGTGGCCGGACCGAGGTTGCCGACCATCAGCGGCACGTTCTTGCGCACCCGCTTCTCGCGCGCGTGCCGCGCCACGTCGTCGCTCTCGGCGGCGAAGCCGACGCAGAACGGGGGCCCGGGCAAAGCGGCCACGGCAGCCAGGATGTCGGGGTTTTCGGTCAGCTCGAAACTCGGCGCATCGCGGCTGCCGGTCTTCTTGATCTTCTGCGCCGCGGCCTGCGCCGGCCGCCAGTCGGCCACCGCGGCGGTGGCGACAAACACGTCATGCGATGCAGCCAGCGGCAGCACCTGGGCGTACATCTGCTGCGCGCTGCGCACGTCGATGCGGGTCACGCCACGCGGCGTTGGCAACGCCACCGGGCCGGCGACCAGGGTCACGCGTGCGCCCGCCTCGGCGGCGGCGCGGGCCACCGCAAAACCCATCTTGCCGCTCGACAGGTTGGTGATGCCGCGCACCGGGTCGATCGCCTCGTAGGTCGGGCCCGCAGTCACCAGCACCGAGCGGCCGGCCAGCCGCTTGGGTTGGAAGAACGCGATCAGCTCGTCGCAAAGAACGTCGGCCTCCAGCATGCGGCCATCGCCGACTTCGCCGCAGG